>TARA_R110002049_G_scaffold23781_6_pt1 | contig 178314 bp, 179 predicted proteins | sample TARA_R110002049 | Tara Oceans TARA_R110002049 (sample SAMEA4396941) | marine metagenome | biome: Polar Biome; feature: [SRF] surface water layer (ENVO:00010504); material: water (ENVO:00002006), including particulate matter (ENVO:01000060) such as... | depth 5 m | reverse complement strand
TCACCCGTGGTTCATCGGCGTGCAGTTCCACCCCGAGCTGAAGTCAAAGCCCTTTGAGCCGCATCCGCTGTTCAAGGATTTTGTGCGTGCAGCAAAAGAAGTCTCTCGTCTGGTCTGAGGGATGACCCGGCCCGCAACAGGCCGCGCCCGCCCTGCCATCGCCTGCCCCCACGTGGGGCGGCGACGGCGCTCCTCCTCCTCCGCCCATTAACCCGGCATTAACAAACCCCGGCGTACGCTTGGTTAACCCGTTGCAACGGGGAACTCGTATGTACGTTCGGTGTACGCGTCGTGTACGCGCGGTGCATGCGTCAAACCCCTGCTGCCAAGGCGTTAACCCCCGATTCGCGCGTCTGCCCGCTGCTCCCGCTTTTCCCGTTGCGCGTGCCACCGCATCCGCTACACCTACCGCCATGCTCAGCTACCAACATATCTACCACGCCGGGAACCTGGCAGACGTGCATAAGCACAGTCTGCTGGCCTGGATGCTCGACTATATGACCGCAAAGGACAAACCGATCAGCTATCTGGAAACTCACGCGGGCCGGGCGCTGTATGATCTGTCAGATGCCGCCGCGCTCAAGACCGGCGAGGCGCGACAAGGCATTGAAAAGGTTGGGAATTGGTTCAACCCTGATCACTCCTACGCACAGGTGCTGTCCGATGTCCGTGCCACCCACGGTGCGCACTCCTATCCCGGTTCGCCCCTGTTGGCCGCGCATCTGCTGCGCCCGCAGGATCAGATACATCTGGCCGAGCTGCACCCCCGCGAACATGCCGCCCTTGATCTGGCGATGTCGCCGTACCCCGCCAAATGCCACCTTCGCGACGGGTTTGAAATGGCCTTTGCCCTCGCGCCCCCCACCCCGCGCCGTGGCCTTATGCTGATCGACCCGAGCTATGAAATCAAAAGCGATTACAGTGACATACCCAGACATATGGGCAAACTGGCCCGCGCTTGGAATGTCGGCGTCATCGTTCTTTGGTATCCGATTTTGACCAGCAAGGCGCATCTTGAGATGCTGTCGGCCCTCGCCGCCGCCCACCCCGACGCCCTGCGCCACGAGGTCCGTTTCCCCCCCGCGCGGCCGGGTCACGGCATGGTTGGCTCGGGGCTGTTTGTTATCAATCCACCCTACGGGTTGGAGGCCGAAGCCAAAGCGCTTGCCGCCCGTTTTGCAAAACTCACCTGACAGAGGAACTCAAGAATGCCCAAGGGCTACTGGATCGCCACAGTGGATGTCCACAACGTTGAAATATATGATAAATACCGCGCAGCGAATGCCAAACCCTTTGCCGATTTCGGCGCGCGGTTTCTGGTGCGCGGCGGCACCCAGCAGGTCCGCGAAGGCAAAATGCGCGCCCGTACCGTGGTGTTGGAATTTGCCAGCTACGCCGATGCCGTGGCCTGCTACGAAAGCCCCGCATATCAGCGCGCCAAGGACATCCGCCTGAACGTCGCCGACGGATCGCTGGTGATTGTAGAGGGCTACGACAGCTAAAAACCGTGCTATGATCAGCCATGTCGATCTTGCGCCTGATCTGCTTTGCCCTCCTGCCCCACAGCGCGCTGGCCTGTGGCGCGCAGGTCTGTCTTGTTGATCCAGACGCGCTGAACCTGCCACGCCTCATCACCTTTGACGACATCGCCAGCGGCGGTGGTCCGGGGCTGCGGGTTGACGATCTACTGGCGCTGTCCGGCGTGTCCTTTGGCGAATATTTTGCTGGTCAAACAGTGACTTACGACGGGTCACACGACGGTATCTCTGGCACTGCATTTGCCCCGCTGACCCTGCTGCCCGGCGCGCCCGGGCAGAACCTGTCAGTCGTGCGATTCTCTGGCAACACAGTGCTGAACGGCTATGGCCACAAGGGGTTTCCCAACCGCGACGCCCAAGGCGAAGGCGCCATTGCGGTGCTGTTTGAGGCCGATCAGTCTGCTCTCGCCTTTGATTTGCGCGGCGGCGAAAAAGGCGCGGCGCTGGTCCTGTTCCTGCGCCGCGACGGCAGCACGATCACCCATGTTCCGGTGCAACCGACGGGCGAATTTTCGGTTGGATTCCTGCGCACGGGCGGTATCCGTGACATTGCGGGCATAGTTGTCACAAATACCGATCCCCAAGGGCTGGCAATCGACACTTTACGCTTTGGAAATCCGCCCGACATGAGCTAAGTGACGGCCATGTTTGAACGCCTCTTTCCCCGCCGCAAGCCCCAGCCGAAACCGCTGCCGCAACCCAATGCCCAACTGGCACTTGGCGCGCTGTTGGTACGCGTTGCGATGGCTGACCGTAATTACCGTGCCTCCGAAGTGGGCCAGATCGACCGTATTCTGGCACGCACCTTTGGGTTGAAACCGCTCGAGGCCGCTAAACTGCGCGCCGCTTGCGAGGCGCTTGAGCGCGATGCCCCGGGCACGCCGGAATTCACCCGCATCCTGCGCGAGGAGGTGGCCTATGCTGACCGCAAATCGCTGGGCGATGCCATGTGGCAGGTGGCCCTGTCGGACGGGGATCGCAACGAAGATGAAGAAATTCAACTGATTGCGATTGAAACCGCGCTGGGACTGACCGACGCCGACATGGCGGCCGCCCGCGAAAACGCGCTGAAGGCGCTATAGCAGACTGGCCTCACGCGGCCGCTGCACATCGGCACGTAGGGCACCGTCCGGAGAGGGTATTTTGACGCGGAAACGTGGTGGCGTGGCACCTGTCTGTCTTGGGTTGGCCTTTGTTCAAGGGCGGTCTATATGCGAAACCATGTTTGGTGATTTCCTCAAGCGGCTGACGCAGCCCGATCCTGATCCGCTGACCGATGGCGATGCCCGGCTGGCGTTGACTGCCCTATTGGTGCGCATTGCACGGTCCGACAACGACTACGCCATGAGCGAACGCAACCTGATCGACCAGATCGCGGCCAAGCGATACGCGTTGACGGCTGACGCGGCCCAGGCCCTGCGGGCCGAGGCGGAAACCCTTGAACAACAGGCCCCCGACACGGTGCGGTTCACCCGCGCGATCAAGGATGCAGTGCCTTACGAGCAACGTCTGGGCGTGATCGAAGCACTGTGGCAGGTGGTTCTGGCCGACGGCACCCGCGCCGACGAGGAAGACGCGCTGCTGCGATTGGTGTCTAACCTGCTGGGTGTCAGCGATACCGACAGTGCCATGGCACGGCAGCGGGTAGCCCGCGACTGTTGACTTTGGGTCAAACGAATGTTGCAAAACTCTGCGTTGCAATCATCGGCAATTTGTCGCTTTATGGCGCATTGAAACGATAGATCGGCAGCCCCCACGTGAGCACAGAGACACCCGTCATCCAGATCCAAGACCTGCACAAAGCCTATGGTGCGCTGGAGGTTCTCAAGGGCGTCAGCCTGAGCGCACCGCGCGGGCATGTTGTATCGCTGATCGGGTCGTCAGGGTCGGGCAAATCGACATTGCTGCGGTGCTGCAACCTATTGGAAGACAGCCAGCAGGGCGAAGTCATCTTTAAGGGTGAACCGGTCCTGTGGAAGGGCAAGAACCACCACCGCCGCCCCGCCGATGCCAAACAGGTTCTGCGCATTCGCACCAACCTGAGCATGGTGTTTCAACAGTTCAACCTGTGGGCACATATGTCGATTCTGCAAAACGTAATGGAAGCGCCGCTGACTGTGTTGGGCCGCGACCGTGCCGAAGTTGAAAAGGCCGCGCGCGGCTATCTCGACAAAGTGGGGATCGGCGACAAATGTGATGCCTACCCGGCGCAGCTTTCGGGGGGCCAGCAGCAACGGGCGGCCATTGCGCGGGCGCTGTGCATGGAGCCTGAGGCCCTGCTGTTCGATGAGCCTACATCGGCGCTGGACCCAGAGCTTGAGCAAGAAGTTATCAAGGTGATCAAGGACTTGGCCGCAGAGGGGCGCACGATGATGATCGTGACGCATGACATGAAACTGGCCGCCGATGTATCGGACCACGTTGTCTTCCTGCATCAGGGCCTGATCGAAGAACAAGGGGCACCAGAACAGTTGTTCGGCGCACCCAAATCAGAACGTCTGCAAGGGTTCCTGTCGGCAACCCAGCCTGCGTAAACTATAATCAAAACGGGAGTACAAAAATGAAGAAGTTCCTATTGGCAACCGCCGCCCTGAGCCTGAGCGCCGGTTTCGCGATGGCCGATGCCCACGGCAAGACCATCCGTATGGGCACCGAAGGCGCCTACCCCCCCTATAACTTTATCAACGACGCAGGCGAAGTTGATGGGTTCGAGCGCGAGTTGGGCGATGAGCTGTGCAAGCGCGCCGAACTGACCTGCGAGTGGGTCAAGAACGACTGGGACAGCATCATCCCCAACTTGGTGTCAGGCAACTATGACACCATCATGGCCGGCATGAGCATCACCGACGAACGTGATGAAGTTATTGATTTCACACAGGACTATTTTCCGCCCACCGCCTCTGCCTATGTTGCGGCATCAAATGATGTCGATCTGCAAGGCGGCGTAGTCGCAGGTCAGACCGCGACCATCCAAGCAGGCTATGTCGCGGAAAGTGGCGCCACGCTGGTTGAATTCGCAACCCCCGAAGAAACCGTCGCCGCCGTGCGCAACGGTGAAGCGGATGCGGTCTTTGCCGACAAGGACTACCTGGTACCAATCGTCGAGGAATCCGGCGGCGCCCTGATGTTCGTGGGCGAAGAAGTGCCACTTGGTGGTGGCATCGGCCTGGGCCTGCGCGAAAGCGACGCCGAGCTGAAAGAGAAGTTCGACGCGGCCATCACCGCGATGAAAGAGGATGGTTCGTTGAACACCATGTTGAAAAAGTGGTTCGGCGACGAGACAGTTACTTACGAGTGATCCTTTGTCAGGCGCGCCCATCGTGGCGCGCCTGATCTTCACTGCGCAGCCCTCTGTTGCAGTACAGCCCATGGGGCCTCATGTTTTTATATTGCACTGATCCTTCGACACTTGATGGCCTGTCCTGGCTCGCCTGTTACCTGACCACAGGCGTACATATGTCGTTCTATATGTCCTTTCTAAAGGTGCTTGCGCTGCTGGCGGTGACGGCCCCTGTCGCACTGGCCTTTGGCTTTGGCGGCGCAATGGCGGCGCGGGCGCATTTCGCCCCCGTCAGTTGGATCGGCAAGACCTATATCGCGCTGGTGCGCGGGGTGCCGGATATCGCGTTTTTCCTGTTCTTTGTCATCGCGTTAGACCAGGCCATCGAATATCTGCGCCACAAGGCGCTTTGTGCTGATTGGGATATGCCCATCCGTCAGGGCAATGATTTTGTCGTCTGTCAGGCCGCGAAAATGCCTTTGGGCAATTCGGCGCAATGGGTACATGAGACCTATGGCTTTGCGCTTGCGGTTATCACCTTTGCCATCGTTTTTGGTGCTTTTGCCGCCAATGTGCTGTTTGGTGCCATGCGGGCGGTGCCGCGTGCCCAACTTGAAACCGCCGAAGCCTATGGCATGTCGCGCCGCCAGACGTTTTGGCGGGTGCTGGTGCCGCAGATGTGGGTCTACGCCCTGCCCGGCCTCAGCAACCTGTGGATGGTGCTGATCAAGGCCACGCCGCTGCTGTTCCTGCTGGGCGTCGAAGACATCGTATATTGGGCGCGTGAGCTTGGCGGCACCAAGACGCCGCGCTTTACCGACTATCCGCACCCCGATTGGCGTATGTGGTATTTCCTCGCGCTGCTGGTGTTTTACCTGTGTTTCACAAGGGTGTCCGAAGTGGCATTGGACAAAGTGATGAACCGATTGACGCGCGGCCAGACAACGACAGGCGGCGAAGCGCAAAGGAAAGCGGCATGAGCTGCCTTCAGACAATTCAAGACTATGGTCTGCGGTCCCTTGGCATCGGCGAACGGCTGTTGCCGCGCACCGACTTCACGCTTTGCGAACAGGTCACGCTGATCGGCTCCGGCATGATCTGGAACATCTATTTTGGCGTGGTGGCGCTGGCGGCAGGGTTTATCTTTGCCACCGCTTTGGGTGTCGGCAAGGCAAGCGCGAACCCGTGGTTTCGCAAACCTTCAACTTGGTTCATCTTCATCTTCCGTGGCTCACCGCTGTTTATCCAGTTCTTCTTTGGCTACTTCCTGTTCCTGACGCTGAAATCGCAATACGCCTTTTTCGCCCCCTTCACCGCCGCATGGCTGGGGGCGCTGATCGTGCTGTTTTTCAACACCGCCGCCTATTCGGCCGAGATTTTCTATGGCGCCCTGCAATCCATTCCCAAAGGTGATGTTGAGGCAGCGGATGCTTATGGTCTCTCGGGCTGGACGCGCTTTCGCCGGGTGATCTGGCCGACCTCGCTGCGGTTGGCATGGCCTGCCTATACCAACGAGGCAATTTTTCTGTTTCATGCCACGACGCTGGTGTTCTTTTCGGGTTTCCCAGCCTGGCAGCAACGCGGTGACGCGCTCTATTACGCCAGCTACTTCGCCGACAAGACGTTTAACCCCTTTGTGCCCTACCCGATCCTTGCGGGCTATTTCATCGCACTGACGGTCTGTATTGTCGCCGTCTTTGGTTTGATCAATTCCCGGCTGAACCGGCATCTACCCCAGGAACAACGCCGTAGAATTCGCTTGCGTCCCAATCTGATCCGGTAGTATCCAAGATTTGATCAAATTTTCCGGCGCGTGGGCGTCGACCGCATTTTGCCCCCCGGCAGACCGCCTGTAACATGCCCACCGCCCTTGCAGGTGACGTATGAACAACTGGCTACGCAAACATCCACAGGTCCGAACGATTCGTGTTGCCGCTGCTGACCTTAATGGCCAGCCACGCGGCAAACGCATTCCCAGCCGGTTCGCTGATAAGGTTGCAACCGAAGGCACGCGGTTTCCTGTATCGGTGCTGAACCTTGATATCTGGGGCGAAGATATCGACGACAGCCCCTTGGTGTTTGACAGCGGCGATGCCGATGGGGTGCTGAAACCCACCGAACGGGGCTTTATGCCAATGCCATGGCTCGAAGCGCCTTCAGCGCTGCTGCCGATCTGGATGTTTCGCGAAGATGGCCGCCCCTATCCGGGTGATCCGCGCCATGCCTTGCGCGCGGTGCTGGACAGATTCAAGGCGCGTGGCCTGACACCGGTCTGCGCGGTCGAGTTGGAATTTTTCCTGATCGACGATTCCGGGCGCAAGTTACAGGTGCCAATCTCGCCAAACTCGGGCAAGCGGCGCAAGGCGGCGGAAACCCTGTCGATCCGCGCGCTGGACCAGTTCGACGAATTCTTTACCGATCTGTATGACGCCTGCGAAGAGATGGATATCCCTGCCGATACCGCCATTTCCGAAGCGGGTCTGGGGCAGTTTGAAATCAACCTGATGCACTGCGACGACGCCCTGCGCGCCGCCGATGATGCCTGGCTGTTCAAGATGTTGGTCAAGGGGCTGGCACGCCGCCACGGCTTTGCCGCGTCGTTCATGGCGAAACCCTATAAGGATTACCCCGGGTCTGGCCTGCACACACATTTCTCGGTGCTGGATGCCGGCGGCGAAAACATCTTTGACAACGGCGGGCCGGAAGGCACCGATGTGATGCGGCACGCTGTTGCGGGCTGTATGCAGGCGATGCCCGGCTCTGCGCTGGTGTTTTGCCCCCATGCCAACAGCTTTGACCGGATGGTGCCGGGCGCCCATGCGCCCACTGGCGTGTCCTGGGCCTATGAAAACCGCACCTCTTCCATTCGCATCCCGTCGGGCAACCACAAGGCGCGCCGGATTGAGCACCGGGTGTCGGGCGGCGACGTGAACCCCTATCTGATGCTGGCCGCCGTGCTGGGCGCCGCGATCAACGGGATCGAGGACGGGGTGGAGCCGCCCGCGCCCATCACTGGCAACGCCTACGCCGCCGATCTGCCGCAGATCCCGGGCGATTGGAAATCAGCGATTGATCTGTTTGAGACCGACCCGTCGGTCGCACGCATCTTTGCGCCCGAATTGATCCGCAACTTTGTACTGACCAAGCGTCAGGAATTGCATTACATGCAGGAACTGACCCCACAGGAACAGGTCGAGATTTACCTCGACACCGTGTAACAGGTGACCCCCATGAAGATCGGCATTTTGCAAACTGGCCACTCCCCCGACGGCTTCGCACAGGAGTTGGGCGATTACGGCGAGATGTTCACCAAACTGTTGGATGGCCATGATTTTGAGTTTCAGATCTGGTCGGTCGTTGACGGCATTTTCCCAGGCGCCATCACCGACGCTGACGGGTGGTTGATCACCGGGTCCAAACATGGCTCTTACGAAGATCACGCCTGGATTCCACCGCTAGAGGACATGATCCGCGATATTTATGCCGACGGGCGGCCGCTGATCGGGGTCTGCTTTGGCCACCAGATCATCGCACAGGCGCTGGGTGGCAAGGTCGAGAAATTCGATGGCGGCTGGTCGGTTGGCCGTACCGAATATGACATGGACGGTGAAAAGCTGGCGCTCAACGCTTGGCATCAAGATCAGATTGTCGAACTGCCGAAAGGCGCCGAGGTTGTCGCGTCGTCGGATTTCTGCGCCTATGCCGCACTGGCCTATGGCAACCGCATCTGGACGATCCAACCGCACCCCGAATTCGGTCACGATTTCATTGACGGGCTGATCAAGACGCGGGGCAAAGGCGTGGTGCCTGACCAGCAGTTACAGCAGGCCACCGCAGCACTGGACGCCCCGATCGATAACAAAAAAATTGCAGGCCAAATGGCCGCATTCTTTAAAACCAACAGGAAAGAGAGGGCCTGATGGCCAACGACTGGACTGACACGTTACCTGAATCGGCGCGCGCCTATCTGGAGGGACGCCGCCTTGATGAAGTGGAATGTATTATCCCCGACCTGCCCGGCATCGCGCGCGGCAAGGCGGTGCCAGCCACCAAATTCGCGCGGCAGGAATACTTCCACCTGCCCGACAGTATCTTTTACCAGACCATCACCGGCGAATGGGGCGAGGCGGCAGGCGAAGACGGCTTTGTCGAGCGGGATATGATCCTGCGGCCCGACATGTCGACCGCTACCGCGGCACCCTGGACTGGCGACTGGACGCTGCAAGTGATCCACGACGCTTATGACCGCGATGGCGAACCGGTGCCCTATTCCCCGCGCAACGTGCTGAAACGTGTGGTCGAACTGTACCGGGCCAGAGGCTGGGAACCGGTGGTCGCGCCCGAGATGGAGTTCTTTCTCGTGGCGCGCAACCTCGACCCTGCGCATGAGATCAAGCCGATGATGGGCCGCTCTGGCCGCCCCGCCGCCGCACGGCAGGCATATTCAATGACCGCCGTCGACGAATTCGGCCCGGTGATCGACGACATCTATGACTTTGCCGAGGCGCAGGGGTTTGAAATTGACGGTATCACCCAGGAAGGCGGCGCAGGTCAGTTGGAGATCAACCTGATCCACGGCGACCCGGTCAAGCTGGCGGACGAGGTGTTCTATTTCAAGCGTCTGATCCGCGAGGCCGCATTGCGGCACGATTGTTATGCCACCTTCATGGCGAAACCGATTGCGGACGAACCCGGCAGCGCGATGCACATCCACCATTCGGTATTGGACGTGAACACGGGCAAGAACATCTTTTCCAATGCCGACGGCAGCGAAACCGACGCCTTCATGCATTTCATCGCCGGACTGCAAAACCACATGCCCGACGCGCTGGCCGTGATCGCCCCTTATGTGAACTCATACCGCCGCTACGTAAAAGACCACGCAGCGCCCATTAACCTTGAATGGGGCCGCGACAACCGCACAACAGGCATCCGCGTGCCGCTGTCAGGGCCCAATTCCCGCCGGGTGGAAAACCGCTTGGCCGGGATGGATTGCAACCCCTATCTGGGCATCGCCGCCAGCCTGGCCTGCGGCTATTTGGGTCTGGTTGAGGCCAAAGCGCCCATGGCCGAATTCAAAGGCGACGCCTATGACGGCGACGGCGATATTCCCCGCGTCCTGGGCGAGGCGCTGGACCTGTTCGAAGAAGCCAAAGACCTGCACGATGTTCTGGGGCCTGAATTTGCCCGCGTCTATTCCATCGTGAAACGGGCGGAATATGACGAATTCCTGCAAGTGATCTCGCCTTGGGAACGCGAACATCTGCTGATGAACGTCTGATCCTGGGGGGCCAACCTTGAACCTGCTTTACGCCAACGACACCGCCGGTGCCTACCCGCCAAGCTGGTACGCCGCCACCGCCACGCCCCATGACGCCTATCCGGCGCTCGATGGCGATGTGACGGCGGATGTCTGCGTTGTCGGCGGTGGCTATACCGGGTTGTCAGCGGCGCTGCACCTGGCCGAGGCCGGACGCGACGTGGTGCTGATTGACGCGCAGCGTGTGGGCTTTGGCGCCTCGGGGCGCAATGGCGGGCAGTTGGGAAGCGGCCAGCGCGTCGAACAGGATGCGCTCGAAAAGATGCTGGGCGAAGACCACGCAAGGCACCTGTGGGAGATGGGAGAAGAGGCCAAAAATCTGGTCAAATCCCTGATCTCCAAGCATCAGATTGACTGTCATCTGAAACCGGGCGTGGCCTGGACCGCATCCACCGCAGGCGACGTACGCCACCTGCACGACTATGCCGAACATCTGCAACGGCACTACGGGTATGATCAGATCGAAACGCTTGATCATGCGGCCCTGCAATCGGTCTGCCCCTCGCCCGACTACAAGGGCGGCGTTTTGGACATGGGGGCAGCACATCTGCATCCGCTGAACTATGCCTTGGGCCTCGCCCGCGCCGCGTCGGCGGCCGGTGTGCGGATCTACGAACGCAGCGCCGCAGAGCATATCGTCGAAGGTGCCAAGCCGATTGTGCAGACCAAGAGTGGCAGCATCACCGCAGGTCACGTTGTGCTGGCCTGCAATGGCTATCTGGGCGCGCTGAACCGCAAAGTCGCCGCACGGGTGATGCCAATCAACAACTTCATTGCCGCCACCGAACCGCTGGGCGACCGCTTGAAAGACGTGCTGCCGCGTGACGTGGCGGTGGCAGACAGCCGCTTTGTGGTGAACTACTTTCGTTTATCGCATGACGGGCGCCTGCTTTTCGGCGGCGGCGAAAGCTATGGCTATCGCTTTCCGTCCGACATCGCCGCCAAGGTGCGCAAGCCAATGTCGGTGGTCTTTCCTCACTTGCGCGACGTAAAAATTGACTACGCTTGGGGCGGCACATTGGGCATCACGATGAAACGCCTGCCCTATGTGGCGCGGGTTGCGCCCAATATCCTGTCAGCATCGGGATATTCCGGCCACGGGGTCGGCACCGCCACCCACGCAGGATACCTAATGGCCCGCGCGATCGAAGGCGATGGCGATGGGTTTGACAGCCTCAGCGCGATACCAACGACGCCCTTCCCCGGCGGCGCGGCGCTGCGCAGCCCCCTATTGGTGCTGGCGATGCTGTGGTACGCCACGCGCGACCGCCTGGGATTTTAAGGCCCGAGTGTCATGCGACCCTCTAGCCGCGTACACAGCCCTTTCCTGCCATAGATAATGACCTTTGATTTTCACAAAGGTCTGTCCGCATCACAATAACTTAACCTTTGGTCATGGCGAAAACCCTTGGCCTGAGCGGCCCCTTGTTTTACAATATCGAAAACCATTATTCAGGAATGTGAAATATGGCCCTCCCCGACATCCACAAGGCTGAACCCATCCCCGCCAGCGCAAAAGCCGCGATCGAAGATCTGCTGCAAAGCGGCGACCTGTTTCGCTACACGGCGACGAAGGATGCGCCGGTATCGCTGCTTGAGGCTGAATTCGCCGAAATGATGGGTGTGAAATACGCGCTGGCAGTGTCGTCCTGTTCGGCCGCGCTGTTTCTGTCGCTGCTGGCGCTGGACCTTAAAAAAGATGCGCGTGTTTTGATCCCCGGCTTCACTTTCGCCGCCGTCCCCTCTGCTGTGCTACATGCCAATTGCCTGCCAGTGCTGTGCGAGGTTGGTGAAAACTACCGGATCGACCTGGATGATTTCGCGGCCAAGCTAGGCGATGTCGATGCAGTGATCATCAGCCACATGCGCGGACACACCTCTGATATGGATACGATCATGGCGCTATGCAGCGCCGCCGACATCCCGGTGATCGAAGACGCCGCCCATTCGCTCGGCACCCAGTGGCAAGGGCGCAAGATCGGCACCATCGCCGACATCGGCTGCTTTTCCTTTCAGTCCTACAAGATGATTAACGCCGGCGAAGGCGGTATCATGATCACCGATGACGCCAACCTGGTGGCGCGCGCCATCATCATGTCCGGCGCATACGAGCATAACTGGAAGAAACATAGCGCCCTGCAAAGTGCCTTTGCCAAGTGGCAGAACCAACTGCCGCTCTATAACCTGCGCATGTCCAACTTGTCGGCGGTGGTGATCCGCCCGCAACTGGCGGAATTGCCGCGCCGTGTGGCTGATGGGCTGCGCAATCACGATTACATGGCCGCGCGCCTGTCGGTATCACCCTTGATCACCGTGCCCGCCCCCCTAAGCGGCGAGGTGCGTGCCCCGGATTCGATCCAGTTCAATCTGAACGGGATGGCCGACGCCACAATCCGCGCTTTTGCCGCAGCCGCCGATGCGGCAGGCGTCAAGGTGCAGGTCTTTGGTCAGAGCCAAGACAATGCGCGGGCCTTCTGGAACTGGAAATTCATCCCCGATCTGCCCGAACTTCCGCAGACCCGCGCGATGCTGATGCGGGCCTGTGATGTGCGCCTGCCGGTACAACTGAGCCTTGAGGACATCGACGCGATAGCAGAGGTGATCCTGACGGCACTGGCGCAGGTGACAAACGCCAAGGCCGCATGAGCCCAGACCGTTGAGGGGGCTGTTTGCCCCATCAACCGCGCAGGGAATATTAAGGCTAAATAGAAAGGCCAGCCCCATCGGGGACTGGTCCGACTGCGCTACTTGAGCTTTGACAGCTTGTCCTGCAATTCGGCGAGCTGTTTTTTGATCGCGTCCAAGTCTTCGCTTTTTTCGGCGGCGGGTGCTGCGTCGGGCTCTGGCGTCGTGCCCCCGGCGTTCCGGGTCCAGCCGCCGGTCATCGCTTTCATGAATGCCTCTTGCTGGGCCTGCATGACCTCAAGACCCGGCATTTTCGCCATCGGATTGATCGTGGTCATGTTTTCGACCACCTTGGCCTGCCCGTTGCGCAACATGTCAAACGATGCCTGCAAGAATTGCGGAACGACCGAAACATTGCCCGACATATAGCTGCGCACCAGATCGTTCAGTACGTCGACCGGCAGAACAGATTCACCGCGGCTTTCGTGTTCAGCGATAATTTGCAGCAGGTATTGCCGCGTCAGGTCGTCGCCTGATTTCAGATCAACGATCTGTACTTCGCGCCCATCGCGAATAAATCCGGCAATGTCTTCCAATGTCACGTAATCGCTGGTTTCGGTATTGTACAACCTGCGGCTGGCGTAGCGCTTGATCAGCAATGGTTTCGGTTTTTCCGCCACAATTTACCTCCCCGGATATCGTGCTGCATCGCAGCTTAGGGCAGCCCTGAATAAAAAGGAAGGGCGCAAAGAAAAAGGGCAGGCCCGAATGGACCCGCCCTCATTTTCACATCGCTCAGGGAGGCGAGCGGTGCAAAGTGTCGCTTACTTCGTGGTCGCTTTTTTCGCAGCGGTCTGCACGTCGTTTGTCGCCTTTTTGACAGCGGCGCTTGCATCTTCTTGGATGTCTTTGCCAGCAGCCATCATCAGTTCAACCGTGTCCATCTGAACCTTTTTCGCAACTTCGGCGAAAGCGGCCATGTGCTCGGCTGCAACTTCGGCAGAGGCCGACGCGAAATCGGTCATCGCTTTTGCATAGTCGGCAGGCTCGGCTTTGGTTTTCGCCATGTCGCTCATGCGGGCCAGTGTTTCTTTGGTCCACTTGGACGAGATGTCGGCAGATTTCTCAGCCGCGCTCAGTGCCACGCCGGACAGCTTTTCGTTCAGCGTCGCGGTTGTCTTGAATGCGTCTTCCATGGAAGCGGTATCGACCGGGAATGCGCCAAGTACGTCTTTGAACATTGCGGTCATGTCAGGTGTCTTTGTCATGTCTCATATCCTTTATTGCGTTGGTGCGGGTCGTCCCGCCTTTTCTGCGTCTGAAAGGAATATAGATGCTGCACCGCAGCATTTCAAGCTTTTTCTGCACTGCAGCAATTCTGTTACGTAACTTAAATGGGCAAGCGAAATCAGAGCCTTGCCTTTTTGGCCACGTAAGAGCCCGGTGCATCGGCTAAAATTTTTCGCCCTTCATCACCAGGGAATCGGGCATTGATCTGCTTGCCCGCGCGCTTTTTCAGCCACCCCCCCCAGCGCGGCCACCACGACCCTTCGTGGAATTTTGCCGTTTCCTGCCAGGCGTCATTGTCCAGCGTCAGGTCGTCATTGGTATAGTGGCCATACTTGTTACGGCTGGGCGGGTTCACAATGCCCGCGATATGGCCGGACTGCGTCATAAAGAATGTCTTATCCTTTGACCCCATCTGCTGCACCCCCCGGTAGCAGTCTTTCCAAGGTGCGATGTGATCCGTCTCGCATGCGATGGCACAAACCGGCACGTTAATGTCGCCCAGTTCCAGATGATGCCCCAGCAGGTCGAACCCGCCGTCTGCCAGTTCGTTGCGCTGGCACAGCCCGCGCAGGTACTGCATCGCCATCCGACCCGGCAGATTGGCCCCGTCCCCGTTCCAGTACAGCAAATCAAACGCCGGAGGCGCCTCGCCCATCATATAGCTTTTCACCGCAGGCCCATAGACCAGATCGTTGGAGCGTAGAAACGAGAAGGTACGCGCCATCACCACCGACGGCAGCACGCCCTTGTCCGCCACCTCGGCCTCGACCCCGTCGATGAAGTCATTGGTCAGAAACGGCTGAAACTCCCCCTGATCCGAAAAATCCGTGAGCGCGGTAAAGAAGGTCGCAGATTTGATCGACGTATCGCCGCGTTGCTTGAGCAGGGACAATGTCAGCGACAGCGTGGTGCCTGCGATGCAATAGCCCACGGCGTTGATCCGGTCTTCGCCGGTGATCGCCTTGACCTCGCGGATCGCCGCCAGGTAGCCATCCTCGACATAATCCTCCATCCCAACATCGGCATAGGTGGCATCAGGATTGACCCAGGATACGATGAACAGCGTGTGCCCCTGATCCACCAGCCATTTGACCATAGAGTTTTGCGCCTTGAGGTCGAGAATGTAGAACTTGTTGATCCATGGCGGAAAAATCAGCAGCGGCGTTTTGTGCACCTTGTCGGTGGTCGGCGTATATTGGATCAGCTCGAACATCCGGTTGCGGTATACCACCTTGCCGGGGCTGGTGGCGATGTTGCGCCCCAGCTCGAACGCGCTTTCGTCGGCCAGTTTGACCACCAGTTCACCGTCGTTCGCCTCAAGGTCCGCGATCAGATTCTCCAGGCCCTTGATGAGGCTCGCCCCTTCGGTCGCCACCGCCCGTTCCAGTGCATCGGGATTCGTGGCCAGAAAATTGGTCGGGCTCATCATTGCGATGATCTGCTGGCTGAAATAATTCAGCCGATTCTTTTCCGCCGGGTCCATGTCCTGCGCATCTTCCACGGCCTGCTTCAGCGCTTCGGTGTTGATCAGGTACTGCTGTTTGACGAAATTGAAATAGGGGTGCGTTTGCCACAGCGGATTGGCAAAGCGTTTGTCGGGAGGAGAATTGTCCTCGGGGGCGGCAAAACTGCCTTTTGCGAGCGATTGCTGCGCCTGCATAAAATGCGTCACCGTCTTGGTCCAGTATCCCATCTGATGTTCCATCAGCTTGGCCGGGTTGTTAGACGCCTCGGCCCAATAGGAGTGCGCCGCCTTGGCAAATAGCTCTTGGTTAGGCCCATCCAATGCGGGCTGATGCCCCTTTTTGTTGGCCATAACCTGTGTCAATCGCTCGGTCAGCGCTTCGACTTTTTTCAGATTTTCGGTCATGCGTGACAGCGCTGCGTCGTCGGTTAACCCTTGCTGGCGGGATTCTGTTGTCATCTTAACCTTTTGCTCCTATCTTCGCACTTGCAGCATTACGTCGCCCCATTCGGGAGGGGCGCGACGGACGTGTCCAGATAAAGGCCCGAGCGGCCACCAAAAAGGAGACCCCTCGTGCGCTATATGGCAACTTACGACCTGATGGAATCCATCCGGAACACCAATCAGTGGCTCGGCGCGTCGGCGCTTGCCGTTGCATCTTACCCGTCTTTTTCAATGTTTCCAAACCCTGCGATGGAATGGATGGCAGCCTGGGGCGAAGTGACGGAACGTACTTTTGCCCGCATGGTGGTCAAACCCGATTGGAATATCCCCCCCGTCATCGGCGACAAGGGTCAGGACCGCGTGGTCAGCGCAGATGTCGAGCTGGCGCGCCCTTTTGGCGATCTGGTCCACTTCTCCGTTCAGGGGCGCAAGCCGACCAAACGCAAAGTCTTGCTGGTTGCCCCGATGTCCGGCCACTATGCCACCCTCCTGCGCTCCACTGTCATCTCCCTGCTGCCAGATTGCGACGTCTATATTACAGACTGGCACAACGCGCGCGATATTACAGTCAGTGCAGGAAAATTCGATATCGAGGACTATACCCTCTATCTGGTGGAATTCATGCGCCATCTTGGGCCTGACATCCATGTGATTGCCGTTTGCCAGCCCGCGCCGCTGACATTGGCCGCCACTGCCTATCTCGCCGAAGAAGACCCCGACGCGCAGCCGCGCAGTCTGACCCTTATCGGCGGGCCGATCGACCCGGACGCCACGCCGACAGATGTCACCGACTTTGGCCACCGTGTCACCATGGGCCAGTTGGAACACTCCATGATTCAACGCGTCGGGTTTAAACATCAGGGCGTCGGCCGCAAAGTCTACCCGGGCCTTTTGCAACTGGCGTCTTTCATTTCGATGAACAACGACACTCACCGCGAGGCATTTACCAACCAGATCACCCGCGTCGCGCAGAATAAGGCGCATGAACATGACAAGCACAACAAGTTCTACGACGAATATCTCGCCGTCATGGACATGCCTGCCGAATTCTACCTCTCCACTGTCGAGCGTATCTTCAAAGACCGCGAAATCGCGCGCAATGATTTCACCGTGGCGGGAAAGAAAGTCGACATCGGAAAGATCACAACCGTCGCGGTGAAAACTGTCGAAGGTAGCAAGGATGACATTTCGGCCCCGGGCCAGTGCATCGCCGCTCTTGATCTGCTGACGGGCCTGCCTGACAGCAAAAAAGCCAGCCATCTTGAGGATGGTGCAGGTCACTATGGCATCTTTGCCGGCAAAAGCTGGCGCAATAACATCCGCCCGCTGGTGCTGAACTTCATTGACGCCAATGATGGTGGCGCAGCCAAGAAGCCCGCAAACAAAAACGCGGCGGCTTGATCCCAATGGGGCGCGGCACGGATATCCCTTTCGGGTGCGCTTGCGGTACGATCACCGGAACGCTGTTGGCCGCCTGCCCGGCCAACGGCACCCATATAGCCTGCCATTGCGTAGATTGCCGTGCCGCTATGGTCTATTGTGACCAGCCCGATCCGGCGCCAGATCCCGTACCACTTTACCAGACCACCCCCGCGCAACTGCGGTTCGATAGCGGTCTCGACCGGCTGGAAGTGTTTTCGTTCGGCCCCAAAAACATCCTGCGCTGGCGGGCGGGCTGCTGCGGTGCGCCTATGCTCAACACGCTGCGCAATCCCAAGATATCGTTCGTCGGTCTGCACACCCAACGCCTGACTGCGCCCGAGGCACTGGGCCGCCTGCGCGGCTATGCCTTTGTGCCCGGCGCGCAAGGCCGGACCAAACACACCGGCACCGCCACATTCGTATGGGGCATGATCAAACGCAGTCTGCTGGCCCGGATCACCGGCCGCTGGCGGGAAACACCGCTCTTTGACGTGACCACCGGCCAGCCGATTGCACCAATCCAGCTTGTCCCCAAAGACGCGCGCAAGGCTCTGCTCAAACGCCTGCGCTAAGCTGCTGTTTCTAGCCAGATATGGTCCGCAGGGGAGTTCGAGAGCGCAAATGACCCCTCAACCGTGCAACAAGCGCGTGCCGCGCTATTGCAGAACAAGCGGCTGCTTCATCCAGTCACGCAGCGCCGCCGTCGTGGCGCCGGGTTGCTCCAGCGTCGGCAGATGCCCGGCATCAACCAGCACCACCAGCTTTGCATAGGGGATCAACTCGGCCATGAAGGAATGGCGCTTTACCGGGCAAAGCGCGTCGTGCTCGCCGCATAGGATCAATGTCGGCACCTTGCAGCGCCGCAGGGTCGATTGTTGATCGCGGCGGCGTTGAAGCGCGCGGGATTGGCGAATAAACACCTCCGGCCCCAGCGTTTCAGCCATATCCATCACCAAGGCCAATACGTCATTGCGCTGCGGCCCGGGTGCCAAATAGCTGGGCTTCATCTCGTCGCGCATCACCTCGCCCAACCGCCCCGACCGCGCCTTGACGATCTGCGGTTCACGGTTGGCGGCGATCACCGGGGTTTCGGCCAGCGGGTTGGTGTCCATCAGCGCGATCCGTGTGATCCGATCAGGCGCGCGGCGCAGCAACTCCATCGCCACGATGCCTCCCATGCTCAACCCCGCAAGGGCAAAGCGCGCCGGCAGTTGGTCCAGCAAGCCTGATGCAATCTCTTCGATCCGTTCGCCCTGCGTTATGGGCGCCACCATCACGGCTGTATCCGCCGACATTTCCGCGATCTGCGGCCCAAACAGCCGCGCATCACACATCATCCCCGGCAGCAGGACCAGCGGTTCAGCCATTGCGGCACATCCTATTGATTTCAAAACATTTCATCATGTACCCAACGGCCCGTCGGCCTTATCTATATCACGGCGATTGCATCGTGCAACATCACGGCGCCGACGGATAGGCGATGCCGCGCAGGGGCGGAAAATCACGGTAGCGGGCTTGGCGTTGCGGCAATGGTTCATCCGGCGTCATGCCTGCGCGCAAAAGCATGCCCTTTGGCGCGATATAGCTTGAGATTGTGCGCAGGGGCCGGGCCCGCCACACTAGGTTCAGCGCAGACAGCTTGGGAAAATACCACTGCTCTGAATAGGGCAGATGATCGTGTATCCACCACGCCAGATCGCGCCAATCGCGCCCCTTGTCATATTGATCGGCAAACCATGGCACCACGATGCTCGCCCCCGCGATGGCAGTCTCGCCGCTGTCGCGGTCCCAGATATGGCACTCGACCGGGTTGTCGTTGCGCGCGCAGTTCAGCCGGTTCTCGTTGCCATAGCGGTTCAACTCCGGCGACCGATAGCCCGACCGCACAGCAATCCGACCAAAAGTCTCCTCCAGCGGGTCCAATAGCGCGGTGCAAAAGGCCCGACCATTCTCGATCGCGAGGTCGGGATTGGTCGGTACATTCGGCACCCCGTGAAACGCCGAAATCTCGGAGTACAGAAAATCCCGCATGTAGAAATGCCGCGACAACCGCACGCGGCCCAATGTCTCAAGGCTCCACATGCTGGCCGGTTTGCGCATCAGGGGTGGCCATCCCAACGAAAGGCACCATCCGGTCCAAGGGGCGAAAACGGATTATACGCCACCTCCCAGATATGGCCTTCGGGGTCTGAAAAATAGCCGATGTGCCCGCCCCAGAACACATCGCTTGCTGGGCGCAAAATACGCCCCCCCGCCGTTTCAGCCTGGGCCAAGACGGCAGCGACATCATCTTTTTCCCTGACATTATACGCATAGGTCGCCGCCCCATGCCCAAGCGAGTCTACCGGCACGCCGATGTCTTCTGCCAGTTTCCCAATCGGGTAAATGCCTAGGCATTGGCCCAGCAGATCATAGGCAATCACCCCATCTGGGCTGTCCACCCGCGCCCAACCCAATGCGTCGTAAAACGCTGCCAGCGCGTCTGAATCTCGCGCCCCAAGCGTTACCAGTGATATTCGTTGCTCCATAATATCAATCCATTACAGGTGATACTTCACCTATCGCCTCAACAATCAAATCCAGACAAGGCCCATCCGAAAACCGGTGATCCGCATCCTTAACCAGCCGTAACTGCATGTCCGGGCCGCTGGCATGTTCCAATAGGCGCACCGCCGTCGCAACGCTCACGGCCGTGTCTGCCGTGCCTTGCAGGAACCGCACCGGAAACGGCAGCGTAAGCGGCGTGCGCAACACCAGCTGATTGCGGCCATCCTCGATCATCCGGCGGGTGATCACATAAGGGTCCATATAGTCTGACGGCAACTCCACCTGCCCCACCTCGGCCAACGTCTGCTTTTGGGCATCGCTGAAATTTGCCCAATAGCCATCTTCGGTGAAATCCGGTGCCGCCGCGATCCCGACCAGCCCGGCGATCCGCTCTGGCATCGCCCGCGCCAGCAACAGCGCCTGCCAGCCGCCCATCGACGATCCGACAATCACCAGCGGCCCTTGCGTCAGGGCCGTGACGGCGGCGCGCGTGTCCTCGGCCCAGTCGCCGATACAACCTTCGGTAAAGCTGCCTGACGATTCGCCATGCCCCGAATAATCAAACCGCAAAAATGCCCGTCCCTCGGCGCGCGCCCAGTCCTCCATATACACCGCTTTGGTGCCCATCATATCGGATTTCAGCCCGCCCAGAAACACGACACAGGGGCCTTGCCCCGGCGTAAAATGATAGGCAATGCGCCGCCCCTGCGCGGTCTCGATGAATGTCGCTTGCGTCATATGATCTCCGTCTTTGCGGCGATCATGCGCGCGGGCGGGGCCAAGGGCAAGTCACCGCTCTGCGGCCTCACCGACCTCTGGCAACCAGCGCGCGGTCAGCGCCGCAGCTAGCGCCATCACGGCAAAAAGGGCCAAGGTCACCTGCGGCCCGATCAACGCCGCCCCGCCGCCCAGCACACCTGCCATCAGCAATAGCACGCCAATGACCGTATTGCTCACCGCCGTATAGGCCGCCCGCTGTTCTGCCGGGGCCATATCAACCAGATAAATCGATCGGCCCTGCCGCACGCCGTGATAGGCAATCATCAGCACAAATAACACCGCAGGCATCGCCCAGACCTGTTGCGCCAGTCCCAGCGCCCAAAGGCCCAGCCCGGCCAGCATCGCCACTGCGCCCACGATCCCTGTCAGGATCAACACCCAGCGGCTTGATCTATCCGACAGCCGCCCCCAGACATAAGAACTGGCGAAAGACGCGCAGGCCGACGCCAACACCAGTGCCCCCAACTGCCCCAAACCATCGGCCCCGGCCTGCCCTGCAAGGATCACCAGATAGGGCGGCGCCAGCGCGGTCGACACCAACAGCCCGCGCACCAGAATGAACAGCCACAGGTCGCGGTTGCCCCGCAACAGGCCGAAATCGACGCCACTGCGCTGCGCGTCGGTGCTTGGCTCCTCTTCTACGCGCGAAAACAACATCGCCGCCGACGCCCAGAGTGCCGCCGCCAGCGCAATCGCCGCCAGCACCACCATGCGGCTTTCAAACAACCCAGAGATCAGCAGCAGGGCAAAGACCACGACACCCAAGGCCGCGACGGACCCCGCCAAGCCGGTGACCGACCCACGACGGGCTTGGCCGACGGTTTTACCCAGGATGTCCTTGTACGACACCGAACAGGCTGCGCGGCACAGCGCCAGTACCGCCAAGGCGCCGCAGATCGCAACCCCCGCCGCCGCCCCGCTGAGCGACATCCCGGCCAGAACAATCAGCGCCGCCGCCGCCCCTTGGCCCGCACTGCCCCAGACCCAGGCCCATTTGCGCCGCGCCATGCGCTGAACCCACCCGGCCAGCAGTATCTGCGGCAACAACGATCCCGCCTCGCGGATCGGCACCAGAGCACCGGCAAACACTGCCGGGGCCCCCAGCGCAGTCAGCAGCCACGCCAGGACCAGCTTGGGGTCAATCAGCCCATCCGCCACCTTGGTCATCGACAAGGAAAACACATGGCGCAAACCATTGCGCGCTTCGGCGTCCTGTGCGGCGTCGCTCAACCCTTTCGCAGGGTCATCGCGCCCGGAAATCCGATCAAACGCATGTTCCGCCAAATTGTCCTGCATCTTTTACCCTTTCGCCGCAACGTACTGGCCCAAGATAGACCGCCGCGCTGCATCCTCAACTTTTCATACCCCGACACGTCCCGCCCGGGCTGTTCCCAATCTACGACACTTACCCCCGATCGTGCCGCCAAAGATTGACAAGGGGCCGCGTCCCCGCCAGACACCGCCCTGAACCAAACCCGCAACCGGGCGTCTCGTGGGCGCCAAACCGACGAGGAGTGCCCCAGATGGCCCAAGTCTCCCTTACTTTTCCCGATGGCAACAGCCGCCAATATGACGCCGGTATCACCGCCGGCGAGGTGGCGAACGACATTTCAAAATCCCTGGGCAAAAAGGCCATCAGCGCCACTGTGAACGGCGCGCATTTTGATCTGGCATGGCCCATCGACGGCGACGCGCAAATCGCCATTCACACCATGGCGGATGAACCGCAGGCCAATGAACTGGTGCGCCACGACCTTGCGCATATCATGGCCCGCGCTGTGCAGGACCTATGGCCCGACACCAAGGTGACCATCGGCCCGGTCATCAAAGACGGCTGGTACTACGATTTTGACCGCAAAGAGCCCTTCACCCCAGAAGACCTCGGCGCGATCGAGAAAAAGATGAAAGACATCATCAACGCCCGTGATGCCGTGCGCACCGAAGTCTGGGACCGCCCCCGCGCGATCAAACACTACGAAGACCTGAATGAGCCCTATAAGGTCGAGCTGATCAATTCCATTCCGGGTGATGAGCCGCTGCGCATGTATTGGCACGGCGACTGGCAGGATCTGTGCCGCGGCCCGCACCTGCAACATACCGGCCAAGTGCCCGGCGACGCGTTCAAGCTGATGTCCATCGCCGGTGCCTATTGGCGCGGTGACAGCAGCCGCGCAATGTTGCAACGCATCTACGGCGTGGCCTTTACCGGCAAGGAAAAGCTGCGCGCGCATCTTAACATGCTCGAAGAGGCCGCCAAACGCGACCACCGCAAGCTGGGCCGCGAGATGAACCTGTTTCACATGCAAGAAGAAGCGCCCGGTCAGGTCTTTTGGCACCCCAACGGCTGGTCGATCTATACCCAGCTGCAAGACTACATGCGCCGCCAGCAACGCAAAGGCGGCTATGTCGAGGTGAACACCCCGCAGGTCGTTGACCGCAAACTCTGGGAAGCCTCCGGTCACTGGGAAAAGTATCAAGATCACATGTTCATCGTCGAAGTGGATGAAGAACACGCCCGTGAAAAGGCCGTCAATGCGCTCAAGCCGATGAACTGCCCCTGCCACGTGCAGATTTTCAATCAGGGTCTGAAATCGTACCGCGATCTGCCGCTGCGCATGGCCGAATTCGGGTCGTGCAACCGGTATGAACCCTCGGGTGCGCTGCACGGCATCATGCGGGTGCGCGGCTTTACCCAAGATGACGGCCACATCTTCTGCGCCGAGGATCAGATCGAGGTCGAAACCGCCAAGTTCATCGAGTTCCTAAGCGAAATTTACCGCGATCTTGGGTTTGAAAACTTCAAGGTCAAATTCTCCGACCGCCCGGAAAAGCGTGCCGGGTCGGACGCGGTCTGGGACAAGGCCGAAGCCGCCCTCCTCTCGGCCACACGCGCCGCCGGGATTGAGCCTGAACTGAACCCCGGCGAAGGTGCTTTTTATGGCCCCAAGCTCGAGTTCGTCCTGACCGATGCCATTGGACGCGACTGGCAGTGCGGGACACATCAGGTCGATTTCGTACTGCCCGAACGGCTGGACGCGACCTATATCGGTGCCGATGGCAACAAACACCGCCCCGTCATGCTGCACCGTGCGACCTTGGGCAGCTTTGAGCGGTTCATCGGTATCCTGATCGAAGAACACGCTGGCAAACTGCCTTTCTGGCTGGCCCCGCGTCAGGTGGTTGTCGCTTCCATCACCTCCGAAGCAGACGACTACGTGGCCGAGGTGGTCGAAACGCTCAAGGCGGCTGGTGTGCGCGCCGAGGCGGACATGCGTAACGAAAAGATCAACTACAAGGTGCGTGAACATTCGGTCGGTAAAGTGCCGGTGATCCTCGCCGTCGGCGCCCGCGAAGTCGAAGAAAAAACCGTCTCTGTGCGTCGCCTGGGCGAAAAGCAGACCTCGGTGCAGTCGTTGGCAGAGGTGACAGTGCAGCTCGGCCGCGAAGCGACGCCGCCGGATTTGCTGTAACAATTGTAAAATCAGGGGCCGCGCTGTGAAACAACTCGCGGCCCGTGACGCCGAATTTTGTAACAAACAACCACGGCACCCCGTCAACGCGCGGGTTTTTCCAGAATTTTTCGCGTGATTTCTAACGCGAATGTGACACACTGGCTCGTGAATGGCATTTGAAGTCAGGCGATGCTTTAGTGATGCCATCATCGTTTTACCCTGCTTTGAGAAGGAAGTTTGACATGTCTACTACAATGAAGACCGTCGCGATTGCCGGCGCCGTGGCCGCCGCCATGGCCGCCCAGACCACCACCGCGCAGGCCGCCTCGAAAGAGAAATGTTATGGCGTGTCGCTGGCAGGAGCCAATGATTGCGCCGCCGGTCCGGGCACCACCTGCGCAGGTACCTCGGTCAAGGATTATCAGGGCAACGCATGGACATTGGTCGATGCGGGCACCTGCACCGAAATCGACCTGCCTGCAATGGCCGACGGCACAGCGCGCCAAGGCTCGCTCGAAGCGCTGCCGCGCGATCTGCCAGCGTGATCCCAAGTGTCTCAGGCGCGCCCCGCCTGAGACACCCCGCGCCCCGCAACACGCCGGAGGCCCCCATGCGCGACACCTCACATCAATTCAACGCCCTGCCCAACGCCCCCGGCGTTGGCTATAAGCCGCAACATTTCAATGCGTTGATGCAAGACGCAGGCCCGGTTGAATGGGTCGAAGTCCATGCCGAGAATTACATGGGCGACGGCGGTCGCCCGCAGGCCCAGTTGAACGCCCTGTCAGAACGCTTTGCCCTGTCAATCCACGGTGTTGGCCTGTCCATCGGCGGCCAAGGCCTGCTGAACCGGGACCACCTTGCCCGATTGAAACAGCTTTGCGACCGGATGCAACCAGCAAGCTTTTCCGAACATCTGGCCTGGTCGACCCACGGGGCGGAGTATCTTAACGATCTGCTGCCCCTGCCCTATACCAAGGATACCCTGGCGCTGGTGGCAGAACATATTGATCAGGTCCAGAACACATTGGGCCGCCAAATGCTTCTGGAAAACCCCTCCAGCTACCTCGCCTTCGTCGAATCTGACTTGTCCGAAACTGACTTTCTAGCCGAAGTTATACACCAAACCTCCTGCGGACTCTTGCTGGATGTCAACAATGTATTCATCTCAGCAACGAACCTTGGGATGTCGGCGCGGGCCTATATAGATGCCTTCCCGACCGATCATGTCGGCGAACTACATGTGGGTGGTCATGATCACGATACCGATGAAAACGGTGCGCCGCTGCTGATCGACAGCCATGGCAAGGCGGTCGTCGATCCTGTTTGGGATTTACTGGGGTATACATTGGCACAAACCGGGCCAAAGCCGGTGTTGGTGGAATGGGACAACGACGTGCCCGATTGGCCCGTTTTGCGCGACGAGGCCGCGCGCGCAGCGCAGGTCATGGCCCTATGACGCGACAGGCTGACTTTCGGGCGGCCTTGCTCGACGCGGGTCGCCCGGTGCCGGACGGGCTGATTGGGCCAATGGGCACCCCTGCAACGGCGCGCTATGCCGTCTATCGCAACAATGTCACCCAGTCCCTGATCGAGGCCCTCACAACAGCTTTTCCACTGGTCCGAAAACTGATCGGGGATCAGAACTTCGCCAATCTGGCGCCGCTCTATGTCCGCGACCACCCGCCAAAATCGCCTATGATGATGCACTATGGCGTTGAATTTCCTGCCTTTCTGGCAGGCTTTACACCCCTTTCTCACATCGGCTACCTTGCCGATGCCGCTCGCCTTGATCTGGCGATGCGCGCCGCCTACCACGCCGCAGATGCGCCGCCGCTTGATCTGTCACAGCTCCAATCGCTGCCGCACGCCAAGCTGCTGGCCTCCCGCGTCATCTTGGCCCCGTCGGTGCGAACGATCCGCTCGAACTGGCCGCTTTATGATATTTGGCGGTTCAACCATCAGCCCGACGCGCCCAAACCACTTGCTGTTGCGCAGGACGTCCTGATCACCCGTCCCGAATTCGATCCCCAGCCCCATCCGTTGCCCCCCGGCGCGGCCGACTGGCTGGATCATCTGGCCGCAGGTCACAGCATCGACACCGCCCACGATGCAACCTTGGCCAAAATGCCCGACTTCGATCTTGGCACTTGCCTGACCCTTGCCCTGACCACCCATGCGATTGTCGCCGTTACTGACAAGGAATTGAAATGACTACGCTTCTTCAAGCTTATGCCAACCTAACCGCCCGTCTTGGCGCGCTCGATTGGGTGATCCCGACGCTGGCACGGCTGGTGTTTGCTGCGGTTCTGCTGATCTACTTCCTCAATTCCGGCATGACCAAGCTCGGCGATGGCCTGCTGGGCATTCTTACCCCTTCGGCTGGGGCCTATGCGCAAATTTTCCCCAAAACCTTCGAGGCGGTGGGTTATGACAGTGACGCCATGGGCGTGCTGCATTGGGGAATGGTTGTGGCCGGCACGCTGGCAGAGTTCATTCTACCCACCCTGATTGTGCTGGGCCTGCTCACGCGCCTTGCTGCACTGGGTATGATCGGCTTTGTCCTTCTGCAATCGCTGACCGATATTTACGGCCACGGCCAGTGGGATGCGCTTGGTACCTGGTTCGATCGCTTTGCGGATGGCACCATATTGGATCAGCGCGCGCTGTGGATCTTTTTGCTCATCGCATTGGTGATCAAAGGTGCCGGCCCGCTGTCATTCGACCGCGCGCTCAAGCCAGCACACGGGTGATAAGGGTTTAAAGCAATGCCTTAAGATCGCCCTCTACCTCGTTGTTCCAACCTAGAAAAAACTGATCTTCGACGACAATCAGCGGCCGCTTCATCAGCGCCGGATGCGCCTTGATCAACGTCAGGGGCGTCTTAGCGCGGGCGGCATCGTCCAGCCCCCGCCACGTCGTTGACCGCGTGTTGAGCAAGGCCGCGCCAAACTTATCCCATGCCGCCGTCAGCACGGCGTCAGGCACCCCGTCCTGGCGCACGTCAACCAATGTGGCGTTTGGCAACGCCTTGATCGCCTTGCGGCAGATATCGCAATTCTTAAGCCCGTAAATCTGCATATCCCCACCTTATTCCAAAACCCGCAGGCAAATTCTTGAAAAGACTCGCCATGAATCGCTTGATTTTTCAACCTCCTGCGCAATCTTTTTTCCTGTGGCGACCATGGTGCCCTGTGCACATGTGGCCACCCTGCCTCTGGCAGGCACGTCAAAGACAAAGGAGGCGCGGATATCATGCCAACAGGCACCGTGAAATGGTTTAACACCACCAAAGGCTACGGCTTTATTGCCCCGGAAGGCGGCGGCACTGACGTATTTGTACATATCTCAGCAGTCGAAAGCTCTGGTTTGACCGGGCTGGCCGATGATCAAAAGGTCAGTTTTGACTTGGCCGAAGGGCGCGACGGCCGCCAAATGGCGACCGATCTAAAGCTGTTGTGAAGACAAAAAACCCGGCGTCGACAGACACCGGGTTTTCAACTCGCGAAATTGATCGCTGATCAGTCGAAGGTACATCCCTTTGTCCCGATCTGGCATGTCGGGCGCGCCGAGCGGCGCTGTTTCACCCGGCGGACACGCGGCGCGGGCGCCGATTTCACCTGTTGATAGCTCATGGACTGGTTGGGTGTTCCGCAGCAAATGACCCCTGAAATGGTGATCGGCTGCGATCCGGCTGGGCAATAATTTGCGCTGGTAGAATAGGAGTAGATCTTTACATCCGCTGCTGCCTGCCCAGGTAGCAGGTTCGCGGCCAGCAGGCCAAATCCGGCGGTAACCACTGATTTCAAATGCATAATATCCCTCGTTTCTTCGTACCAATAAATTTGATTGCACCAACCTTGCCCAGCCATCCGGGCCAAGTCCAGCGTTTTTGCGCCAAATGCGCCGGATGCCACGTGCGGCGGTTTAAGAAATTCAAAAACCTAATGTGACTACCCTTTGGAAGTCTATCAGAGGAAACTTGCCATGTCAGAATTTCTGCGCCTCTTGGCCGTATACTATGCCTGTGATCACGCCGCCGCCTTACGCCCGCTGACCGCGGCCGAGGTGGCCGCCTGCATGGGGCACTATAACGCGGTAAAGTCACATTTTGTCACCGATCTACCGCCTCCCGCCAGCAGCGAGGACCGCAGCACAACGTCCAACCTCGCCTTCACCCGCTTCAAACGCTGGGAAAGTGAAAATCAGCAACTCGTCGCAGACCTGCGCGCCCGCGTCAGCCATTAAGGGTTGCAGGCAGTCGTGCAAAGCCGTGAAAGCGGATGCGCCCACCGCCCTGCCTGCCCGACGTGATCTGGTAATCCGGATAGCGCTCCAGAAACCGCTGCACCGCAATCCGCCCTTCCATTCGCGCCAGCGTCAGCCCGACACAGACGTGCGGCCCCCCGGCAAAAGCCAGATGCCGGTTCGGATGGCGCGATATATCAAATTCCGTCGGGTTATCAAACACTTCCGGGTCTCTGTTGGCTGCACCGATGCACAGGTGCAGCGTGCTGCCCCGGGCAACGCGCCGATCGCCAAACGTCACATCCGCAGTCACTTCGCGGTTGCCGAACTGGTTGGGCGACCGAAACCGCAACACTTCTTCGATACACGGGTTCAGCAGCGCCGCGTCCGCCTGCAACCGTGCCTTCTGCGCCGGGAAATCATGCAGCAACGCCAGCGCACTGCCGATCAGATTGGTGGTCGTCTCATGGCCCGCGTTCAAAATGAAGATACAGTTCTGGATCAACTCAATCTCGCTGAGCTGGCCGCTGTCATCGCCCATGATCAGCCGGGTCAGAACATCCGTTTCCGGGTCGCCCGGCGCTGCCCGCCTACGGGCAACAAGGTCTTGCAGATAGGCTTTGAACTCCGTCACCGCCACATGGCCGCGCTGTAGTTGCGCCTCGTCCAACACCGGTTCCAGCGCCCCGAGGATGGCCAGTGACCAGTCCCGCAGGGGGCCGCGCTCTGCCATCGGGATATCCAGCAGATTGCCGATGATCTGGATCGGGATTGAACTGGCAAAATCTTCGATCAGATCCGCTTTGGGTGGCAACTCATCCAGCAGATGATCCACCGTGGCGATCAGCCCCGGTTCCATCCGCGCCAACGCCTTGGGGGTCAGCGCAGATGTCATGATACGCCGCACGCGGGTGTGCAGCGGCGGATCGTTGAACACCAGACTTGTGGTGTGATGCTCGAACAACGGGCTTCCCGGCCCGAATTTCGGCGCAAATGCCTGTTTCTTGTCAGAGATATAAAGGTCGGTATCGCGGTAGATCGCGTTTAGATCTGCATGGCGGCACAGCAGGACAGACCCGTCGGGCTGGGCCAATACCGGCGTTTCGGCCAGCAATTGATCGTAATGTGGAAACGGGTCATCGACAAACCCGGCAGGGGGTGCGGCAAGTGTGAACATATGCGCAGTCTGCCCGGCGCGCCGGGCAAGTCAATGGGGCTGCTCTAGCGTCGACGCATCCATTCATGCGCCACCGCGCGCGGCCCTTCGCTGCGCAACGCCAACTGCCCGATATCCACCCACTCCGCCGGATCAAAGGCCGGAAAAAACGCATCCGCCTCGGCGATCTCAGTTTCTACTTCGGTCACCAAAAGCCGATCCGCCAGCGGCAGCATCGCGCGGTAGATGCCCGCACCACCAATGCCGTAAACCCGTCGATGCCCCGCCTCTGCACAATGCGCCAAGGCATCACGTGGGTCGCGAAATGTGGCGACATCCGCGATATCACTGCGTGACACCACGCAATTCAGCCTGTTTTTCAACGGCTTGTAAGGCAGGCTTTCCCATGTCAACCGCCCCATGATGATCGCGCCCCCGGTCGTCTCGCGTTGGAAAAACGCCAGATCTTCGGGCAGCGACCAGGGAATTTGGTTGTCCTTGCCGATGGCGCCGTTTTGCGCCCGCGCTACGATCAATGTCAGCATATTACACCGCCACCGGCGCTTTGATCGCCGGATCAGGATCATAGCCTTCAAACTCGAAATCCTCGAACTTGAAGTCAAAAATTGACGCGACCTGCCGGGTGATCCGCAGCCTCGGCAGCGGCTTTGGCTGGCGTGCCAATTGCGTATTTACCTGCTCCAGATGGTTGGAATAGATATGCGCATCCCCAATTGAATGTACAAAATCCCCCGGCGCATAGCCCGTGACATGTGCCAGCATTTCCAGCAGCAGCGCGTAAGAGGCGATGTTGAAAGGTACACCCAGAAACATGTCGGCAGAGCGTTGATAAAGCTGCAAATGCAGCTTGCCGCCTGCAATGCGGACCTGCCACAGCGTATGACAGGGCGGCAGCGCCATCTGGTCGACTTCACCGGGGTTCCAGGCCGATACGATCAACCGGCGGCTGTCCGGCGTTGCGCGAATGGCGGCGACGAGTTTCTCAATCTGATCAACGCTTTCAGCCATGTACAGCGCCCCCCCGTCGGGCTGCGCCACGGCTTCGCCCAGACTGGGAAACCGCCGCCACTGATGACCGTAAACCGGACCCAGATCGCCGTTTTCATCGGCCCATTCGTTCCAGATGGAAACCCCGTTGTCCTTGAGATACTTGATATTCGTATCCCCGGCGAGAAACCAAAGAAGTTCGTGCACGATGGATTTCAAATGCAATTTCTTGGTGGTGACCAGTGGAAATCCATCCGCCATCGGATAGCGGCATTGCAGACCGAAATGCGATATCGTGCCCGTTCCCGTGCGGTCGGTTGACCTGACCCCACGGTCCAGAACCGTCTGCAAGGCGTTCAGATATTGTTGCATCACATTCCCCTCTGCGACGGCCTGTGGCCGTGACCTTGTCCCTGACATACCCGCCCTGACGCCCCGCCTCAACCACCTGCGAGCCGGCAACAGACACGCGCGCCGGATGCGGGTCGAACGACGCCGATCAAAGGTATCTTGCGGCGTACCACAAGATTTGCGCAACCCACCCCTACCCCGACTAAATACGGTATTGTTTTTCGGTAGCACTTTTGCGTGAAGTCTGCGCCCCCCCGCCATGATCGTTGACAATGTGACGCCCGGTTTGAAACTGTGCCCGAAACAAAGATAATTTGAGGGCAGATAATCGTGACACGTGTTTGGATGGGCCTCGCCCTCGCATTTAGCCTCGGTGCCTGCAGTGGCACACCCCCTTTTGGTGGCGGCACGGAAACGCCGACGGATGGCAGCGGTGGCGCCGCGGCCATTCCCGAAGCCCTTGCAAAAAATCTCGACAGTTTCACCTATAATCCCAATGCTACAGGCGGGCCGACCCTGACAATCCGGGGCGTAGACCTCGAAGATGGCCCGTTCGAAGAAACCTACCGCCGCCGTCCCGGCCTTGACCGTGGCGGCTACGAAGCCTTCACCGCCCAGGACGGATCGCTCGACCGTCACTCGACGGCCTATGTCCGTGACATTCGCGGCACCCGCGCAGCAATCGCCGTAACCGGCGGCCAGTTCAGCTATTTCTTTGCGGGCGGCGCCTACTCCAACACCAGCTATACCGCTCCGGTTGAACCCGGTTCGGAGGATGACGGTGGGCTGGTAAGTTATGCAGGCAACTACGTCGGACTGCTGAACGTGGCTGGCGATGGCGGCGACCTGACGCCGGTTGATCCCACGACACCACCCGGTTTCCGTCCCAGCCAGGCTGCCGAAGTGACCGGATACATGCTGATCAACGCCAGCTTCTCTGATGGTACAGTGAATGGCACGATCACAAACCGCCAAATTGTTGACGCGCCGGGCATTGCCGTTGCCGACCTCGATCTGGCCCCGACGGCCATCGCCGCAGACGGCACTTTCTTTGGCGATTCGGCTGTCGACACCCTGCCGGTCGGTCAATACGGCGGGATTTTTGGTGGCGATGGCGCGACCGAAGTGGCTGGCGTGGTCCATGCGGAGGACCATATCGCCGGGTTGAATGACATCGAAGAATACGGTGTGTTCGTGCTGGCACAATGTGGCACCCCCGGTGCCGATCCGGTCTGTAATCAGCCGGTCCCATAGGCACGGCCTTGGCCTCCAACACTCCTTTCAAAGGTGCTGCGCGGTCTGCGGCAGTGCTGGCTATCTGCTTCTTGCCCGGTCTGGCGGGCGGACAGGATGCACCAACACCCCGCCCCGCCCCTCAGGGCGAAATCGAACTGACCTTGCCACAAGTCCGCGATCTGGCCATTCGCGCATTGGCCTCTGGCCAGCCGCAACTGGCGCGGCACCTGTCGTTCGGGCTGATAAAGGCTGACCCCAAATCCCCCTTCGCCTATTACACTCTTGCCCGTGCCGAGGGCCAGATGGGTCGCCATCCACAGGCAAGGCGCGCCGCACGGCGTGCGTATCGACTGGCAGACAGCGCGCCGCAACGGTTCGAAGCCGCCGAATTTGCCGCCCGCATCTCCTATGCCGAAAAACGCCCCACCGCGACCCAACTCTGGCTGCGCCGCGCCGTGCAAAATGCCCCCACCAAACAGATCGAAACCCAACTCGGCCGCGATTTTGCCCGCGTGCGCGCAGAAAACCCGCTGTCTTTTTCGATCCGTGGCGGTTTGCGTCCCTCCAACAACGTCAACAACGGCGCCGATACCGCCGTGCAGATCATCGACGGCCTGCCCTTTACCGGCTTTCTGAGCGGTGACGCGCAGGCGCTGTCGGGCATCGTGGGCCACGTCGATGCCAGCCTGAGCTATCGATTGCGCGGCGACAAACGCAGCCGCACCGAAATTGGCGCGCGGTTCTATCACAAACGGGTGGCGCTGGATTCAGATGCCCGCGCGCAGGCCCCCACCAGCAGCAACAGCGATTTCGCCAGCACCTATGGCGCGCTGAACCTGAACCACATATTCGCCGTCGGCGCGCAGGGAAATTCGGCCGAACTGGACGCATCCTTGGGGCAGTTCTGGTCCGGCGGAGATCGCAGTTATGACTTTGCCAAGCTTGAGGCGAACCATAACTGGCGCCTGGGCGACACCACCAAAGTCAGCCTTGGCGCGTCGATTGAAATGCGCCACTCTGCGGTGTCTTCTTTTATGGATTCCAATGTCTTGGCCGTGCAAGCCGGGGTGCAGCGCGGGCTGGAAAACGGTGACCGGCTGTCCTTTACGCTGAACCTGCAACACACCGATAGCGACTTTCGCAATGCCCGCACAGGCTCTGCCACCCTGGGCGCTCGCTATGCCTTTGGCGACATGATTGGCCCCGCGCGCGTGTCGGCCGGGGTCGTGTTGGGCTATTCCGACTACCCCGACTACGTCGCCCTGTTTGCTGTGCCGGGCGGGCGTCAGGATAAATCCGTCTATGCCAACGTGAGCCTGTTCTTCCCCGATGTCGATTACGCCGGTTTTGCCCCCACCGTTCAGATCAGCACCGGGCGCAAGTTCTCCAACGTCAGCCGCTTTGACACCCGCGAACTGGCGGTCTCGCTCGGCGTGCAGTCAAAATTCTGACAGATGCTGGCAACGCCGTCCTGACATGCTAGGTATCGAGGCAATCCACAATACAAAGGAACCGACATGCCGATCAAATATCTGCACACGATGGTGCGCGTGAAAGACCTGGAAAAATCCATCGCATTTTACAAATTGCTGGGGCTGGTCGAACGGCACCGCATGGAAAACGACAAGGGCCGCTTTACGCTGGTGTTTCTGTGCCCTCCGGGTCAGGCCGATGGCACCGCAGATGTGGAACTGACCTATAACTGGGACGGCGACGATGGCCTGCCCAGCGACAGCCGCCACTTCGGCCACCTCGCCTACCGCGTTGATAACATTTACGAAGCCTGCCAGACCCTGATGGACAATGGCGTTACCATCAACCGCCCTCCGCGTGACGGTCACATGGCCTTTGTCCGCTCGCCCGATAATATCTCGGTCGAATTGCTGCAAGAGGGCGACGATCTGCCCCCGGCAGAACCCTGGGCCAGCATGGAAAACACCGGACATTGGTAAGATCCGCCCCCCTCGCCGCATTGGGACTGGCCGCGCTCATTGCGCTGCCATGGCCCGCTGCGGCGCAGGGGTGCCGTCTGGCGCTGGTATTGGCGCTGGATATCTCCAGTTCGGTTGATCCTGCCGAAGACCGGCTTCAGCGCGGCGGCGTCGTGGCCGCACTGACCCACCCCGATGTGGCCGATGCCTTTTTTGCCGCCGATGTTCCGGTGGCGCTGGCAATATACGAATGGTCTGGCCGCTATAACCAGCAGGTCGTGTTGGATTGGACCGTGATCGACACCCCCGCCGACCTGATCACCGCCGCCGAGACCGTGGCGACCAGCAGGCGAAGCCAAACCGAATTTCCGACCGCTATGGGCTACGCGCTGGGCTACGGCGCCGCGATGCTGGCCCGCGCGCCGGGGTGCACGGCGCAGACACTTGATATGGCAGGCGACGGCCAGAACAACGAAGGTTTCGGCCCGCAGACCGCCTACCGCGAATTTGCCTTTGCCGACGTGACGGTGAACGGGCTGGTGGTCAATGCCGCCGATTTCGAAGGCGAACTGGGCCTCATCGACTTTTACCGCAACGAGGTACTTCATGGGCCGGGCGCCTTTATGGAAATCGCCTCCGGGTTTGACGACTACGAACGCGCCTTCCGCCGCAAACTGATCCGCGAGGTGTCGCCCAAGGCCATCGGCGCGCTGCCACACCCGGCACGGCCCGAGGGATGATCCGGCGCTGCGCCCTTGCGCTGGTGCTTGCCTGCCTTGCGCCCATGGCGCAGGCCCAGTGTCGTCAGGCGCTCGCCTTGGGGCTGGATGTCTCTGGTTCAGTTGATGCGCGGGAATATCGGCTGCAACTGTCGGGCCTTGCCACCGCACTAGAAGACCCGCGTGTGCAGGATGCGCTTCTGGCGCAGCCGGGCAATCCGGTGCAATTGATGGTCTATGAATGGAGCGGCGTAGATGATCTGGCCGTCCTGCTGCCATGGCGCGCCATCACCGATGCCACAACCCTGCGTGATGCCGTCACGACCCTGCGCCAGACTGAACGGCGCGTGACCAGCCCCGGCACCGCTCTTGGCCACGCCATGATGGCCGGGGCCGCCTTTCTGGCGCAGCGTCCGGAGTGCCGAAAACATACGTTGGATATCTCGGGCGACGGCAAATCAAACCTTGGCCCGCGCCCGCGCGATATCAGCCCCACCTTGGGGGCGGGCATCACCATTAATGGGCTGGTGATCGGCATCGACGACCCTGCCATCGGTGACATTCGCCAGACCGAGATCGGCGAGCTGTCTGCCTATTACCGCGCCGAGGTGATCCTGGGGCCAGAGGCATTTGTCCAGACCGCACTGGGGTTCAGCGACTATGCCCGCGCGATGACGGAAAAGCTGCTGCGCGAACTGGACGGTCTGGTATTGTCACAACAGGGGGCCACCCGGCCACCTGTCTATCAATAAATATAGCGGATCTGATCGGTCCAATAGCGTTCCATCCGCTTGAGTGAACTGGTGATATCGACGATCCCGGCATCACCCAGCACGCCTTTGTTTTCCAGCCCATCAGCGTGACGGGCGAACAGTTCGGCAACCACATCGCGAATATAACGGCCATCTTCTGTCAGACGCACACGCACCGATCGGCGGTCGATCTCGCAGCGCTGATGGTGCATATACCCCATCTCGACCAGCTTTTTCAGGTTATAGCTGACGTTGCTGCCCTGATAGTACCCCCGGCTTTTCAATTCGCCGGCGGTAACCTCGTTGTCGCCGATGTTGAACAAAAGCAGCGCCTGCACTGCGTTGATCTCGAGCACGCCTACGCGCTCGAACTCATCCTTGATCACATCCAGCAGCAGGCGGTGCAGCCGTTCAACCAGCGACAGCGCCTCTAGGTAGCCGACCATGAAACCTTTGATCACCAAAGGCTGGGCAGCGGGGTCTTGAATGGTCATTCAGTTTCTCCGACTCAATCATCTTGACCCGGAAACTGGCGAAAAAATCAGAATATTTCGTTAAACCCGCCGGCTCAGCGCGCAATCGGCGTCAGATGCCCCCGAATATCGGCGACCAAGGCGGCATATTTCTCTGGCCCTGCGGCCTGTCCGCTGACCCATAGATACAGGTCGTGGTCATTCTCATTCAGCATCTGATCATACAGCGCCAGACCCGCCGCATCCATGCCCGCCAGGCGGTCGCCGGCATAGGCCGACAGGATCAGGTCCATCTCTTTGATGCCACGCCGCATCGACCGCATGTGCAACCGCTTGATCTGGTGGGCTTGGGATTCGGCGTCAGGCATCGACAGGCTCCGTCAGGACGCGGCGCAGCCTTTTCTCAAGGCGGCCCATGGTTTCGGCTTTCTTCAGTAGATCCGTACGCACGGCACGAATTTCAGACAGGATATGAACCAGATCGTCGCTTGTGGCTACGGCTTCATCGGGCGCATCGACGCCTTCGCCTTCTCCATTGATCAGCCACATCATCGACACGTTCAGCAGCCCTGCCAGCATCGACAGCCGGTTGGCGCGTGGTTCAGACAGGTCTTCCTCCCAGCCGCGCAAGGTGGCCACGCGCACGCCCAGCCGCTTGGCCAACATTGCTTGTGTCATCCCCGATTGTTCACGCGCTGCCGCCACGCGGTCGCCAAAGGTGGCCGCATCCGGGCCATACCAATCTACATCATCATTCATCGTATCGTCTCCTACCTGACACCCTTCGCTCTTGTCGGGTGCGGGGGTGACCCCTATGAGTGTGTGCGTACTCATAAGCAACTCGAGGCCAAAATGGAACTGCTGTCCGCGACCCTGACCCGCGTCAAACCATCGCCCACCATCGCCGTGACCACCAAAGCGGCAGAATTAAAGGCCGCCGGGCGCGATATTATCGGCCTTGGCGCCGGTGAGCCGGATTTCGATACACCGCAGAACATCAAGGACGCAGCCATCGCGGCCATCAATGCAGGCAAAACCAAATACACAGCTGTGGACGGGATTGCAGAACTGAAACAGGCGATCTGCGCCAAGTTCAAACGCGACAACGGGCTGGATTATACCCCCGCACAGGTTAGCGTCGGCACAGGGGGCAAGCAGATCCTCTATAACGCGCTGATGGCCACGATGAACCCCGGCGAAGAGGTGGTGATCCCCGCGCCCTATTGGGTCAGCTACCCCGACATGGTGCTGCTGGCCGGTGGCACCCCGGTCATTGCGCCCGCAACGCTGGAAAATGATTTCAAACTGACGCCAGAGGCGCTTGAGGCGGCGATCACGCCCAAGACCAAATGGTTCATCTTTAACTCCCCCTCCAACCCCACCGGGGCGGGCTATAGCCGCGCCGAACTGAAGGCGCTGACCGATGTGCTGATGCGCCACCCGCATGTCTGGGTGATGAGCGACGATATGTACGAACACCTGTGCTACGACGGGTTCGAATTTTGCACCCCAGCCGAGGTGGAACCGGCGCTGTATGACCGCACCCTGACCACCAATGGCGTGTCCAAAGCCTATGCCATGACCGGCTGGCGCATCGGCTATGCCGCGGGGCCGGAAAAACTGATCGGTGCCATGCGCAAGGTCCAGTCGCAAAGCACCTCCAATCCCTGCACGGTCAGCCAATGGGCGGCGGTCGAGGCGCTCAATGGCACGCAGGATTACATCCCCGAAAACAACGCCATGTTCGTGCGCCGCCGCAATCTGGTGGTCGAGATGCTGAACGCCATCCCCGGCGTGACCTGCCCAACCCCCGAAGGCGCGTTCTACGTCTATCCCTCAATCAAAGGGTTGATCGGCAAGACCTCGGCGGCAGGCACCAAGATCACAGATGACGAGACCTTTGCCACCGCCCTGCTGGAAGAAACCGGCGTCGCCGTTGTCTTTGGCGCGGCATTCGGCCTTTCACCCAATTTCCGCGTCAGCTACGCTACCTCTGACGCGGCACTGAAAGAGGCATGCACCCGCATCCAGACTTTCTGTGCTGGGCTGACGTGAAGGGCAAGAACTGATGGCAGGCGAGCTACCGGACTATTATTTCAGGGTGCGCGACAACGGTGCGGCGGTGTTTCGACTGGATACCGAAAACCGCCAGCGCCGGATCGAGATGGACCAGATCGCCGTCGTCAACATCCGCAACGGCGAGATCAAGCCCCAGGGCGACCGCACTCTGTCCGACGCCGACCTGACCGAAATCCGCACCTGGATGGAGACCCGCCTGCAAATATTGGCGCACCGCGACATCGATGATATCTACCGTGCGGTGGATTACCTGAACCTCACAACGCAGTGGGTGCAATCGAAAGCCACGGACGAACAGCTTGACGCCGTGACCGATGGGCTGCTGCTGGCCATGCATGATCTGCGCAGCACGCTGGTACGCAAGAAATCGGATCGGTTGACGCGGGACTGATCCGGTTTTTTGAGTCTGCATGGCGCCCTGCGGGCGCGTTGGGGCTCTGCCCCAAGGCCCCGAGGGTATTTTTGACCCGAAAAAGTGAAAAGTTCAGCGCGCGAGGCTTTTGATCGTCACGCCCCAAAAGCGGGCGTTAAGCAACACGGCAGCGACGCCGAGGCCGATCACAAGCCCCGACCAGACCCCAATGCCGCCAAACCCATAGGTAAACCCCAGCAGGTACGAGCATGGCACGCCGATCGCCCAATAGCTGATCGCGGCCAGCACCATCGGCACCTTGGTGTCCTGCACCCCGCGCAGTACGCCCAGCGCAATCGCCTGCGCGCCATCCACCAGTTGAAACAGCGCTGCCATGACCAACAGACCGACGCCCACCGCCAGAATATCCGCGCGCGCCGGTTCATCACGCTGCATAAAGAGCGAAATCATCGGCTCGGGCCAGCCGACAAAGCCGACCACCGTCACGGCGGCAAAGACCAGCGACATCACCATCACAATCAACGCGCCGCGTGCCATATGGGGCACATCGCGCCGCCCGTAGGCGTTGCCGGCCCGGATCGTGGCCACGTTGCTTAACCCCAGGTGCACCATAAAGGTGATCGAGGCGAGTTGGACCGCGATACCATGGGCCGCCAGCGGGATTGTCCCCAGCCATCCCATCATCATCGCAGAGGCCGCAAACAGCCCCACCTCGCTCAGCGTGGTAAGTCCGATTGGCAGGCCCAGCGTGAAGACGCGCACCAGCATCTGCGGATCGACCCGCCAGATGCGCTGAAACAGATGATGCTGCGGCAGCGCCACCAGAACATAGATCACCACCCCCACCAGCGCCACCAGCTGCGTCGCGACCGACGCAATCGCCGCCCCCGCCACACCCATTTCCGGCGCGCCCCAGTTGCCAAAGATCAGCGCGTAATTCGCCAACCCGTTGACCAGCGCCGCCAGCAACGTGATCCACAACACGATCTGCGTCCGCTCCAGCGCCGCGAGATAAGATTTGATCACCATGACCAGCAGCGCGGGCACGATGCCCCAGCCTGCAATCGCCAGATACTGCCCCGCCATCGCGGCCAGATCCGGCCCCTGCCCAAGAAGCGTCAATATGGGGGCGGACCACAGCATCGCAGGCAGCGCGATCACGCCAAAGCCCAGCGACAGCCACAATCCCATGCGCGTGGCACGGCGCACGCCCACCTCGTCATCCTCGGCGGCGTAGGACGCAACCAGTGGCATCACGGCAAAGGCAAAGCCTGATCCAAAGATAAAAAGCACAAAGAAAAAGGTGCTCGCCAACACAACGGCGGCCAGCGCCTCGACCCCGTACCAGCCCAGCATGACCGTATCGGTCACCCCGATGGCCATCTGCCCCAAATGCCCGCCAATCAGCGGCAGCCCCAGCGTCAGGATCGCCCTGACATGATTTTTGTTCGTCATCTGCATCGCCCAGCCTTACGCCCGGGCATTCAAAAGGGAAAGTACGGTTTTCCCCCGCTGCTACACCCGGCCCAGATGTGTGGATTTGAAACCATCGCGGTACTTCAACCCGTAGCCAAGCGCGCGGTCCACCCCGATATGCGCCACCCAGATCAGCGCCACCGCCTGCGCCGCCGGGGCGCCCAGCAGAGCGGCGGACCCCCAGAGGGCAAGCGGCATCAGGTAACTGTGGCCAAGATTATACAGCGCGGCGCCGCGGCGTGCGCCGCCGAGATAGCCCAGCATGAACAGATCGGGTGCCAGCGCCAACAGCGCCGCCGCCCCCCAGCCAAAACCGGTCTGCCCATAGGCCAGCAGCGCCAGCGCCGCGATCGCAGCGCCCTCTACCTGAAGCGTCACCCGTTGCGGGCTGGCGTTGAAATATGTCATGTCATGTCTCCTTTTGCAGATGTTCGCGCCGAGCTTCCCCCAATCCTCACCTGAAATAAATTGTCCAAAAGCGTATCACCAGCTATCATACTTTGATGAGCAGCCCTTTTGCCTCACTCGACTATATCCCGTCCTTTGCCGCCGTCATGACCCATGGCAGCCTGTCCGGGGCCGCCCGCGCATTGTCTCTTGCCCAGCCCACCGTGCGCCGCCATATCGACGCGCTTGAGGCCGAATTGAACACCGCGCTATTCACCCGCGCCGCCAATGGGCTGACCCCGACCGACGTGGCCCACGACCTGCTGCCCATGGCGCAATCGGTGCTGGACGAAGCCGCCGCGCTGCACCGCGCCGCCTCGGCCCGTCGCGACACATTGGCGGGCGTGGTCCGCCTGACCACGAGCCGCGTCGCCGCCGCCCATGTCTTTCCTCTCGCCCTTGCCCCGCTGCGTGACAGCGCGCCGGGGCTTCGGTTTGAAATTGCCGCCACCGACCGCCCCGAAAACCTCGCACGCCGCGCCGCTGACATTGCCCTGCGATTTACCGCCCCTGCGCAGCAAAGCTTGATCGCGCAACGACTGCCCGATGTGGCGGTGGGCCTGTTTGCCGCCCCCGGTGTGGCGCTGCCGGACAGCGCCTGCGCGCTGGGCGACATGCCCATGATCCTCGACGACCGCGAAGGCATCATCGCCCCTGCCATGGCCCGCTTTGGCCTGCCTCTGCCGCGAAACGTGGTGCTGCGCTGCGATGACCCGCTGACCCAGATCACCCATATTCAGGCGGGCTACGGTCTTGGCTTTTGTCAGGTCAGGCTGGCCGCGCGTCTGGGCCTGCGGCGCGCCCTGCCCGAGATCGCCTACCAGATGCCCGCCTGGCTGGTCATGCACGAGGATCAGGCCCGCACACCGCGCCTGCGCCATGTGTTCGACCACCTCAAGACCACCTTGCCCGACCTGATGTAGCCCTTGCCAGCGCCACCCCCAGCAGCAAAACTGCCCGCACATGAGGACCGCCATGCAGCCCACCCGCACCGAAACACGCCAGATGAACGACCAGCACATCTTTGTCCGCCATTGGGGCGATGAGGCCCTGCCCAAGCTTCTGATGCTGCACGGTTTTCCAGAATACGGCGGCGCCTGGGCCGATCTGGCCCCGCTTCTTTGCCACCGTTTTCACTGCATCGCCCCAGACCAGCGCGGCTATGGTCAAAGCAGCGCGCCCGAGGGGGTCGCCCCCTATGCCATGGGTCATCTGGTGGCCGATATGGCCGCGCTGATCGGCGATGCGCCCCTGACCGTGCTGGCCCACGATTGGGGCGCCTCCGTTGGCTATGCCCTGGCGATGTTCCGCCCCGATCTGGTCACGCGACTGATCATCCTCAACGGGGTACATCCCGTGCCGTTTCAACGCGCCATGGCGGCGGGCGCGGCGCAAACTGCCGCATCGCAATACATCACCGCCCTGCGCCGCGACGGATCAGAAAACCACCTCGCCCAGAATGGGTTTGCCGGGCTTTTGGCCCTGTTCTCGGCCAATATGGACTTGGGCTGGCTCACCCCTGACCGCCTGCGCGCCTATCGCACCGAATGGGCGCGTCCGGGACGGCTGTGCGCCATGATCAACTGGTATCGCGCGTCACCCCTGCGGGTGGCCGACCCCGGTGTCCCGATCACCGACCTGCCGGACTATCCGGTCGAGAAACTGCAAATCCGCTGCCCACATCTGCTGATCTGGGGCGCGGATGATACGGCTCTGCTGCCCGAAAGCACCGAAAACCTCGAATCCTTCGCCCCCGATCTGACCCGCGTGCAGATCGCAGGCGCGGATCACTGGCTGCACCACCAAAAGCCGAAAGAAGTGGCGCGCGCGATCCTGGACTGGGACGACATCGGACAACACGGCTGACAAATACACCTCTCTGCGCCATTCAGCCGATTGCCCCCGGCGCGCGCGCCTGTCAAAATAGCGCCAATCAAAAGAAAGAGCAGCACCCGCATGACCGATCTTCTGTCCGGCCAGGAACCCACAGACTACGACGCCTCCTCCATCGAAGTGCTGGAAGGGCTGGAACCCGTCCGCAAACGCCCCGGCATGTACATCGGCGGCACCGATGAACGCGCCCTGCACCACCTTGTCGCCGAAGTGCTCGACAACTCCATGGACGAAGCGGTCGCAGGCCACGCCACCCGGATCGAGGTCGAGCTGAACGCGGATTACTCCGTCACCATTCGCGACAACGGCCGCGGCATCCCGATCGACCCACACCCGAAATTCCCCGACAAATCCGCACTCGAAGTCATCCTGTGTACGCTGCACGCGGGCGGTAAATTCTCGGGCAAGGCCTATGAAACCTCCGGCGGCCTGCACGGCGTCGGCGCATCGGTGGTTAACGCCCTCAGCGACAGCATGGTGGTCCAAGTGGCCCGCAACAAAGAACTGTTTGAACAAAGCTTCTCTCGCGGCATCCCGCAAGGGCCGGTGCGCAAAATCGGTGCCGCCCCCAACCGGCGCGGCACCACCGTCACCTTCCACGCCGACGAACAAATCTTTGGCGCCCACCGCTTCAAACCCGCCCGCCTGCTGGCCATGGTCCGCTCCAAGGCCTACCTGTTCTCCGGCGTCGAAATCCGCTGGAAAACCGAGATTAACGACGGTGAAACCCCGACCGAGGCGACCTTCCACTTCCCCGGCGGCCTGGCCGACTACCTGCGCGAAACCCTAGGCAAATCAACCACATACGCCGAAAACCCATTCGCGGGCACGGTCGAATTTCAGGAACGCTTTGGCGTGCCGGGCAAGGTCGAATGGGCCATCAACTGGACGCCCGCCCGCGACGGCTTCATCCAGTCTTACTGTAACACCGTCCCCACCCCCGAAGGCGGCACCCACGAGGGCGGCTTTTGGGCGGCGATCCTCAAAGGCATCCGCGCCTACGGCGAACTGGCCAGCAATCGCAAGGCCAAGGACATCACCCGCGAAGACCTGATCACCGGCGGCTGCGCGCTGGTGTCCTGCTTTATCCGCGAACCGGAATTTGTCGGCCAGACCAAGGACCGCCTCGCCACGACCGAGGCCGCGCGTTTGGTCGAAAACGCCGTGCGCGACCACTTTGACAACTGGCTGGCCGCCGATACCAAATCCGCCGGCGCCATCCTCGATTTCCTCGTCCTGCGCGCCGAAGAACGCCTGCGCCGCCGTCAGGAAAAAGAAACCGCCCGCAAGACCGCCACCAAGAAACTGCGCCTGCCCGGCAAGCTGACCGACTGCACGTCTAAAACCCGCGAAGGCACAGAGCTGTTCATCGTTGAGGGGGACTCAGCCGGCGGTTCCGGCAAAGGCGCGCGCAACCGCAACACCCAGGCGCTGCTGCCGCTCAAGGGCAAGATCCTGAACGTGCTCGGCGCCGCCTCTGGCAAACTGACCACCAACGCCGAAATTTCCGATCTATGCGAGGCGCTGGGCGTCGGCATGGGCACGAAATTCAACCTTGATGACCTGCGCTATGACAAGATCATCATCATGACCGACGCCGACGTCGACGGCGCCCATATCGCGGCGCTGCTGATGACGTTCTTCTTTACCCAAATGCGCCCGCTGATCGACGCCGGGCACCTCTACCTCGCCTGCCCGCCCCTGTTCCGCCTGACCCAGGGGGCCAAACGGGTCTATTGCATTGATGAGGAAGAGAAAAACATGTGGCTTGAGAAAGGCATCGGCGGCAAGGGCAAGATCGACGTCAGCCGATTTAAAGGTCTGGGCGAGATGGACGCGAAGGATTTGAAAGAAACCACGATGGACCCCGCCAGCCGCAAACTGATCCGCGTGACGGTGGACGAGGATACGCCGGGCGAAACCAGTGATCTGGTGGAACGGTTGATGGGGAAAAAGCCGGAACTGCGGTTCGAGTATATTCAGCAGAACGCGCAGTTTGTGGAGGAGTTGGATGTTTGAGTAGTAATTCAGAGATATACGAAATTTATAGTCGAACAATTACTCACGGTCATAGAGACCCAAAGTTCGCATTCATTGACGGTGATAATGTTTGGAAAACTTTCGACAGTGAACTTAATCGGCACGGAATAGAGAAAGAATTATACGACTGCTTTGACTTCTATAGGTTGTTTCAAATTTTAGGTCACGATCGTTGCTATGTTTACTCTGCGATCAATGACAATACCATTCGACCTCAATGGCTTTTAAACATCGAGGCCAACGACGGATTTATTGTTAAAATGGGTGAACTTGTTGAAAAACCGAAAACTCGCAAACAAGAAGGAGTGGACGTAAAACTAGCGATTGATGCCACCCGTCTAGCATACGCCAATATCATGAAAACCTGCACTCTATACGGAGCGGATGGTGATTTTCTACCTTTAGTGGAAGCCGTTACTGAATCTGGAGTCGTTGTGGAGGTTGTTTCGTTTTCTGATCCGGCACAGGGGCGCGTTGCTCCAAAGTTGAGAGCCGCCGCAGACAACTATATCAGAATGAACCCCGCATGGCTGTATGAAACACTCAAACCAGAATACAAAACTGTAAAACAAAGTCCTCATTTCTTTCATGATTGGCAAAGAACAGAAGATGTAGCATTCTACCCAGTACGTTCCAAAGAGTTTGAGATTAGAAACTATGACGGAAATTATTTAGTCAAGATTTCAAACGGTAGTGCTTTAGCTATGTACACGTCAAATAACTTGAGAGATCTGAAACTTTGGCTATGTCTTAAGGTCTTTGAAGCAACTTAATAATAGCCATCGGTCCCCAGCCACACCCGTTCCGTATCCCATGCGCCTTTGGCGCATAGCCCCTTCCATGTGCTGCGCACGTTCGCGGCAAAGCCGCTCATCCCCCATGGGGAAGGGGCTACAACACAACGACAGGTCGGAACCGCAACATCAGTTACCCGCCCCGCCCGCGTTCAACCCTACCACTCCACCCGTTCAACCCTAAAACCTTCCCCCGGAAGGTTTCCAAGACGGGTCTCACCCCTCCCCACTTGCATAACCCCCCAAACAAGCCCACCTTACACCTACAGGCCCCCACGCCATCCGCGTGCCGCCTGCTGCCTCACCGGTGACATCGCGCCAAGTCGCGCCCCGTGCCCCCCCTGAGCATCCACCCGATGGGCAACCGCCGTTCGGGAACCCGTGCAAAGGAGCATCCCCATGTCCAAGGACAAAAACCGCGGCAACCGCGAAACCAAAAAACCGAAAAAAGAAAAGCCCAAGGTCTCGGCCACCGCCAACAGCGGCGCCAAGGATGGCACCGTGATCGCGGGCAAAAAGGTCAAGTAACCCCTTAGGCGGGGTGCGCGTGCCCACCCCGCCATCTTGCCCCGCATCAAATCCCGCCCTAGGCTGGCGTTGCACAGCTCATCCACGGACAGCCCCGATGACCCCCGCCACCGCCCAAACCTTCCTCGACGAAAACTTCGCCGCTTGGGTCCGCGCTTTGAACATCACAGTCACCGACATTTCCCCCGATCAGACCACCCTTACCATCCCCATCACCGACGCGCTCAACCGCACCGGCGGGATTGTCTCGGGTCAGGCGCTTACCGCGCTTGCCGACACTGCCATGGTGTTGGCCATCGGCGGCCATCTGGGCGCCATGGTTCCTGTCGGGACGGTCACCCTCGACACGCAATTCCTGCGCCCCGCCTCTGGCACCACGATCCGCGCCGAGGCGCAGGTTACCCGTGCCGGCAAAACCATGATCTTCGCCCGCTGCACCCTCATCGCCAGCCCATCGGAAAAACCCGTCGCACTGGCCACGGCGACCTTTGCGCGCTGACCCCCGCGTATGCACGCGCGGTGTACGCCCAGTGTACACTGTGTGACTTTTAACTTTTTGCTAACATCTGGCCCGTTTACCCCTTGATCTGCGGCTTGCGGCGGTCCTAACTCAGCCCATGATCCGCGCCCTCATCCTCCTTGTTTTCCTCGCCGCCTGTGGCCGTCCCCTGACGGAGAATGAGCGTGCCTATATGGCCACGATTCACGGGGCCACGCTGAACGCCGACAAGGTGCGTCTGATCGACGGCGCCCCCACCCGCGCCGTGACCTTCACCCGCAAACCGCGCCCCCGCACCACCTGCCGCGAGTTGATCCTGCCCCCCGCCACAGGCGAAACGGTCACCTCCAAACCTGCGGCGGTATCGCTTTGGAATCGTGTGCTTTTTGACCGTGACTGGTACCTGGATGACTACCTGCCCGACTACCCAGACCGCATTGGTCTGATCGCCGCGATGCTGCTGGCACATGAGGTCACGCATGTCTGGCAATGGCAGAACCGCGCCACCACAGGCTACTCCCCCCTGCGCGCCGCATCCGAACACGGCTGGGGCGATGACCCCTATCTTTTTGATATCGAAAAGCAGCCCCGTTTCCTCGATTTCGCCTATGAACAACAAGGCTCAATTGTCGAGGAATTCGTCTGCTGCCGCGCCCTCGCCCCGCAGGCACCGCGCACCAAACGGCTGCACGCGCTGTTGCGTCAGGTCATGCCCGTCGCGCCCCTGCCCCAAAGCCCCGAATCCAACGTGGGTCTGCCCTGGGACGGGGTCGAACTCAAAGGGATCTGCGGCTAGTTTTTACCCGCCCGCTCAGCGCTGGATGCTTTCCATATAGGCCAGCAGCCCGGCCAGAACGCGCGGTGTCGGCGTCATCACCCCGTCCACCTCAACCGGCACCAGATCATCCGCCATGACCCCGCCAAACTGCGGCATCACACGGGCCAAATGCCCCTGCTGCGGGTCGCCGTAAATATAGCTCAGCGCGCGCGCGCGGGGAAAGCTGCCACCGTTGCTGCGGCTCAGCAGGGTAATGTCAGCCGGGGCCGGTTTCAGCCCCGCCGCCACAGGTCCGTTGCCGCGCCCGGATGTGCCGTGGCATGATACGCAGTTATCCGCGAAAAATGCAGCGCCATCAGGGGCTTCGGGCATGGACGGCACGGTGCAGGCAACAGCGATAACGCCCACCAGACCAAGCAGGACAAACGGCAAACGGGGAATGGGCATAAAGCCTCCTGTGGTAGTGCGGGACGATCTATCCCTCAGTCTTACCCCCGACATAACCGCGGGGCAAACAGCAAAGTGTCGCGCCTAGACCGGCACCAGATGGCCAGCATCCAGCCTGATCTGCCGATCCATTCGGGCGGCAAGCTCCAGATTATGTGTGGCAATCACCGCCGACAAACCGGTGCCACGCACCAGCGCCATCAGCGCGCCAAACACCTGGTCCGATGTTGCCGGATCAAGGTTGCCCGTCGGCTCATCCGCCAGCAACAAACGCGGCTGGTTGGCCAGCGCCCGGCAAAACGCCACCCGCTGCTGTTCACCGCCCGACATCGCCGCAGGCCGATGGTCAGCCCGCTCCGCGATCCCCACTTCGGCCAGCAATTCACGCCCCCGCGCCTCGGCAGCGCTGCGCGCCACCCCATTGGCAAGCTGCGGCAGAACGATGTTTTCCAACGCCGTAAATTCGGGCAGAAGGTGATGAAATTGATAGATAAATCCGACATCCGCCCGCCGGATCGCAGTGCGCCGCCGATCGCCCTGCCCGGTCATATCATCGCCCGCGATATGCACCTGACCCGCGTCCGGCGTATCCAGCAGCCCTGCGATATGCAGCAAGGTTGATTTACCCGCGCCCGACGGGGCCACCAGCGCCACCACCTCCCCCGGTGCCACGCTCAGGTCGATGCCACGCAGCACATGAACCTCGTTCGGCTTACCCGGATTATAGGCTTTGGTAATGCCCGTCAGGCGCAACACTGGATCATTCATAGCGCAGGGCCTCCACGGGGTTCATGCGCGCCGCGCGGCGGGCAGGAAAGATTGTAACAACAAAGGACAGCCCCAGCGACAGCGCCACCGCCGATAGCACATCACCCAATTGCAACTTGGCCGGCAAGAAATAGATCCCCCGGATCGAGGCATCCCATGCGGTGCCACCGCTCAGGTAATTCACAAAGGCAAAGACGTGATCAACATAAAGCGCAAAGAGGCAGCCCAGGATCACCCCCATCGCAGTGCCGATGATGCCGGTAAATGCCCCACAGATGAAAAACACCCGCAGCACTGATCCCTCGGTCAGCCCCATGGTGCGCAGAATGCCAATGTCGCGGCCCTTGTTCTTGACCAGCATGATCAGCCCCGACACGATGTTCATCGCAGCGATCAAGACCAGAACCGACAGGATCACGAACATCACCCGGTCTTCGATATCAAGCGCATTCAGGAACGACCCCGACGCGTCGCGCCATGTCCAGACCTGTCCCCGGTCGCCCGCAGCCTGCATCAGCGCCCCCGCCATGGCGTCCACGGATTCGGGGTCTTCAACCATGACCTCAAGCTCGTCCGCGACCCCCTCGCGGTTAAAGAACGTCTGCGCTTCGGACAGCGGCAAATAGGCCCGTGTCCTGTCGATGTCATAGCGCCCGGCGGTAAAGATATAGACCACCTCATAGCCATTGACGCGCGGACTGGTGCCAAAAGCCGTCTTTACACCATTGGGCGATATCAGCTTGATCATGTCGCCCACGCCCACGCCCAACGTCTGCGCCACGCCGCTGCCGATCGCGATACCCTCGTCAAACCGGGTGATGTCGCCCTGTGCCTGATCCGTACTGGCAACGCGCGGGATTGTCATCAGGTCGGCTGCCGCAATGCCAAACACCTCGACGCCTGCGTTGGATTGCCCTTTGTTCGCCATCACCTGCTGGCGCACCAGCGGTGCCACACGGGTGACGCCCGGCACGCGGGCCACCTTTGCCGCCATCTCTGTGTAATTGCTGATCGACCGGTCGATCTGCCCGTTCGGCGCGACCTCACCCAACGTATAGACCGTCACATGGGCGTTCGCACCAAGGATCGTATCGACAAATTCCGCGCGAAACCCCGACCGGACAGACAGCGTCGCAATCAGCGCAAACACCGCCAGCGTGATCCCGATAAGGCTGATCCAGGTCATCACGCTGACCCCGCCCTCCGCCCGGCGCGCGCGCAGGTATCGCCAGGCGATCATCCATTCAAACGCCGCAAATGGCACTGTGCGGTTGGGGGTTTTTGCCATGTCTAAGGCTCCGGTTAAAGGTGCGCGCAAACTGGGGCTTTGCCCCGACAGGGTCAAGCGCCCATTGACCCGCGCTGCCGCCTGAACGGCCATGCCAGCAGCCGCAGGATCAGCCCCACGCCCATCAGCCCCGCCACAAATCCGAACCCGCCAAAAAGGGCGCCGGCAAAATTCAGCGGCAGCGCCGGCTGATATGCCGCCCAGGCCGCCTGCGCCACGTCCGTATCGCTGAGATGTGGCAGATGATAGGCACGCATAAAGGGCCCCGCGCCTTCGATCTCGGCCAGATCACGCTTAAGGGTGGCATGGCGCGCCATCGTACGCGTCATGTCGGCACGCCGCCGCTCAAGGAACTCAGACCCGCGCAACTGCGCCAGCGCATCCTCACGGCTTAGCCCTACGGCGGCGGCAGAGGCATCAAAATCCGCCACCACCTCGGCCAATGCATCAACCGCGCCGCCCAATCGCTGCACATATTGCTGCGAAAATTCGGGAAACTGCGACACCGCCGCAGCCCCAGCCATTCCGCCCGCCAATGTCAGCGCCCGCAAGATCATGATCGTTTATGCGATGCCGACGTAAATCTGCGCCAACCGCTCAACCGCCTGTTCCGGTGGCATTTCTTCGCTTTCGCCCGTGCGGCGGCTGGTCAATTCAACCACACCGTTTTTCAACCCGCGCGGCCCCACGGTGATGCGCCATGGCAGGCCAATCAGGTCCATCGAAGCAAATTTCATCCCCGCGCCGCCCTTGCGATCATCATAAAGCGGGTCAAGCCCAACCGCCTTGAGGCTGGCATAAATCGCCTCACAGGCTGCATCGGCTTCTTCGTCGCCCTGTTTCAGATTCACGATACCGGCATGGAACGGCGTCACGCCCTCTGGCCAGATAATACCGTTGTCATCATGGCTGGCCTCGATGATCGCACCCAACAGACGGCTCACGCCAATGCCGTGGCTGCCCATATGCACCGCCGTAGGCTTGCCATCCGGCCCTTGCACCTTGGCCCCCATCGCATCGGAATACTTGGTGCCGAAATAGAAAATCTGCCCCACTTCAATGCCCCGCGCCGTGCGCTGCCGTTCGGCCGGCACCTGCGCAAACAGGGCCTCGTCATGGGTTTCATCGGTGCGCGCATAGCGCGATGTGAACTCGTCCAGCACCGCGCGGCAAGCATCGTGATCGGTCGGGTCGACCTCACGGTCACCAAAGGTCAGATCGGTGATCTCGCTGTCATAGAACACCTCAGATTCACCAGTCTCGGCCAGCACAAGGAACTCATGTGTATCATCGCCGCCAATCGGACCAGAGTCCGCCCGCATCGGGATCGCCTGCAAGCCCATCCGCTCATAGGTGCGCAGATAGCTGACCAGATGGCGGTTATAGGCGTGCAGCGCGTCTTCTTTGGTCAGGTCAAAGTTATACCCGTCTTTCATCAAAAATTCGCGGCCCCGCATCACGCCGAAACGCGGGCGGATTTCATCGCGGAATTTCCACTGAATGTGGTAAAGCGTCAGCGGCAGATCCTTGTAAGACCCCACATGGCTGCGGAAAATATCGGTGATCATTTCCTCGTTGGTGGGTCCGTACAGCATGTCGCGGTCCTGACGGTCGCGGATGCGCAGCATCTCGGGGCCATAGGCATCATACCGCCCCGATTCCTTCCACAGATCCGCCGATTGCAGCGTCGGCATCAGCATCGGAATATGTCCCACGCGCTGCTGCTCTTCATGCACGATATTCTCGATCTTGCGCAGCACCTTGAACCCCAGCGGCAGCCAGGAATAAATCCCGGCGCTGGCCTGCTTGATCATCCCCGCCCGCAACATCAGCCGATGGCTGACAATCTGCGCCTCGGCAGGGTTTTCTTTCAGCACGGGCAGAAAATATTGGCTCAGACGCATGGTGTTTCCTCATTGACGAATTGCCCCCTGACTAGTGCAAAGCACGCGTCGAGACAATCACCAACGCTGCCCCCATGGCGGCACCGCCGCCCATCGCTTTTCCGGGTCATAAATACCCTTGGGGGGAAGGGGCGCGCAGCGGCACTGGGGGGCAAAGCCCCCCTGCCACCCCGCACCGCTCCCAAAACGTCAGCCCTGGGCCGCCCGCTGCGCCAGCTCGACCGCGACCCGCGTGGCCAGCGCCATGTCCTGCACCGATATCCACTCCAACGGCCCGTGAATTTCCTGCATCCCGGTAAAGACATTCGGGCACGGCACCCCCATTTCCGTCAGGCGCGACCCATCCGTACCGCCGCGAATGGGCACCGATACTGGCTCCATCCCCACCGCAGCCACTGCCCCGCGCACCAATTCCACCGGGGTCATGTCATTTTCCAGCCAATAGCGCATGTTGCGGTACTGCGGCTGAATATCCACGCTGATCTGCGCCCGCGGTTCCCCCGCCGCCACGGCATCACACACCTGCCGCAACAAGGCACCCTTGGCCTCCAGCCCCTCACGCTCAAAATCCCGCAGGATCAGCTTGATCACCGCCTCAGATGACCCGCCATTCAGCTCTGACACATGGATGAACCCATCGCGCCCCTCGGTGGTTTCCGGCGTCAATGTCACATGCGGCAAGGTCATTACGATCTTGGCCGCCAGATGCAGCGCATTGACCATCTTGTCCTTGGCAAAGCCAGGATGCGCCGACACGCCCACAACCTTCACCACCGCCCCATCCGCCGAAAACGTCTCAAACTCAATCTCGCCGGGCTTGCCGCCGTCAAAGGTATAGGCAAAATCACAGCCCAGATCGGCAGGCAGCCGCGCATCCACCCCGCGCCCGATTTCTTCATCGGGGGTAAAGGCCAGACGGATCTTGCCATGCGCGATATCCGGGTTCTCGATCAGATGCCGCGCGGCGGTCATGGCAATCGCCACGCCGGCCTTGTCATCGCCGCCCAACAGGGTGGTGCCGCTGGCAGTGATGATATCCTCGCCCATCTTTTGCCCCAAAAACGGGGAATTTTCCGGAGACAGCTTCAACTCAGGCGCATCGGCAAAGGTAATGTCCCCGCCATTGTACCGCCGATGCACCACCGGTTTCACCCCAGTGGCGTTGAACTGCGGCGCAGTATCCACATGCGCCACCCAACCCATCACCGGCGCGCCCTCCACCGTGGCAGGCACCGTCGCCAACACCACTCCATAGTCGGTCAACTGCACGTCCTGCGCCCCCATGGCACGCAACTCCTCAACCAGCAGACGCGACATATCCAACTGAACCTCGGTGCTGGGTGACGTTGGACTGTCGGCATCGCTCTGGCTGTCAATCGCCGCATACCGCAGCAAACGCTGTTCCAATTCATCATCAAAATCACTGCGCATCACCGGCTCCTTTTGCTGCTCCCAATCACACCCGCCGCGCGGCGGGTGTCAAGTCCGCCCGCCCCCGCATTTTCGGACCGCAAACACCCTCAGGTGGTCCGGGGGACGACGTCCCCCGGCGCGCGCACCATACACGCCGTTGACAATCCGCGCCGCGCCCCCGACCCTGCGCCCATGAACACCCCCCAAAATGCCCTCTTCGACATCACCGAAGACCCCGATCTGATCCTAACCCTCTCCGATGGCTGCCGCCTTTCGGCGCGCGTCTGGCGGCCCGATCCCGCGCAGGCGGGCCCGGTCCCGGTGATCCTCGAATACCTGCCCTACCGCAAGCGCGACGGCACCTGCGCGCGTGATGCACTGACACACCCATGGTTCGCCGAACGCGGCTACGCCTGCATCCGCGTCGACATGCGCGGCAATGGCGATAGCGAAGGGCTGATGGAGGACGAATACACCGCGCAGGAACAGGCCGATTGCGTCGAAATCATCAACTGGCTTGCGGCGCAGGACTGGTGCAATGGCCGCGTTGGCATGATGGGCATAAGCTGGGGCGGGTTTAACGGGCTACAGGTCGCGGCGCTGGCCCCTGAGCCGCTCAAGGCTGTGATCACCCTGTGCTCTACCGTCGACCGCTATGCCGATGACATCCACTATAAGGGCGGCTGCCTGCTGAATGAAAACCTCGGCTGGGGGGCAACGATGTGGTCCTACTCCTCCCGCGCACCTGACCCTGCTTTACGCGACAACTGGCGCGACCTATGGCTGCAACGGCTGGAGAATGACCCCTTCCTGCCGGCCCTTTGGCTGCGCCACCAATCCCGCGATGCCTATTGGCAGCACGGATCGGTGATCGAAGACTATAGCGCCATCAAGGCCAAGGTGCTGGCCATCGGCGGCTGGGGCGACAGCTATAAGAACGCGGTCCCGCAACTGGTCGAGGCCTTGCCGGGGGCCAAGGGAATCGTGGGGCCATGGGTCCACAAATATCCGCATTTCGCGGTGCCGGAACCGCGCATTGGTTTCCTGCAAGAAGCGCTGCGCTGGTGGGATCGGTGGCTCAAGGACATCGACACCGGGGTCGAGGACGATCCCGATTACCGCGCCTACCTGATGGACGGCGTGCGCCCCGCCACCTGGTACGCAGAACGCCCCGGTCGCTGGATCGCTGAACCCACAGGCGCCACCAGCCACCTGTCCTGCCAGATGCTACACCTCAGCGAACAGGGCCTGACAGATGCCGCGTCCCCCCTTACGCAAACCATCGCCTCTCCTGCCAGTTGCGGGGCCGAGGGCGGCGAATATTGTGCAATCTGGCTGGGGCCAGAGCAACCGGGCGATCAACGCGCCGACGATGCGCTGTCCGCCTGTTTCGACACCGGGCCGCTGGCACAGGATATGGATATTGTCGGCGCGCCCCGCCTCACCTTGACCCTCTCTGCCGATCGGCCACAGGCGCAGATCGCCGTGCGCCTCAACCATATCCACCCCGACGGCGCCAGCACCCGCATCACCTACGGCGTGCTGAACCTCAGCCACCGCCACAGCCACGCGGCCCCCTGCGACATGCCGCCGGACCAGCCACAGCAAATCACGCTGGAGCTAGATCATATCGCCTACCGCCTGCCTGCGGGTCACCGCCTGCGTGTCGCGATCTCATCTGCCTATTGGCCACTGATCTGGCCCGCGCCCGATGCCGCCACGCTGACCCTGACCGCAGGCCAGATCGCCCTGCCGCAGCGGCCCACGACCGGCGCTGACGAATACCTGTTTGCGCCTCCGATCGCCGCCGCCCCTTGGAACGTCGAAGACCTGCGCGACCCCGCGCATGTCCGCCGCCGCGAGGTAGACATGAACAGCGGTGTCGTGTCGCTGATCATCGAAGACGACTTTGGCAAACAGCGCGATGCCGACCACGGCCTGATTGCCGGCTCCATCGCCCGCGAACGCTGGGACATTCACCCGGACGACCCGCTCAGCGCGCGCGGCACCTGCCACTGGAGCGACGAGATGCAGCGCGGTGATATCCGCCTGCGCACCGAGACCTTTTGCACCATGACCAGCGATGCCACGCATTTCCACCTGACGGCCCGGATCGAGGCCTATGAGAACGACAAGCTGATCCATGAACGAGACCTGATGGATAGCATTCCACGACACTTCATGTAACAAAACCGTCAGACCGACGCAGGTATTACCCCTTGCGACAAAACCAGAAATGCGCAAACTTGACTCATCAATCAATAAAACGCGCTTCAAGACGCAATAATCAAAAACGGGAGTATCCAGATGAATGACCAACTCAAGAGCATGACATCCGCTGTCACCAAGGGCCTGATGACGCGCCGCGAATTTGTCGGCCGTGCCGCCGCCCTTGGTGTGACCGCCGCCGTGGCGAATTCGATGCTGGCCAATACCGCCCGCGCCGCAGGCCCCGTCAAAGGGGGCACATTGAAAATCGGTTCGTCAGGTGGTGAAAGCACCAACACCCAAGACCCGGCATTGGCTGCCTCCGAAGTACCGGTGACAAACCTGCGCATGTGGGGCGAACCGCTGGTCAACACCGCCCCTGACGGATCGCTTGATTTCCGCATCGCAGAAAGCGTTGAAGCCTCGGCAGATGCAAAGACATGGACATTCAAACTGCGCGACGGCGTAGAATTCTCCAACGGCAAATCGGTCACCGCAGAAGACGTGCTGAAAACCATGCAGCGCCACTCAAACGAAGATAGCCAGTCAGGCGCCCTGGGCATTGTCAAAGGCATTGCCAACATGAAGGCCGATGGCGGCAACTTTGTCGTGGAATTGGAAAACGCCAACGCTGACCTGCCCTATCTGATGAGCGATTATCACCTGATGATCCAGCCCGACGGCGGCATGGATAACCCGACAGCCGCCATCGGCACCGGTGCCTATACGCTTGAGATTGACGAGCCCGGCGTGCGCCACGCGTTCAAACGCAACCCCAACTATTGGGATGCCGCCAACACCGGCCACGCAGACGAAGTCGAAGTTCTGGTGCTCAACGATTCTACGGCGCGGACCGCCGCCTTGCAGTCCGGTCAGGTGCATCTGATCAACCGCGTTGACCCCAAAGTGGCCAACCTGCTGGACCGCGCCCCGAACCTGAGCGTCAAAAGCGTGTCTGGCCGTGGGCATTATGTGTTCATCGCCCATGTCGACACCGCGCCGTTTGACAACAATGACCTGCGGCTGGCGCTGAAGTACGCAATCAACCGCGAAGAAATGGTCGACAAGATTTTGCGCGGCTATGGCTCCATCGGGAATGACATGCCGATCAACAAGGCCTATCCGCTGTTTGACGACAGCATCCCACAGCGCGAGCATTCCATCGAGAAGGCCAAGGAGCATTACGCCGCCTCCGGTCACGACGGCAGCCCGATCATCCTGCGCGTGTCCGATGGGGCCTTTCCCGGTGCCGTCGATGCCGCATCGCTGTTTCAAGAAAGCGCCAAGGCCGCCGGTATCCCGCTGGAAATCAAGCGCGAGCCAAACGATGGCTACTGGTCCGAGGTCTGGAACGTCCAGCCCTTCTGTGCCTCATACTGGGGTGGCCGTCCGGTGCAGGACCAGATGTATTCGACAGCCTACCTGTCGACGGCAGACTGGAATGACACCCGTTGGAAGCGCCCCGAGTTTGATTCGATGCTGACCGCCGCCAAGGCCGAGCTGGACGAAGCCAAGCGCAAGGAAATTTATTCCCAAATGGGTCGTATGCTGCGCGAAGAAGGCGGGCTGATCCTGCCGATGTTCAACGACTTCGTGGATGGTGTGTCCAACAACGTCGGCGGTTGGGCAGAAGACCCGAACGACCAGATGATGAACAATCTGGCCAGCATCAAATGCTGGATTGCGGACGCGTAAGGGGCATCTGAACAGATGCACCCCATCGTCAAACTGCTTGCCCAGCGTCTCGCGCTGGGCTTGCTGCTCTTATTCGCAGCCTCAATATTGATCTTCGCGGGCACGTCGATCTTGCCCGGGGACGTTGCACAGTCCATCCTCGGACAATCCGCCACCCCCGAAGCGCTGGCCAACATGCGCCGCGAACTGGGGCTGAACGAACCGGCCCTCACCCGCTATTTCACATGGCTTGGCAACTTTGTGCAGGGCGATCTGGGCACCGCGCTGACCAATGGCCGCGACATCGCAGAAAGCCTAGGCGGACGGCTCAAGAATACGCTTTTCCTCGCCTTCTGGGCCGCGATTGTCGCCGTGCCGCTGGCGATTACGCTGGGTCTGCTGGCCGTGCGCTACAAGGACCGCTGGCCGGACAAACTGATCTCGGCAATCACCCTCACCACGATCTCGATCCCGGAATTTATGATCGGCTACTTGCTGATCTTCCTGCTCGCCATCCAACTGCCGATCCTGATCAACTCGATGGAATTTCTCGGGGACGGCACCCAAAGCTGGCTGCTGAGCAATCTGCGGTTTTCATCCGTTGCCCTGATGAACGACAGCATGACCCTGCTCGAAAAGATCAAGTCGATCACGCTGCCGATTATCGTACTCACGCTGGTTGTGCTCGCGCATATGATGCGCATGACCCGCGCGGCGATCCTGAACGTGATGCAATCGGCCTATATCGAAACCGCCGAACTCAAAGGGCTGGGGATGCTGAAAATCATCCGCAAACACGCCTTTCCCAATGCCATTGCGCCGATCGTCAACGTCGTCATGCTCAACCTCGCCTATCTCGTCGTCGGCGTTGTGGTGATCGAAGTCGTCTTTGCCTATCCCGGCATGGGGCAGTATCTGGTCGATCACGTGTCCAAGCGCGACGTGCCGGTGGTACAGGCCTGCGGTCTGATCTTTGCCGCGGTCTATATCGGTCTGAACCTGGTTGCCGATGTGGTGTCAATCCTTGCCAACCCACGGCTGAGGCACCCCAAATGAGGCCCGCGTATTCATCCGTAAAAATCGGCACCGCATCGCCACACCCCTTGGAACCCCAAACATCGAAAGGGGTCGCACGATGAAAAACATTCCCATCTCCGCCCTCATCGGCCTGTTTTTCACCGGGTTGTTCTTCGTCATGGCCATCCTGGCCCCTGTCATTTCGCCCTACGGCATGTCCGAAATCGTCGGCGATGTCTGGGAGCCGTCCAGTTCCGAGTTCCTGCTGGGCACCGACAGCATCGGGCGCGACCTGCTGACGCGTCTGATCTATGGCGGGCGCACCACCATCTTCATCGCAACCATGGCCACGATCCTCAGCTTTGTCACCGGATCGGTGCTCGGCTTTTTCGCTGCGGTATCAGGCGGCTGGGTCGATCAGGCGATCTCGCGCTTTGTCGATTTGATCATGTCGATCCCCTCGCTGATCTTTGCACTGGTGGTCCTGTCGGTCATGCCCACCACCATGCCGATCCTGATCCTTCTGATGGGTCTGCTCGATTCCACCCGCGTGTTCCGACTGGCCCGTGCCGTTGCCGTCGACATCACGGTGATGGACTACGTCGAAGCCGCCCGCCTGCGCGGCGAAAAGATCGGCTGGATCATCTTTCGTGAAACCCTGCCCAACGCCCTGTCACCGCTGGTGGCCGAAATGGGCCTGCGGTTTATCTTTATGGTGCTGTTCATCTCGACCCTGTCATTCCTCGGCCTTGGCGTGCAGCCGCCATTGGCCGATTGGGGCGGCATCGTGAAAGAGAACAAGGAAGGCATCAACTACGGCATACAGGCGGCGCTTTACCCGGCCTACGCCATCGCGACGCTGTGCATCTCGATCAATCTGGTGGCGGATTGGATTCTAAATCGCACCACATCGCTCAAGGGGGGCCGAGGATGACCGACATGCAGACCGAACCACTTCTCAAGGTGCGCAACCTGAAAATCGGGGCCACGATCTACCCCCCCGGCGAACGGCCCCGTGACATCGAAATCGTGCATGGCGTGGATTTTGATCTGGCGCCGGGCAAAGTGCTGGGCCTGATCGGTGAATCCGGCGCGGGCAAATCCACCATCGGCCTGTCCGCGATGGCCTACGGGCGCGGCGGGGTCGAAATCACCGGCGGCGAGGTCTGGGTCAATGGCCGCGACATCCTGAAATCCGGCCTGCGCGACGTGCGCCGTTTGCGCGGGGCCGAAGTGACCTATGTCAGCCAATCAGCTGCCGCCTCCTTCAACCCCGCAAAAAAGATCCTCGAACAGGTCACCGAAGCGGCAATTTACCAAAACAAGTTCTCGAAATCTGATGCCGAGGCTCGCGCCGTGGCGCTTTTTGACAAGCTGGGCCTGCCCAACCCCGAAACCATCGGCGACCGCTATCCGCATCAGGTCTCGGGGGGCCAGCTGCAACGCTGCATGACCGCCCTCGCGCTCTGCCCCGAACCCGATCTCGTGGTCTTTGACGAACCCACCACCGCGCTTGACGTGACCACCCAGATCGACGTGCTGGCCGCGATCAAGGACGCCATCCGCGACACGGGCGTGGCGGCGCTTTACATCACCCACGACCTTGCGGTCGTGGCACAGGTCTCTGATCACATCATGGTGCTGCAACAAGGTGCGATGGTCGAATACGGCACCACCGACCAGATCATCAACAACCCGCGCGAGGAATATACTCAGGCGCTGGTGTCGGTCCGATCCATCAAACACGAAGAAAAGCACCCGACGGACACCCCCCTGCTGCGCGTCGAGAACATCACCGCGCGCTACAAAGGCACCGATTTCGACGTCCTGAAAGACATCAACGTCGATCTGCACCCCGGTCAGACCCTCGCTATCGTCGGGGAGAGCGGGTCGGGTAAATCCACGCTGGCGCGCGTCATCACGGGGCTCTTGCCGCCCAGCGCGGGCCAGATCACGTTTGACGGGCGCATATTGTCGCCCGACCTTCCGACACGCGCGCTCGACGACCTGCGTGAATTGCAGATGATCTACCAGATGGCCGACACTGCGATGAACCCGCGCCAGACCGTCGGCACCATCATCGGCCGCCCGCTTGAATTCTACTTCGGCCTCAAGGGCCGCGCCAAACAGACCCGCATCCAAGAATTGCTTGACGAGATTGAACTCGGTGACGGCTTTCAGGACCGCTATCCGGCGGAACTGTCCGGCGGACAGAAACAGCGCGTCTGCATCGCCCGCGCCCTTGCCGCCAAACCCAAGCTGATCATCTGCGACGAGGTGACCTCGGCGCTTGATCCGCTGGTGGCCGATGGCATCCTGAAATTGCTGCTAAAGCTACAAAAGATCGAAGACGTGTCCTATCTTTTCATCACCCACGATCTGGCCACCGTACGCGCCATCGCAGACAGTATCGCGGTGATGTTCCAAGGCAAGGTTGTGCGATATGGTGGCAAGTCACGGGTGCTGTCCCCGCCCTTTGACGACTACACCGACCTGCTGCTATCTTCCGTGCCCGAAATGAAACTTGGCTGGCTCGAAGAGGTCATCGCGCACCGCAAAATGGAAAGCGCCGGCAACTAACGCACCGCCACGTCAAAGGAAATTGCAGTGATCAAATATTTCGCGATGCAGCTTTTCAACCGCCGCAACGCCACCCGGATCAAAAGCACCGGGGTCTCTTTGCGTGGCCAGATCGGGCGCGGCGTTAAAATTCAGCGCGGCACCCATGTCGACAAACACAGCAGCATCGGAGGCTACAGCTATCTGGGCAACCACTGCTCGGTCACCGCGGCCAAGATCGGGCGCTACTGCTCCATCGGGGACAACGTCGTCATCGGACCGGGTGAACACAATATGGACGGCATCTCGACCTCGACGGAATTCAGCCAATCCGCCTTTGCCGAGCTCACCCGTAAACCGTGCACCATCGGGAACGACGTCTGGATCGGCGCCCAAAGCTTGATCCTGCGCGGCGTGACCATCGGTGATGGCGCGGTTGTCGGCGCCAATTCTGTCGTCACCCGCAACGTCGCCCCCTTTGACGTCGTCGCAGGCAGCCCTGCCCGGGTCATCCGCAACCGCGTGACCCCCGAAGTGGCGACAGAAATACTCGCCAGCAAGTGGTGGGATCAGGACCGCGATGCCGCTGCAAAGACCATCGCCGCCCTCACCCGCAAGACTGCGTAGGGATCACGGCCTACGCCACTACGCCGGCGCATGTGCCGCAAATGTATCCAACTGCGCCTGCAACGCCGCCTGAAACGCCGGGCGCTCGGTGCCGCGTCTGACATATTCCTCCAGCACAGGAAACTTTGCCAGCACCGGATCATCGCCCATGTCCCGCAACACCGTGACCATCGCAATATCTGCAACACCAAAACGCCCGGTCAGCCATGTCTCGTTCCAGACATGCTGCGCCAGCGCCTCAAATCTGTCGCCCACCAGCTTCTCAAGCCACCTGCGCGCCCCCGGGACCCAGTCCGCGTCAGGGAAAAACTCCCCCGGCTGGACAAGGTGCAGCGTATAGACCTCGATCGTATTCAGCGCGGCAAAGAGCCATGAATGTACCGCTGCCCGTTCCGCCACCGTACGGGGGCGCAGCACGTCTGACGCCTCCGCGATATGCAGCAGGATCGCGCCCGTCTCGAACAGGCTGACCTCTCCGTCCCGACAGGCAGGCACCTGCCCAAAGGGCTGCCAGGCACGATATGCAGCCTCCTTTGACCCGGCCATCGTCACAAGCGTGACCTCATACGGCAGCCCCGCCTCTTCCAGTGCCCAACGCGGCCGCAGGTCACGCACATAGCCCTGCGGTAGCGGCGGCACCCAGTCAAAAGCGCTGATCTGAAGGGTCACACCTTCGCCTTTGCGGTCTTGTGGGTCAGCGGCTCGAACCCACCCCAAATCATCCGTTGCCCATCAAAGGGCATATCCGTCATTTCCTTCATGCGCGGGTCTTCCATCATCGCGGCAAACCCTTTGTCGGCGGTCTCCTTGTCCGGCCACTCCATCCATGAAAACACAACCGTCTCGTCGTCCTTCTTTTTCACGGCCATGGGGAACGACGTTACCTTGCCGTCAGGCACATCCACCCCCCAGTTTTCATAATTCCCAAGGCAACCCAGCTCCTCGAAAATCTCCCAGGTTTTCTCGGCCATATCCTTGTACGCCGCTTTCTTTGCTGTGGGCACGGCCAGCAGGAACCCGACAAAATAAGACATCTCTCTCTCCCTTTTTTCAGAATCACTACCGTGAGGTTGACAATGCTTTAAGTTGATATCAACTTAAATTATGACCTCAGACAAAAAATTGCCATTTCCCGCCACCGTCGAAGTCCGCGACCGCTGCCTTTGTCTGCATGTACAGCGTGCCGCGCGCATCCTTGCGCGCCGTTTTGACGATGTGCTGCGCCCCTTCGGCGTGAACAACGGTCAGTTTTCCCTGCTGATGTCGTTGAACCGGCCGGGTCCCGGGCCACGGATCAGTGATCTTGTGCCGTTCCTCGGGATCGACCGCACCACACTGACCGCCGCGCTGAAACCGCTTGAGCGGCGGGGCCTGGTTCACGCCGCCGCTGACGAACGGGACGGCCGCGCAAAACGCCTGCGCTTGACCGAGGCGGGCCATAAGGTGCTGATCGACGCGCTGCCGGTCTGGCGGGCCACGCACGACGCCATTGATGCAGATCTTGCCCCGCTCGACCCACAAGGCCTGCGCGTGGGGCTAAACGCCCTCGCCGGGCGCTAAATATCTGTTATTAAAACGGAAATTGAGGCCAGCAAGCTCGGGAGGAGGTGAGCTTGCCGGCCCAGTTTAACGGGTTCCGGGAGGAAGGACCGTTAAAATACGGCGTCAGATAAACGCTGGGAGGAGCGCGGTCCGACACCTGGCAATGCCGCCCCAACAGGGGCAGGTCATTGATTTCGTACACCCTGCGAAAGGCAGGTCGGGCTGATCAAAGCCCGTCGTATTTGTAACCCACCAGAAACGCTGCGTGCTGCGGGATATCGCTGCGCGTGGTGCCGGCCTGCGCCAGTTGCTCATCGCTCATTGCGTGCAGAACGGATTGCATCCGCGCCATTTGCATCCGATACAGCGCCCGGGACAGACCACGGCCCACGGCCTTGGCACCACGACCCAGCGTCGCACCAACCGGGCCAAAAACATCGCGAAGCTGTGGTAGGGACGCCGGCGTGTTGAGTGTGTTAGTAAGCTTCATTGTTCTGATCCTTTGAATATTCGTCCATCGCGACGCGGTGGATCTCGGCGCGGCAGATACCAATATCTGCCAGTTCGCGGTCGGAAAGCGCATTCAGTTCGCTGCTTGTGCGGCGAAAGGCGGCGCGGCGGGCGCGGCGGTCTTTGCCGGTCGCCCACAGGGATGCGGCACTTTTGCGCATGCCATCAAATGAGGCAGCCAGCCAGTTGTTGCTCTGCGCAATTGTCATTGTCATTGATGCAACTCCTTTTGTTATTGCTGCGGTGCAGTATTAATGCTGCAATGCAGAGATAGCGCTGGCACCCGTGCATTTAAACCCGACAATTTTGCATAGGGGCTATGCCATTTCGGAAAGGATGCGTTTCAATGGACGTCTCAGCACAGATGCTCGTTTTCGTTAAGGTGGTGGAACTAGGCAGTATTTCCGCTGCGTCAAGGGCGATGGGGGTCACGCCTTCGTCACTCAGCAAACAGATCGGCCACCTCGAAGACCGCGTGCATCACCGGCTGCTTCACCGCACCAAATCCGGCGTATCATTGACCGATGATGGTCTCGATTTCTATGTAAAATGCCGCGCTGCAGCAGACAAGTTTCTGGAGGCCCAAGACCATTTCGCAGGCGACGACGGCACCCCACGCGGCACCCTGCGGGTCGCGTCCAGTGTGGCCTTCGGCAAGGCCCAACTCATCTCGGTGCTCCCACAGTTTCTCGCGCGCTATCCCGCCATCACCCTCTCGCTCGAACTGACCGATCGACAAGTCGATATCGAAGATGAGAATTTTGACGTGGCGATCAGTTTTGCTGAACAGTTGACCAATCCCAATGTCGTCGCCCGCAAGATCATGAACAACGACCGTATCCTATGCGCCGCGCCTGCGTTTCTTGCCGCGGCAGGGATGCCGCGCGATTTTGCCGATCTTGCGAATTTCAACTGCCTGCGGACATCCAACGCCGTCAACCGTAACGCGTGGCAAGCCCAGATTCACGGGATCACCTATACCGTCGATGCCAACGGGAATTTTGTCGGCAACAGCGCCGATGCGGTCTATCAGGCCGCCCTGGCAGGTCTTGGTATCGCACGGCTGTCGACGTATCTCGTGGCCGATAAGATAGCCTCTGGCGCGTTGGTGCATCTGTTTCCGGCCTACGCTCAGACCCACGCCGACGTCACCGCCACCTTCGCCGACAAACGCAACCTGTCGCCCAAGACGCGGGTGTTCGTCGATTTTCTCGTGCGGCAGTTTTTGCAGGGCCAGCGTGCGGGGCGGGAGAGGTGAACAGACCGCCCTGACGGGCGCGCCAACGGGCTGCCAACGGCGTTGGGGGACTTTGTGCCGTTGGTTAAATTGGGTCAAAGTCTGTTTTCAGATTGAACCATTTAACGATGGGGAGGCTGGGAAAGGCCGTGCATATGCAGCTTTGGTCTGTTTAGACCCCAATTTGTTCATTCGTTGGTGCGCAGCGAATGTCTGGTTACGAACTTCCGTCTGCAAATCCATGAGCGGAAAGCTCCTCCCCGTGCGTTGTATCATGCGCACCATTACAGAGCCGATGGTCTCCCAGAACTTCGATTACGCGACACTTCCCAGCGTGGCCAGGATCGTCCGCATCGGCCATCCGCGCCAGCTCCTTCCTCAGTCGCGTGAGAATGGCCATGCGCCGGTTTACCGCCGCAAGTTGTTTGCGAGCGATCTCGTGGGCGGGCGCGCAATCCTCTGACGGAGCTTCGGCAAGCGCCATCAGATCGGCAATGTCATCAAGGCCAAAGCCCAGTTCCCGCGCATGACGCAGGAAGGCGAGCCGTTCGAGCGCAGCTTCGTCGTATCGCCTCTGTCCACCACTCGTGCGCGCAGGCGACGGGATCAGACCCCGGCTTTCGTAGTAGCGGATCGTGGTTACCTTCACGCCAGTCCGGCGAGACATCTGCCCAATGGAATATTCTTTCATAACGCCCCTTGAACCTACAGTCGCTGTAGATCGTATCTATCGTGAAACGATACGAATCTAAAGGAGCCATCATGGGTCACGGACACCATCACCACATCGATCCCGAAGCAGGCGACCGTCGCGTTTTCACAGCCATCGCGGTCAACTTGGGCCTGACGGTCGCGCAGATCATCGGCGGCATCCTTTCCGGCTCGCTCGCTTTGATCGCCGATGCGCTGCACAACTTTTCCGACGCCATCTCGCTCATTATCGCTTTCGGTGCGCGCAGGATCGCGCGGCGCCCGCGCGATGCCAATATGACTTTCGGGTATGGCAGGGTCGAAGTTGTCGCCGCGCTCGTAAACTACACCACTCTTATCGTGATCGGCCTCTATCTGCTCTACGAGGCCGCGATGCGCTTCGCCGATCCGCAGCCCGTTGAAGGCTGGTTGATCGTCATCATTGCAGGCATCGCGCTGATTGTGGACGCAGTTACTGCCGCGCTGACATACGCCATGTCCAAATCCAGCGTGAACATCCGCGCGGCTTTCCTGCACAACGTCGCCGACGCGCTCGGCTCCGTGGCGGTGATCGTCGCGGGAACGCTGATCCTGCTCTATGACTGGCGACTGATCGACCCGCTCGTAACGGTGTTAATCGCCGGCTATATCCTGTGGCAATCGTTCAGTGAGATCGGACCTGTGATCCGTATCCTGATGCTTGGATCGCCGCCCGAGATCGAGACAGAGGCGGTTCTTGATGCCGTGCGCGGAATCGACGGCGTGACCGGCGTTCACCATGCGCACTTCTGGCAGATGGATGAACACCGTGCGGCGCTGGACGCGCATGTCGTCATAGCTAAGGGGCGTTGGTCCAACGCAGACGCCGTGAAGGCGCAGATCAAGGCTGCGCTGGCTGACCGGTTCGACATCGAGCACACGACACTCGAGTTGGAATGCACGCGCCACGCCTGCGACGATCCGTCCGAGTTCGGCGGTCGGGGACATGGCGAGGAGGGGCACGGATGAATGATCTCGTTCCAATCACGCTGACCGTTGCGCTTCTCTGCGAAGCAGGTCTAATCGTGATGCTGATCTGGTCGATCCTTGTCCCGACCCGTCGCCTCTGCCCCCCGCAGCGGGTGAATTTTCTGAGCCAGATCATGGTCTGGCTACCGACCCTCGCGGTATTTGGTGGTGCGATCCTCCCGGGCTTCGCCGAGTGGAATGCTGAGGAATGACAGCTCTGGCTTCGCTGGGGCGTAGGTCTGCCTTTGGTTTTGCCAGGTACCGCCGTGGTCTGGCCTGCGGCTCTGGGCATCGGTCTCGATGCGACCAGCGGCGCGGAAGCAGAGCGTAAAACCGATGATTTTTACCACCGGTCGCGCAATCCACAATACGTTGCCAATATGGGCATTCTGATCGGGTGGGCGATCTTGTCCGCCTCGCCTGTTGTATGGATCATCGCGACAGGCGGCGTGATCGCGTTTGCGCTTGCTCCTCTCGCAGAAGAGCCTTGGCTTGAGGAGGTATATTGGGAGCCATACCCGCGATACCTCAACCGCGTTCCGCGCTTCTTCGGCTTTTTGTGATTGGCCCCGAAACCGGACGTTCCCCCGATGGCAGCTTTGTCCGCATAGCTATCATTGAAATCGTGCCACCCGTGCTTCTTATAGGCCCGCCCCGCATCCATTTCCGGACGCCCCCACAAACACCCATCACCTCTCCAAAAACTGGTGGACCTCCAGAATAGCCGTCGTCAGCCCGTCGAAGAACCCCGGCGCGGTGACGTCGATCAGGCTGTCCCCCACCTCAGCCTCCTCAACAGTGCGCACCCCAAACAGATGGGTGTCGCCCTTCATCAGCTCCCGATGGCTCACCCCTGTGCCATGTTTCAACACGTTGACCGCCAGGTAATACTGATAAATCCGATACGCGAGGTCCGGCTGGCCCGCGCCTGTCAGCAGCGCCTTTAACTTGCGTGAAAACGGACCGCGTTTGAAATGGTGCTGCATCCGCGCTTCAAAAACCGCATAGATATCGACGGCCAACAGCTCAATCGCGCTGGTCGCCGCCCGCAAGGCCTCGGCCTGATCGTCCGGTGCATCGCCTTTAACAGCCACAATTTCCGCAATCTGCTGTTCATGTACATCAGCATTGGCCTGCGCCGCGGCCACCAGTTCAGGCAGGCTTTGTGAAGCTTCCATCGGTCATTCTCCATAATGTACCATCCCCCTTAAGCTAAGCGGCAGAGAATGATAGGGGCGCGATCGGCAAACTTGACCGAAAACCGCCGAAAACGGGCCAGTGCCAACGCTTCGACGCCGCGCTTAACCCTTTGTTCACAAACCGCAGCGCACGCCCTGTTAACCCCGCATCTGCTGCACGCCTGCTGTACGGGCGCTGTTCGGGTTGTATATGCTCCAAACTCCTTATTTCATGGCGTTAGCCAGGGGTGTTGGCCCTGATTCGCATTTCACACCATTTTCCGTTGCGCGAAGGCTGCACTTCGGGTCATCTGGAGGGGCAAATTCAGGGGGCCACCATGGACAATAAACTGCTGCTCATCATCCTCGACGGTGTGCCTTATCGCAACTGGCGCAGGCTGTTTGGCAACCTCGAAGGCTGGGTCGACAGCGGCGATGCCCGCGTGTGGAAAATCCGGTCGGTGCTGCCCTCGATCTCGGCCTCCTGCTATGCTTCGATCCACACAGGTGTCGCCCCGGCAGAGCATGGCTGCACCGGAAACGGTAATGTTTTCCGCCTCAAACAAAAGGATGTTTTTGCCCAGGTTCGCGCTGGTGGCGGCGTGACGGGCGCGGTCGCCCATTCTTTCTGGTCCGAGTTCTTCAACCGGCATCCCTTTGATTACGTTAGAGATATAGAATACGACGAAGCCGACAGCGACACCATCAACCATGGCCGCTTTCACACAATGACGGGCTATGGGCTGATCAACCAGATGACGCCGTCCGATGTCGATCTCTTTGCGACGCTGACCAATCTCTGCCTGCGCTTCGGGCTCAACTACGGAATGCTGCATACCTGCACGCTCGACAGTATGGGGCACCGGTTTTTCCACGATTGTCAGGAAATGGATCATGCCTGCGCCGTAATGGACGAGATGCTGGCACCGTTCATCCACAGGTGGATGCAAGCAGGATATGAGATCATTGTGACCGCCGATCACGGCCAGGACGCGCGCGGCCATCACGGCGGCCGTGACCCGCTCCAGCAAGAGGCAGCACTGTACTATTTTGGCCCGGCCGACGGCCCACCGACAGATACGGTGATCGACCAGTTGCAACTGGCCCCGACGATCCTGCACCGCCTCGGCGCACCTGCGGCCAACACAATGAAAGCAAAGAGTTTTCTTAGCTAGAAATCAATAGGGCCAGTCGCCGCGTCCCAAGGCGGCGATGCCCTCAACCACCTTGTCGAAAAAGCGCGCCGCACGCACCGACGATCCGCGCGCGCGCATACAGCCATGCACCAGCCCCGGCGCATCAAACCACACGGCCCGCCCCCCTGCCGCCAGCATCGCATCACGATAGGCTTCGCCGTCGCTGGACAAGGGATCGCACCCCGCCGTCACCAAAACCACAGGTGGAAGTTTTGTAAAATCAGTATCTTGCAGCGGTGCGTACCGTGCATCACCCTGTGGAATCTCCACCCCGCCTGTGCGTACCGCCTTGTAAAACTCCATGTCTGCCGTGGTCAGATGCGGCGCATGTGCGTGGGTGACATAACTGCCTTTGGTCGGATCACCGCCCAACCCGGGATAGATCAATACCTGCCCCGTCACCCGCCCCGGCGCCGCCTGCCTTGCGCGATGCGTGACCGCCGCTGCCAGGTTGCCTCCCGCGCTGTCGCCTGACAGCACCAATGGCCCGGTGTATTGGTGCGCTATTGCATCGAATGCAGCCCAGGCATCGTTGAAACATCCGGGGAAAACCACCTCGGGCGCTAGGCCGTAATCCACTGAAATAACGCGATATCCGGTGCGCGCACAGATTTCGGCGCAAACGTCGTCATGGCTGTCCAACCCGCCCACGACAAAGCCGCCGCCGTGGTAATAGACAACCGTCACATCGGACGGCGCCACCTCATACCGCCGACAGTTGACCGCGCCATAGGGTCCGTCAGAGACAACAACTCCATCGGGTCGCCCCTGATGAAATGCCGCCGCCATCCGATCGTACACGCGGCGCTGATCGTGAATGTCTTTACCCACCGCATCCGGTGGGTAAAAACTGTCAAGCCTGTCAATATAAGCCCAGACTTCCGGGTCGATTATCTCTTTGTAATCAGGGGTCTCTGTCACGCAGGCTCCCACGGACGGGTAAAGACGTTCAACACCTTGCCGACCTCGGCATGGGCGGCACCGTTCATCGTCACCTGTGCCACAAGACCGCGTTTCTTATCGTCGTTCACCGACGTCACCCGCGCCGCGCAGCCGGCCTTTTCCAGACAGCCATTGTAGACCCGCGTGATCGCATTTTTGCGCAGATCAGGTTTAAAAATCTTGCCCACGGCGGTTTTTGGCAACTCGTCCATGATCGTCATATGCTTGGGCTGCGCCGCGCGTTCCTGAACTTTATCGCGGCAGAATTCGAGCAGTTCTTCTTCGGTCACGCTGGCGCCATCGACCAGCTCGACGAACGCACAAGGCACTTCGCCGGCATGGGCATCCGGCTGGCCGATCGCCCCAGCAAACGCCACGGCTTCGTGGCCCAGCAGCGCCTCTTCGATCTCGGCGGGATCAATGTTGTGACCGCCGCGGATGATCAGATCTTTCGCACGGCCCGTAATCCAGACATAGCCATCAGGATCAATCCGCCCCAGATCACCGGTGCGCAGGTATTTCTCGTGGTAGTAGAGATCCTTGTTTTTTTCCGCTTCGGCATAGGTATGTCCGGCATAAACCCCCGGATTCGAAACACAAATTTCGCCGATCTCGTCCACCGCTGCATCAATTGGCCCGTCTGCCGTGCCCTTGATGATGCGCACGTCCGTATAGGGGAACGGAATGCCGATAGAGCCGACCTTCTTCAGCCCATCCGTCGGATTACAAGACACCAGACAGGTCGCCTCGGTCAGCCCGTACCCTTCGACAAGCGTCACGCCGGTGGCCTTTTCAAAGCGACGGAACAGTTCCAGCGGCAAGGGGGCCGAGCCCGAAAAGGCAGTTTTGACAGTGCTGACATCGGCATCAATGGGCCGCTGCATCTTGGCCGAAATGGCGGTGGGCACCGTGATGATAAAGGTGATTTTCCAACGCTCAACAAGCTTCCAGAAATTATCAAACACCCCCTCGCCGCGATATCCCTGTGGCGTCGGGAAGACCACATGCGCACCGGAATGTACGGCGGCCATCAAGATGACGTGGCAGGCAAACACATGGAAAAGCGGCAGCGGACACATGATGTTGTCCTGTTCTGTAAACAGCAGTTTATGTCCCAACCAGCCGTTATACAGCAGCCCCGAATAGCGGTGCTGCGCGACCTTGGGCATCCCCGTCGTGCCGCCGGTGTGGAAATAGCACGCCACACGGTCTTCCTGCACGTCCTCAAAATCCAGCGTGGTATTCTGCTTGGCGACCTCTGCGTTGAAATTCAAATACTTGGCTTGGTTTCCTGCCAGACCCTTTGGGCGGATCAGCGGCACGATCCAGGATTTTGGCGGCGTCAGATATCGGACAAGATCGACCTCTAGCACCGTGTGGACGCCGGGCGCCAGCTTGACCGCCTCGGCGGTTTTCTGTGCAACATCGGTTTTCGGAAAGGGCCGCAATGTTACAACCACCGACGCCCCTGTCTCGCGCAGGATACCGCCAATCTGTTCAGCGTCCAGCAAGGGGTTGATTGGATTTGCGATGCCAGCGACCGCGCCACCCAGCAGGGTGATTGTGGTCTCGTTACAGTTGGGCAGCACATAGGCAACCACGTCTTTGGGGCCGATGCCAAGAGCGCGAAACAGGTTCGCGGCCTGCGTCACGCGGCCATGCAACTGCTGCCAAGTCAGGGTTTCGGCCTTGTCCTTGGGGCCGGAGAAAATCTGATAGCTTACGGCATTATGATTGGGAAATTTAGCCGCCGTACCGCTGAGCAACCCATACAGCGTCTTGGTGGAATGGCGATCCTCCCACGGCATCTCCGCCTCGATTGCGTTGCGATCTTCCATCCCGGTAAAACCCATGGCACGTCCTCCCCATATGCCGGTTATCCGGCTTTTCCTCTTGTGGGAAAGGATGCGGTTAATTGGTCCTGTTGGCAAGTAACTGGCAGGCGACGCGACCCAGCGTCATTGAAAAAAACTAATGCAAAACGGGCGCGCAGTTCGCTGCACGCCCGTTACCTTGAAAGAATTGTAGAGTGCGCCTTCAGGAATTCGGAATGCGCAGCATCTGACCGGGATAGATTTTGTCAGGATCGCTCAACATCGGCTTGTTGGCCTCGAAAATCTCTTTGTATTTCGCGCCATTACCCATGGTCTTTTCGGCAACGGCCCAAAGCGTATCGCCCTTTTCAACCGTATGAAACTTAGGCTCGCCCTCGCCGCCGCTTACGTCGTCCTCGACCTCGGCCACGCCCTTGACGTTGCCAACAGCCAGGATGACTTTCTCGCGCAGTTCTTGGCTGGCGGCTTTGCCGCTGACCTTGACCTTGTCACCCTCGACCGAGATATCCAGATCATCGGAATCCAGCCCAAGACCCTTCAGTTCATCCTTGAGTGCGCTGCCCGAAAGCACCGCATCGTCCTCGCCACCAAAAATCTTTTTGCCAGCATCTTTTACGAAATTCCACAAACCCATGTTGGTTCTCCTTTCGTGTATAATGCGCGGACGCGGCATTGGTTCCGACCGATGCCATCATTCGTCAGAACTATTCCGCCGCCTGCCCTTCAGTAAATTGGAGCCGCGCCAACCGGCCATAAAGCCCGCCTTTTGCCACCAGTTCATCATGCGTGCCCATGGCAACGATACGCCCCGCCTCAAGCACCACAATACGGTCTGCTTTTTTCACGGTTGCCAGCCTGTGCGCCACGATCAAGGTGGTGCGGTCCTTGCTCAGATGATCAACGGCCTGCTGCACCGCACGTTCGCTTTCGGCATCCAGGGCGCTGGTGGCCTCGTCCAACAGCAGCACGGGCGCATTGCGCAGAATGGCACGGGCGATTGCAATACGCTGTTTTTGACCGCCCGACAGCATGACGCCGCGTTCCCCAAGATAGCTTTCATAACCCTCGGGCAGAGCCGAGATGAAATCATGCGCCGCCGCCGCACGGGCCGCAGCCTGGACATCTTCGTCGCTTGCATCGGGACGGCCAAAGCGGATGTTCTCGGCTGCCGACGCGGCAAAGATCACCGGGTCCTGCGGCACCAACGCCACGTGGCGGCGGAACTGGTCGCGCGTCAGATCGCGCAGGTTGCGCCCATCAAGGGTGATATTACCACTGTCCGGGTCGTAAAAGCGCAGGATGAGCTGAATGATCGTCGTCTTGCCCGCGCCTGATGGCCCGACAAAAGCGACGGTTTCACCCGGCTTGATGTCCAGATCAATACCGTCAAGGGCCGCCACGTCTGGGCGCGCGGGATAGGTAAAATGTACATTCTCAAAGGCAAGATGACCGGTCACGAATTGCGGCAGCGACTTCGCGCGCTCCGGCTCCGGGTCGTTCACGCTGTCTTCGGATTGCAGCAGGTCGATCAACCGTTCGGTCGCACCCGCTGCGCGTTGCAACTCGCCCCAGATTTCCGACAGCGCCGCCACGGCGCCTGCTACCATCACGGCATAGATCACAAACTGAACGAGCGCGCCCGCGCTCATGTCGCCTGCGCGCACATCGCGCGCCCCAATCCACAACACGCCGACCACCCCGGAAAACACCAAAAAGATGACAATCACAGTCATTGCCGCGCGGGTTTTGATCCGGCGCCGGGCGGCATCAAAAGACGCTTCGGTCATCTGGGCAAATTGGCTGCGGCTGGCCGCCTCATGTGTAAAGGCCTGAACTGTCTGCACCGCGCTCAGCGATTCCGATGCATTGCCGGAACTGGCAGCGATCCAATCTTGGTTTTCGCGGCTGATCACGCGCAGACGGCGGCCCAGCGTCAAAATCGGGATCACAACCGCCGGCACGATCAGCAGCACCATCCCCGTCAGTTTCGCCGACGTCAGCATCATCAGCACAAGCCCGCCTGAAAAGATCAGTGCATTGCGCAGGGCGATGGAGACGGACGACCCGATCACCGACAGGATCAGCGTCGTATCCGTGGTGATACGGCTCAGCACCTCCCCCGTCATGATGCGCTCGTAAAAGGCGGGGCTCATGCCGATCACCCGGTCGAACACGGCGCGGCGAATATCGGCCACCACCCGTTCGCCCAACCGCGTGACAAGCGCATAGCGCAGCCCCGTGCCAACCGCCAACAGCGCCGCGATCGCCAGCGCCGCGACGAAATACTGGTCCAGCAATGCCGTCTCTCCGGTGCCAAAGTTGTCAATCACCCGGCGCACCGCCAAGGGCAGTGTCAGCGAAATCACCGCCGTCAATGTCAGCGCCATGGCAGCCGCCAACATCAGCATCTTGTAGGGTCGCATAAAGGGCGCCAGCGCACCCAAAGCCCCGATACGCCGCGATTTTTCGCGCTCTTCTTTTGCTGTGGTGCCGGGGGTTGGTGTGCGGGCCATGGGCTATCCTTTATCGTTCGCCTTTGGTCATGGCGCGCCCATTCGCCGGGGTCAAGCATCGCCCTGCCGCTTTGGACAATCTGCCGCCCCTGTGGGACGCAATTCGAGTTGGGAATTAACGGGGAAATGGAGCGGGCGGCGGGAATCGAACCCGCATCATCAGCTTGGAAGGCTGAGGTCTTACCATTACACAACGCCCGCGCGCTGTACCGGTGATCTATGTGATCCCCTTGAGCAGGTCAAGACCACCCTGACCGCCCTGTGCGGCTTCGCGTATTGCATTAAAATCTAGTGCGGCACGCATACAACCGCGCCAAACACTCTTGTGCTTTTTTGAGTCGTAAATACCCTCGGGGGGTCTGGGGGGCTGGTCCCCCAGCGGGCGCAATCAGCGCGACATCATCCCTTGCCGAACAACCCTGTCAGCGCGCGCCGGATGATGCCGCGCACACTGGGTCGCTTCTTGGCGACAAAAGGCAACGGTCGACATACCTCAATCGCGGCGACGCCCACACGTGCCGTCAGCGCACCATTGACCAAACCTTCGCCGAACCGGCGGCTGAGCTTGCCCAGAAGCGACCCACCAAGCACCGGCTCCAAAAGATCGTCCCCCACCGCCACGGCGCCCGTCGCAACCAGATGCGACAGTACCGCCCGCGTCAGCCGCCACGAGCCAAAGAACCCCGACCGACCGCCGTAAATCTCGGCGATGCGGCGGATCATGCGCAGATTGCTCGTCAGGGCCGCCGCGACATCTGCCAGAGCCAGCGGCACCAGCGCCGTGACCGCCGCCACCTGGCGCGCGGCGGCCTCGACCTCGCGCGTTGCAGCCTGATCCAGCGGGCCCAGCACCTCACCCTCGGCCAGAGCCAGAACCCCAACAGCGTCCAACTGATCCCCCTGCAGTTCCGCCAAACGATCGCGGCCCCAGCGGGTGTCCTCACGACCCTTGTAAAGTGCTGCCAGTCTCACAGTGACATGCCGCGCCGCGGCCAGATCATCCTGCGCCAGCGCCTCGCCCGCGTCGTGGCGCAATCCGTCCAGCCGCGCCAGGCGCCCGAACGCCGCCAACTCGCGGATCGACAGTAGCGCCAGAACCAACAGGAACATGGCAAACAGCACCGTCATTGCCCAGCCCAGCAACGGGTAGCGTGCCAACAGATCCATCACAAACGACCACGCCGTGATTGACACCATGGCCCCGACCAATGCCCCCGCCAGCCACCAGAACAACCGCCCCAAAAGCGACGGCTTGCGCGCTGCCAACCGGGCAGCGACCTGCATGGCCTGCCCCTGCGGGGCGGCGCTGTCGAGATCGGGTACCATCGGGGCATCGGCAACCGACGGCTGCGGGCCGCTGTCATCCTCCAGATCAAACAAGACTGGACCATGGGCCATCACGCGGCCTCCTTTTGCCATTCAAATCGGATATCGGGCAAACGCTGATCATTGCGCAGCCCGTTGGTGCGCGTCACCTCGGCAAATCCGGCACGGCGGTAAAACCGCGCGGCGCGGGCATTGGCCTGAAAGCTCCACAGACCAAGATGCGTGCGCGTCGCCTTGGCCTCTTGCAGTAACCGACGCGCGATACCGCGTCCTTGTGCTGCCGGATGCAGATAAAGCGCGTGTATCTCGCTGCCCGCACGGGCAAGAAAGCCCACAATGTCATCTTCTAGACGGGCCACCTTGACCCAGCCCGCGTCGATCATCGCACCTACATGGGCCACGTCCTGAGCGCGCGAATGCACGCGCGGCAGCCAGGGCTGCGCATCCATTGCCTTGCCCATCACGGCCCCGACCGCCCCGGCGTCCAGCACCCGCGCGGGGTGAATCACCACTTGGGTGACATCTCCACCCCTCATAGCCGATCCCCGATCAGGAATTCCGCAGCCCGGTCCAACCGGATATGTGGCAGCCCGTCGCCAGGTCGGCGCGACAACACCGAGGGCGCAAAGCGCATGATCTGATAATCAGCACTCAGCCATTCCTGTGCCCCCTGCCGCGCCGGGGTCAGCAGATGTGCCGGATCTTCGGGCAGCTCTCCGGGGTAAAACGCCGCCTGTTTGCCACGTGTGCCGTCGGTGTTCAGCAAGGTGCCGCGCACCACATCGAGCGCGGTGCCGTCATGGATCATCTGATCCTCCGTCGTGGCCCGCAACGACGCAAGCGCCATCGCACGTGTCCCGGCCCCGGCATATTGCGCGCGGTCGCGGGCATCACGGGTCAGCGCCTGCATGATCGCGCTCAGGCGGGGGTGCTGGCGGTGGTGCAGATGGTCGGCCTTGGTCGCAGCAAACAGAATTTTCTCGACCCGCTTGCCGCGCAAGAGCGTGGTCAGCATGTTGTTGCGGCCCGGACGGAAGGCCGACAGGATATCCCCCATCCCAGCGCGCAGATCCTCGACCGCGCGCGGCCCCTGATGAATGGCGCCCAATGCATCGACCAGCACGACCTGTCTGTCGATCCGGGAAAAATGATCCCGAAAGAACGGCTGCACCACCTGCTTCTTATAGGCTTCGAACCGCCGGGCCATTTCGCGGATCAGTGATCTGCGCGGTCCGGTGTCGCCGCCCGGTAACGGGGCAAAGGTCAGAACCGGCGACCCGGCAAGATCGCCCGGCAACAAAAAACGCCCCGGCGTGCAGTCGGAATACCCATTGGCACGGGCGGTTTTCAGATAATCGGCAAAGTGGTCAGCCAAGGCGCGCGCGGTGGGTTCCTCCAACGCCGCCTGTGGGTCCGTGGCGGCCACCAGCGTGCGGTAGGCCGCTGCCTCGTCGCGGTTTTCGATGCGCGCCAAGACCTGTTTCGACCAAGCGGTATAACTGATGTCTAGCAGTGCCAGATCCAACAGCCATTCGCCCGGATAATCGACGATATCCAGATGCACGGTCCGCGGCCCCTGCAACCCGGCAAGCAGCCCCGTGGGCCGCACCTTGAGCGACAGGCGCAATTCTGAAATCGTGCGGGTGCTGTCGGGCCAATGGGGCGTGGCGCCTGTGAGTGCCGCAAGGTGGGTTTCATAGTCGAACCGTGGCACGGTATCGTCGGGCTGCGGTTGCAGGAAAGCCGCCTCGATCCGCCCTTCGGACGCCGCAAGCAGCCCCGGCATCCGCCCCCGATCGAGCAGATTTGCCACAAGTGAGGTGATGAACACCGTCTTGCCCGACCGGGCAAGCCCGGTCACTCCGAGCCGGATCACCGGTTCGAACAAGGTCTCGCTGACGGTGTCAGTGACATTTTCAACCTGCCGCCATATGCCATCGGCAATGCCCGTAATACCCAATGCTGCGCCCGTCCTCATCAATCTTTGCGCAACATAGGCATTGCCACCGGGGATTGCCAGAACCGCGCCTGCGCGCTAGAGGGCAGCCATGCCCCGCTATGCCTTGAAAATTGAATACCACGGCGCGCCGTTCCACGGCTGGCAACGACAGGTCGGTCTGCCGTCCGTGCAGGGCGCGATCGAGGACGCCCTGAGCAAGTTGCAGCCGGGCGTGCACAATATCGCCGCCGCCGGGCGCACGGACAAAGGGGTGCACGGTCTGGCGCAGGTCGCACACTGCGACATGGACCGGGTGTGGGAGCCTTTCCGCCTGTCAGAGGCGTTGAACTATCATCTAAAACCCCGCCCCATCGCGATTGTTGACTGCGCGGCCGTACCCGATGAATTCCACGCCCGCTTCTCAGCACTTGAGCGACGGTACCTGTTTCGCATTCTGGCGCGCCGCGCCCCGGCCACCCATCAGGATGGGCTGGTCTGGCAGGTCAAACAGGATCTCGATCTGGATGCGATGCACGCCGCCGCAGAGGTGCTGTTGGGAAGGCATGACTTTACCACCTTCCGCTCGACCATCTGTCAGGCGGAAAGCCCTGTTAAAACGCTGGATCGACTGGATATCATCGCGGTGGATACACCCACCGGGCGTGAATATCATTTTGACGTGCGCGCCCGGTCGTTCCTGCACAACCAGGTCCGCAGCTTTGTCGGGTCGCTGGAGCGGGTTGGCGCGGGATCATGGACAGTGGACGACATGGCACATGCGCTGGCGGCACGGGACCGGGCGGCCTGTGGACCAGTCTGCCCGCCGCATGGGTTATATCTGGCGCATGTGCAATATGCCAACGATCCGTTCGGCAGCTAGGGTCAGCACCGGGGGTTTTCCACCCCCGGACCCCCGAGGAATATTTTTGACCAAAAAGAGAGAATGGCTGCGTCAGGCCAGACGGTTCCAGTCGCCGTGGAACTTGCCCGGCGCGTCGGTGCGTTCAAATCCGTGCGCGCCAAAGAAATCGCGCTGTGCCTGAATAAGATTGGCCGATCCGCGTGCCCGGCGCATCGTGTCGTACCATGCCAGCGCCGCCGACAGAGCAGGCAGGGCAACGCCCAGACTTGCTGCTGCCGCCACCACCCGGCGCAGCCCCGGTATGCTGTCGCCCAGGCGCGCGCGCATCGCGGGGGCAAGGATCAGGTGATCGCCGGGCAGATCGCCGCGGAAGGCATCGGCGAATTCATCCAGCAGCGCTGATCTTATGATGCACCCCGCACGCCAGATTTCGGATATCTTTGCCATATCCAGTGACCACCCAAATTCATCAGAGGCCGCAGACAGGATGCGGAACCCCTGCGCGTGGGCGAGGATTCGCCCTGCCAGCATCGCCATTTCCAGGTCACCGTCGCCCGGCAGGGCGGCATTCTGAACCCCGGCAGGCAGCAGCGGTTCTGCCAGTTCGCGGGTTTCCTTTTCGCTCGACCAGCCGCGCGCGCCGACTGCAGCCTCGATCGTGTTGGCAGATTGGCCCATTTTCAACGCTTCGATCAAGGTCCAGCGTCCGGTGCCTTTCTGCCCCGCCTGGTCGCGGATCACATCGACCATCGGCGCGCCGGTGCGGGCATCAACTGAGTGCAGCGCCGCGGCAGAAACTTCGATCAGATAAGAGCTGAGTGGCCCCTTCTGCCAGCGTTCAAACAGGCTGCCGATCTGCGGCGCTGTTTGCCCACCCGCGTCGCGCAACAGGCCGTATATTTCGGCGATCATCTGCATGTCGGCATATTCGATGCCGTTGTGCACCGTCTTTACAAAATGTCCCGCCCCATCGGGGCCAAGATGGGCCACGCAGGGCGTACCGTCGTATTTCGCGGCGATGGCTTCGGCCATGGGCTGTAGCTGCTGCCAGCTGTGTTCGCTGCCACCGACCATCATTGAAGGCCCGTGTCGTGCGCCGTCCTCTCCGCCCGACACGCCCATGCCGACGAAATGCAGACCCGTCCCCGACAGCGCAGCAGAGCGGCGGCGGGTGTCGTGGAAATCGGCATTGCCACCGTCAATCAGCGTATCGCCGTCATTGAGCAGAGGCGTAATCGCAGCGATCATCGCATCCATCGGTGCGCCCGACGGGATCATGAAGAGGATCGTGCGAGGCTGCGCGATGGCCATTACGAAGGCCTGCAACGTCGCCGACCCCGTTAAACGCGCGGCCAGCGGCCCCGCCTCGGCGAGAAAGGGGGCGATCCAATCCGCTTCTCGGTTGCAGACCGCTACGTCAAATCCATGATCCGCGAGGTTGAGCGCCAGCGCCGACCCCATGGTGCCTAGTCCGTAGACGCCGATGTCTGCAGCTGCTTTGATTTTGGCGGCTTTAGTCATATCACTGCGTGCCTCGCGCTCTGCCCATTCAAATGTCCCGACTTACCCGCGCGTTAGGGGTACGCGTAACAATTTGATTTCGATTAAAAATTACTATATCTTGTGATCTTAATAATAAAAACACACTTCTGAGGCATTTAGAAATCATGACACACGTTTTCAAACGCGCCTGGGCGGACATGGTCCTCCCCATCCTTCAGCGTCCTAAACGCGTGCAGGTTGCGGCACTGTGTTTCCGCGATACAGAAGACGGCAAACGCGTGCTCTTGATCACCAGCCGGGATACCGGGCGCTGGATCGTACCCAAAGGTTGGCCCATCGACGGGTTGGACGGCGCCGGCGCGGCGCTGCAAGAAGCCTGGGAAGAAGCCGGCGTGACCAAAGCAGATATCGAATCCGAGCCGATGGGCATTTATGAGTATGCCAAGGGACTTGGTGAAGGGCTGACCGTGCCAGTCACGGCGCAGGTGTATCTGACCAAAGTGCGCGACCTGAGCGAGGAATACCCGGAAGCCAGCCTGCGCAAACGCGCTTGGTTTTCACCCAAGGAAGCTGCCAAATTGGTGGATGAACCCGATCTCAAAGCTATTCTGAACGCGCTGTAGGCGACCACAGACCCGGATTAACGTAACCGTTTTGTGACAGAACGGCTTGCACCAAGGCTGTGCTTATGTCACCTGACCGCGATTGAAAAGCGATCTTGGGGGATCACGACAACATGGGCAAGGCACCGCAGGGCAGCCAGTGGAAGACGCTGGATACCGACCTTAACCGTATTTCACAGGTAGAATTGGCGACCGCCTATGTGGCGCGCCCCCTGGTGGGGCCGGGCATTGCGTTGGCATTCATCGTTGTGGCCGGGGTCATGGCGGCGATGTTCTTTGGCCAGACGCCCGTCAGCTTTGTGGTCGTCGCGGCGGCGGTGTTCGGGGCCTATATGGCAGTCAACATTGGTGCCAACGATGTGGCAAACAACATGGGGCCGGCCGTCGGGGCGAATGCCCTGACCATGGGCGGGGCCATCGTTATCGCGGCGTTGTGCGAAAGCGCGGGCGCCCTGCTGGCCGGGGGCGATGTGGTGTCGACCATTTCCAAGGGCATCATTGATCCCGCCAGTATCGCCGATACGCAGGTGTTCATCTGGGCGATGATGGCGGCGCTGATTTCCTCGGCGCTTTGGGTGAACCTGGCCACTTGGGTTGGCGCGCCGGTGTCGACCACACACTCCGTCGTGGGCGGTGTCATGGGGGCAGGCATCGCGGCGGCAGGGCTCGGCGCGGTGAACTGGCCATCGATGGCCACGATCGCAGCAAGCTGGGTCATTTCGCCGGTGTTGGGCGGGGCGGTGGCGGCGATGTTGCTGGCCTTTATCAAGGCACGCATCCTCTACCAAGAAGACAAGATCGCCGCCGCGCGCACCTGGGTGCCCGTGCTGGTGGGGCTGATGGCCGGGGTTTTCGCGGTCTATCTGTCGCTCAAGGGGCTCAAGAAAGTCATTTCGGTCGACATGCCAACCGCGCTGATCGTCGGTGTATGTGTTGGCGCGCTGGCCTATGCGATTTCGGCCCCGCTGATCCGACGCGCGTCGGTCGGCATGGAGAACCGCAACAAATCCGTTAAGGTGTTGTTTGGGCTGCCGCTGGTGTTTTCCGCCGCTTTGCTAAGCTTTGCACACGGTGCCAATGACGTAGCCAACGCGGTCGGACCGCTGGCGGCAATTGTGCACGCGACCGAATTTGGTGGCTTCGAGGATAAGGTGTTGATCCCCACCTGGGTGATGATCATCGGGGCCTTTGGCATTTCCTTTGGCCTGTTCCTGTTCGGGCCAAAACTGATCCGCATGGTTGGTAGCCAGATCACCAAACTGAACCCCATGCGCGCGTATTGCGTGGCACTATCGGCAGCTGTCACGGTGATCATTGCATCCTGGCTGGGCCTGCCCGTTTCATCGACCCACATTGCCGTCGGGGGCGTGTTTGGGGTGGGGTTCTACCGCGAATGGCACATGGAACGGCGGCTGCGGCGCCCCGGTGTCACCGCGGGAGAAGTCAAACGTATCGCACCCGAGGAGCGCCGCCGCCGCAAACTGGTGCGCCGATCACATTTTATGACCATCGTCGCCGCCTGGGTGATCACGGTGCCTGCGGCCGCGCTGATGTCTGCTATAGTCTTTTGGTTGCTGAACGGGTTGGTAAGCTAGCGCCAGATTTCGCCGCGTAGCGCCTTGACCGGCAGATGCGGCAGGCCCTCATCAGCCAGTTCAGCCATGGCCATGACCCGCAGCACCATATCCGCAATGGGCGTTGGCAGCCCCGCCGCAATGCCCATGCGCTGCACCTCCCCTTGGAGGGCGTCAATCTCTGTCGGGCGGTGCGCCATCAGATCATGCGCCATCGACGTGCGCGCCTGCGCGTCGAGTGTCAGCATGGATGCGGCGATGCGGCTAAACAGAGGGGTCGGCAGGCGCAGGATATGCGGGATGATCCCGACACCGACAGGCGTGGTTGATACAGGGCGGATGCCGCGTGCGCGCAGAACTTTGAGGGCTTCGACCCACTGTTCGGCCATCAATCGCCGCCAGTCGCGGCTGTGCAATTGACGGTACAGAGGCAAACCGCTCAGCGCGTTGAGGGCATTGTTAAGGTTGATCAGAAACTTGCCCCAAAGCACGCCTTCGATGTCACGTGTCTCGATCAAACGCAGGTGTGCCACGCTTAGGCTCGTCGCCAGATCCCCCGGCCCTGCGGCCACCATGATATCGCCGCTACTTGCACGGTGAAAACAACCTTGGCCCAGCGGAACCACGTTAAAGGGAACCATACCTGCGCGCAGGTCAAATCCCGACAGGGCCGCCGACAGCGTATTTGCGTTACCGGTGCCATTTTGCAGGCTGACCACGCGGCTGCCAAGCCGGGCATGGGCTGCTATCGTTGCGGCCATGTCGGCCGTGTCATGAGATTTCACGGTGACCAATACAACATCGGCGCGCGACAGGCAGGCAGGATGTTCCGCCAGCGTGAGAGTGTCGGCATTTACCTTTTGCGCCATGCCGGAAAAATCTGTCAGCGTCAGCCCGTGCGCACGGATTTCTTGTGCGATCCGAGGACGGGCCAACAATGTGACATCATGACCCCCGGCGGCCAGCGCGCCGCCGACAAAACAGCCGACAGCCCCTGCCCCGGCGACCACGATATGTGGTTTACTTTCCAAGGCACCAGCGCATGACAGCCTTTTGCGCGTGCAGGCGGTTCTCGGCCTCGTCAAAAATCACCGAATGAGGGCCATCCATGACGCTGCTTGTGGCCTCGTCATCACGGTGCGCGGGCAGGCAATGCATAAACAAGGCGTCCGGTTTCGCCTGCGCCATCAGCGCATCGTTCACCTGGTATCCACGTAGTTGATTGTGGCGACGCTCGCGGGCCGATTGCGGATCATGCATCGACACCCACGTGTCTGTCACCACGAGGTCCGCGCCCTGGACCGCTTTGTTCGGATCACGCTCAATGGTATAGAGCCCGTCAAGTGCCGGTTCAGGGTCGAGCGTGGGCGGCCCGGTGAAGGTCAGATCAAACTCGAACTGCTGTGCCGCATGGGCGAGGCTGGCAAAGACGTTGTTGCCATCCCCTGACCAGACCACTTTGCGGCCCTTGATCGGTCCGTTGTGTTCCTCGAACGTCATGATATCGGCCATGATCTGACACGGATGTGTGCGGTTCGTCAGGCCGTTGATCACCGGCACAGTGGCGTATTCGGCCATATCCAACAGGGTCTGTTCCTCAAACGTGCGGATCATAATGAGATCGACATAGCGTGATAGAACCCGCGCCGTATCGGCGATGGTTTCGCCGTGGCCAAGCTGCATGTCAGCGCCCGACAGCACCATGGTCTGCCCGCCCATCTGGCGCACCCCAACATCAAACGAAACCCGCGTGCGTGTTGACGGCTTTTCAAAGATCAGCGCGACCATGTGGTCCTTTAGGGGTTGATCATCATCAGGCGCGCCGCGCGGGCGGCCAAGGCGCGCGGTCTTCATTGCGGCGGCATCGTCGATGATTGACCGCAAATCGGTTGGAGAGGTTTGGTGAATATCGAGAAAATGGTTCATAGCGTGTCTCTTCTTGGAGAGTGTCGGGGGCTGTCGGCCCCCGGACCCCCGAGGAATATTTTGTTCTGTAAAGGAAGTATTACGAGGCGCGCAGGCTGCTGGCGGCATCGCTGAGGCGGTCGGTCGCCTGGGCAATTTCATCGTCGCTGATGGTCAGGGGCGGCAACAGCCGGATGACATTGTCGGCGGCGGGCACGGTGATGACCAGATGCGCGTACCCCGAAGCGACCACATCGCTGTTGGTCGCCTTGCATTTCAGACCCAACATCAGGCCGGACCCGCGCACTTCTTCAAAGACGTCGGGGTGATCGGCGACCAGCCCCTCGAGTTTCTGCCGCATCAGGCTCGCCTTGCGGTTCACGTCGGCCAGGAAATCCGGGTCTGAGATAACATCGACAACAGCACAGCCGACAGCACAGCCCAGCGGGTTACCACCATAGGTCGATCCGTGGCTGCCCGCAGTCATCGCCGCAGCGGCCTGTTCAGTGGCGAGCACAGCACCCAGCGGGAACCCCCCGCCGATGCCCTTGGCGACCATCATGATATCCGGGCTCACGCCTGCCCATTCATGGGCAAACAGCCTGCCGGTCCGACCCATGCCACATTGCACCTCGTCAAAGATCAGCAGCATGCCATGTGCGTCGCACAGTGCGCGCATGGCCTTGAGGTCGGCATCGGATACAGGGCGGATGCCGCCCTCGCCCTGAACGGGCTCGATGAGGATCGCCGCCGTGTTCGGGGTGATCGCATCTTCGAGTGCTGCCATATCGCCAAAGTCGAGGTGGACAAATCCCGGCAGCAGCGGGCCGAAGCCCTTGGTCATCTTTTCCGATCCGGCTGCGGCAATACCGGCAGAGGATCGGCCGTGGAATGAGCCAGAGAAGGTGATGATATCGGTCCGTTCTGGCTGGTCTTTTTCGTAAAAATGCTTGCGCGCCATCTTGACCGCCAGTTCGCAGGATTCTGTCCCGGAGTTGGTGAAAAACACGGTATCGGCAAAGGTATGTTCGACAAGCCGGTCGGCCAGCGCCTGCTGCTGCGGGATCTGGTAGAGGTTGGATGTATGCCAGAGCGCTTGCGCTTGATCGGTCAGCGCCTTGACCAATGTGGGATGGGCATGGCCCAGGGCGTTTACTGCAATGCCCGCCCCAAGGTCGAGAAACCGTCGCCCATCTGCCTCGATCAGCCAGCTGCCCTCGCCTTTGACAAAGGTCAGAGGGGCACGATTATAGGTCGGCAGAACAGATGGGATCATCGGGATCGTCCTTTTGGGGTGGCCATGTCAGTCCACAAATGGGCATGAGGCTGGCGCAGGGTCAATGGGATTTGCGGTGGTTTTTGGATTTGCGTGCCGCAACAGGCACTTGATCAGCCCCGCAGGGCCACGCGGGATTTCAGACGAAACTCAGACGAAGCGTCGTCGGATACAGTATTTAGCGCGTGTGATCATGGACCTTTGATAGCCGCCAACCTGAACGGGGGCAAACCCCAAATTCGAAACTTGTTCGGGACACCCAAACCCGCCATATCTGGCGCATGTATGTCGCCAAGACCCAAAATAACGCGCTGGCCGCCGCGCTGATCCTGTTGGCCACGAGCTTTATTGCCGCGACCACGCTGATGGCCAAGGCGTTGGGGACGGACACCTTTGGTACACCCATGCACCCGCTGCAAATCAGCCACGGGCGGTTCCTGTTTGCCTTTATTCTGTTTAGCAGTGCGGCGGCGGTACTGCGACCGGCGCTGGCCGCCCCGCATTGGTGCTGGCATGTTGCGCGTACGGTTTGCGGCTGGGGCGGCGTAACCTGTATGTTTGCCGCCGTGGCCTATATTCCATTGGCCGACGCCACGGCCATTTCTTTTCTCAATCCGGTTTTCGGCATGATGCTGGCCATTCCAATGCTCGGTGAAAAGGTGGGCCGCATCAGGTGGTCTGCGGCGGCACTTGCCATGTTGGGGGCGTTGATCCTGTTGCGACCCACCCCGGCCAGCTTTCAACCCGCAGCGCTGCTGGCGCTGACGGCGGCGGTGGTGATGGGGCTCGAGCTCATCTTTATCAAGCGGCTTGCCGGGCGCGAAAGCCCTTTCCAGATATTACTTTTCAACAACGGTCTGGGACTGATCATAGCGAGTATTGCTGTTCTGGCGGTCTGGCAGATGCCAAACGCGCTGCAATGGGCGACACTGGCGGGCATCGGTGCCTGTATGGCCGTGGCTCAGACATGTTTTGTCAACGCGATGGCGCGTGCGGATGCCAGCTTTGTTGCGCCCTTTAGCTATGCCACGCTGATCTTTGCCGCCCTCTACGACATGCTATTCTATAACGTGTTGCCAGATGGGGTGACATGGATCGGGGCGGGCATTATCATAGCCGGGGCAGCGCTGCTGGCCCTGCGCGAGGCGCGGCTGAAACCGCCGCCACCACACCCGCATACCAGCGCATAACGGATCGCCGCTTGCACCCGCCGCCTCAGGGGGTAAAATGGGGGCTGATAAATGACAAAGCGGTCCGGGCTAATGGGCCGCTTTTTAACTGGGGAACCCCATATGTCCTGGACTGATGAGCGCGTAGAGACACTGAAAAAGATGTGGGGCGAAGGCCAGTCCGCCAGCCAGATCGCTAAGGAACTGGGCGGCGTGACCCGCAACGCCGTCATCGGCAAGGTGCACCGCCTGGGCCTGTCGAACCGCACGACCGCAGGCGCGGCCCCCAAGGCCACGGAACCGAAGGTCAAGCCGACAGCCCCCAAGGCCGAAGCCAAGCCCAAGGCAGCGCCTAAGTCGGCCGCCGCGCCCGAACCTGCCGCAACCGCACCGGCAGAGCCTGAGACGCCGCCACGGCCGAACCTGCCTGCGCGCAAGCAGATCATTCCCGCAGGCCAGCCCCTGCCGCCGCAACCTTCGGCCAATGAGATCAGCCCCGAGGCACTGGCCAAAGTCAGCGAGATCGAGAAGAAAGCAAAGCGCATCAGCTTGATGGAGTTGACCGAACGGACCTGTAAATGGCCTGTGGGCGACCCGGCAACCGATGATTTTTGGTTCTGCGGCCTGCCCGTGCAACAGGGCAAACCCTATTGCGAGGCCCATGTCGGTGTCGCGTTCCAACCTATGAGCGCACGGCGCGACCGGCGGCGGTAACGCATGGCGCAGGCAAACCGCCTGCGCTGTTTTGCACCATTTTATACGACACAGTGAGTTGCACCGCGCCCGCGCGCGTGGTTTCTGGCATGGGAATCTCTTGCGCCTGAAAGACCCTGCCCGATGACCGATACCATCCGCGCCGCCGACGCCCTTGCCCGACGCCTCTATGCTGCGGGGTGCCGCACCGCCTTTGGCATGCCCGGCGGCGAAGTTCTTACCCTGATTGACGCGCTGCGGGTTGCGGGCATTCGTTTTGTCCTAGCCAAGCATGAAAACGCAGCCGGCTTTATGGCGGAAGGGGTGCATCACCGCGATCTTGCCCCGGCGATCCTGGTCGGCACCATCGGGCCGGGCACCCTCAACGGCGTTAATGTCGTCGCCAACGCGTTGCAGGATCAGGTGCCCATGATCGTGCTGTCGGGCTGTGTCGATGCCGACGAGGCCGCGCAGTATACCCATCAGGTTGTCGATCAGCAGGCGGTGTTTCGCCCCCTGACCAAAGCCAGTTTTTGTCTGTCCGCCGGGGCGGCACATATCATCGCCGACAAGGCCGTCACCATCGCCCTTGAGGGGCGCATGGGACCGGTGCATATCGACGTACCTGTCGAAGTCGCCAATGCGCCGGTGCCTGCCACTGCCCCCCTGCCGCGCGTTCCCGCGTCGCCCAGTGCGCCCAGCGGGGCCGATCTGGAAACCGCGCGCGGCTGGCTCGCTGCTGCGAAACGGCCGGTGATGATCGTGGGCGTCGACGCGATGAACCAGCGCGCCGGTGATGCCATTCTGGATATGGCCGAGGACCACAACATTCCGGTCATCACCACCTACAAGGCCAAGGGCATGATCCGCGAGGATCACGCGTTGGCGTTAGGCGGCGCGGGCCTGTCGCCCTTGGCCGACACGCATTTGCTGCCGCTTGTGCGCGCCGCCGATCTGGTCCTCTGCGTCGGCTATGACCCGATCGAGATGCGCCCCGGCTGGCGCAATGTCTGGCTGCCCGACCGCCAGAACGTGATCGACATCACCGCCGAACCCAATCACCATTATATGCACCAGTCGAACCTGAACTTCATTACAGATTGTGCTGCGACGCTGCGCGCCCTGTCTGACGGCATCGTGGCGCAAGAGACATGGCCGGACGGCGAGGTGTACAAGGTCAAATCCGCGCTCTCGGCCACCTTTCCGCGCGATGACGTCTGGGGGCCAGCCGCCGTCATCGATACCTGCCGCAGGCTATTGCCGCCCGACACGATCGCCAGCGCAGACAGCGGCGCGCACCGGATATTGCTGAGCCAGATGTGGGAATGCTTTGCCCCGCGCGACCTTATGCAATCGTCGGCACTGTGCACCATGGGCTGTGCCGTCCCGCTGGCCATTGGTGCGAAACTTGCCGAACCGAAACGTACTGTCGTTTCATTTTCGGGCGATGCGGGCTTTCTCATGGTGGCAGGCGAATTGGCCACCGCCGCCGAGCTCGACCTCGCACTAATTTTTGTCGTTTTTGTTGATGCGTCGCTCGCCCTGATCGAAAAGAAACAGCGCGAGCGTCAGTTGCCCAACGTAGGAGTCGATTTCGCGCAGCACAATTTTGCGGCCATCGGGCTGGCCTTTGGCGGGGCGGGTGTTACCGTGCGCAACCGGACCGAACTGGAAACGGCACTCGCAGATGCCCAGCTGGCAGAGACATTCACCGTAATTGCAGCAGTGATCGACAGGGAAGCGTATGACGGACGGATCTGAAAACAAAACCATGGGCGCGCTTGACGGGCTGGTCGTGCTGGACCTCACGCGCATTCTGGCGGGGCCGACCTGCACGCAGATGCTGGGCGATCTGGGGGCCGAGGTCATCAAGATTGAAAGCCCGCTGACCAAGGGCGACGACACCCGCGGCTGGGGGCCGAACTTTGCCCGCGATGCGGCAGGCACGCCTACTGATCTATCCGCCTATTTCATGGCCGCCAACCGGAACAAACGCTCTGTCGCCGTGGATATTGCCAGCACTGAGGGCCAAGAGCTGCTGCGCCGAATTGCAGCGCGCGCTGACGTGTTAGTGGAAAACTTCAAGCCCGGCGGACTGGCAAAATACGGGTTGGATGCTGCCACGCTTTGCGCCGCGCATCCCGGCTTGGTTTATTGTTCGATCTCGGGCTACGGCCAAACCGGCCCGAACAGCGCCCTGCCCGGCTATGATCTGATGGCGCAGGGGTTTGGCGGGATCATGTCAATCACTGGCACGCCCGACGGGGCACCGATGAAGGTAGGTGTCGGCATCGCGGACGTGATGTGCGGCATGTATGCCACCATCGGCGTGCTTGCCGCCCTTCGTCACCGCGATGCAACAGGCGACGGCCAACATGTCGATCTGTCGCTGGTCGACAGCCAGATGGCCTGGCTGGTGAATGAGGGAACCAATTATCTGACCTCTGGCCAGTTGCCACTGCGCCGGGGCAATGCGCACCCCAATATCGTGCCCTATGACGCCTTTGAATGTGCCGATGGCCATTTCCTGCTGGCGGTTGGCAACGACGCGCAATTTGCGCGATTCTGCGACGCGATCGGGCTCGACGGGCTGGCCGAGGACTCCCGCTTTACCACCAACCTGGGCCGGATCGAGAACCGCGAAGCGCTGATGACGCATCTCAATCCCGCTCTCAAGTCATTGGCCAAATCAGACATTTTGGCGCGGCTGAATGCTGTAAAAGTACCCGCGGGACCAATCAACACCATTGGCGAAGCACTGAATTCGGATCAGGCGCAGGCACGGGGGGCGGTCGTGTCGGTGCCTCATGAAAATATTGCAGGTGGCACCGTGAAACTACTGGGAAATCCCCTAAAATTTTCGCGCACGCCGGTGCGTTATCGCCTCCCACCGCCGCATTTCGGTCAGGACACCGATGCTGTGCGGGCCGAGTTTGCCCGAACCGAAGGCGACGACTGACGCGCCCCAAATGCGCCGCAGCGCCATTGACACAATCGCTCACGAAACAGGGCGCACCCGTCACGTTGATGTGTGATGGCCGCTCAGGCGTTCATAAACTGAGGTTTTTCAAGGTATCACTTTGCGCAGAACTTGCCGCTGAAAGGCTCTGCCATGAAAAACGACATCTGCAATGCCCCTGTCTCACTCGTGGATACGGCTGTGCTCGCGCATTGGAACGCGATGGTGCGTGCCTTTCTGGCGCATGGCACTCAGACCCCGCAACATCTGGCCGCAGTGTTGGAAGCCGCCCCCGATCTGGCGATTGGTCATGCGGCGCGCGGGTTGTTTTCACTGCTGTTGGGCCGGGCAGAGATGTGGCCGGTTGCCGAGGCGGCCGCTGTTGCAGCACAGGCCGCGACACGCGCAGCACCACCAAGCGCGCGCGAGGCGGGTTGGGTCACCGCGTTGGAGCGCTGGCTGGCAGGCAGTCCGACGGCGGCGGTCGTCGCGCTGGAGACTGTGTTGACCAATTGCCCCCAAGACACGTTCACGGCCAAGCTAAGCCATGCCATCCGGTTCATCCTGGGCGATGTGCGCGGGATGCGTGCGTCGATCGAAAGGGTGCTGCCCGCCCATGGGCACGACCATCCCCTCAGAGGATATATGCTGGGCTGTCACGCCTTCACGCTGGAGGAAACCGGCGACTACACCGCTGCTGAAGCCGCCGGGCGCGCGGGTCTGCTTCTGTCCCCGGACGATGCATGGGGTTTGCATGCCGTGGCGCATGTACATGACATGCGCGCCGAACCCGACGCCGGGATCGCACTGATCGAAAGCCATTTCGCCGCCTGGGGTCAATCAAACAACTTTCGGTATCATGTCTGGTGGCACAAGGCACTGCTGCATCTGGACCGTGGCGAACTGGACGTGGCACTGGCGCTTTACGATGCCCGGGTCCGCGCCGACAGGTCGGACGATTACCGGGATATCGCAAATGCCACGTCTTTGCTGATGCGCCTCGAACTGGAAGGTGTGGCCGTCGGCGCCCGCTGGGACGAGCTTGCCCAACTGTCAGAAAATCGGGTTGAGGACGGCTGTCTGGTGTTTGCGGATCTGCATTACATGCTGGCGCTGAGTGGCGCGGAGCGCGACGCACCACGCCGCGCACTGGCGGCACGATTTGCCCGCGAGGCGCACCAATCGGGCGATCTGGCGGCGCGTGTGGCCGATCCGGGATGCGCGGCACTGTCGGGATTAAATGCTTTTGCAGAAGGACGTTACGGCGACGCCTTCACCCAGTTGGCGAAAGCCCGCCCATCCATGCCCACAATCGGCGGAAGTCATGCACAACGCGATGTTTTTGAACGTATGACCATTGACGCGGGTCTGCGTGCGGGCCATTTCGACGAAACTGAATCCATTTTGCTGGAGCGTCTTGCCTTGCGCGCAGGTCACCGTGACCGATTTACCACCACCCGGCTAGAACGCCTGTCTCTCGCGCGCCGGATTCCCGCTCAATAGCCCTATTTTTACTGGAAATATCCACGGCCATGACACTTGCCGACCCATCGACATATATCGCTTCCCGCCCGGTAACGGCACTTGGCGCGACCAGTTCTGGGCGAATCCGCGACCTGCGGCTGGATTTCTTTCGCGGCATAGCGATGTTCATCATCCTGATCTCCCACACGCCGGGGAATTTCCTGTCGTCGTGGATTCCGGCCCGCTGGGGTTTTTCTGATGCGACCGAAATCTTCGTGTTCTGCTCTGGTATGGCCAGCGCGATAGCGTTCGGCAGTGCCTATGACCGGATGGGCTGGCGTTTGGGCACAGCGCGGATCGGATTTCGGGTGTGGCAGGTCTATTGGGCGCATATCGGGCTGTTTGTGGCCATCGCCACACTGATGGCGGCGTTTGACATCTACGGCGGCTTTGACACCCATTACATTGGGTCGCTCAATCTGTGGAAATTCTTTGCCGATCCCGGTCCGCAGCTGGTTGGCCTGTTAAGTCTGACCTATGTGCCGAACTATTTTGATATCCTGCCGATGTATATGGTTGTGCTGCTGTTGCTGCCGGTGGTCATGGCGCTGGCGCGGGTACATCTGGGGTTGGTCGCGACCCTGGTTATCTCGTTGTGGCTATTGGCACAAAAGGCGCTTTTGCTGCGCCTCGGGTTGGGGGATTTGCATCTCGCTCTTCCTGCCGAACCCTGGTCAGAGCGGCGCTGGTTCTTTAACCCCTTTGGCTGGCAGCTGGTCTTCTTCACGGGCTTTGCCCTTATGCGCGGCTGGCTCCCCAAACCTCCGGTGACGCCGGTTCTGATCGCGTTTGCCGCCGCCTTGGTGCTGGCCAATATTCCAATTAGCAACCTGGGCGTACGCGCCATCGAACGTGACTGGTTTTTTGACACCGTCAGCGGCAACCCGATCACGGATGCCCGCCTTGCCTTGGGCGGATTGATAGACAAATCAAACTTTGGGCTGCTGCGCTACGTACATTTCCTCAGCCTCGCCTACCTTGCTTGGGTCATCGCCGGTGACAAGGGCGCGCGGCTGCTGGCGTCCGGCTCGGGTATGTTGTCGCGGGCGTGGGGCGCGCTTTTGGCGATGATCCTCAAGGTTGGGCAACAATCGCTCGCGGTTTTCATCACGTCGATGTTTCTTGCCCGTGTCATGGGCTTTGTGATGGACCGAACCGACCGCGACGTGGCCGTGGTCTGGATCGTAAATATTGCCGGGGTGGCCGTTTTGATTGCCGTGGCGTATGGCGCCGGGTGGTTCAAATCACACCCCTGGCGCAGAAAGACAGGTGCCTGATGCTGCGTCGCGACGTTTTGAAATCACTGGCCTCCTTGGCCGCTCTGCCCTCTGCCGCCTTTGCACAGGAACCGGGGCTGCAATTGGGCGCCGCCACGCCCTTTGATACCGATACATTGGTCGAACGCGCCCGCGCGTTGGCAGCCGAAAGCTATGCACCACGCCCCAAAATCCCCGAGGCGTGGCGCAAGTTGACCTATGACCAGTACCGCCAAATCTGGTTTGATGGACGCAACGCGCTTTGGAACGACAGCGACAGCCCCCAGCGCGTCGATGTTTTTCCTGCGGGTCTGTATTTCCCGCAGGCGGTGGCGTTGCACGTTGTCGAAGCTGGTCAGGCACGCGCAGTCAAGTTTGACATGGGCGTTTTTGACACCACGGACACATTCCCGGACCTTCCTGTCGATGACACGCTGGGGTACTCGGGGCTGCGCCTGCGCGCCGAATTGGAAAAACCCGGTATCTTCCAAGAATACGCCGTGTTTCAGGGCGCCAGCTATTTCCGCGGCATCGGCACCGGCGAAACTTATGGGTTGTCTGCCCGCGGCCTGGCGTTGAAAACCGCCGATCCGATGGGCGAGGAGTTTCCCGACTTTACCGCTTTCTGGCTGGAATCCCCCGCGCCAGGGGCAGAAAATGTCATTCTGCATGCGCTTCTCGATAGCCCTAGCTGCACAGGTGCGTTTCGGTTTGACATCACCCACGGCCAAGTGCTGCGGATGCAGATCAGCGCGCATATCTTTGCGCGCGAAGAGCTGACGCATCTTGGCATCGCGCCGCTGACCTCGATGTTCCTGTTCGACGACACAATGCGGCAGCGGTTTTCCGATTTCCGCCCTGCCGTGCACGACAGTGACGGTTTGCTGATGCACAATGGCGCGGGCGAGGTTCTTTGGCGTGCGCTGCACAACCCCAAAACCCTGCAAGTCAGTGCCTTTGGCGACACCGGCCCACGCGGTTTCGGCCTGATGCAGCGCAAGCGTGCATTCTCTGATTTCAACGATCTTGAGGCCCTGTACCACAAGCGACCGGCCGTTTGGGTGACACCGGGCGAAGATTGGGGCGCAGGCGCGGTCACGCTCGTCGAGATCCCTGCCGATCTTGAGGTCTATGATAACATTGTCGCCTATTGGCGTCCCGCTACCCCACTGCCTGAAGGGGCGGAACACCGGATGACCTATACGCTTCAATGGGGCGCGGACCCGGTAGCAGTATCGGATAATATGCCATTGCGGGTGTTGAATACCGCCATAGGCGGACGCCCCGAAGGCGGCCAGATCGTCGTGGTAGACTTTTCCGACGCGCCAAACCTGCCCGACGACCTATCAGAGCTGGAAATCGTCCTGCGCAACAGCGCCGGAGAAGTGACCCCCGGCATCGTTCAGCGCAATCCCGAAACAAATGGCCCGCGACTGGCGTTTACCTTCAAACCGGGCGAGGCCACCTTGGCCGAGTTCCGCGCGCAACTGCGCCATTCAGGCACCCCGTTGAGCGAAATATGGCTTTACCGTTGGACCAAAGAATGACGCATCCTATCGCCACCACCCGCGCCCAGGACATGCCCCCCGCCGCCCCGCTGACGATGCTGGCGCAGGACTTGTCGCGCGCGCCGCAGCGCCGGGTTCAGGCCGGTCCGCATGCCGCCGCTGGCCAAAGACCGCGTCGATCTTATGGCTGGCGCCTGGCCGTGTTCGGCCCAGCACTGATTGGCACCGCGCTGCTGCTTTACGGGCTTTACGGCTGGTTGGCCGGGGCCGGGATGACCGGGCTGGAATGGGCGTTGCTGACGATGATCGGCGCGACCTTTGTCTGGGTCACCTTGTCCGTCAGCACCGTTGGCGTGGCCGTTGCGGGTATTCTGGCCCGCGAAGATGCCGACAGCCGCCCGCCCACCGCGGTGCGTCCGATCGATGTCGCACTGCTGGTGCCAGTCTATAACGAAGAACCAGTAGACGTTTTTGGCAACGCCGCCGCAATGCTTGCTGATCTGGCACAGCGCCGGGGCGCGCATCGTTATAGCCTGTTCATCCTCTCTGATACCCGCGACAACGCCATTGCGGCACAGGAATGGCAGGCTTTTGTCCGCCTGCGCAGCGTGGCCCCCGCCGGTTTTGCCGTGCACTACCGGCGCCGCACTGCCAATACCGACAAGAAGGTGGGCAATCTGCTGGACTGGATCACCGGCTGGGGCGCCGCCTATGAGGGCATGGTGGTCTTGGATGCCGACAGCCTGATGGCCGGACGTGCCATTGACCGACTGGCGTCAGAGCTGTCTGCCGATCCCGATGCAGGGTTGATACAGACCTTCCCGATGCTGATCGGGGCCAACACGCTATTTGCCCGCCTGCAACAGTTCTCCAACATCGCCTATGGCTGGCTGCTGGCAGAAGGCCTTGCGCTCTGGGCGCGGCGCGAGGGCAATTACTGGGGTCACAACGCCATTATCCGCACCTCAGCCTTTGCCGAATGTGCCGGGCTGCCGCATCTGCCGGGCTTTGGCGGGCGAAACGAATTGATCCTCAGCCACGATTTCGTAGAGGCAGGCCTGCTGCGCCGCGCTGGATGGGGTGTGCGGTTCCTGCCCCGTGTGTCAGGCAGTTTCGAAGAAACCCCCGGCACGTTGATCGACTATGTTCTGCGCGACCGCCGCTGGTGCCGTGGCAATCTGCAACACCTGCGTCTGCTGGGTACCGCCGGGCTGCACCCAGTGTCACGGTTTCATCTGTTTCACGGCGCGGTCAGCTATCTGCTGTCGCCCGCATGGTTTATGCTGCTGGTGATCTGGGCGCTGTTGGGCAAAGATGCCGAAACCAACGTCATCCGCTATTTCAACGAGGCAAACCCGCTGTTCCCCGATTGGCCCCCGGCAATGAGCCACATCGACAGTGCCGTGTTCCTGGTGATCATGTACGCACTGTTGCTGACCCCCAAGATCGCAGGCGCGGGCATCATCGCAGCCTACCCCAAGGCAACGCGCGTCTTTGGCGGGCGGCTGGCCTTTCTGAGTGCATTTGTCGTCGAGGTGCTTTTGTCGATCGCCTATGCACCGATCCTCATGATCCAGCAGACCAAAGCCGTGCTGCGCGCCACCTTTACCCGCTCGGACGCATGGTCGCCACAGTGTCGCAAGGCGCAAGGATACCCCCTGCGGACCTTGATTGCATTTCACTGGATAGAAACACTGTTAGGGCTTATTTTGGCCGCTGGGTTGGCAGCCGGGCTGATATCCTATTGGCTGGTGCCGATTGTGTTCAGCCTTGTCTTGGCGATCCCCTTGTCGGCTCTGTCGGCGCTGGATATCACCGGTCTGCTGCCACGCGGCTGGCGCCTTGACAGCCCGCACACCTTGCGCGAACCGGCAATCGTTGCACGCGCCCGGCGCGCCCGTGAAGAACTGCGTAAACAACTGACAATGGCAGAAGAAATTCCGGCCGAGTAACGTCTACGCGGGCTGCTCTACGGGTAGCCCGCGTGCCAGCCAGCCCGGCCCGGCAGCACTACCGAGCATGCCCTCGCTGACATCAAGCACATCCGTAAATCCTGCCCGCGTTAATCGCCGCACCATCCTGTGCGACCTGACGCCACGCGCACAGATCAGCGCCATCGGCATGTCGCGCACGCCGCCGACCAGCTCAAGCAACGCCCTGTCGAAATCATCGCGCCGCATGTCCAGCGGCTGCGCGCCGCGCGCGATACCGGTGCGCCCCCATTCATCGGGTCGGCGAATGTCGATTAAAACCAACGTACCGGCCACCACACCGGCCAAAGCGTCTTCGGCGCTGATTATCCCAGCAGCGACGCCTTTTGCTTCCCTCATAAACCAATACGCGCCGCCAACCGCGACAAGCCCACCAACGACAACCACCCGCCGCGACATCCGCGACGGTGGTTCAGGCCGCTTGGGCTCAGATATGTGGTGGTGCCGGGTCAGTTGACGGGGGCCGTACTGGAGAACTGCGGGATCGTGCTGGTCGACTGCGGCTGTGGTTCAATCTTGGCCCAATTCCCTTCGGCCAAGTCGAGATTGCCGGGGATGTCTTCTTCCCAGAACCCCACGACGTTCTTGGTTATATTAAGATACAGCTTGCCATCTACGACCCGCCACAGGTTGGGGTTTCCCGGCACTTTGCCGCCCTTGCTGACCCCGTAGGCGCAGTGCCCGTCGTACTGTGGGGCATATCTAGCTGGATCAGCCTCAAACTTTGCTTTGTTCTGGTCACTGGCAAAGGCAAATGTCGCACCGTTGTATTCTGCGGTAATGGATTTGTTTCCCGGCTGGCCTTCGGGCTGCGACTGCCCCACCGGATTCTGCGGCAGGTCAAAATAGGCGACCACATCGTACCCCGACGCAGCATAGCCGGTTTCATCAACATACTGCGGTCCAGCAAAAGCAACCCCGGCAAGTGTCAATGCGGTGGCGGCGGCGGAAATGATCAAGGGAATACGGTTCATGGTCTGGCTCCTCTGGCTTTACCTAAAGCTAGGCAAGCAGGGGCGCCTGCGCACCCCACGAGCGCGTGATCTCGCGCCGATGTGACGCCAGCGGCGCAAACCGCGCCATATTCCGCCCGATTATTTCAAAATCGGCGGTTTTGCGGGGTCGCTGCCCGGCGCCATGCGCGGCGTGTGTTGCAAGGGTTCCGGCTGAGGCAAGTCAAACCGCAGGCCCACGCGGGCAAGACGTTCAACAACGGGATCAGCTGGTGCGAAAAATCCCACGTCCATGGCCCCGGCCTCAACCCCGGAAAACGTCAGCGCCTCAGATGCCGCACGCACCAGCGCGTCCTGCGCCCGCGTAATCGCCCCAACAAAACCCAGCAGGTGCCCACGCCCCCCGCCGCTGTATTCGACCCCCACCAGAAATGCGCCCGCCGCCATGCCGGTCGCGGTCGCAAGTTTGGCGTCTATCGCAGCAATCAGATGTTCCGGCAGGCCCTGTGGCGGAAACACACGGCTGATCCCGGTTTCCAGCGCGGCCGCCTCATGGGCCAAAGTCTCACGTAGCCATGCCAACGCCTCGGCAGGCAACAAAATTTCAGAAGGCGCGACACCGATGTTCACCGCAAACCCTAAAGGTTGATCCGCCAACATCCCCGCAATCGCACGCCCCGACAGTGCCACATAAGGAGCCGCGTCGCCGACGTAGGCCGCCAATCGCGCCGCACGGTCAAAGACCACCACATAACTGTCGTCTAACACCACCGGATTGACCTGATCCGCCACCGGCTCTGCCTCAAGCAACATGAATAACTCCACGTCGGCAATCCGTTCATAAAACCGCAGACGTGCGGCATCATCATCTGGGGCGGCCTGCATGGCGGCATGGGCCAGATCAAGCGGGGTTGGATCAGTCATTCATCACCTCTGACACAGCGGCACGAAGGGGCGGCAGGACCTCCTGTTCGAACCACGGATTTTTCTTTAACCATCCGGTATTGCGCCAAGACGGATGAGGCAAGGCAAAGACGCCCGGCGGATGGTCGCGCCAGCGCGCCACGGCATCGCGCACGGATCGAAATTCCGGCAAATGCCAGCGCATCGCATAGGCCCCGATCAGCACTGTCACCTTAATATCCGGCAAGATCGCCAGCGCGTCGGCCCGCCAGGTCTGTGCACAGATCGGTGGCGGCGGCAGGTCACTGCCCTTGGCGTCATAGCCGGGAAAACAAAAGGCCATCGGCATCACAGCCACCTTTGAGCGGTCATAAAACGCGGCCTCGTCCAGCCCCAGCCAATCGCGTAGCCGGTTGCCGGACGCATCCCAAAACGGTTTGCCCGCCTCATGTACCCTGATCCCCGGTGCCTGCCCGGCAATCAAAATGCGCGCGCCTGGGTCAAACCAGACCACCGGCCGCGGCTGGTGCTGCGTCGCCGTGGCCGCGAAACGCGTCGCACAGATACGGCAGGCCTGCAAATCACCACGAAGACCCGTCATCGACTTGTCCCTGACCCCGTCGGCCACAGCGCCCCCCTTTCTCTTTTTGGTTCCAATATTCCTGGGGGTTTGGGGGCAAAGCCCCCAAGATCAGTCGCTGCTACAAGGTGTGCCCGCAGCCCCCCAAAGCGCCACATCCGCCGCCACCGTCACCACTGTCCCTTCCGGTGCAGACCGCCCTGCGCCGGGGGTGAAACCCCAGCTCACAAAGGCAGAACTGCGCAGATGCTCAACCAGTTCCTCGATGGTGTTGCCGTCATTGGTCTCGGGGTCTCGCATCTGGGCGCATACCTCGGCGCTGGTCTTGCCCAACCAGGCAAGCTCAACCGGTGGCAAGCGCCAGGCGTCGTCAATATGAGGCGGCGCGTGAGGCACTGTGTTGGGTGCGGCAGAGGTCACGTGGCAGGTCCGGCAGGGCACGCTTTGTGCCCCAATGCGACTGTCGTCGGCCCTTACGTTCATGCCATGCACCCGCTCCGCGCCATAGCCCAACGCCTGCCACATCGGCACGCCGCTGTTTCCCACATGGCAGTTGGTGCAGCGCGGATGCGATGCCACCTCGAATATCCGATCCCACGCCGCCAATCCCTCTGCGCGCGGCACCTGGGTGTCCTGCGCTGCAAGCGGGCTGGCCATGAGGGCCAGACAAAAGGCAAGATATCTCATACAAAATCCACTGTTTTGGACAGGGGCAATTCGCGTATCCGCTGGCCCGTCGCGGCAAAGATCGCATTGGCCAATGCTGGGGCCGCGGGCGGCACCCCCGGTTCCCCGATCCCGCGCAGCGCCTCACCGTTCTCAAGCCCGCGCACCACGATCTGCGGCGTCTGGTACAGGCGCAGCCCCTCGTAGAGGTGATAATTGTCCTGCTGCGGCACACCGTCCTTGTACGTCAGCTCGCAATTCATCGCGTGACCCAAGCCCCAGATCACACCGCCCGAAAGCTGCGCCTCGAAATTTATCGGATCCAGGATGCGCCCCACTTCGGCGGCCACAAATACCTTGTCGATGCGAATGCCTGCCTCGGTCTTCGTGACGTCGACCACCTGTGCCACCGGCACCCCAAAGGCGAGGGTAAAGGCCAGCCCCCTCCCCCGGCCAGGGCCAAGGTCACTGCCCCAATCAGCCATCTCGCCCACTGTCTCAAGCACCGTGCGCGATAGGTCATGAGTACACAGCCGCAGCCGCTCAGCGAGCGGGTCCAACCCGGCGGCCTGGCACATTTCGTCCATGAAGCATTCATGCAGAAACCCGTTGCCCGATGCCCCGACCGATCGCCAGGAACTGACCGGCACCATGGCGGGCGTGCGGTACCCCGTGACGCGGTAGTCTGGAATGGCAAAAGGTTGATCCCAGGCACCAGCGACAATCGCAACATCGGGGCCCACAGCAGGCTGGTTCAGCCGCCCAAATTGCGATTCCGCCACAGAGGGTGCTGCGATGGACAGGTCATAGGCGGCAATGCCCGCGCCGCTGACCTTGCCCCGCGCGCGCGACATCGCCAATGGGCGGGGAAAGTCGTGGGTAAAATCCTCTTCGCGCGACCAGACCATCTTGATCGCAGTATCGGGTATCTGCTGGGCAATCTCCACCGCGCGCAGGACATAGTCGTCTTCCAACCGTCGCCCGAAACTGCCGCCGGACATCAGCACGTGGATATGGACATTGTCGGCGTCTAGTCCAGTCAGCGCGGCCACATTGGCCTGCATGAAACGCGGGATCTGCGTGCCGGTCCAGACGTCGATCCGGTCCTGCGTCAGTTTCACCACGACGCTCATCGGCTCAAGCGGGGCGTGCGCAAGGTAGGGAATACGGTATTCGGCCTCAAGCAGCTCGCCTTCGCCCAGTGCCGCTTCAATATCCCCATCGTTGCGAAATTGATTATCGCGGAAATCTTCGTGAAACGATGCCGCCACGGCCTCGAACTGGGCGGCGGTATCGCCGGTATAGGGTGACGGCCCCCAATCACATTCTACCGCTGCCGCTGCCTGAAAAGCCCGCCAGGTATTGTCTGCCACGACAGCTATGCCACCCGTCACAGGCACAACAGCCTGGACGCCGCGCATTTTCTCGGCGGCACCGGCGTCAAAACCCAAGATCGCACCCCCTTGGGCCGGGTTGGTGCGGGTCGTGGCGTAAACCATGCCGTCCATCACCATGTCGATGCCATAGGTCTGCGTTCCGGTAGACTTTGCCAGAATATCGGTGCGCATCTGTGACTTGCCCAGATAACGCCACTGCGCAGGATCACGCAGCGCCACATCATCGACCGGGGTCAGCTCTGCCGCGGTGGCGGCCAGATCTTCGTAGGCCAACCGCACGCCATCAGGCAGCACAACGGCACCCCTCTCGGTCTTTAGCTGGTCACGATCCAGCCCGGTCTGCGCCATGGCGGCGGCGACCAATGTCTCACGTGCCACCGCGCCTGCCAGACGCAAGCGATCATACATATCGGGGACGGTTGACGAACCGCCCGTCAGTTGCAGGCCCAACAGCTTGCCAGCAACATCGGATGCGCCCCGCCCCATGTTCGCCAGCAATGTGTCTGACGTGGCAGCAATTGGCATGCCTTCTACCGCGACGACGCCGTTGTAATAAGCGGGCGACGGTGGGCCGGGATCAATGCGCACGGCATCAAGGTCGACATCCAGTTCCTCGGCGATCAGATGGGCCTGAACAGAATAGGCGCCCTGCCCCACATCCGCGCGCGGGGTAATGAGGGTCACGCCGTCGGCGTCGATCTTGACGAAAGGTGTGATCGCCGCCTCACCCGGCGCCAGCCCCGCCAACAGCGGATTGGTCACGTCCCGTTTATAAAGATAGGTGCCAAATGCCACGCCACCGGCGATTGCCGCAGAGCCAATCAGAAAGGACCGGCGGGTGATGGTACGCAAACGCCCCATGCCTCAGGCCCGCCGCAGTTTGGTCGCGGCCGTATGTACGGCGGCGCGAATGCGGGGATAGGTGCCACAGCGACATAGGTTGCCGCTCATCGCGGCGTCAATCTGGTCGTCGGTTGGATCGGGGTTTAAGTCGAGAAATGACGCCGCCTGCATAATCTGACCTGACTGGCAGTAGCCGCATTGCGCGACCTGATGTTCAACCCAGGCGGCCTGCACCACATGCAGCGCCTCGGGCGTTCCCAACCCTTCGATGGTGGTTACCGCACCATCGACATCGCCTGCCGCCAACTGGCACGACCGCACCGCGATACCGTCGACATGGACGGTACAGGCACCGCATTGCGCAATGCCGCAGCCGTATTTCGGACCCGTGATGCCCAGAACATCGCGCAGCACCCACAACAGCGGCATGTCGTCTTCGACATCCACATCGTGGTCCGTGCCATTTACTGTCAGCTGCATCTGCGCCCCCTACCGAACCGTTCAGTTTAGACTAATCACCCCGGTCGCGGTTACAAGGGCCGACGTTAAGGAACGCGCCCAGGTCAACCGCAGATCGGGCCGAGCTATACCGAAATTGTCATGGCAGGGATTATTCGAGTTCCTGTGCCGTCAAGGCACGGTGAATTTCGCGCCGCACCAGCTTGCGAACGTTGCGGGTGATGCGTTCGCCCAAGGCGCCCTGCAATTCAGCGCGTACAATTTCCGATACCAAGTCGCGCAGGGCGTCTTCGTCAAGAAACTGGTCATCGGCATTGATACCCGGGTTGCTGGTGTCGGCCTCGGCGGCGTCATCTGCCGCAGGTTGCGCCTGCGCCGCATTCGGGACTTCAGCCTCGTCGCTATCCATCATGCGCGCGCCCGTGGCATCGCGTTCGATGTCGTCCTCCCAGGCCATTGCCGGTGCTTCGGTGCCGGAGTAATCATCCGCACCGACACTGTCTGGCTCCCAACGGTCGGAAATCTTGCCAATGGCTGTTTCAAGCGCCGCAAATTTGTCGCTCAGTCTGCCGGAGGGACGTAACATTTCCAGTTTCGCCGGCTTCGCAGGGTTTTCTGCGGCGGCAGCGTCGTTCGGCAAAGCAACGTCATCATCCGCAGGTACACCGTCATCCTGCACATCAACCGGGTCGTCCAGACGCAGCGTATCGACGTGATCATCTTCATCATCTTCGTCTTCGATAGCCATGGAACGGGCCATGTCGGGGGCATCGTCATGTGCCTCCTGATTGACGGCCTCATTGTCGGCAGCGCGCAGGTCCGGCGCATCGACGTCATCTGCGGAATCATCCTCGAAATCATAAGGATCGCTGGCGTAATCCTCAGCGGGATTGCGTCGGTCGTTTGGTGCTTCGGTACGTTCCGCTGTCGGCTCTTCACGCTCAATATAGCTGCTGTCGTCGTAGCGCTGCGATGTCTGGCTGGGGCGGTGCACTAGGGCATCAGGCTGAACCTGTATGTCGTCCTCGCCATCGTCATCCACTTGCGCATCAGGCAGCGGACTTGCCACGCGCAGGGCGGGCGTCAATACCAGACGATCATTCTCTGACACAGGTTTCGCAGACGGCTTTGGACGCTTGTCTTCTGACACCAGACGGCGAATCGAAGACAGAACATCCTCAACATCCGCGTTCGTGACGGGCTCGGACATATCTTTTACCACTCTTTCCTCACAAGACAGTTTAACCGCCTGCGGGGATTCTCACAATGGGGCGTCGAAAATTGTCAGTCTTTTTGCAAAGCGCGCAACACACGGTCCAGCTTCTGCCCCTGCTTAGATACTTTTGCCGGGCCATCTTTGACCAGATCATAATAGGCACCAGCGTCGTAAATCTGCACCGGAAGACGCAGTTCCTGCGCGGTTAGACGCCCGGTGGCCGCAAGCACAGTGTAGGCCGCGACATAGAGGTTCGACCGCGCAGACACCCGTGTCGATTCCGCATCAAGCAGGGCCTGTTCGGCATCAAGCACATCAAGCGTGGTCCGGGCACCCAGCGTCGCCTCTTCGCGCACACCGCGAAAGGCAATGCGCGCGGCGCGAATCTGACGATCAGAAGCTTCCAACTGGGCCCGTGCAGAGGCCAGTGCCGCATAGGCGTTGCCGACATCCTGCTGGATATTATTTTTCACCACGTGTAGATTTGCCCGCTGCGCATCGCGCTGTGCCATGCTCTTGCGAACAGCCGATGACAGTGCCCCACCCTGATAGATGGTCTGCCCCACCTCAACGCCGACACTGCCAGTGTGTGAATAGCTGTTGCTGCCATAGGTTTCCGAAAGCCCATAGCGTCCGGTTAGTTTGACCGTGGGCGACATCGCCGCCTCGTTTGAACGGATTGCCAAATCCGCTGCTGCAACTTGGTGCTGCGCGGCCAGCATTGCCGGGTGGCGGCGCACGGCAAGCGCCTTGGCTGCGTCGAGATTGCCGCTGACATCCGGCAGGCTGGGCGGCGCGCTCAATGCGCCGGGCTTGCGCCCCACGGCGTTGCGGTATTCCTCTACGGCGCGCAGCAGATCACCTTCGGCCCCAGCCAGGCCAGAGCGCGCCTGTGCCAGTTGTGCTTCGGCCAGTGCCACATCTGTGCGGGTTACCTCGCCCACCTCGAACCGATCACGCGCCGCGCGCAGCTCTTGGGTCAGCAGTCGCAGATTGTTATTGCGCAGGGCCACAAACTCAGACGCCTCGATAACGCCCATATAGGCGCTGACAGCGCGCAGCAGGATGCGTTGTTCGATGTCGGTCAACGATTGACGGGTCGCTAAAACGGTTTCTTTGGCCGCTTCGATGCGAAACTGGCTGGTCCCAAAATCGTAAAGCAGCATCTCACCAATCAGGTTGATCGACGCACGCAGACTTTCGGCCGACTGGGAAAAGGGCGATCCCGCCGCCCGCTGGGTGCCAAAGCTTTGCGTCAGGTCCGCCGACCACCGCAAAATCGGCTTTAACGCCGCCCCGGCAGCAGCCACGTCTTCATCCGCAGCACGCAACAGGGCGCGGTTCTGATCCAGCAGCCCCGAATGGGTATAAGCGCCGACCAGCGCATCCGCCAAGGTTTCAGCCAAGGCCGGACGCGGCAAAGTCAGCACCAAAGCAACGCCGACCGCAGCACCAATACGTCGCAGGGCCATGGGAAATGTCATCGCAGTCATTACATCTTTGCCCTTTGTCGGATTTAGGTCGTCATGAACCATCGCTGATCAGTGATCACATGTGCCATCAGCCGCACGCCTTAAAGCTGGAAAGCCGCCTGTCGCTCAAACCCCGGCAGCACGGGCGCGCCAGCATTGAATTCGCTACGCCAGCTCACTTGATCATCACGTTTATAACCAATGCGCACTTCACCCAGTGCGCCCTGCATGAACAGGCAGGCAATACGCCCCCCCTGCTTTAGCTGGTCGATCAATGACTGCGGGACGTCGTTGACGCCACCTTGCACCAGAATCACATCATAGGGCCCGTGCTGCGGCGCGCCTTCAGCCAATGGGCCGACATGTACGACGACATTATCAGCGCCCGCAGCAGCCAGCGCCTCCTGCGCCTCAATCGCCATCGCTTCGTCTTCTTCGACGGCGACAACGGCCTCTGCCATGCGGGCAATTACGGCGCTGGAATAGCCCAGAGCAGAGCCCACATCGAGCACAAGTTCACCATTTCCGATCGCCAACCCGTCAAGCATCTTGGCCAATGTCCGCGGCTCTAACAACACGCGGGATTGCCCTAAGTTGATGTTTTCACCCAGATAAGCCGCCTCTCGCTGCGCCGCGGGCACAAAATCCTCGCGCCGAATAGTGAGCATGGCGTCAATGATCGGGAACTTGGTCACATCCGACGGGCGGACCTGTGTATCAACCATCGTCGTGCGGCGCGTCGCGAAATCGGTCATCAGCTAAACTCATCCGTTCAGATTCTTTCGCAACAGATGTGCCACATCAAATTGCCAGCGGCAACGGCCCTCGCGCATTTTCATGATCTGATGGGTCTTGCAGCGGTCAGCATGATCCGATAGCAGTGCGCCACACCACCGGTTGGCGAGTTGGCGGAGTGGTTACGCAGCGGATTGCAAATCCGTGTACAGGAGTTCGATTCTCCTACTCGCCTCCAAATGTTTTCAATGACTTAGCTTTCCCGAGTTGATGTCTGTGAAAGACTAAACAAATGCCTAAACATTCTGCTTTTGTCCCGTTCTGTTTTGCTGCGCCTGAATCGCTCTGATCTTCTGCCTAACCTTCTTGGTATAGTGCAAGACCATCGCTGGGCTTTGAATAGCCCCTAGTTTCCCAGACATCTTATTGGTTCACGTTGTGCCGTCTGTTCTCAAAGTCGATGGACGACAGCTAGATAGATGAAGCCTGATAGGTTTTGATGTAGGTAATATCTGGGACCCAAGTAGTATCGGGGTCAACGACATCAAACTGCCGATCCAGCGTACTGTCGACCCCGACAGATGGTTTGCCGCCATACTTGCCCGGTCGACGGCTGTAGCCGATCTCAGCGCGGATGCCTGCCAGGCGGGTCAACCTAGCAACGCGGTTTGGGCAACTGGTCTCGCGCAGTTCCACAAGATCGTCAGGCAGCTTGCGATGGCCATAGACCTTGCCGCTATCTTTCCATGCATCCTCACGCGCACTGTGGCTTAACGGTTTCTTTACCCATGCGTAGAATCCGCTCGGATGGATACTGAGGCAACGGCACATCCTGCGCACCGAGAATACGCGCCGATGCTCTGCCACAAACGCGTACTCTCATTGCTCCCATTTTGCTGGCGCAGGCCTCATCAGGGGGTGATATGGCATGCGTCAGATGGCAGCGGTCAGAGTTGTAGTAGATCAGCTTTGGCTGGTGATAGGTTTCTGGTGCCAACACACTAAATGGGGGCCACGCATGTCAGTGCTGGCAACCCATTTCAGCCTGCCGATTGTGCGCAGCAAAATATGTCCGCGATGCCGACATCAAAACGCTACCCTTCTAGTAATTCTGGTCTAAAAGCGCCCTTGGCATCGGCTGTGTCGGCGATCCTGAAACCGGTGAGATGCTGATCCCTCTGCGCCACGGGGAGAAGTTCAGCCGCCAATTCATCGAGGCGGGAAAGCATAGCAGATAATGGCTTTCTTGAGAAAAACGAAGTGACCTGTCAACATGACACGTCTCAAAGTTTTTCCTACCTGCACCATAAGCATCTTCCGTTTAGCCATCTGAGATGGCTATGCCGAATAGGTAATCCCCTGTCCGGCGAGGCAGGGACCAAATTGACAAATGCCAACCCTGATATAGAACAAAGAGTGAACATAGTTAGGATTCGGTGTCGTGTATGAAGTCGCTCTCTCAGCAGAAATACCAGTTTGCACAGACGCGGCAGCCGGGGCTGACCAAGTATACGCTGTCGGAAATCTTCCCTCAAACTGTAACGGATGCCGCTGCGGTGGGGTATATGATTACGCGTTTGCCAGCCACCGATGCCCCAATCTTATGGGTGCAGGATCGGCTTTCACAACGCGAAACGGGGCGACCTTATCTGGCAGGGCTGAACACGACACAGCCCATCATCATGGTCAACTTGTCCCGCGCAGCCGATGTCTTGTGGGCGCTGGAAGACGGGTTGCGCTGCCGCGCGCTCGCTGCGGTGATCGGGGAATTTTGGGGCGATCCGGGGGCATTGGGTTTCACCGCGACCAAACGGCTGGCGCTCAGGTCCGAAGCCGCGAATGTGCCGTGTTGGTTAATCCGTCATGCCGCAACACCAAACTTAAGTGCAGCCCGCGACCGCTGGAGGGTTGGATCGGCCCCATCGACCATACATCCTTACGATGCGCAGGCGCCGGGGATGCCGCGCTGGTCGCTCGATCTGTTTCGGTCGCGCCAAACAAAACCGGGTCAATGGACGGTGACATATGACAGGGCGACGGATTGTCTCGATCACGTTACCCCATTTCGCGATGGAGCGGTGGGAGCGCATGATGGATCGGCAGGGCAACGCGCCACTGGATGATATCCCGCTTGTGCTGGCGCGTGAGGGACAACATGGCCCAGTGATCCATGCCGTCAATCGTGTGGCGCGCACGATGGCAATCCCGGTTGGGGCACGGGTCGTGGACATACGCGCAATCTACCCCGAATTGCAGGTCTCATATGCAGATCAAGCAGGAGACATTGCGGCCCTAGACCGACTTGTTCTTTGGGCGCGGCGCTGGTGCCCTTGGACGGTACGAGACGGCGACAATGGGATGATTTTGGACACGACGGGTTCGGCGCATCTATTAGGTGGCGAGGCACAGATGCTGATTGAGATGGAGACGCAGTTGTCCCTGCTTGGTCTGACATCGCAACTGGCCGTTGCCCCGACATGGGGTGCGGCATGGGCCTTGGCGCGGTTTGGACCTGTGCGGGCCATATGTGCAGATGACGAGGTCGCGTCGAAGCTTGGCAACTTGCCCGTGGCAGGGCTACGACTGGACGGTGAAACCCTGCTGCTTTTGCAACGGTTGGGGCTGAAAACCATCGGGGCGGTGATAGATGTGCCGCGCCTGTCGTTAACGCGGCGTTTTGTAAAGGCAGCGTTGACGGCTAACCCGCTGATGCGGCTGGATCAAGCTTTGGGCAAGCTGGCAGAACCCGTGGCGAGCGTGGATGCAAAGCCACGGTTTTCTGTGCAAAGCCGCTTGGCCGAACCTATCTTTGACCCGACACCCTATCTACCCGACCTCTGTGAAACCTTGTGCGATGCCTTGCAAAAGGCTGGTATGGGGTGCCGACGCTTGCGTCTGACTGTTTACCGAACCGACGGCGATGTCAGTTATGTCGATATGGCAACCTCAGCCAGCACCCGCGACCCTGCTCATCTGCACACTCTGTTTCGTGACAAGGTTGAACGGATCAATCCCGGCTTTGGTTTTGACCTGATCACATTGGCCGCTGGCGGCGTAGAGCCGATGCAGATTATCCAGAATAATCTGGAGGGAGCGAGCGATGACGATCTACATCTGACGCTGCTGGTGGACCGGTTGACGGCAAAGTTTGGCGCGCAGGCGGTGTCGCGACCGATCATCCACGAAAGCCATGTGCCTGAAAGGGCACAGAGACGTATCGCTGCTTTTGCCATGACATCACCGACTGCCACGATAACCACAAAACCGCGGCCCATCCGTCTGCTGGATCGCCCAGAAGAAGTGCGCGTGCTGTTCGCCGTCCCGGAAGGCCCGCCCGCACAATTCATCTGGCGCAGACAAACCCACCGGGTCACCCGATATGAAGGGCCCGAGCGGATTGCGCCCGAGTGGTGGAAAGACCGCCAAGGCACACGACTGCGCGATTATTTCAAGGTCGAGGATCAGACAGGTCGCCGGATCTGGCTCTACCGTGAAGGCTTGCACGAGGACGGGCGCGGCGGGGACCCGCGCTGGTTTGTGCATGGAATGTTCGCCTGATGCCCGAAATCGACAACCAACGCCCAAAACGCACGATTGAAGAAGGTGATTTCATCCGCAATCCGGCCAGCGATTTTGTCGAACTCGGGATAAGCACGTGTTTTTCTTTTTTGCGCGGTGCTTCTGACGCTGTTGATCTGGCGACAACGGCGAACGCGTTGGGGTATGATAAACTTGGCTGTGCAGACCTGAACACCATGGCGGGCGTCGTTCGCCTGCACACCGAGGCGCATAAGGCGCGCGTCGTGCCTGTCATCGGTTGTCGTTTACAGTTGGTAAGCGGCGATATGTTTCTGGCCTACCCGCGTAACAGGGCCGCTTATGGCAGGCTGTGCACCTTGCTGTCCAAAGGTAAAATGCAAAAAAACGATGGGTCATGGCAGGTGAAAGGGTCCTGTGACATCACCTTAGATGATTTGGCGCAGTACAGCGCGGGCGTGCAATTGATCGTCATTCCTGGCGCTGATTTAAACCATCTCAGCGCAGGCCTGCGCCGCCTGACATTTGCGCTCCCTACTCTGAAACACATCGCGGCCAACTATCTGTATCGCGGCGATGATCGCGCCCGGATCAACCGTCTGGATGCACTTGCCAATGCGAATGGTCTTTCCATTATGGCGACAAATGACGTGCATTATCACGCCCCCGAAATGCGCCCTTTGCAGGACGTAATGACCTGCATCCTGCACAAAACGACGATCCAGAAGGCTGGATATTTACTGAACCCCAATGCCGAACGGCATTTGAAATCGCCCGCGCAGATGAAAACGCTGTTTGCCGAGTGGCCCCATGCAATCCGTGCAACACGCACCGTCGCGGATGCCTGCACCTTTGACCTGCGTGAGCTTTCGTACGAATACCCAAAAGAGACACTCCCAGCGGGGCGCGCGTCACAGGAATATCTGGAAGAGCAGACATGGCAAGGCGCCACATGGCGCTATCCTGATGGCGTCCCCGATGCAGTTACAGCCACATTACAAAAAGAACTGGCACTTATCGGAAAGCTTGGGATGGCCCAGTATTTCCTCACAATCCAGAGCATCGTCAATTTCGCGCGATACGACTGCAAGCCCCCGATTCTATGCCAAGGGCGCGGGTCAGCTGCAAATTCCGCAGTCTGCTATGTGCTTGGCATCACTGCCGTTGACCCCGCAACAAACGATCTTTTATTTGAACGGTTCATCTCTGAGGAACGCAAGGAACCACCCGATATCGACGTTGATTTCGAACATGAACGGCGTGAAGAGGTGATCCAGCATATCTACGAGAAATACGGCCGCGACCGTGCCGCCCTTTGTGCGACAGTGATCCATTATCGCCCGCGCATGGCCGTACGCGAGGTTGGAAAGGTGATGGGCTTGTCAGAAGACATAACCACCGCTCTTGCAAAAACCATCTGGGGATCGTGGGGCCACGAGATCGGCGCGCGCGAGGCGAAAGAGGCAGGGATTGACCTGAACGATCAATTGACGGCTCGGACCATCAAGATTGCGGATCAAATGATCGGGATGCCCCGCCATCTGGGCCAGCATGTCGGTGGGTTCATCCTGACTGAAAACCCGCTGACGCAGACCGTGCCAATTGGCAACGGCGCGATGGCTGATCGCACTTTCATCGAATGGGACAAAGATGACATCGACGAATTGCGCATCCTCAAGGTCGATGTGCTCGCGCTCGGAATGCTGACCTGTATCCACAAGGCATTTGACATGATCGAAGCGCATTACGGGCCGAAACTGACGCTTGCAAACATTCCGCAGGAGGATACAGCCACCTACGATATGCTGTGTAAAGGCGACAGCCTTGGCGTCTTTCAGGTGGAAAGCCGTGCACAGATGAATATGCTGCCACGGCTGAAACCCCGCACATTTTATGATCTGGTTATTCAGGTTGCCATTGTACGCCCCGGCCCGATCCAGGGCGACATGGTTCACCCCTATTTACGCAGACGCAGCGGGAAAGAGATCGAGGACTACCCGTCCCCTGATCCCCCGCATGATCCTGATGAGCTGCGGAATGTCTTGAAGCGCACCAAAGGTGTTCCGATTTTTCAGGAACAAGCGATGAAAGTCGCCATGGTCGCCGCCGAGTTTTCACCCGATGAAGCGAACCAATTGCGCAAGGCAATGGCAACATTCCGATCACGCGGCACGATCGGAGAACTTGAGGAAAAAATGGTTGGTCGCATGATCAAACGCGGCTACGACCCCGAATTTGCCAGCCGCTGTTTCAATCAGATCAAAGGTTTTGGTGATTACGGCTTTCCCGAAAGCCACGCCGCCAGCTTTGCACATCTGGTCTATGTCTCAAGCTGGATCAAATGCCACTACCCCGACGTGTTCTGTGCAGCCCTGCTCAATTCCCAACCGATGGGGTTTTACGCCCCCGCCCAGATTGTGCGCGACGTTCGAGATCATAAAATTATCGTGCGCGCGCCTGACGTGAATTACAGCTATTGGGACAACGTGCTGGAACCTGTTGAACGCGGTGTCTTTGCCGTGCGGCTGGGCTTGCGGCAAATTGATGGTTTGCGAAAAGATATGGCGCAGCGTGTGATGAATGCGCGTCAAGAACCCTATGTAGATCTGGTCAATCTGAAAAAACGCGCGCGTCTTGACGCAGGCACTATGCGTAAACTGGCGGCTGCCGATGCCATGCGATCCATGCAGTTGGATAGGCGGCAGGCGCTTTGGGATACCCGCACCCTACGAGATGCGCCGGACCTGCCCCTTTTCCAAAAAAACCGGGATGAAGGCCCCGAGGCGCGATACGATCTGCCCGAAATGCCAGTTTGCGAACACGTCGTCGCTGACTACCAAACCACCCGCTTGTCGCTCAAAGCCCACCCAATGTCATTCTTGCGCGCCAGCATGGCAAAGCAGGGCTATCGCAGCGCCATATCCCTCAAAGACATGCGCAACGGACAGTCCGTCAAGCTGGCGGGGATCGTGCTGATCCGCCAACGTCCCGGCAGCGCCAAAGGTGTGTGTTTCATCACGCTAGAAGACGAAACCGGCGTCGCTAACCTCGTCGTCTGGCCCAAGGTCATGCAGGCGTTTCGCAAGGTCATCATGGGGGCGCGGATCATTGATGTTACAGGCATGGTGCAACGCACAGATGACGTGATCCACGTTGTCGCCCATCGCCTAAAAGACCGCAGCGATGCCTTGGATCGGCTATCGAACGATGTGATGCAAGTTCCCTTGGCTCGCGCCGACGAGGTGAAGAAAGCCCAGCGAAACAGCACCCACGGTCACCCCCGAAATGAGCGTTTAATCCCGAAGTCGCGAGATTTTCATTAAAATCGGATACCTTTCTATTTGTTGCGACAAACCAGTCCACGGCAACCCAACACCCAAAACTTAAGGCCAATTGTGCGTGCGGCAGACGGCTTGCAGCGTCCATACACCGTTGGACGCCTGAAACCTGCGTGCTGAACCGCCGTTAATTCGGGGGTCAAGACTATGCGTACGCAAAACGGCGCAAAATTATGCAGCGCAAAAATTATACCTAAGTAAATTAGTCAGGTTGACTATTCCGACTATTTTAGTCAGGTTACGCGAAGGTCGCTCAAGACGGGCGTCATCAACGAAAAGGATCATGACGATGTCGGCGCATCGCCTTCCAGAAACACGCAGCGCACCGCAGGGCACCTCCCCGGCCTATAATGCCAAAGACCTGACAAAAGGCGGCGATCAGGCGCAGATCATCTTTGACGAAAAGACCTACACCCTGCGCATCACGCGCGCGGGCAAATTGATCCTGACCAAATGACGTCTGTATCCGAAAATCGCGGTGGCGCGCCGGTCGGGTTCATCACCGAACTGGACAGTATCGAAGCCGCTGCTGTGGTCTATCTGCGCCTTTGGTCTGATGGCCCGACCGCCCAATCGGGCATGCGTGCCGACTTTGTCTCCCTGCTGGGGCCATCGCGCGGCGCCCGCGCAATCGAAACTTTTGAAACTCTGATCGACCATTGCGCCCGTCATGGCCGCCGCCCCCTGATGCGCCACGCGCTGACCTGCAAGTGTCTGGGCGCCGACGAGGCATGTTTTGCAAATTTCATTGGGGCCGCGGCCGACTGTGCCCATGAGGACGCCATGATATTCGCCGCGCTCTTGGTGCGCCCCGACATGGCCGCTCTGGTTGCTGATTTGGCGACCGACTTTGGTTTATGCCTGAAACAGATGCGGCTGCGCGCCCCGCGCGAGCTTGGCCATCACCCTCACTCATCCACATTGCACTAAAGGACTATCTACATGACACGTATTTTCGCCACCACCGCCATTGCACTCTGCCTTGCCGCGCCCGCTTGGGCCGTAGATAAATCCGAGGTGCTGACCACTTATGCCGATATTGCGGCAGCAGGATATGAGGATAGCCTGACAACCGCGCAGCGCCTTCGGGATGCTGTGTCCGCCCTGATTGAGGCACCTTCGGCTGAGGCGTTGCAAACTGCAAAAGCCGCTTGGCTGGCGGCCCGTGTGCCCTATCAGCAGACCGAGGTCTTCCGCTTTGGTAATGCCATTGTCGATGATTGGGAAGGTAAGGTGAATGCCTGGCCACTGGATGAAGGCTTGATCGACTATGTTGATGCCAGCTACGGCGGGGCATCGGATGAGAACGCCCTAGCGACGCTGAATGTCATCGCCAATCCCCAATTTGACCTATCCGGTCAAAGCGTGGACGCGGGCAAGATCACCCCCGCCCTGCTGTCCGACACCCTGCAAGAGGCGGACGGGGTCGAAGCCAATGTCGCCACGGGATATCACGCCATCGAATTTCTGCTTTGGGGGCAGGATCTGAACGGACATGGTACCGGCGCGGGCAACCGCCCCTGGACGGATTTCGCGACGGGTGACGAATGCACCAATGGCCACTGCGACCGCCGGGGCGACTATCTGCGCGCCGCGACAGAGCTTTTGGTGTCGGACCTCGAATATATGGCCAGTGCATGGGCCCCAGATGGGGACGCGCGCAGCACCCTGATGGCCGATGAAAATGCTGGGATCACTGCGATGCTGACCGGTATGGGGTCGCTGTCTTATGGTGAACAGGCAGGCGAGCGGATGCGCCTGGGGCTAATGCTGAACGATCCGGAGGAAGAGCATGACTGTTTTTCGGACAACACCCACAACAGCCATTATTACGATGGGCTGGGCGTGCAAAACGTCTATCTGGGCGAATACGTGCGCATTGATGGCACGGTGGTATCGGGTGGGTCGCTTGCCGATCTGGTCGCTGCACAGTATGCGGCAATCGACAGCGAAATGCGGCTCAAACTGGCCGCAACGATGCACAGCCTTGGCAGGATCAAATCCGCGGCCGAAGCCGGTTTCGCATATGATCAGATGCTCGAGCGCGGCAATGCTGGCGGCGAGGCGCTGGTGATGGGCGGCGTAAACGCGCTGATTGATCAGACCAAAACGATAGAGCGTATTGTCACGATTTTCGGTCTTGATGGGCTCGCGTTCGAAGGCTCAGACAGCCTTGATAACCCCGGCGCAGTGTTTGAATAACACACGCCTTTCCCCCCTTTCTCGCCAGCCACGCCGGATCGGCCTAGCCCGCCAGTTACACACAGATGGACAAGACTATGACGACGACACGATACATAGCCGGTTGTGCCGGTATGTTGATCCTTGCTGCGGGCAATGCCGGAGCAGAGGTCACAGGATTTACCTGGAACGGCAGCCTTGAGCTGGGCGTGGACAGCACGGTCCGTTCCGATGATCCAACGGCCGAGCTGACCGATACCTACGGCGCGCTGGATCTGGGGTTCGAGGCCGTGCTGGCGCCGCGCATCACAGCTTTTGGTGCGCTGACGATGGAATCCGTCACTGACCCGGCGCTATCGCGTCAGTTTGATGACATGGGCATCTATATTGGCGAATTGGGGCTGCGGTTTGATCTCGGTGGTGCCGATCTGTCTGTGGGCAAGATCAGCCCCAGCTTTGCCTATGCATGGGATGAAACACCTGGGTTTTATGGCACTGCCCTGGCCGAAGATTACGAGCTGTCAGAGGCTATCGGGGCACAGCTAGATTATCCGGTTGGCAACAGTGGCGCAACATTGAGCCTCGCAGTGTTCTTTGCCGATGATACCGCGCTGAGCCGGTCATTCGGCACCGATCGTGGGCGTAACACCACGGCAGCGGGCGGAGCGGGCAACACAGGCAAACTGAACAACCTCGCGCTGCAATTCACGCAGGAAACCGGCGATACGACCTGGTGGGCCGGAATGCGGCACCTCTCCGCTGGCGTCGGCGATGTTTCGGATGAAACGGGTGCGGTGGCCGGGCTGAAGCACGGGTTTGCAAATGGTGTCGAGGTGATCACAGAAGTGGCGCATTTCGACGGGTTCGGCGGCGGCGGCACAGACGCCACCTATGCCACGCTTGGCGCCAGCTATGGTATGGGCGACTGGGCCTATTCCGCCTCGGCCACGGGGATCGACAACGCGGGCGGCAGCAGTGACAACCTGATTGCACTAGGCGTGGATTATACGTTCTCCAGTGGTATCGAATTGGGCGGCGGGGTTAGCTTTACCGACATAGGCGGTGTGAAGTCGCGCAATGTCGGCATGGCAGTAGTTATCCCGCTGGGCGGCTAGTTGTGACTGGTCGCGGGTAGTGTTCCGCGACATCACGCTCCACAAATGACGGCTTTGACAGATCACAGGACCAACACGATGTACCGCCTCCTCCTATCGCGCCGCAATCTGCGTATCGGTTCATTGATGATCAGGGCGGGGGCGGTCTTGGCACTTGTATCAGGGGTGGCCGTGGCCGCGCCTTTGGACGAGCCGCATCTGCCCATCATCCCCCGCACGGCGCAGGAAGCGGCCCGCATCGCGCGGGTTACCGCGCCGCCGGTGGATTTCAGCACACCGCAGAAGTTCGAGGAAAACGCCGGTGGCGCCGCGACCGTGCGGCGGCGCGGCAATGCCGATGCGTTTTCACAGCCGTCGGCCAATCTGCCGTTTGAAGATGAACTGACCTTCAAGGTCGGCAACGGGCTGTTTCGCAAACTCTGGGTATCGTCGCCCGCCTCGACGCTGGCCTCGGACGGGTTGGGACCGCTCTTTAATGCCCGTTCCTGCCAGCGTTGCCACATCAAGGACGGGCGCGGACACCCGCCAGAGGGGCCGACCGACAACGCCATCTCGATGTTCTTGCGCGTGTCCATCCCAGGTACGGCGGACGACGGTATCGCCGAAATTGCCGAATACCTCGCCACCCTTCCCGAACCGACCTACGGCACACAGTTGCAGGATTTCGGCGTGGCAGGGCAAAAGGCCGAATACCGTCTGCATATCGAGTATACCGAGCGCGCAGTGCCCCTGTCAGGGGGCGAAACTGCCAGCCTAAGGATACCGACCTATGCCGCCGCCGATCTCGGCTATGGGCCTTTACACCCCGACGCAATGCTTAGCCCGCGTGTGGCGCCGCAGATGATCGGCCTTGGCCTGCTCGAAGCGATCCCGGCCGCGGATATCATGGCGCTGGCAGACCCTGAGGATACAAACGGCGACGGCATTTCAGGGCGCACCAATATCGTGTGGTCGGTGGAGTACGGGATGCCGATGCTGGGGCGCTTTGGGCTGAAGGCCGGCATGCCCACGATCCGCGAACAATCCGCGGGGGCATTTGCCGGGGACATCGGCATTTCCAACCCGCTCTTCGCTGACCCCTTTGGCGATTGTACGGGCATCCAGGACGCCTGCGTCGGCGCGCCCCATGGGGCAGGTGATGATCGGGGGTTTGAAATTGACGCCGAAGGGCTCGATCTGGTGACGTTCTACAGCGGCAATCTTGCTGTGCCTGCACGCGCCGATGTAGGCGATCCGCAGGTGCTGCGCGGCAAGGAAATCTTTCATCAATCGGGATGCGCCGATTGCCATCAGCCCAGTTTTGTCACCCACCGCCTTCAGGACCAGCCGGCGCAAAGCTTTCAATTGATCTGGCCCTATACCGACATGCTGCTACACGACATGGGCGAAGGTCTGTCCGACAACCGCCCCGAGGCGCGTGCCACCGGGCGTGAATGGCGCACCCCACCACTGTGGGGAATTGGTTTGACCAGCCAGGTATCGGGGCATAGCTATTTCCTGCATGATGGCCGCGCCCGCAGCCTTCTGGAAGCGATCCTGTGGCATGAAGGCGAGGCAGAGCCCGCCCGCAAAGCAGTTACAGATATGCCCGTCAAAGACCGCGCCGCCCTGATCCGATTTCTGGAGAGCCTGTGATGCCCCGCCTGCCCGCTTTGATGCTAGCCCTGATCCTGGCCTTGATCCTGCCCTGTACCCTCGCCGCCCAGGACAAGCCCGCCATTGTCGACGATGTGGTCACGGGCCATATCCTGCCGCGCTACGCCATTCTGGCGCAGAGCAGTGCCGCACTGGCCGAGGCAGCACAGACCGATTGCATGGCCCCGAACCTGCACGAAGGCTACGCCAGCGCGTTTGATGCTTGGGTCGCGGTAAGCCATCTGCGCTTTGGCCCCAGTGAAACCGAGAACCGTGCGTTTGCCTTGGCCTTTTGGCCCGACGCGCGCGGGGCTACGCCCAAGACCTTGGCGCGGATGATCGGCGACAGCGACCCGGTCGTAAGCTCGGCAGATGGCTACGCGGATGTTTCCATTGCCGGGCGCGGTTTTTATGCGCTCGAATTCCTGCTGTACGATGATCGGATCAACACCATGGGTGACACGGCATATCGCTGCCGATTGATGCAAGCCATAACCGCCGATATCGCCCGGCTGACCAGCGCCATGTTCGACGGTTGGGAAAGCGTCTATGCCACGCAAATGCGCGAGCCGGGTGAAAACAGCCCCTACCGCACCACCGACGAGGCGGCACAGGAGTTGTTCAAGGCGCTCTCCACCGGGCTCGAGTTCACCGCTGACACCCGGCTGGGCCGCCCTATGGGCACGTTTGAGCGCCCCAGTCCCAGCCGCGCCGAAGCGTGGCGGTCGGGCCGGTCGCTGCGTCATGTCACACTGTCGCTGCAATCGCTTAACGATCTAGCCGGGCGTCTGGCGGCAGGCCACCCGGCATTGGCGGACGATCTTCGCGCGCAATTTGCGATCAGTCTCGACCGAGCCAGCAATCTGGACGATCCGATCTTTGCCGGGGTCACAACACCGCAGGGCCGCCTGCATGTCGAGGCTCTGCAACAGACCATTGCTGACATTCGCGACACCGTTAACATGCAGCTTGGCCCGACTTTAGGCGTTGCTGCCGGGTTCAACGCGCTGGACGGGGACTGATCATGTCCAGCCGCCGCCATTTTCTGACCGGGCTTCTGGCAGCAGGGATCATCCCGGCGCCAACTTGGGCCGACGTCGGCGACCCCGCGTTTCTCGCCGCCGCTGGCCTGCCGGATGGCAGCTTTGTCCTTTGTGGAATCGATGCGACGCTGAACGTGATTTTTCGCATCCCCCTGCCCGCGCGTGGTCATGCCGCGGCAGCGCACCCTCAGAAGCCCGAGGCCGTGGCCTTTGCCCGCCGCCCCGGCACCTTTGCCGTCGTCATGGACTGCCGTAACGGCGCGTCAAAAGCATGGCTGGAGGCACCACAGGGGCGACATTTCTACGGTCATGGGGCATTTACCAAGGATGGCCGCACCTTATTAACCACCGAGAACGACTTTGAAAACGGTCAGGGGCGCATCGGCATGTGGGATGCCACAGGCGGCTATGCCCGGATCGGGGAATTCGCCAGCGGTGGCATTGGTCCACATGACATCAAGCGGTTGCCCGGCAGCGATACATTCGCCGTCGCCAACGGCGGAATCGACACCCACCCGGGATCAGGTCGAACCAAGCTGAACCTCCCCACTATGCGCCCGAATTTGAGCTATCTGCGCGACGGCCAGATCATTGAAACTGTAGAACTTGACGCAGACCAGCATATGAACTCCATCCGGCACCTCGCCGTGGCGCAGGATGGCAGCCTTGCGCTGGGGATGCAGTGGCAGGGCGACGACCGACCACCGCCGCTGGTCGGTCTGCACCATCAAGGCGACCCAATCCGGCTTATGCACGCAGAGGCGCAGACATGGGACGCGATGGCCGGCTATGTAGGCTCCATCGCCATGTTCCGCGACGGCTCAGAAATTGCAGTAACCTCGCCGCGCGGCGGGCTGGTGCTGCGCTTTGACACGGCAAGCGGGGTGCAGACAGGGCGCACGGCGCGGGCCGATGTGTGTGGCATTGCCGCCACCGACGCAGGATTTATCGCTACGACAGGCACCGGCGCGCTGTTGAACGTGACCGCTGATCTCACCCCACGTCAGGCGCCGCTAATGTGGGACAATCACCTGATCGCGATCTAGCGTTAGTCCCACGATCAACGCATGCGGAGGAGTGAGGATTTGGTAACCCTGCAAACCCCCGCAAATTCAACTCAACCACGTAACCTGTTGGCAAAACAGGGCAGATTCGACAGCCATCATTCCGCGCTACCCCAATATTCCGGGAAGGTTCAGCCCCTGTTCACGCGCGCAATCCAATGCGATATCATATCCTGCATCCGCATGGCGCATCACACCCGTCGCGGGATCGTTCCACAGCACCCGCGCGATGCGTTTGTCGGCCTCGGCAGACCCGTCGCAGCAGATCACCATGCCAGAATGCTGGGAAAACCCCATCCCGACACCGCCGCCGTGGTGCAAAGATACCCAAGTGGCGCCGCTGGCAGTATTGAGCAATGCATTCAGCAACGGCCAGTCGCTGACGGCGTCAGAGCCATCCTTCATTGCCTCGGTTTCGCGGTTCGGGCTGGCTACGGACCCGCTGTCGAGATGGTCGCGGCCAATCACGATCGGCGCGCTCAACTCGCCGGTGCGGACCATTTCATTGAATGCCAGCCCCAACTTGTCGCGCAGCCCCAGACCGACCCAGCAAATCCGCGCAGGCAACCCCTGAAAGCTGATCCGTTCGCGCGCCATATCGAGCCATTGGTGCAGGTGCTCGTCGTCAGGGATTAACTCCTTAACCTTCTGATCTGTCTTGTAAATATCTTCCGGATCGCCTGACAGCGCGCACCACCGGAACGGGCCGACGCCACGGCAGAACAATGGGCGAATATAAGCAGGCACAAAGCCCGGAAAGGCAAAGGCGTTTTCCAACCCTTCGTCCAGTGCTACCTGCCTGATGTTATTACCGTAATCCAGCGTTGGTACACCCGCGTTCCAGAAATCGACCATTGCTGCAACATGGGTCTTCATGCTGGCGCGCGCGGCACGTTCGACGGACTTGGGGTCACTTTCACGCTTGGCCCGCCATTCGGCCATGCCCCAGCCCTGTGGCAGATAGCCGTTCAGCGGGTCATGGGCACTGGTCTGATCCGTCACGATGTCCGGGCGCGGCCCACCGGCCTGCATGCGTTTTACCAATTCAGGGAAAACATCTGCCGCGTTTCCCAGCAGGCCGACGGATTTCGCCTCGCCCGCCGCCGTCCATTGGTCAATCATGGCCAGCGCCTCATCCAGCGTCTCAGCCTTTTCGTCCAAGTATTTTGTGCGTAGACGGAAATCAATTGAATCAGGATTACATTCGACCGCCAAGCAGCAGGCCCCGGCCATCACAGCCGCCAGCGGTTGAGCCCCGCCCATACCACCTAGGCCACCGGTCAGTATCCACTTACCTGTCAAATCACCTTCGTAATGCTGGCGGCCCGCCTCAACAAAAGTCTCGTAAGTTCCCTGCACAATCCCTTGCGTGCCAATGTAAATCCACGATCCGGCGGTCATCTGGCCATACATCGCCAGACCCTTCTTATCCAATTCGTTAAAGTGGTCCCAATTGGCCCAATGCGGCACCAGATTACTGTTTGCAATCAAAACTCTAGGCGCATTTTCGTGGGTTTTAAATACACCAACAGGCTTGCCTGACTGTACCAGAAGCGTCTCATCGCCTTCCAGGTCGGTCAGAGCAGCAACGATCCGGTCAAAATCCTGCCACGTTCGTGCCGCCCGGCCAATACCGCCATACACCACCAATTCGTGAGGATTTTCAGCGACATCCGGGTGCAGGTTGTTCATCAACATGCGCAATGGCGCTTCAGTCATCCAGCTTTTGGCGGTCAGCGTGGTGCCGGTTGCCGGATAAATGTCGCGGCTATTGTGGCGCGGTCCTGGGGTCTGTGTCATGGCAACTGCCTTTCATTAACTAGCTCTGTCAAATCGTTGAGGATCTTATATAAAATGGGTCTCAACCGCTCAGCTTTGTCAGGTCGCCAGCGCCACGGCGGCGTCTCCTCCATGTAAGTGGATTGGGCCAACTCCATTTGGATTGCGTGAATCTTGTCAGTGGGTTGCCCGTAGTGCCGTGTGGTCCAACCGCCCTTGAATCTCCCATTCAGCACAGTCGAATAGTCTGATGCGGCCCGACACCGGGTATGAACTGTCTTTTCAATCAGGTTCGCGCAACTTGTGGATAGATTGGTCCCAATGTTGAAATCCGGCAAGCGATCGGCAAAAAGATGCGGGATAACAGACCGGATTGAGTGACAATCGTAAAGTATCGCCGCGCCATGTTTTGCCCTCACACGCGCAATTTCCGATTCCAATGCCGCATGATACGGCCTGTGATACACCTCGCGTCTATGCGCGATCTCTTCGGCATCCGGTTCCTGTCCTGTCTCGTAAATGGGCCGTCCATCAAAGTCTGTAAGCGGGCACAATCCTGTGGTGTTCTGACCGGGGTAAAGGCTCGCGTCATCTGGCCCTCGGTTTACGTCGATCACATAACGATGCACCGGCGTGCGGACCGTGGTCACGTCATGCCCAAGCCCTTGATACAGTCGGTCGATATGCCAGTCAGTATCGGCCAGCGCGCGTCCAGTCTCGTTAAACCGCTCCCAAATCTCGGGCGGCACGTCTGTGCCCGTATGCGGAAGGCCCAGTACAATAGGTCCACCGCCCTGCACCACATCAATCATCGGGCGGCCTCCACCAATGCGCCACTGCGTACCAGTTCAGCGGTTCGTTCGATGTCGGGGGCCAGATAGCGATCCTTGCCCAGCGTTGCCACGTCTTGCCGCAGCCGCGCGACCACATTGCTCAACCGTGGCGAGGTCGACAAAGGCGCGCGCGCCTCAATGCCTTGGGCGGCGCACATCGCCTCCACTGCCTGAATGACACTGAGGTTTCGGTTCATCCGTGCCAGACGATACGCACCATGGGCAGCCATACTGACGTGGTCCTCTTGATTGGCGGATGTTGGCGTGCTGTCGGTCACGCATGGGTTAGCCAAATGCTTGTTTTCGCTCATCAATGCTGCTGTCGTTACCTCTGCGATCATAAAACCTGAATTCAGGCCGGGATCAGGCGTCAGGAAGGGCGGCAAATCGTGGCTGAGCGTGGGATCAACCATCAATGCCACACGCCTTTGCCCAATTGCGCCAATCTCGGCCAGTGCAAGCGCGATCATATCGGCGGCAAAACCGACCGGCTCTGCGTGGAAATTCCCACCTGACACGATCAGGTTTTCCCCGACCAATACCAAGGGGTTATCGGTAACGGCGTTTGCCTCGATCTCAAGCGTCTGGCCCGCTTGGCGGATCACATCCCACGCCGCGCCCAGAACCTGTGGCTGGCAGCGGATGCAATAGGGGTCTTGCACCCGTGCATCACCGTCGCGGTGGCTTTCTCGGATTTCGGACCCCTCCATCAGCGCGCGCATCTCGGAGGCGACGTCGATCTGGCCTGCATGGCCGCGCAGACTATGGATTTCGGCCACCAGCGGCGCGGTGGACCCCATGATCGCATCAGTGCTGAGCGCCGCAATCACCATCGAATTGCGCACCGCGTTCTGCGCGTTGAAAAGGCCGGCTAGCGCACAGGCGCAAGAGAACTGCGTGCCGTTGATCAGCGCCAGCCCTTCTTTCGGGCCCAACACCACAGGGGTCAACCCGGCCTGCGACAATGCCTCGCCGCCATCCATCTCGACGCCCTGATAGGTCGCGCGCCCGGCACCAATCATCGCCGCCGCCATATGCGCAAGCGGCGCGAGATCACCCGAAGCCCCGACCGATCCCTGCGCAGGGATCACGGGCATCACACCGGCGTTTACCATCGCCTCAATCAGTGCACAGACCTCCCAGCGGACGCCCGATGCACCACGCCCCAGCGACATCAATTTAAGCACCATCATCAACCGGGTCAGTTCTGGCGACAGCGCCTCGCCCACCCCACAGCAATGCGACAGGATCAGGTTTCTTTGCAATGTTTCAGTATCTTGTGGCGCGATCTTGCGGCTGGCCAGTTTACCAAACCCGGTATTGACGCCGTAGACAGCGTCAGACCCCGCCGCTGCCTTGGCCACCATCATGGCGGCTTTTTCAATAGCAGGCTGCGCGCCCCGATCCAGGGTAATCTCGTCCGAGTGACGCCAGATGGCTTCCAATTCTTCAAGGCGCACCGCGCCGGGGGTCACGATCATATCGGCTCTCCTGAAAAAATACGTCTGAACAGCGGGTTGAACCCGATGCGATAAGCCAGCTCTGACGGATGCTGCACATCCCAAACACACAGATCCGCGCGCAGGCCCGGCGCGATCTGGCCGCAGTCTGTCAGACCCAATGCCTTGGCTGCATGATGCGTCACCCCCCGCAGCGCCTCTTCTGGCGTTAGCCGAAAAAGGGTGCAGCCCATGTTCATTGCCAACAATAGCGACGCAAGCGGCGAAGAGCCGGGATTGCAATCCGTTGCCAGTGCCATGGCCACGCCCGCATTGCGAAAGGCGTCGATGGGGGGGGCTTGGGTTTCATGTAACGTATAAAAGGCACCCGGCAGCAAAACTGCCACCGTTCCCGCATTTGCCAGTGCCGCCGCGTCATCTGCGGTAGCGTATTCCACATGATCTGCCGATAACGCCCCATGGCGCGCGGCAAGTTGAGTTCCGCCGATATTCGACAACTGTTCGGCATGCAGTTTCACCGGTAAGTCAAGTTCATGTGCTACATTAAATACACGTTCCACCTGATTGATATCAAATGCGATTCCTTCGCAAAATCCATCCACCATGTCGACCAGCCCTTCGGCGTGGGCGGCCCGCAGCGCCGGGATGCAGACCCGGTCGATATAACGGTCGGCGTCACCTTTAAATTCGGGCGGAACGGCGTGTGCTCCTAGGAAGGTCGTCACAACCCGCACCGGCCTCAGCCCTTGCAGGGCGCGCGCCGCACGCAACATCCGCAACTCGGTGTCAAGATCGAGCCCATAGCCCGATTTCACCTCAACCGTACAAACGCCTTCGGCAAGTAACGCATCCAATCGGGGCAATGCCGCGGCCACCAGTACGCTTTCGTCAGCGCCGCGCGTGGCATTGACGGTTGATACAATCCCCCCGCCGGCCCGCGCGACCTGTTCATAGCTGGCACCCTGCAAGCGCATCTCGAATTCCCGTGCCCGGTTACCGCCGTGGATCAAATGGGTATGACAATCAATCAGCCCAGGCGTGATCAGACGCCCGTGCATGTCTTCGCAAGGCCACTGAGCGTATTCTTTTGGCAGATCGGTACCGACCCAGGCGATTTTGCCGCCCTCTACCGCGATCGACGCGTTGGATATCAGCCCATAGTCAGCGCCAACTACAGTAGCGATCTGCGCATTGCAAAGGACGTTGCCCATCAAGTTTTCCTTTGTTTCCCAGCGAGAATCTTATTATGTATAGACATATTCAGCCCTTCCCTGAGTCGTCAAGAGGCAAACCATGACCAAAATTCACGCACAGCATGCTCTGCTCCCCGACGGTTGGGCGCGCGATGTCACCGTGACGATAGCCGATGGACGCATTTCGGCGGTGACGCGCGATGTGCAGACCACCGCGAGCGTTGATATTCTGCTGCCCGCCCCCACCAATCTGCACAGCCATGCGTTTCAACGGGCAATGGCCGGGCTCACTGAACGGCGCGGCGTCGGCAGCAGTGACAGTTTTTGGACCTGGCGGCAGTTGATGTACCAGTTCCTGGGCCAACTCACGCCCCACGACGTTCAGTCTATCACGGCGCAGGTGCAGATGGAGATGCTTGAATCCGGTTTCGCCGCCTGCGCGGAGTTTCACTATCTGCACCATACCCCTGGCGGTCAAGCCTATGAAAATGAAGGTGAAATGTCTGAACGCGTCTGCGCGGCAGCACAGCAGACTGGTATCGGCCTCACCTTGCTGCCGGTCCTTTACATGCAAGGCGGTGTTGATGGCCGTGCTCTGACCGCCGGTCAGGACCGTTTTGGCAATGACATGGATGGATACATGCACATAATGGGGGCGGCGCAACATGCCGTGGATGCTCTGCCCCACGATACCCGGTTAGGTGTGGCGCCGCATTCACTGCGTGCCGTAACCCCCGACGCTCTGAAAAAACTTCAGGAATTCCAGGGGCCTATCCACATGCATTTGGCTGAACAGCGGGCCGAAGTGGACGAGATCAAAGCCGCATACAATGCCCGTCCCGTGACCTGGGCGCTGGACAATCTTGAGATCGACGCCCGCTGGTGCATGATCCACTGCACGCAGATGACCAAGGTCGAGGCGCGCGGTTTGGCCCAAAGCGGTGCGGTGGCGGGGCTGTGCCCGCTGACCGAAAGCTCGCTTGGCGACGGGATATTCATGGGCGAAGACTGGCAGGCTGCGGGCGGCGCCTGGGGCATTGGGTCAGATAGCAACATACTGATTTCCTTGAAACAAGAGTTACAGACATTGGAATACTCCCAGCGACTTGTCCGCCATGAGCGTGCCGTTTTTGCCGACGCTGACCGCTCCACCGGACGTGCGTTGCTGGAGGGTGCCTGCGCGGGCGGAGCTCAGGCTGCGGGGCGCGACAGCGGTGCCATTGCCAATGGGATGTGGGCCGATCTGGTGGCTCTTGGCGGCGATGCGACTGATTTTATCGGTCGGACGGGCGACAGCCTTCTCGACACATGGATCTTTGCGGGAACCGATGCGGCAATCTGCGATGTATGGGCCGCCGGTCGGCATGTGGTTGTCGATGGAAAACACCATAAACGTGACGACATTACAAAGGCTTACCGCGAGACGCTTTTCCGTCTGCGGGACGTGATGTGATGCAAGGCTGGCAAGACATCCAGGCCGAGGCGCTGCGCCGTATCCAAAGCCGTGAATGGCCCCCCGGGGCATTGATCCCGAACGAGGTGGAACTGGCCCGCGAGTTGGGCTGCGCCCGCGCCACAGTCAACCGCGCACTGCGTGCCCTGGCCGAAGACGGCTGGCTGGAGCGGCGGCGCAGGGCCGGGACACGGGTAGCACTGTCGCCACAGCGGCGCGCGCAGATGGTAGTGCCAGTGCTGCGGCGCGAAATAGAGGCGACGGGAAAACCCTACGATCACAAGATATTACATCACAGCATCGACGGAAAAACCTTGTCACTTCACACGCTTCACCTATGCGGCGCTGCCCCCTATGCCGTTGAAGATCGAGAGATAGACCTGACCCAACTTCCGGTCGCCGAAGAGATAGATTTTAGCGCGATCAGCGCCAATGAATGGCTGGTACAGAACGCCCCGTTTGACCATGGCACAATGGCCTATCTGGCCGAAGACGCAGGCGGTTTTGAAGCCAGGTATCTGGCCTGCCCGCTACACACGCCCCTGCTGATCCTGCTGCGCGAGACCTTCAGCGAAACGGGCCGCATCACCAAAATGCGGCTGGCCTACGCGCCCGGTCATGCGGTCAAACTGCGTATCTGAACCGCAAAACCGTTATGCACCGCGCGTACACCGAACGTACCGCAACCCGTCGCGCCGGGTGACCGGTAAACGAAATCTGACAAAACCACCCTCTTTTGATTTTCCGGGTCACAAATACCCTCAGGGGGTCTGGGGGACGGCGTCCCCCATATCGGATCGCCCCGGCGATCCGATCCCGCGTGCCTAGCCCTGATGCTGCGTGCGGATATAATCCATAACTGCGTCTCGCACCGACATGTCACCCCGGTCGCGGGCCTCGTAGATCACGCGGCGCACGTCATCCAGATTACACCGCCGCAGCAGGCTTTTGACTGGCCCGATGGAGGCTGGTCGCATCGACAGCGTGTGCAGACCTATGGCGGCAAAACACAGTGCCTCCACGGGTCTGCCGGCATCCTCACCGCAGAACGACAGCGCGGTGTCTGTCTCGGCACAGCGCGCCACGATGCCCTCAAGGAAGGTCAGAAATGAGACATTCAGCGTGTCATACCGTTTGCGCACGCGTTCGTTTTCGCGGTCGGCTGCAAAGAAGAACTGCTTGAGATCATTGCCCCCGATCGACAGAAACTCGACCTCCTCGAAAAACTGGCGGGGCGCGAAAGCAAGGCTGGGGGTTTCGAGCATCGCACCGATTTCCAGCTTTTCCGGCACCGGGTGGCCCAGAATACGCTCGCGCGCCAGCGCCTTGTCCATCTCGGCCCGAGCCGCGCGGAATTCCTCGAACTGCGCAACAAAGGGAAACATCACCGACAAGGGCCGCCCATTGGCCGCGCGCAGCAGCGCTTGAAGTTGCATCCGCATCACGCCGGGCTTGTCCAGCCCCACGCGGATCGCCCGCCACCCCAGCGCGGGGTTCGGCTCGTCGTTGGGCTTCATATAGGGCAGCACCTTGTCCGACCCGATGTCGAGTGTCCGGAACACCACCCGTTTGCCTTGCGCCGCATCCAGCACCCGCGAGTAGAGCGCGGCCAGTTCGGTACGTCGGGGCATCTGATTGCGCACAAGGAATTGCAATTCGGTGCGGAACAGCCCCACGCCTTCGGCACCCGACCCGGCAAGCGATGGCAGATCGGCCATCAGCCCCGCGTTCATTTGCAGGCTGATCACTTTTCCACATTTTGTTTCGGCGGGTTTGTCGCGGATCGAGGAATAGCGTTCCTGTGCCGCGGCCTGCATCGCGATCTTGTCACGAAAGGCGGTGGCGACGTTTTCGTCCGGGCGCAGGTGCACGATGCCTTGTTCGCCGTCCACCATGATATGATCGCCGTTCAGCGCGTCATTGGTGATGCGCCCCGCATGGACAATCAGCGGGATCGCCAGCGCCCGTGCGACGATGGCGGCGTGCGACCCGACAGAGCCACCTTCAAGCACAATACCGCGCAAGCTGCGTCCATAGTCCAACAGTTCAGCGGGCCCGATGTTGCGCGCCACCAGGATCGGGTCAGCGGGCATTTCCGCCCCGGTGTCAGAGCCTTGACCGGTCAGGTGCCGCAACAGGCGATTGGACAGATCGTCAAGATCCGACAGCCGCTCACGCAGGTAGGCATCAGATACCTGCCCCATGCGCGCGCGGGCCATTGATTGCTCTTTTTCCACCGCGGCTTCGGCGCTCAGCCCACTTTGGATATCTTCGACCATGCGCCGCATCCAGCCTTTGGAATTGGCAAACATGCGGTAGGCTTGCAGCACCTGCTGCTGTTCCTTGTCGGCGGCCATGGTGACCAGTTGGTCCACGCTGACGCGCAGTTGTTCTACCGCCTCGGTCAGCCGTTCGGTCTCGCGGTCGGGGTCATCTGCGATGGGGTTTGATACGACCACGCGCGGTTCGTGCAGCCAGACATGGCCTTCAGCCACGCCTTCCTGCCCCACGGTACCGCGCAGCAGCACGGGCTGCATGTGACGGGCAGACATTGCCGCCCCTTCGCCGACGAAAGCGCCCAGTTCCGTCATCTCGGCGAGCACCATGGCCACCACTTCGAGGGCATAGATTTCATCGGCGGAAAATTCGCGCGCTGCTTTCGATTGCACGACCAGCACGCCCAGTGTTTCGCCCAGACGCTGCACCGGAACACCAAGGAATGACGAGAAAATCTCCTCGCCTGTTTCGGGCATAAAGCGAAAACCCGCGGCCTGGGGTGCATCGGGCGTGTTGATCACGGCGCGGCGTTTGGCGACCCGGCCCACCAGACCTTCGCCCAGTTTCATCCGGGTTTCGTGCACCGCCGCCTTGTTCAGCCCTTCGGTGGCACAAAGCTCCAGCGTGTCTTCGTCGCGAAACAGGTAGATCGAGCAGACTTCGCAACCCATCGAGTTGGCAATAAGATGCGTGATCTTGTCCAGCCGGGCCTGACCTGCGTCATCGCCTGCCATGGCATCGCGCAGACGCCCCAGCAGCTTTCGGCTTTCGGTTTCAATACGTTCGGCCATGTCAATTGGTCCCCGTCCCTATCGTGCCGGGTGTAACGCACTCGCGCAGAGATAGAAACGCAATTTGTCCGCGTGGCGGCCGTGGACCCGCAAATTACTGCCTGTTGCCGTGAATTTACGCATTGCCGGACAGCACCCGGGCTAGCCTGCCTTGTCCAGTTCAAAGGCGTCGTGCAGCGCCTGCACGGCCAGTTCCATGTACTTGCGGTCAATCAACACCGAAATTTTGATTTCCGACGTGGTGATCACCTTGATGTTGATGCCTTCGTCCGACAGCACCTTGAACATCTTGGCGGCGACGCCAGTGTGGCTGCGCATGCCGATGCCCACGACCGAAACTTTGGCCACGTCCTTGTCCGCGATCAGTTCCTGGTAGTTGATCACACCGTCGTCATGCGCCTTTTGCATCGCCTTGTCGGCCCGGATCACCTGGTCGACAGGGCAAGACCAGGTCATGTCAGTGCGGCCTTCTTCGGCGATGTTCTGCACGATCATGTCGACGTTCACGCCGCCTTCGCTGAGCGCGGTAAAGATGCTGGCGGCGATGCCGGGGCGGTCAGCGACCGAGACCAGCGTCATTTTCGCTTCATCGCGGCTGAATGCGACCCCTGCGACGACATTGCTTTCCATGATTTCCTCCTCATCGCAGACCAGCGTTCCTGCTGTGTCCGACGGTTCCTCGAAACTGCTAAGCACGCGCAGTTTCACCTTGTAGCGCATCGCCAGTTCGACGGAGCGGGTTTGCAGCACTTTGGCCCCCAGCGAGGCCAGTTCCAGCATTTCCTCGAACGCGATCTTGTCAAGCTTGCGCGCCTTGGATTCCACCCGTGGGTCGGTGGTATAGACCCCGTCCACATCGGTGTAGATGTCGCAGCGTTCGGCGTCGAAGGCGGCGGCAAAGGCCACAGCGGTGGTGTCTGATCCACCTCTACCCAGTGTGGTGATCCGACCTTGCGGGCTGACCCCCTGGAACCCTGCGACCACGGCCACTTTCATCCCCTGACCAAATTTGGCGGTGATGTTGTCGGTCGGGATTTCTTCGATCCTTGCGGCGGAATGGGCATCGGTGGTGCGCACTGGCACCTGCCAGCCCTGCCAGCTACGCGCCGGAATATCCATTTCCTGCAACGTCAGCGCCATCAGACCGGCAGTGACGTTTTCGCCGCTGGACACGATGGCATCATATTCGCGCGCGTCATAGAGGGGCGAGGTTTCACTGACAAAGCCAACCAGCTTGTTGGTCTCGCCCGACATGGCAGAGACGATGACGATAACGTCATATCCCTTGGCCACTTCGACGCCGACGCGTTTCGCGGCGCGGCGGATACGGTCCAGTGTGGCGACGGAGGTGCCGCCGAATTTCATCACCAATACGGGCATGGTCCCTCGCCTTGTAATACGGGCGGGGGTTTACGCGTAAGGTGCGGCAAGGGCAAGAGAAAGGCGCGAGGCAGTGGATATTTGTGCAGGTGCGTCTACGCCCGGCCCGGAACCAAGCCGCAGGCGCGGGGCCGGCTTATGAAAGTTTCTGCCTGGGCCGGAACGGCAGCGGGATGAGCGGCACACCCTCGTCGACCAACGCACGGGCCTGATCCAGCCGGGCTTCGCCGTAAATCGACCGTTCGGGGCTTTTGCCCTCGTGCATCGCACGGGCTTCTTTGACGAAGTTCTTGCCGACATAATCCGACGACCCCTCGACCTTGAGGCGCAGCGCTTCGACCGCCTTTTCCACATCATTTTGCGGTTTGGACAGGGTCGGCGCCCTCTTGTCTGTTACGGTCGGCGCCGCGACGGCATCGCCCGACGTGACGCGCGGCGCCATCAGCGATTTCGACACGTCGTCTGATCCGCAGACCGCACAGGAAAGATGACCCGCCTTGGACAAACTGTCAAAAGCCGCCGCCGACTGAAACCAGCTATCGAAACCGTGTCCGGCCTCACATTTCAACGCGTATCGGATCATCTGTTGCCGCCTTGGCGATTGGGGTCATTGATATAAAAATGGGGTGGCACCGGGACAAGGTCAAGCGGGTGCAGGACGTGGGCGGGGATCGAAGTCACGGATCATGCGCGCGAGCTCGGGCTCTGACACCAATTTCGACGCCTTCTTGCGCCCCACCCACCGGCGACGGCGCTGCCCGCTTTCGGGGTATGTCTTGGCCAGTGATTTGACCCGCACCGGATAGAGCAATGCCAGACAAGGCAGATCATCCATGCTGCCCACGTCCTTGGCATATGAATAGACCCCAAGACAGCGATCCTCGGCCCGCCCGATCACGCCCGCTTCTTCCCATGCTTCGATCTGGGCCGACGCGGCGGGCGTTTTGCCTTCCATCGGCCAGCCCTTTGGCACGATCCAGCGTTTGGAGCCGCGCGATGTCACCAACAGCACCTGCACCTTGCCGCGCTTGATCCGATAACACAGGGCGGCAAACTGCGACCGCACGTCGCCCTTGCGGGCCCCGTTCAGCGATATCGGCAGTTGTTTGATCATGGGTGACCTGTGGTTGGCGTCTGTGTGGTCCGTAATACCAGCCTAATCGCGCAGCGTGACAAAGGCCATATGCGCTTGCTCCATTCCGTTGCATCAAAGATAGTGCCGGACATGACCCGTTTCAGCATCTTTTTGATCGCCCTTTGCGGCTTGGCACTGCCCGCCAAAGCGCAGGACGGTTCGGCCACGGTTTTCGCCGCCGCCAGCCTGCGCGGCGTGCTGGAGGATCTGGCGGAGGTCGCCCCGATGCCCCTGACGTTGGCCTTTGGCGGTTCCGGCACGATGGCGCGGCAAGTAGCGACAGGTGCCCCTGCGGATGTGGTGATTTTGGCCAGTGCCGACTGGATGCTGTGGCTGGTGGGCCAAGGGACGCCCATGGCGGACGCCCCCCGCGACGTGGCCCGCAACCGGCTGGTGGTGATCGCCGCCGACGGCAGCGCGCCGTTAAAGCAGGCGGGCGACCTGACGGCGCGTCTCGCGGGCGGGCGGTTGGCGATGGGCCAGCGTGATGCCGTGCCTGCGGGCAGCTATGCCCGGCAATGGTTGATCGACGCGCACCTGTGGGACGCGCTTCGGGGGCAACTGGCCGAAACTGACAATGTGCAAGCGGCACTGGCGCTGGTGGCGCGGGGCGATGCGCCATTTGGGGTGGTCTATGCCAGCGATGCGCTGGCTGAACCTGCGGTAAGCGTGGTTTGGGCCATCCCCGCCGACGCCCATGACCCAATCACCTACCCCGCCGGCGCGTTGAGCGAGGCCGGCGCTGCTGTGGTCGACTATCTGACCAGCGCCCCCGCCCAGGCGGTATTTGCCCGCCATGGGTTTGCCCCGGTGATCCAATGAACCTGGACGCCGCGGCCTGGGAGGCGCTGATCCTGTCGCTATGGGTCGCAACATGGGCGATGGTGCTGGCCCTTCCGCTGGCGCTTTGGGTAGCATGGGTGCTGGCGCGCAAGGATTTCTGGGGCAAGGGCCTGCTCAGCGCGCTGGTGCACCTGCCGCTTGTGCTACCTCCGGTGGTCACGGGTTATCTGCTGCTTTTAGCCTTTGGCCGCAGCGCACCCTTGGGGCGCCTGTTGGACAACCTTGGGCTTGGCCTTGCCTTTCATTGGTCTGGGGCCGTGCTGGCAGCGATCATCATGGGGTTTCCGCTGATGGTGCGCGCCATGCGGCTGGCGATCGAGGCGGTGGACCCCAAGTTGGAAGAGGCCGCCGCCACCCTGGGCGCACCGCGCTGGAGCGTGTTTATCCGGGTGACGTTGCCGCTGATCCTGCCGGGGATACTGGCGGGCGCGGTGATGGGCTTTGCCAAGGCCATGGGCGAATTTGGGGCCACAATCACCTTTGTCGCCAATATCCCCGGCCAGACCCAAACCCTGCCCAGTGCGATCTGGACCGCCCTGCAAATTCCCGGCGGCGAGGGCCAGGCGCTTTCAATGGCCGCGCTTGCCTGTGTTGTGGCATTGGGGGCTGTGCTGATTTCTGAGGCGCTGGCGCGGCGCGTGGCGGCACGGATCGCGGGGCTGCGTTGATGCTAGAGGTTTCGCTGCGCCACGGTTTTGACGGATTTGATTTAGACCTAGCCTTTGAGGCCGGGCCGGGAATCACGGCGCTGTTTGGCCGCTCGGGCGCGGGCAAGACCACGGTGATCAACGCCGTGGCGGGGCTGCTGCGCCCCGACGCGGGCCGTGTGGTGCTGGACGGTGAGGTTCTGCTTGATACCCCAAGGGGCCGTTTTGTGCCACCGCACCAGCGGCGTCTGGGCTATGTCTTTCAGGATGCACGGCTGTTTCCGCATCTGAACGTCCGCGAGAACCTTGAATTCGGCGCGCGGTATGCGCCGAAAGGCAGCCGCGGCGCGGGCTTTGACGATGTGGTGGAACTGCTGGGTCTTTCCGCCCTGTTGGCCCGTGCGCCCGGCACCCTATCTGGCGGCGAAAAACAGCGGGTGGCGCTGGGGCGCGCCTTGCTGTGCCATCCGCGCCTGTTGCTGATGGATGAACCGTTGGCCGGACTGGACGGGCCGCGCAAGCAGGAAATCCTGCCCTATCTTGAGCGCCTGCGCGACGGGCCGCTTGGTCTGCCGATTCTCTATGTCAGCCACGCCGTAGACGAGGTAGCGCGGCTGGCCGATACGCTGGTCTTGCTGCACCAGGGCAAGCTGCGCGCGCAAGGCGCATTGTTCGACGTGATGGCAGATCCGGCAGCCGTGCCGTTGCTGGGGGTACGCGAGGCGGGTGCCGTACTGGAGGCGGATGTGCTTGCCCATGCCGAAGATGGGCTGTCGACGCTGGCGATCTCGGCTGGGCAGCTTGAGCTACCGGGTGTGCAAGCCGAGGTGGGTGCGCGGGTGCGGATCAGGGTGCTAGCGCAGGATGTGATCTTGTCACTGGACCGTCCTGATGCGTTGTCGTCGGTCAATGTCTTGCCCGTACAGATTGAAGCCGTACATCCCGGCGACGGACCCGGTGCGGCGATTGCGTTACGCGCGGGCAAGGACCGGCTACTGGCGCGGGTCACAGGCCGGGCGGTGCGCGATCTGCGGCTGCGAAAAGGGCTGCAGTGTTTTGCGATCATCAAAGCCACAACAGTGGCGCCCGGCAGCATCGGTCGATGACATGTTTTTTTTTGGGGGGGGGGCGATCCCCCCCTCACGCGATCTATCGGGGGGCCAGCCCCCCGTGCCCCCCGGGAATATTATGACCAAAAAGAGAGAGGATCAGGTCTTGGCCGGGCTTTTGCCCATTTTCTCGCGCAGGCGGGCGACCAGTTGATCTTGTGGGATGTCCGCGTCGATCGCGAGTTTACGCAGACCAAAGTGCACATGTGCCATGTCTTGATAGTAACTGGTATAAGCATAATTTGTCGCAGCACCTGCGACGGCACCAAGCACCGGCACTGCCTGAGCGGCGAGTTTTTGCCCCAACACAACAGCAAGGCGCGGTGCGACGCGGGCGATCACGGCCTGCATCGCGCGCCCGGTCAGTGCCACGCGCACCGTGAGGAACGCCATATCGGCGCTGTCATCATTGGCCAGCGGTCCGGCGGCGGTGAAGACATGCACGCAGTCAAATTGCACATTCTCTGCCGCCGGATCAAAGCCATGCTCGGCTGCCACCCCCTGGATCACGCGCAGGAGTAGTGTTGTTGTCACGGGCAGTTCGGCCAGCGCCGTGGGCAACCCACCTGCACCGCCTGCTGCGCCCATGGCCGCACTGACAGCCTGGTTAAGCCAGCTTTTCTGGTCTTTCACATAGCCGCGGCTGGAATGGGCGGCTTTCATGGCATGGTTGAGCGCCTTCATTGTCGCCGCCTCAAGATTGCGGCGCACGGCACCGGGCAGCCGATCGATCAGCCCCTCGGCGCTGCCACCGATAAGGTTGAGCACATGAATGCCGACACCGCCTGCCTGCTTGTAGCGACGTGCGATAGCGTCAAGGCGCGCCTCGACATCGACGGTGGCGGGAAGATTGCTTTCGATCTGCATGGGCTGGCCCTTTCCTTGGCTTATATGTGGGCCGGACTGCATGAGAAATCAATCTTTCCAGCGGCGGACCTTGCCTTTGACGCCTGCCCATGCCCCAGGGTTCAGTTCGCGACCCAGTACGCGCGCGGGGTTTGTGGGCGGGGGCATCACCACACCGCGCAGCAGGGTAAAGCCGAACCGGTTGTAGTAAGGCGCATCTCCTACCAGCATGACCCGTTGCCAGCCCAGCGGGGCCGCGCAGGCCAGCGAGGTTTCGACCAGATGCGCACCCAGTCCTTCGCCTTGCCGCGTGGGGTGGACCGCCACAGGGCCAAGCAGCAGCGCCTGAAACCTGCCGATGCGGATCGGCCAATAGCGGATTGCCCCTGCCAAAATCCCACCCCTGTCGCGCGCCACATGGCTAAGACCTTCGACCGGCGGCACACCGTCACGCAGCCGATAAGACGACAGCGCCTCGCGGCCAGGTGCAAAACAGGTGTCATACAGCGCCTCGACCTCCCAGTGGTCATCGCGGGCTTCTGGGCTAATCTGATAGGGGGATGGATGCAAAGCGCGCGCTTTCAGATCGGAATTGCGGTGGCATTGCCCCTAGCATGGCGTTAGCCCTATGCGCAAACACAAGGAGAGATCATGTTCTATCGCCCAGAGCACGGCCACGGCCTGCCACACAACCCGTTCAACGCCATCATCACGCCGCGCCCGATCGGCTGGATCTCTACCCGTGATGGGCATGGGCGCGACAATCTGGCCCCATATTCATTTTTCAACGGCGTCGCCTATACCCCGCCGCAGGTGATGTTTGCCTCGACCGGGGTGAAGGATGATGTGGACGGGACCAAAGATTCCGTGGCCAACATCCGTGACACCGGGGTGTTTTGTGTGAACGTGGTGGAATATGCCGCGCGCGAGGCGATGAATGTAACGTCGGCGACCCTGCCCCATGACGAGGATGAATTTGTCCGTGCGTCTGTGGCCAAAGCGGCCTGCGACCAGATCGACTGCGCCCGGGTGGCCGATGCGCCTGCCAATCTGGAATGCAAGGTGACACAGGTCGTGCAGATCGAAGGTGCTGCGAATTTCGTGGTGTTTGGCGAGGTTGTGGGCGTGCATCTGCGCGACGATTGCGTCATCGACGGGCGGTTCGACGTGACGCAGTATCAGCCGCTGTCGCGCATGGGGTATCGTGATTATACCGTCGTGCGCGAGGTATTCGAGATGGTGCGCCCCGACGACTGATCGGAACTGAGCGCCGTCGCCTCCCCGCGGGACGGGAAGGCAGTTGGCAGGGGCCTGCGGATTTTGTCCGCACCAGGGTGGCGGGCTTAGTGCCCGCCAAGCACCCCGGTGCGCACATCGTAATCGACGGCCAACTCGTAGTCTGGATCATCGTCGCTATCGACCATCAGGTGGCCTGCCTTGGTCAGCAGACGGTGACAATCGCGGCTCAGATGGCGCAGTTGCAGGCGTTTGCCTGCCTCTTCGTATTTCGTGGCCATCGCCTCGATCGCTTGCAATGCGGATTGATCAACCACCCGGCTGTCAGCAAAATCGACGATCACAACTTCGGGGTCCGCCTCTACGGTGAAAAGCTCGGCAAAGCCGTCGCTGGACCCGAAAAACAGCGGCCCGTGAATCTCGTAAACTTTGGCCCCGGCCAGTTTGGTGGATTCGCGGGTGGTGGCATGGATGCGCCGTGCGTTGTTCCAGGCATAGGCCAAAGCGGAGACGATCACGCCCACCACAACCGCAACGGCAAGATCTTCCATTACGGTCACAACTGTCACCAGCAAGATCACAAAGGCGTCCATCAGGGGCACTTTGCGCAGGATGGTCAGGCTGTTCCAGGCAAAGGTGCCGATCACCACCATGAACATCACACCCACCAGCGCCGCCAGCGGGATCAGTTCGATAATCGAGGAGCCGACCAGAATGAAGAGCAGCAAGAACACCGCAGCCGCGATGCCCGCCACGCGCGTGCGCCCGCCGGATTTCACGTTGATCATCGATTGGCCGATCATGGCACAACCGCCCATACCGCCGAAAAATCCGGTCACGGTATTGGCGACACCCTGGGCGATACATTCCTGGCTTGCCCCGCCGCGTTTGCCCGTGATGTCCCCGACAAGGTTCAGCGTGAGCAGCGATTCAATCAGGCCAATGGCGGCGAGGATCACCGCATAGGGCAGGATGATCTGAAAGGTTTCAAAGGTCAGCGGCACGGTGGGAATATGCCATTGCGGCAGCCCGCCCTGGATCGAGGCAAGATCACCAACCCGTGGCACATCCATGCCAAAACCGATGACCACCGCAGCCACGATGCCGATCCCAGCCAGAGGGGCCGGAATAAAACGTGTGATACGCGGCATGACCCAAATGATCGCCATGGTTGCTGCCACCAGTGCCAACATCAACAGCAAGGGCTGGCCCGACAGCCATTCGCCGCCGCCCATGCCGTGCCCGGTATCCACCATGGTGCCCGGCACCTTGAACTGGCTCATCTGCGCCAAGAAAATCACAATCGCCAGACCGTTTACAAAGCCAAGCATGACCGGATGCGGCACCAGCCGGATGAATTTGCCCCATTGCATGACGCCGGCGAAAATCTGCATCAGCCCCATCAGGACGACGGTGGCAAATAGATACTCCACCCCGTGTTGCGCGACCAACGCCACCATGACCACGGCCAAAGCGCCCGTCGCACCCGAGATCATCCCCGGCCGTCCGCCGATCAGCGCGGTGATCAACCCGACGAGAAAAGCGGCGTAAAGCCCGACCAGCGGATGCACCCCAGCGACAAAGGCAAAGGCCACCGCCTCGGGCACCAGCGCCAGAGCAACGGTCAACCCAGACAACAATTCGATGCGCAGCCGTCCAATGGAGAAGCCATCATCAGGCATCCAGCGCAAATCGGTCACGTCCAGGTTCTTGGTAAAGCTGTGCAGCGTGGCGCGCATTGGGGCATCCTTTTGACTTGCGGGATCGGATAACTGCGCTCTGACCAAAGGTAGAGCGGGATTTCGCTGCACCTAGAACAGTTTTCCCAAGATGGAAACCCGTAGGCGGGTTTCATGCGTTGCAACTGGCGCAGCTTCGCGGCAGGTTTCGCAGAGGCAACAGGCAAGAGGCTCCCATGACTGACACCAAAATCGCCGTGATCGGTGGCTCCGGCATTTATAACATCGACGGGTTGCAAGATGCCGACTGGGTGACAGTAGAAACGCCATGGGGCGTGCCGTCAGATCAGGTTTTGACGGGCACATTGGACGGCGTGGGCATGGTGTTTTTGCCCCGCCATGGGCGGGGTCATGTGCATAGCCCCTCCACCGTGCCTTACCGCGCCAATATCGACGCGCTTAAGCGGCTGGGCTGTACCGATGTGATCTCTGTCTCTGCCTGTGGATCATTCCGCGAGGAGATGGCGCCTGGTGACTTTGTCGTTGTAGATCAGTTCATTGACCGAACTTTTGCACGTGATAAATCGTTTTTTGGCACCGGCTGCGTGGCCCATGTGTCGGTCGCGCATCCGACTTGTCCGCGGCTTGGTGATGCGTGCGAAACGGCGGCAAGAGATGCCGGGATCAAGGTGCATCGTGGTGGCACCTATCTGGCGATGGAAGGGCCACAATTCTCGACCCTGGCGGAATCAAAAATGTACCGCGAAAGTTGGGGCGCCGATGTGATTGGCATGACCAATATGCCCGAGGCGAAACTCGCCCGCGAAGCGGAGCTGTGTTATGCGTCGGTTGCAATGATTACCGATTATGACAGCTGGCATCCCGAACACGGCGAGGTGGATGTGACCCAGATCATTGCCACGCTCATGGGCAATGCCGACAAGGGCCGCGCGATGGTTGCACGTCTGCCCGCCCTGCTGGGCAAGAGCCGCGCCCCCTGCCCCCACGGCTGCGACCGCGCCTTGGAGTTTGCGATTCTGACCCAGCCGGATGCCCGCGATCCCGCGTTGATGGCCAAGCTGGATGCGGTGGCGGGGCGGGTGATCTGACACGTGCCTGACGTGGTGACACTGCGGTGGGGCATGAGTTTATTTCGTGAGGTGAAGATGGGGGTTTGCGCCCGATGGCTGCGGCACGCTAAGACTTGTCGGGTTGATTTACGCGAAAGGGCAGCATGAAACAGGTTCAGGATTACATCCGCACGATTGTCGATTTCCCACACGAAGGGATCATGTTTCGCGATGTGACGACGCTTTTCGCCGATCCGCGCGGCTTTCGCATGGCGATTGACCAGATGTTGCATCCCTATGCAGGCATCGACATCGACAAGGTCGTGGGCCTGGAGGCGCGCGGCTTTATCCTAGGCGGGGCGATTGCGCATCAGCTAAGCGTGGGGTTCGTGCCGATCCGCAAGAAGGGCAAGCTGCCAGGGCGCACGATTTCGCAGGACTATACGTTGGAATATGGTGAGGCGATTGTGGAAATTCACGACGACGCCATCCTGCCCGGTGAAAAGGTGCTGGTGGTGGATGATTTGTTGGCCACCGGTGGCACCGCCGAGGCGGGGATCAAACTGATCGAGCGTCTGGGCGGCGAGATTGTTTCCTGCGCCTTTATCATTGATCTGCCCGAATTGGGCGGGCGCAAGCGGCTCGAAGCTTTGGGCATGGAAGTGCACGCGCTTTGCGCCTTTGACGGCGCTTAGGATGAGGCCGATCTGCCGGGCGGGCCGATTGCAGGCGGTGAAAATGCGCGGTTAGCGCAAGACCGCGCCGGGGTTCATGATGCCGAGCGGGTCAAGTGCCGCTTTGATCGCGCGCATCGCGGACAGTTTCGCCGGATCGCCATAGTGTTCCAGGTCGGCCACCTTCAGTCGGCCCACCCCATGTTCCGCGCTGAAGGAGCCCCCAAGCGCGTGAACCAGATCATGAACGACGGCCTTGATCGCGCCGCGTTGGGCATCGTGGTCGCTGCGGGACCGCCCGCGGGTGGGGAAAACATTGTAGTGCAGGTTGCCGTCACCGACGTGCCCAAAGCAGTTGATGCGGAACTCTCCTATCGCGGCAATGCTTTCCCCGGCGCGGGTGATAAATTCGGCCAGTGCGCCCAAAGGGACCGAGATGTCGTGGCTAGAGACCGACCCAATCAAGCGGTTGGCCTCGGGGATCATTTCGCGGATACGCCAGAAATCATCGGCCTGCTGGCGGTTCTGCGCGATCAACCCGTCTGAGACCAGCCCTCCCTCAAGCGCTGTACCAAACAGAGTTTCGAGCGCGCCTGCCCCGTCGATCCCGCCTGTGGTGCCGATGTCGATCAGCACGCACCATTCGGGCGCGGAGGTAAACGGCTGGCGAACATCGGGCAATGTCTCCGAAAGAAAATCAAAACCTTGGCGATGTATCAGTTCGAACGCGCTGACCATCTCGCCCAGTTGGTCGCGGGCCAGTGACAGCAGCGACAGGGCGGCGGCGGGGCTGTTGACCACCAGCAGCGCTGTGTTGCTTTGGGCGGGGCGGGAAAACAGCTTGAGGGCAGCGGCGGTGATCACCCCCAGCGTGCCTTCGGCCCCGATCAGCAGGTGGCGCAGGTCATAGCCGGTATTATTTTTGCGCAGACGGGTCAGGCCATGCCAGATTTGGCCATCGGGCAACACGGCCTCGAGCCCCAGGCACAGATCACGGGCGTTGCCGTAGCGCAGCACGCCGGTGCCGCCCGCGTTGGTCGACAGGTTCCCGCCGATCCGCGCGGAACCTTCGGCGGCCAGCGACAGTGGAAACAGGCGGCCTGCGTCATCGGCGGCGGTTTGTACATCAGCTAGGATTGCACCCGCTTCGGCAACCAGCACGTTTTCATCGGGATAGACCGCGCGGATGCGGTTCATGCGTTCAAGTGACAGGATCAGCGGTGCCGGGCCATCGGGTGCAACCTGCCCGCCGACCAACCCAGTACCACCGCCGTAGGGCACCACCGGCACGCGGGCTCCGGCGGCGGCGCGGATCAGGGTGGCGACCTGTTCGACATCGCGTGGCAGGGCCAGCAGGCCCGCCCGACCCGCATAACGCCCACGCGGTTCTTCGAGGTAGCGCGCGTCGGCGTCGCGCAGGATATCGGCGGGCAATTGCGACCGCAGAATGTCGGCAAATACGGTATCGGCAGGGTTCAATGTCATGTCAGCATTGATTAGATGCGGCGCGGCTGATTGCAAGGGTTAACCCGCCGCCGTGCGCCCCCGTCGGTCGCCGCGCAGCGACGCATAGAGCACATGTGTGCGCCAGCGCCCGTCGATTTGCAGATAGCTTTGCGCGACGCCTTCGTATTTAAAGCCAGTCTTTTCCAGCAGCCCGCGCGAGGCCGCGTTTTCGGGCAGGCAGGCCGCTTCGATCCGGCTGAGGTCGAGGCGGGTAAAAGCCTGATGCACCGCAGCCTCGATCGCTTCGCGCATGTAGCCCCGGCGGGCAAAAGGTTCGCCCGTCCAATAGCCCAATGTCCCCGATTGCGCGGGGCCACGGCGGATGTTGTCCAGCGTAATGGCTCCGACGAGGTTCTGATCTGATCGCCGGATCAGAAACAAGGGCAGTGCAGTGCCGCCAGAGACCGAGCGTTGCGCCCAATAAACCCGGTTGGAGAACGCCTTGCGGGTCAAATGATCGTCGGCCCATGCCGGCTCCCACGGGCGCAGGTAGTCGGTGCTGGCCACGCGCAGCGCCGACCAGGCACGGAAATCAGAATGGATCGGCGGGCGTAGGGTCAGCCGTTCGGTTTCGATCCTGAGTTTACGCTTGCCCAGAAGCATCAGGCAGCGCGGCGTTTTTGCAGATCGTCCAACGTGGGGGCTCCGTCGACCGGGCCATAGAGCGCCAGTGCCGCAGGGGCAGAAGCGGCCATACGTTCCGCATAATCGCGCACATCGCCAGTTGTCACGGCATCAATCTGGGCAACGGTTTCTTCCAGCGGCGGCACTCGATCCCAGATTTGGATAAGCCGGGCCAGACGTTCGGCGCGGTTAGACGGCGATTCGAGCCCCATCAGCAGACCGGCCTTCATCTGCGCGCGGGCGCGGGCGACTTCGGCGGGGGACATATCGGTGGCGGCGCGTTTCATTTCGTCGATGGTGATCTCGGCCAGTTCAGGCAGTTGTTCGGCGCTGGTGCCGGCATAGATCGTGGTCATGCCGGTGTCTGCATAGGCGCCAGCCTGTGCAAAAATCGTATAGCACAACCCACGGTTTTCGCGAATTTCCTGAAACAGGCGCGAGGACATACCGCCCCCGAGCGCAGAGGCGTAAATCTGCGCGATGTAGATATCATCGGCGCGGTAGCCAGGGCTTTCAAAGCCAAGCGCAAAATGCGCCTGTTCGAGTGGTTTGATCTGGCGCATTTCACCGCCGCCAAAGCGGGCGGCGTCCATCTGGTAGAGTTTCTTGGCGGGCATGTCGCCAAAAAGCTGTTCTGCCAGTTTCACGATCTGATCATGATCCACTGCCCCTGCGGCAGACAGGATCATCTGTTCGGGACCGTAGTGATCAGCGATAAAAGTGCGTAGGTCGTCGCGCGAAAAATTGGAGACACGTTCGGTCGGCCCAAGGATCGTGCGGCCAATCGGCTGATCGGGGTACGCCTGTTCCTGCAACCAGTCAAAGATCACATCGTCGGGCGTGTCGAGCGCCTGACCAATCTCTTGCAGGATCACACCGCGTTCAACCTCGACCTCTGCCGGGTCCAGCACTGGATTGCGCAGGATATCGGCGATCACGTCCAGCCCCAGCGCCACATCGTTTTCCAGCACGCGCACGTAATAGGCCGTCACTTCGCGGGAGGTATAGGCGTTTATATAGCCGCCCACGTCCTCAATCGCTTCGGCGATTTGAAGCGATGTGCGTGTGGCGGTGCCTTTGAACGCCATATGTTCAAGGAAATGCGCGATGCCGTTTTGCAGCGGCGTTTCGTGGCGCGCACCGGCGTTGACCCATATCCCGATAGAGGCAGAGGCCAGCCCCTCCATATGTTCGGTGACGATGCGAAAGCCGTTGGGCAATGTGGTTTGGTTCAAGCTCACGCGGGTAGGTTTCCTTTGATATGCGCCTTGAGCGCGTCGAGGTCATTGGCGACACGGGTGAAACGCTCGGGCCGGTCAAAAAGGTCCGCCATGCGCGGCGGCAGCGGGGGGCGAATACCGGTAGCGGCCTCGACCGCGTCGGGGAATTTGGCGGGGTGGGCTGTGGCCAGGGTGACCATTGGTGTGGATGGGTCGCGCAGATCATCGGCAACCTTCACACCGACGGCAGAATGCGGACACAGCAATTCGCCGGTGGTTTTCTGACGGTCGGTGATAGTGGCGGAGGTTTCATCCTCGGATACGCGGCCCGAGCGGTAGATGGATTGCAGCACCTGCATCGCCCCTTGAGAAACGTCAAAGCCGCCCTGCCCCAGTTCGGCCATCAATTGCGCCACGGCACCCCCGTCACGGTCATAGGCATCAAACAACGCGCGTTCGAAATTGGACGATACCTGAATGTCCATCGACGGGCTGATGGAGGGATGCACGGTGCCCTTGTGGTAGCCCTGGCCAGAAAGGCAGCGGTGCAGGATATCGTTCTGATTGGTGGCGACCACCAAATCGGCGATGGGCAGGCCCATACGCTTGGCGATGTAGCCGGCAAAGATATCGCCGAAGTTGCCGGTGGGTACGGTAAAGCTGATCTCGCGCGCCGGGGCGCCGAGGCTGGTGGCGGCGGTGAAGTAATAGACGACTTGGGCCAGCACACGGCCCCAGTTGATGGAATTCACGCCCGCCAGTTTCACCGAATCGCGGAAGTCAAAATCGTTGAACATGTCCTTGAGGCGCGCCTGGCAGTCGTCAAAATCACCATCGACGGCCAGCGCATGCACATTGGATTCGCTTGGCGTGGTCATCTGGCGGCGCTGGACGTCGCTGACCCGGCCATGGGGGTAAAGGATAAAGACATCGACGTTATCAAGCCCGCGAAAGGCTTCGATGGCTGCTGATCCGGTGTCGCCTGAGGTGGCGCCGACGATGGTCACGCGGTCGCCCTTGCGGCCCAAGGCGGCCTGAAACATCTGACCGATGAGCTGCATGGCGAAGTCTTTGAACGCCAGCGTGGGGCCGTGGAACAGTTCCAGCAGGAAGTGGTTCGGGGCGAGTTGCACCATTGGCGCGCGGGCGGTGTGGCCGAAGCCAGCGTAGGCACGCGCGATGATGGCGCGGAATTCGTCGTCGGTGAAAGTGTCACCGATAAACGGGCGCATGACAGTAAAGGCGACCTCTTCGTAAGATTGACCCTGCATGGCGGTGATCTGGTCAGGTGTCAGCGTTGGGATCGTTTCTGGCACATAAAGGCCGCCGTCACGGGCGAGGCCGGTCAGCATCGCCTGTTCAAAGGTCAAAATGGGCGCGGTGCCACGGGTGGAGATATAGCGCATGAGGTTAATCTGCTTTCGGCGTTGGTGTCGCACGGCGGCGGCGTAGGAAAAGGGCGGTCATGGCCAGCCAGATGGCGGCGAGGGAAAGCCACGTGATAGCATATTGCAAGTGATCATTGGGGATGCGGGCCGTGTCGACCGGCAGCGGCGTCACGTGCGGGTCTGGCTGTGAGCCGGAGCGCACAACCAGCAGCACCGGCGCGGTTTTCAGCGCGGCGGCCATGATCGGCACATCGCGGGCGAACCAGATATTGGCGGCGCGGTCAGGTTCTGGGGTGAAATTGTCGGTTTCCTGAGGCCATTGCAGATTGCCGGTCAGCGTGGCCGGGCCTGCTGTGTGCAGCTTTTTCTTATTACCCGCGAGCACGAAGCCCAGATCGACGAGGATGCGGCGGCCATCCTTGAGCACGAAGGGCGCAATCACGCGGTAGCCTGCGCCCAGATCCTTTTGCGAGACCAGCACATGCAGTGATTTTTCCCCCAAGGTGCCTGTCACCGAAACCGGCAGATAGGCGTCACGTTCGGGATCGGGATTGGCGGGCAGATCAACGGGTGCGGCGGTGATGCGTGCGTTGATGTCGGCGATGACGGATTGTTTCCAGTCAAGACGCTGGATTTGCCAGATACCCAGCGCCAGCAGGATGCCCGCGCCGCCTAGGCCGATGATCAACAAAAATAGCGTGCGCCGCATTCGGATCTCTCTGGGTGAAACGACAAGCGCGCGAAGGGGGCTTCGCGCGCTTTGGGTTTTACGTGTTAGGGGTGCGGATGCAACCCCCGGTCTTTTGGCCTGACTTTTAGATCAGGTCGGCACGCCCCACATATAGACGGCGAAGAAGAGGAAGAGCCAGACAACGTCAACGAAGTGCCAATACCAAGCTGCGGCCTCAAAACCCACGTGGCGTTCGGGGGTGAAGTGCCCCTTGATCGCGCGCATCAGGCAGATGAACAAAAAGATTGTCCCGATGATCACGTGAAAGCCGTGGAAGCCTGTGGCCATGAAAAAGGCAGAGAAGAACATGTCGCCGCCGAACGTCCAGTCGTCATGCACCAGCAGTTCGTAATATTCAAACGCCTGCAACGCGGTAAACGCGACGCCCAGCACAACCGAGATGGCAAGGCCGGTAATCAGATCTTTGCGGTTGTTTTCATGCACCAGCGCGTGGTGTGCCCATGTGACGGCACAGCCCGACAGCAGCAGAACCAGCGTGTTGATCAGCGGCAGGTGAAAGGCGTCGACGGGAATAATCTCAGGCTTCACATATTCGGTGCCGACATAGTCGTACATCGGATAGATCGCCTGTTTGAAGAAGGTCCAGAACCAGACAACAAAGAACATCACTTCGGACATGATGAACAGGATAAAGCCGTAACGCAGGCCGATGCGCACAACGCCGGTGTGATCGCCCACTTCGCTTTCGGTGACGACTTCGGACCACCATGCGAACATGACATAAAGCACCGCAACCAGCCCACCGAGGAACAGGAAGGGCGTGACATCGTGCATCCAGAGCACGGCGCCAAACAGCATGGCACAGCCCGCAAGCGAGCCAAGCAGCGGCCAGGAAGAGGGCGCTAGGATGTGGTAATCGTGGTTCTTTGCATGGGCCATGGTTTGGGGTCCCTCACCTTTGTTCAATCAGGTCGTTAATTCAGGTTTGTGCTGCTGTCCTGTTCGAGGGCGGCGTAGCCTTCGGGCAGGTCAATCTCGTAGAACGTATAGGATAGTGTGATGGTATGTACAAACTTCCCATCGCGGTCATTTACGATTTCTGGGTCTACAAAAAAGCTGACCGGCATCTGCACCCGTTCACCCGGTGCAAGCACCTGTTCGGTAAAGCAAAAGCAGTCTATTTTCTCAAAGAAGGCGCCCGCGGTGTAGGGCGTCACGTTATAGCTGGCCTGGCCTGCAACGGGTTTGTCGGTAGGATTATAGGCCTCATAGAAGGCAAGCCCGGTATCCCCGATGCGGATTTCCATCTCGCGGACAACAGGTTTGAATTCCCACGGCATCCCCGCGTTCAACGATCCGTCAAAGCGCACCTTGACAGTCTGGTCCAACACTTCGCCATACGCGCCATCGGCCTGCCCCGGCGTCCCGCCAAAGCCCGTGACGCGGCAGAACCAGTCGTAGAAAGGGACCGACGCCCAAGCCAGTCCGCCCATCAACACCACAACGCCGACGGTTTGCATAACGGTTTTCTGTGGTCCGGTGAGGGCCATTACTGTGTCACCTCGCGCGTTTCAGGCGGCAGCTCAAAGTCGGTCTGCGTGATCTTGACGAATGTCAGCGCCATCACCAACACCACAAATGCGCCCAGCATCAATCCGACGCCCAGGTTACGGCCCCGGCGACGTGTGTGCAGTTCATGTTCAGCACGAATGCTCATCCCCAACCTCCCAGGCCCCATGGGCGCAATGCCGCTTCGGCAAGGATCGCGCCGAAGTGCAAGAAAAGATACAGCAGCGAAAGCCGGAAAAAGCGGCGTTCAACGGCAAAGTTGTCGGCTTCGGAATCGCCTTCGTCACGGTGCCAGATGCGCCATGCGCCGAGCAAAAACAGCGCGTTCAGCACCACGGCCACGGCCAGATAAATCCAGCCGCCGATGGCGGTAAAGCCGGTGGCGATGGCCAAGGCGGCCAGCAGCACGGTGTAAATCATGATATGGCGGCGCGTGGCCGGGCGGCCATGGGTAACCGTCAGCATCGGCACGCCCGCGTCATCGTAATCCGAGCGCATGAACAGCGCCAGCGCCCAGAAATGCGGGGGTGTCCACATGAAGATCAGCGCGAACATCAGCCATGCCTCGACGGAAAAGCTGCCGGTGGCGGCGACCCAGCCGATCACGGGCGGGAAGGCGCCGGCGGCACCGCCGATGACGATGTTCTGAGGCGTCAGGCGTTTGAGCCACATCGTGTAGAAAACGGCATAATAGAGGATCGTAAACAGCAGCATCGCTGCCGCCAGCAGATTTGCCGCCAGCCCCAGCATCATCACCGACAGGCCCGACAGGGCGACACCCAGCGCCAATGCCTCGCCCGGCTGTACCCGGCCCGATGGGATCGGACGGCTTTGGGTGCGGCGCATCACGGCGTCGATATCTGCGTCCCACCACATATTCAGCGCGCCAGAGGCCCCGGCCCCGATGGCGATGAACAGAATCGCGGCAAAGCCCACAACCGGGTTCACCCCCACGGGCGCGGCCAACATGCCGACCAATGCCGTAAACACCACAAGCGACATTACGCGCGGTTTCAACAGGGCAAAGTAATCACCCAGCTGCGTCTCGTATTCAGTTGTTGGTGTATTGGTGATGTCGGTCATCACAGGGGCCTTTCAAAGCGGTCATTGGGCGGGCGTAATACCCGCCCAATGCTGTTTAGTTGGAGGCGACTTAGTTGGACGCGACGGTCAGCGGCGTGCCGATGTCGGCATATTCCGCTTTGGCCTTGCCCAGCCATTCCGCATAGGCCGCTTCAGACACAACCTTGACGGTGATGGGCATATAGGCGTGGGCCTGGCCGCACAGCTCGGAACACTGGCCGTAGTACACACCCTCTTGCTCGGCGGTGAACCACAGTTCAGCCAAACGACCTGGCACGCCGTCTTGCTTTACGCCAAAGGCGGGCACGGTCCAGGCGTGGATCACATCGCTGGCGGTGACCTGCACCACCACGGTTTTGCCAACCGGGATCACGACAGAAGTGTCGGTAGCCAGCAGAAAATCTTCGCGGGCATAGCCTGCGCTTTCAAGCTTGGTCACCATCGCATCGTCCAGCACAAAGGGGGTCACGTCGTCGTCACCATCACCCAGCGTGGCCGGAGCGCCGATCATATAGCTGTCAAAGCCGAACTCTTCGTCGACATATTCGTAGGACCAATACCATTGGTTGCCTGTGGCTTTGATCGTGATGTCAGCCTGTGGAATTTCCTGCTGACGGAACAGGATCGGCAGCGAATAGGCCCCGATCAGCACCAGAATCAGGATCGGCCCGACCGTCCACAACACTTCGATCGGGGTGTGGTGCGTGAACGAAGACGGCGTTGGATTGCGCTTTTTATTGTAGCGGATCATCACCCAGATGATCAGCCCCGTCACGAAGACCGTGATCACGGTGATGATCACGAGGATCAGGTAATCGAGGTCGTGAATGTCCTGCGCCACGCGGGTCACGGCAGGCTGGAAGCCCATCTTGCCGTCGATCGGCCTGCCAACGACATCGAGCCCATCAATGCGCAGGCTGTCTTGGGCCATGGCTGGCAGGGCGGCAAAGCTGGCCATGAGACCAGAAAGGGAGAGAAGATGTTTCATATATCGTCCTGATCTTGTGACCATTTTGTAGTCGAAAAAGGCCACCGTGCCGCGGATGCGGTTCGGTGCCGTTGTAATCCTTGTGCTTACAATCATATTCTGAGTTCAAGATAAAGTCACATGCTTGCGTCAATCAGACGCTATACCCAATTTTGTGACATCAATTGAGGATGATCCACATGAGCACCGCCCCTTTTGCCCCTTTTGAGGCCGATCTGGACCGCGAAACCGCCCTTGGCGTGCTGCGCGAAGCGGTGGCGGGGGCCGATGACGGTGAATTATTTCTTGAAAGACGCAGGTCCGAGGCGCTGATGTTCGACGATGGCCGCCTCAAGACGGCCAGTTATGACGCATCAGAGGGATTCGGCCTGCGTGCGGTGCGCGGTGAAGTGGCGGGATACGCCCATTCCACGGAACTGTCCGAAGCGTCGCTGCGCCGGGCGGCAGAGACCGCGCGCCTGGCAGTGGGCGAAGGTGGCGGCACCTGGGCCGATGCACCAACCGCCACCAACCAGCGACTATACACCGACGAAGACCCGATTGCGGGGCATGGTTTTCCCGTCAAGGTCGAGACATTACGCGAAATGGACGCCTATGCCCGCGGGCTGGACCGTCGCGTGGTACAGGTCAGCGCCACCATCGCTGCCAGCCTGCAAGAGATCGAGATATTGCGCCCTGAAGGCACGTCGGTGCGTGATGTGCGGCCAATGACGCGGGTGAACATCTCTGTCATCGTAGAGCAAGACGGGCGACGCGAAAGCGGCAGCGTGGGCGGCGGCGGGCGCATCGGTCTTGACGGCATGCTGGCCCCTGAGGACTGGCAGGCCAAGGCGCGCGAGGCGCTGCGCATTGCCTGCGTCAACCTGGAGGCCGTCCCTGCCCCGGCAGGCGTGATGGACGTCGTGCTTGGCCCCGGCTGGCCCGGTATTTTGCTGCACGAGGCCATAGGCCATGGGTTGGAGGGCGATTTCAACCGCAAGGGCAGCAGCGCCTTTGCAGGGTTGATGGGGCAACGGATCGCTTCAAAGGGTGTGACGGTTCTGGATGACGGCACGATCCCGGATCGTCGTGGGTCGATTAGTGTGGATGACGAAGGCACACCTTCGGCGCGTAATGTGCTGATCGAAGATGGTGTGTTGGTGGGTTATATGCAGGACCGGCAGAACGGGCGATTGATGGAGACAGCCTCGACCGGAAACGGGCGGCGACAGTCCTACGCGCATATCCCGATGCCGCGCATGACCAACACCTATATGCTGGGCGGCGATGTGGCACCCGGTGATATTGTGGCGGATCTGAAGGATGGCATTTACGCCGTGGGCTTTGGCGGCGGCCAGGTGGATATCACCAATGGTAAATTCGTGTTCTCCTGTACCGAAGCCTACCGCGTCATAGACGGCAAGGTTGGCGCACCAGTCAAAGGGGCGACCCTGATCGGTGATGGGGCCACCGCGCTCCAGCAAATCAGGGCAATTGGCAATGATCCTGCCCTGGACCCTGGCATGGGAAACTGCGGCAAGCAGGGACAATGGGTGCCTGTGGGTGTGGGTCAACCGACGCTCATGATCGGTGGGTTGACCGTGGGCGGTGCGGCGACCTGAGGCGGCGTAGAGCAGGGCCAAGCCACCATCGGCCCCCAGGGGTCCGCTTCCCGAGGGATTTATCTGGCGAGGTGAAAGAGACAGGCCGGTATTAATGCAGGTTTCGGGATTTGTGGTAAATCCACGCTGAATGATTCACGCGTTGTTAACCACCAGGTTCTATACCTGATTCTGCAACGGACGGAGCTTCGGATGACTGACAAGGACCTACATCCTTCTTCCACTCACCCCCCACTCCCACCCACCCCGGAAGACGAACAGTTTGCCCGCCTCCGTCTGTTGCGCTCGCGCCGAGTTGGCGTTTCGACGTATAAACGACTGCTGACTGAATATGGCACTGCGCAAAATGCGCTGGCCGCGCTGCCGGAGGTGGCGCGCGCCGCGGGCGTTTCGGATTACCAAATCTGCCCTGATGGGGTGATCCGCGCCGAGTTGAAATCCGCCCGTGACGCTGGTGCGCGGCTGCTGATCCAAGGAACGCCATCTTACCCTGATATCCTGAACGATCTGTCCGATGCGCCACCATTTCTATGGGCTATCGGCGATGTGACGCTTTTGATGCGGCCGATGATCTCTCTGGTTGGGGCGCGCAATGCATCGTCACTGGGGCGGCGCATGGCCCAGACGCTGGCGCATGATCTAGGGGCCGCAGGCTATGTCGTGGTGTCGGGGCTGGCGCGGGGTATTGACGCCGCCGCCCATCACGCGGCGCTGGCAACTGGTACGGTTGCGGTGCAAGCCGGCGGGGTGGACGTCATATACCCTACCGAAAATACGGATCTGGCAAGAGAGATTGAAAAGCGTGGACTGCGCGTGTCAGAGCAACCTATGGGGTTGCAACCGATGTCACGGCATTTCCCCAGTCGAAACCGTATCATCGCGGGGTTGAGCCGGGCAACCGTGGTGGTAGAAGCGGCAGCGAGATCAGGCAGTTTAATCACGGCGCGCGATGCGCTGGACCAAGGCCGCGACGTTCTGGCTGTGCCCGGTCACCCGATGGATGCGCGCGCTGCGGGGTGTAACATGTTAATCAGGGATGGTGCTGCGCTGATACGCTCGGCAGCAGATATATTGGAGGCGCTGCCTGCTTTGTCCAAACCTGCGCCTGCGTCAGAGGAAGCAGCGATCGGCCGGCCGACACCCCCGCCCGATCCACCCCGCCCGCGCCGCAGCCTGCGCGACACGGCAGCGCTGCATATGCAAATCCTGTCGCGCCTTGGCCCCTCGCCCCTGGCGGAGGATCAGCTGATCCGCGACTTGCAAGTTCCCTCCGCCGATATCAGCCCGGCATTGCTGGACCTTGAACTGGAAGGCGAGATCGCACGGGACCCAGGTGGTTTGCTGACCCGCAAAGCGTGATGTCTGTTGGAAAATGAGGTCATCGACAAGCTGCGGACGTTGTCGAAGCTGACCCCGTAAAGGCTGTTGATCCAGTGGCCCAATCCAGGTCCCTATCCCTTGTCTTTGACGTCGCTGGCCGCGCTGCGCATTGACAATCCCCCCCACCATCCCACATGTGACAACGCGAGTTAGCCCGATATTTTGACCTAAGGTGCCTGAATTTATGCCAGTTGTTGTTGTCGAATCCCCTGCCAAGGCCAAAACGATCAACAAGTATCTGGGGGATAACTTTACGGTTTTGGCATCTTATGGCCACGTCCGTGATCTGCCGCCGAAAGACGGATCAGTCGATACCGACAATGATTTTGACATGTTGTGGGAGATCGCCAGCGACAGCAAGAAACACGTCAAAGCGATTGCCGATGCGCTGGCGAAAGACAACGAACTGATCCTCGCGACTGACCCCGACCGCGAAGGCGAGGCGATCAGCTGGCATTTGCAAGAGGCGCTGACCAAGCGCAAATCCATTAAGAAAGACACGCCCGTCAGCCGCGTGGTGTTTAACCAGATCACCAAAAAGGCCGTGACAGAGGCGATGGCAAACCCCCGCCAGGTCGACATGCCGTTGGTCGAGGCATACCTCGCGCGCCGCGCCTTGGATTATCTGGTGGGGTTCAACCTGTCGCCGGTGCTGTGGCGCAAATTGCCGGGTGCCAAATCCGCGGGCCGGGTACAATCTGTCACCCTGCGCCTGATTGTCGAGCGCGAGATGGAAGTCGAGGCCTTTCGCGCCCGCGAATATTGGAGCGTCAAAGCGCTGCTGGCCACGCCGCGCGGTCAGGAATTTGACGCACGCCTTGTATCCCTGGCGGGCAAAAAGCTGGAGCGTTTTGATCTGGCCGACGCAACACAGGCCGAAATGGCCGTGCAGGCGATCACCAGCCGTGACCTGAAAGTCATGAGCGTCGAGGCCAAACCCGCCAGCCGCAACCCGTCTGCCCCCTTCATGACATCGACCCTGCAACAAGAGGCCAGCCGCAAGTTCGGCATGGGCGCGCGCCAGACCATGAGCACAGCCCAGCGTCTGTATGAAGCCGGGCACATTACCTATATGCGAACCGACGGCATCGACATGGCCCCCGAAGCCGTGACCATGGCGCGCGATGCGATCAAGGACCGATTTGGCGCCGATTACGTGCCGGGCGAACCACGGATTTATAAAAACAAAGCCAAGAACGCCCAGGAAGCGCACGAATGTATCCGCCCCACGGATATGACCAAGGACGCCGCAGCGCTGAAGCTCGATAGTGATCAGGCGAAACTCTATGATCTGATCTGGAAGCGCACGCTGGCCTGTCAGATGGAAAGCGCGCGTCTGGAGCGGACCACCGTCGAAATCGGCAGCAAGGATGGCCAGGTCGGCCTGCGCGCCAATGGTCAGGTCGTGCTGTTCGACGGGTTCCTGCGCGTCTACGAAGAAGGCCGCGATGATGTGGTCGACGAAGACGACAAGCGCCTGCCGCAGATCAATGACGGCGATCCTATGGACAAGCGCGCCGTCACCCCAGAGCAGCATTTCACCCAGCCGCCACCCCGCTATACCGAAGCGACGCTGGTCAAACGCATGGAAGAGTTGGGCATTGGTCGGCCGTCAACCTATGCCAGCATCGTGACGACGATCCAGGATCGTGAATATGTCCGCAAAGAGGGCAACCGCCTGATCCCCGAGGACAAGGGGCGTTTGGTCACAGCGTTTCTGGAAAACTATTTCCGCAAGTATGTCGGCTATGATTTCACTGCCGATCTGGAAGACCAGCTTGATAAAGTCAGCGCCGGGGATGCCGCCTATAAAGAAGTGCTGCGGCGTTTCTGGCGTGATTTCTCTGCCGCGATTGCGGAAACGGCTGAACTGCGCATTACCGAAGTGTTGGAAAAGATCAACGAGGTGCTTGAACCGCATCTGTTTCCACCCACCGAAGACGGCGGCGACCCGCGTCTGTGTCCCAATTGCGAGTTGGGCCGCCTCAGCATGCGCACGGCGCGTTCGGGCGGGGCATTCATTGGCTGTTCTAACTATCCGGAATGCCGCTACACCCGTCCCTTTGGTCCACCCGACCCAGAAGCAGAAGCCAGTGCCATCCCCCCCGATGGCAAGCTCTTGGGCGAAGATGCAGGTGACGAGATCCGCGTCTTCAAAGGGCGCTTTGGCCCCTACGTGCAGCGCGGCCCGGTGACGGAAGACAACAAAAAGCCGCCGCGCCAGTCGGTGCCAAAAGAATGGCCCGCGGAAGAGCTTGAGCTGGAAACCGCCTTGCGCCTGCTGTCCCTGCCCCGCCAGATTGGTCCGCACCCCGAAGATGGGATTATGGTTTGGGCCAATATCGGGCGCTATGGTCCTTATATCAAACACGCCGAAAGCACGTCTGACCGGGGCGGCACCAATGCCAACCTCGAAGGGCTGGACGAGGTGTTTACCGTCGGCATGAACCGCGCAGTGCAGCTCTTGGCCGAAAAGGTCGCCAGCCGAGGCGGGCGGGGCAAGGCCGCCAAACCGATCCGCGAGATGGGCGACCATCCCGATATGGGCGGCGAAGTGAATATCATGGAGGGCAAATACGGGCCATACGTGAAGTGGGAAAAGGTCAACGCGACGATCCCCAAAGAGGTAGAACCCGCAGACCTGACGATGGAGCGCGCGGTCGAGCTGATCGAGGAAAAGCTGGCAAAGTCCCCGGCCAAGCGCAAAGCCGCAACGAAGAAAAAGGCCCCGGCAAAGAAAGCCACTACCAAGAAGACCCCTGCGAAAAAGCCGGCCGTCAAGAAAACCGCCACAAAGAAGCCCGCCGCCAAAAAACCTGCCGCACCAGAGTAGGTGCGGCGGACATGCGCGTATCCTGCGACATCACATCGCACATCATGAATATGTGATTTGCGTTTTACTGCCCGTTTTCGGATCAGGGTCCCACCAAGACCTCAATGAAAGGCAGAGACATGTCAGGCACAGTTTTTACACGACGCGGATTGATTGCGGCCAGTGGCGCGGCACTTTTGACTCCGACCATCCTGCGCGCGCAGGAACTGGGACAGGCCCCCCGCGAACATTCCAACGAAGCGCCCGTGCGCCACAACGCGTCCAGCTTTGTAAAGCAACGCTGGCAGGATCATTTCGATACGCTGGGCAAGGCGGCGATTGTTGCCGACACCACCAGCCGTGCTCTGCACTTCTGGAGCGGCGATGGTCAGACCTACAATGTTTACCCGACATCCGTGCCGCGCAGCGACGAACTGACCAAGCGCGGCTATACTGAGATTGTACGCAAGAAGATCGGCCCCGACTGGACACCGACTTCTTCGATGATCGAGCGTGACCCGGAGCTGAAATACATGCCCCCCGGCCCTGACAACCCGCTGGGCACACATGCTATGTATCTCAGCTGGCCTGCTTACCTTATCCACGGCACGCATGACACCCGCAAGATCGGGCGTCAGTCATCGGATGGCTGTATCGGTCTATACAACCACATGATCGAGGCACTCTTCCAGATTGCGCCTATCGGCACACAAGTGCGCATCGTCTGACACGCCAAGGCGGCCTCCCCTATCGTAACACCACGTAATTGACTTTGCCGCAGTGCGGCGTCACACATGGGCGATAATTTCAAGGGGAGGTCACCGTGAAGAAGATATTTGGGTCCGCCACCGAAGCGCTGGAAGGTGTTCTGTCGGATGGCATGTTGATCGCCGCAGGAGGCTTTGGTCTCTGTGGCATTCCGGAATTGCTGTTGCAGGCGATCAAGGAAAACGGCGCCAAGAACCTCACGTTTGCCTCGAACAACGCGGGCGTGGATGATTTCGGCATCGGTATTTTGTTGCAGACGCGACAGGTTAAGAAAATGATCTCCTCCTACGTAGGCGAAAACGCCGAGTTCATGCGCCAGTATCTGTCGGGCGAGCTTGAGCTCGAGTTCAACCCACAAGGCACGCTGGCCGAACGGATGCGCGCGGGCGGTTGCGGTATACCGGGATTCTACACCAAAACCGGCGTCGGCACCCAGATTGCCGAGGGTAAGGAAGTCAAAACCTTTAATGGTGAAGAGTACATTCTCGAAGAAGGCATCTTTGCCGATCTTAGCATCGTCAAAGCCTGGAAGGCCGATGACACTGGCAACCTGATCTTCCGCAAGACCGCGCGCAACTTTAACCCGCCCGCCGCCATGTGCGGCAAAGTATGTATCGCCGAAGTTGAAGAGATCGTGCCGCGCGGGTCCTTGGACCCTGACCACATCCACTTGCCTGGCATCTATGTGCACCGCATCGTGCAGGGCACCCATGAGAAACGCATCGAACAACGTACGACGCGCAAGCGGGAGGATGTATAATGTCGATTGAAGCAAAAGGCTGGGACCGCAACCAGATGGCGGCACGTGCCGCACAAGAGCTGGAAGACGGCTGGTATGTGAACCTGGGCATCGGCATCCCGACGCTGGTGGCCAACTATGTCGGCGACAAGGACATCACCCTGCAGTCTGAAAACGGCATGTTGGGCATGGGTCCCTTCCCCTTTGAAGGCGACGAAGACCCCGATTTGATCAACGCGGGCAAGCAGACGATTACCGAATTGTCCCGCACCGCCTATTTCGACAGCGCCACGTCATTTGGCATGATCCGGGGCGGTAAGATTGCCGCCGCGATCCTGGGCGCGATGGAAGTAGCCGAAAACGGCGATCTGGCAAATTGGATGATCCCCGGCAAGCTGGTCAAGGGCATGGGCGGCGCTATGGATCTGGTGGCCGGTGTTGGTCGTGTGATCGTTGTGATGGATCACACCAACAAACACGGTGAGAGCAAGGTGCTAAAGGAATGCACGCTGCCGCTGACGGGCAAGGCCGTGGTTGATCGTATCATCACCAACCTTGGTGTGCTCGACGTCGTCGAGGGTGGCCTGCGCATCGTTGAATGTGCCGATGGCGTTACCGAAGACGAACTGCGCGCCGCAACTGACGCCACCATCATCTAATCGAAGCGTCTCCTGGCCCTTCCGCTTTGCGCACCACTTTTTAACCGTACGCATCGGGAAAGGCCGGGGGACAACCCCACCTGCATGAGCGTTCGACATCGTGCAGGCGACAACGGGTCAGTTCAGGGCGGCAAAGACACAGCCATCGCTGATCAGCTCTGGCGGTGTCAGGCACAGCCCCTTGGCAACCTGGAACGCGGCCAGCACCTTGGGCACGTAATCGCGGGTTTCGGCAAAGGGTGGCACGCCATCGTGTTTGCGAACCGAGCCCTCGCCGGCATTATACCCTGCCAGCACTAGGATCGGATCACGGTCGAAATGCCCCATGAGCCAGTTCAGGTATTTGACCCCGCCGCCGATGTTCTGCGTCGCCACCAGACTGTCAGTAACGCCAAACCGCGCGGCGGTGTCGGGCATGAGTTGCATCAGCCCCTGTGCCCCAGCCTTGCTGACTGCATCAACACGCCCGGCTGATTCCACGGTTATCACGGCCAGCACGAGTGCGGGCGACACTTCGGTCCCGATCGTCGCGCGCAGGATGTCGATCCCATTGGCGCGGGCGATGTCCTGCATTTGTTGCAAACGTGGGGCAGGCACAGGCGATGTGCCGCCAGCCAAGGTCGCCATCGCCAGTTCCAACCGGCCCGGCCCCGCCTTGGCCGCTGTGGGTGATACCTTGTCCCAGAACCAATCGAACTGCCCCGGCGCCAGCGGGGCGATGGCCCCCGATGGGGTAAGCACCGCCGCAGGCGCGGGCGCAGGTTTGGCCTGGGCGGCGGGGTCGATCTGAATGGTAATGCGTTTGGCACCCGGTTTGGGCGGCGAAATACGTTTGGCCGCGAAATCCGCAAATGGTTTTGGCCCTGCATCAGCCCCCTGGCCTATCGCCAGCAGGCCTGCAATCAGCCCCGATGCCAGAAAACGTATCATTTTGCCTGTCCTGCTCTGCGTCTTATGCGCTTTTGCCCGCTAATATCTCATGAAAGACCCTCTCAAACCAGCAAATCAAGGCAGCAATCATGGCATTTTCGCCATATTTGCCGCCTGAAATTCAGGTTTTCAGTTGGTCCAAAAGTTTACAATTGATTAATTTCGTTTCTTTTCAACGCCTTGCGAAAAATTTCTAAAAAAAACTGTTTCAAGCTCAAATGTCATATTTGACGCCAAATTCACGCCCCATTCACCCGGCTATATAGCGTCATACCAAGTCGAACAGGTGCTGATTGAGAGTGAAGCACCAAACGGACGACGGGGTTAGAACTTAAAACTTAATGATCCTTGGAGGGACATACCATGATGAACTTTATCAAAAACTTCCGTAAAGACGAAGACGGCGCCGTAACAGTTGACTGGGTTGTGCTGACCGCCGCCGTTGTTGGCCTGGCCGTTGCCGCCTATTCCTCGATCGAAACAAGCGCGACAGCTCTGACCGGTCGTACAGCTGCGATCATCGACCTCGAGTAATTCGGTCTGATGTGATCGTACCATAGGATCGGCCCCTGCGGCCTTTCCGAACTCGATCCAGAGAGGCCACCTCCAGAATATGGATGTGGCCTCTTTTTTTTACAAATGCCTACCACGACCAAACCTTTGGAGAAATCGATGCTGACCCTGCTCAAGCACTTCATAGACGATGATAACGGCGCAGTTACTGTTGACTGGGTCGTGCTGACGGCCGCAGTCGTTGGGCTGGCGTTGTTGTTGGTCGGAACGTTACATGATTCATCCGTTGGCCGGCTTGACGCACTTGGCCAGATGCTTTTGGCGCGCTTTTTTCCCTAATTAAGCCTGGCAGAACCCCAAAACATGATTAACGGTGATTTACGGACAATCGCCCCGCTCACGACCTAATGTTGCCATATTCCACTGTTATACCGAACTAAATGACACAAGGTCGGGAAAACCCTGGCAGATCAGTAGCAATGAGGTGACAAAATGCGGGCCGTATTTGGATTGGTCCTTTTGGTGGGTATCGCACTTGCCGGTGGGGCCGTTTATCTGGCGAAAGACCAGATCGCTCAATATCAGGCAGCCAATGCCCAAGCACAGGCTGCGCTGGCAAAGGTTGTACCAACCAAAACCGTCTGGGTGGCCGACAAGCCGCTGAAGTATGGCCAGCAGTTGACGCGTGAGGATGTGCGCGAAGTGGCATGGCCCGAAAACGCCATTCCCGAAGGCGCCTTCCTTGAAGAAGCGACCCTTTTCCCCGAAAATACCGCAGAGCTGCGCGTCGTCTTGCGAAGCATCGAAAAGGACGAGGCCATCATGGCGGTCAAGGTGACAGAACCCGGTGAAGATTCCGGCCTGACATCGCGCCTGGAACGCGGCATGCGTGCCTTTACCATCAAAGTTGACGTCTCCAGCGGCGTTTCTGGATTTCTGCGTCCTGGTGACAAGGTCGACGTCTATTGGACCGGTCAGGTCAATCTGGGCGGCCAGACAAGAAGTGGTGAAGTGACCAAGCTGATCGAGGCGGGCGTCAAACTGATCGCCATCGACCAAAGCGCCAATTCGCTGGTCGACGAGGCATCTATCGCAAAAACCGTCACCGTGGCCGTCAGCCCACAACAGGTTGCTGCCTTCGCCCAAGCCCAGTCGACAGGTAATTTGTCACTGTCGCTGGTGGGTGCATACGACGATACGATTGCCGAAGCGATTGAGGTAGATCAGCGGTCGCTCTTGGGCATTGCCGCGCAGGAAACCATCGCTGAAGTGGCCCAAGAGAAGGTATGCACCATCCGCACCCGCCGCGGTGCCGAAGTGGTCGAAGTGCCAATCGCCTGCACAAACTAAATTAAAATCAATCTGTTACGAACCACTAAATCAAACGCCGCGGGCTCCGCGGCGTTTTCTACGTCAGGGTTATGTTGCCAATTGCCCACATAGCCACCTCTGCCCGGCACCATGATTCTTGCAATAAAAATGGAATTGCCGCAGAGTGTTCCAAACGACGGGCGCTAAGACCCTATTCCGAGGCGTGATCAAAAAGGCAGGTCACATGAAAATCGATAGATTTCTAAGAGCAGCCCTTATTGGGTTGACATTGAGTGCCGTGCCATTGGCACTGACGGTACCAGCACCGGCATTTGCGGACACGCTGCGGATCGTGAAGAAGGGCACCAACTCCACCCTCGACGTCCCGATGAACCGGGCAGTCGTGGTTGAAAGCGACATACCTTTTGCAGAACTCAGTATCGCAAATCCGGGCATCGCAGATATTTCATCTTTGTCCGATCGCACAATCTATGTCCTGGGCAAGTCGCCGGGACTGACGACGCTGACGCTGCTGGACGCCGGGGGTCAGTTGATCACCAATGTTGACGTGCGGGTCGCGGCAGATGTTTCCGAATTCAAAGAACGGCTGCGGCAAATTCTGCCCGGCGAGAATATCGAAGTGCGCACGGCAAACGACGGCATCGTCTTGTCGGGCATCGTGTCATCGACACAGCGGTTGCAGCGCGCGCTTGATTTGGCCGAGCGCTATGCGCCTGAACGTGTCTCCAATTTGATGAGCGTTGGCGGCATTCAACAGGTCATGATGAAGGTACGCTTTGCCGAAATGCAGCGAAACGTGTCGAAATCACTCGGCGCTTCGCTTGCGTTGAATGGTGCCATCGGTGGCACCGGCATCAATGGCGGGACCGGCACAACCAACACAGCCGGCGGCGTCGCCGGGTCATTGGGTGGCACGATCCCCACCACAAACCAGAATACCGGCGCCGTGCTCTTTGGCTTTAACGCAGGGTCGACCCAGGTGGGCATCTTGCTGGAAGCGTTGGAGCAAAAAGGTGTTGTCAGGTTTCTGGCCGAACCAAACCTTGTTGCGCTGTCCGGCCAAGAGGCGCGGTTCCTTGCGGGGGGCGAATACCCGGTGCCGGTGGCCCAAACTGGCGACAGAATTTCCATTGAATTCAAGCCTTTCGGTGTTGAACTTACCTTTGTCCCTCGTGTGGTCGACAAAGATCTGATCAATCTTGAAATGAACGCAGCCGTGTCGGCGATCGACCCAACCAATAGTATCTCGCTCGGCAACGGGATCGAGATTTCTGCCTTTACCCGGCGCGAGACATCGACAACCGTAGAAATGCGCGACGGCGAAAGCTTTGCCATTGCGGGGCTGCTGACCGACGACTTTACCGACAATTCGCGGCAGTTGCCTTGGATTGGTGATGTGCCGGTCCTTGGCGCGTTGTTCCGGTCGGCGGACTATCAGCGCAGCCAGACGGAACTTGTGATTATTGTCACGGCGCATCTGGTCACCCCTACCCGCGGCGAAGCCTTGGCTCTGCCGACGGACCGCATCAAACCACCCACGGAAAAAGACCTGTTCCTGTACGGGCGCACCGCCGACGGCACCCGCGCCCCGAAAAAAGGCGCAGCAGGTGAAGTGGCAAAGCAAGATTTTGGTGGCTCCTATGGCTATGTACTGGATTGATCCCATGAAAAGCGCGACAGCCCGGAAAATTTTCAGCATCGGCACTCTGACGGGGGCACTAGGTCTTGCGGCCTGCTCGCCCAGCAACGATCCGGTTTACACTCAGTTCTATCGCGAAGCCGGATCGATCACCGACACTGGCAATTTCGGCAACGCGACATTGAACAACCGCCAGATCATGACCGGTGAAAAGCAGTATACGCTGGATCTGGCCAAGCGTTTCGCGGCAGAAGTCAATTCGACCGTGACCTTTGCGTTCAACTCAGCGCAGTTGGATGCAAACGCCCAGGCGGTCCTACGACAGCAAGCAACCTGGATCAGACAGTTCCCGGAAATTCGCTTCCGTGTCTTTGGCCATACCGATCTGGTTGGATCAAACGCATACAACCGCTCTTTGGGACTGAAACGCGCCAACGCCGTCGTTGCCTATTTGTCGGGCTTGGGCATCAGCCGAAGCCGTCTGGAGGCTGTTGTTTCCTTTGGCGAAACCCAGCCACTGATCGTGACCCAAGGTCGCGAACGCCGGAACCGGCGCACCGTGACCGAAGTAAGCGGTTTCGTTGGACGCCATCCCACCGTGCTGGATGGTAAATACGCACAGATCATCTACCGCGAATACATTGCCAGCGCCGTACCTATATCCACATTGAGCGACGGGCTGACTGCTGGCGCCGGCACCGAATAACGCAAAGAAACATCTCGAAAGAAGCGCCGCGTCCTTGATGCGGCGCTTCACGTTTTGGGGCGAGCCGCCGCTTTGCTCCGCTGTCCAATCCCGCTTCTTTTTGCTTATCGTTTCAAGATACCCAACAATCGAAGCTTTTTGGCCCCAATCTCGCCCAAGTTCGGTGTGATATTAGCTTCAATAGGACAGATGTGTCCGACCTGATGGTCGGGCATGCAAGCCGCAGAAGGCAGGGATTGGTGCAACAGATATCAGCCCCCTTTTGCCAAGCCGTTGAACAGTAAAGGATAAAAGGTCATGAGCAGCAGTATGCCACAGCCGGAGACGGCGCCCATCGTCGCCTGTACGATCAGCCGTGATGTGCAAAACTTTGACCTGTTGATCGAGGACATGGAAGCGACCTTGGGCGAAAGCTGGGGCGATCTCGGTTTTGCCGAAGCTTTGGCCTTTTTCAGTCAGCCAGAGGCGGAGGCGATGGAATTTGTCGCCCTCGCCATCGACGAAACTGACGAGGAAAACCTTGTCTTGATGAGCGAGATCATCAGCCAGGCCAAATCGCGTGACATCAAGGTGATCCTGATCGCCGAGGACGTGACGCCAGCCGCACTTCATTCCCTCCTTCGCCAAGGCGCGGACGAATTTGTTCCCTACCCGCTGCCCGAAGGTGAACTGGCTCAGGCTATCGCGCGCGTCCGCGCTACCGATCAGGCACCGGAACCGGCAGAAGGTGCCAAGGCTCCGACCCTCAAGGCCGGCGCACACAAGGATGGTGCGATGATCGTGGTGCATGGTCTTGCCGGTGGCACCGGGGCGACCACGCTTGCCGTCAACCTGGCGTGGGAGCTGGCAAATGTAGATAAGAAAAACCCGCCATCCGTCTGCCTGCTGGATCTTGATCTGCAATTTGGCGCCGTCGCGACTTTCCTTGATCTGCCACGCCGCGAAGTTGTCTATGACATGTTGTCCGACACTGAAACGATGGACGAAGAGATTTTTGGCCAGGCGTTGCAGACCTTTGATGAAAAGCTTCACGTGCTCACCGCACCTGCCGACATGCTGCCGCTGGATCTGATCACCTCCGAGGACGTGAACCGTATTCTGGATATCGCACGCAATCAGTTCGATTACGTCATCGTCGATATGCCCTCGACGCTGGTGCAATGGTCCGAAACGGTGCTGAGCAACGCACATGTGTATTTCGCGATGCTGGAACTCGACATGCGCTCGGCGCAGAACGCTTTGCGGTTCAAGCGCGCTCTGCAATCCGAAGAACTGCCCGTAGAGAAGCTGCGGTATGTCATGAACCGCGCGCCTAAATTCACTGATCTGAATGCCAAGAGCCGGGTCAAGCGTATGGCGGAATCGCTGAGCATCTCGATTGACGTACAATTGCCGGACGGCGGCAAACCGATCACGCAAGCCAACGACCACGGTCTGCCGCTGGCCAGCTCCGCCCCGAAAAGCCCGCTGCGGCGTGAGATCGCCAAACTGGCGGCCTCCATCCATGACCTCAAGGGTGATCAGGCGCAGGCCGCCTGATCCTCGCATTGAAAGAGCGTTCCGATGTTTTCAAAGTATAAAAAATCAGCAGACGTCAAAGCTGAAGCGGCCAACGTCACGAAGTTGGCAGCGGCCGCCCCGAAGCCCAAGGTCGATGCCCCCAAGCCCGCATCAATGCGCAGAGCACTGAAACCTGCCGCGGCGGCACCCGTGGACAAAGAGGTGAAGCGCAAGCAGCGCATGTCTGAGATCAAGCTGGAATTGCACCGCGCACTGCTTGATAACCTGAACCTGGCCGCGCTGGAACATGCCACCGAAGCCGATTTGCGTCAGGAAATCAATGAAATCGCGGTCGAAATTCTCGAAGAGAAGAGCATCGTCCTGAACCGCGAAGACCGGATGACGCTGAACTCCGAACTTTATGACGAGGTGACGGGTCTTGGCCCGTTGGAAACCTTGCTGAAAGATGAAACCGTCAACGATATTCTGGTCAACGGCCCACAGCAGATTTTTGTCGAACGCGCTGGCAAGCTGGAACTGACGGATGTGACGTTCAAGGACGAACGTCACCTGCTGCGCATCATCGACAAGATCGTGTCGGCCGTGGGTCGTCGCGTTGACGAATCCAACCCCTATGTCGATGCGCGCCTGAAAGACGGGTCACGCTTCAACGCCATGGTGCCCCCGGTTGCGGTCGATGGCAGCCTTGTCTCCATTCGTAAGTTCAAAAAGGACAAGCTCGGCATCGACGATCTGGTCAACTTTGGCGCCTTCACTGAAGAAATGGCCGCCTATTTGCAGGCCGCCGTGGCGACCCGCCTGAATATCATCGTGTCGGGTGGTACAGGGTCGGGTAAGACGACCACGCTCAACGCGCTGTCATCGTTCATCGACAACGCCGAACGCATTCTGACGATCGAAGACACCGCCGAACTTCAGCTGCAACAGACCCACGTAGGCCGGATGGAGAGCCGCCCGCCCAACGTCGAAGGCAAAGGCGAAGTATCGCCGCGCGACTGTTTGAAAAACGCCCTGCGGATGCGCCCTGACCGGATCATCGTGGGCGAAACACGTGGCGAGGAAGTGATCGACATGCTTCAGGCCATGAACACAGGCCATGATGGTTCCATGACGACGATCCACGCAAACTCCGCTCGGGACGGTGTGTCGCGTCTGGAAAACATGATCGCCATGGCTGGTATTGAAATGCCGCTCAAGGCGGTCCGCAGCCAGATTTCATCGGCCGTTAATCTGATCGTGCAGGCCAGTCGCTTGCAAGACGGTTCGCGCCGCATGACCTCGATCACCGAAATCACCGGGATGGAAGGTGAAGTGATCTCGATGCAGGAAATCTTTCGCTATCAGCGGGTCGGCCTGACACCGGACAACAAGATCATTGGCCATTTCACCGCTACGGGTGTGCGCAGCCACTATGCAGAACGGTTCCGGATGTGGGGCTACGATCTGCCTGCGTCCATCTACGAACCCATCGCCGCCCAGTAGCGCAAACGATGCGCTTTGGGCGCGACAAGCTCCATGCGCCTAAGGCGCAAAAAGGAATGATGACATGAGTGCCGAACCAATTATTTATGGGCTGATATTCGTCGGCGTGCTGGTGCTGGTCGAAGGCATCTATCTGGTTGCTTTCGGGAAATCCATCAGCCTCAACAGCCGGGTAAACCGGCGGCTTGAGATGCTGGAAAAGGGCACCCGCCGCGAAGAAGTGTTGGACAAGCTGCGCAAGGAAATGCAGCAGCACATGAATGCGCGCTCCATCCCGCTGTATTCGCTTCTGTCCGAACGTGCCCAGAAAGCCGCGATAGCCTTTACGCCTAAACAGCTGATCATGATCATGGGAGCGCTGGCGGTGATCGCATTTTTGGGCCTGACGATCGGCACCGAAACCGATGCACCCGTGCGCGCGCTGTTGTCGGTCGCCATCGGGGTTGGGGCCGTCTTTATCTGGGTATCCATGAAGGCCGGCAAACGCATGGGCATGATCGAAGAACAACTGCCGGATGCGGTCGAACTGATGGTGCGCTCGCTTAAGGTGGGACACCCGTTCACCAACGCGATCTCTATCGTGTCCAAAGAGATCCAGGACCCGCTGGCCTCAGAGTTTGGCGTGATCGCCGACGAAGCTGCCTATGGCCGCGACGTTGGTGAGGCGCTCAAGGACATGGCCGAACGGCTCGACATGCAGGATTTGCGCTTTCTTGCGGTGGCGGTCACGATCCAGCAGCAATCAGGCGGTAACCTTGCCGAAATTCTGGCCGGTCTGGCCAAGGTGATCCGGGCGCGGTTCCGACTGTTCCGCCGGGTCAAGGCGATCACGGCCGAGGCCAAATGGTCGGGCAAATTCCTGTCCGGTTTCCCACTGATGGCATTGGTGGTGATCAACCTGGGCGACCCGCACTATTACGATGGTGTACGTGATCACCCTTGGTTCATCCCGGCATGTTTTGTCGTCGGCATCTTCCTTGCGGCGAACCTGTTCGTGATGCGTATTCTCACAAATATCAAAGTGTAAGGGGCGACCGAGATGGATTTCCTGACCAATATCAATGCCAGCATCAGCGCCACGCTTGGGCCGATGGGCCTGATTATCATCGTCGGCGTTCTTGGGCTTGCGCTGGTGGCGATCACAGTCGCCATGATGTTGCGCCAACCCGAAGACCCGCTGACCAAGCTCAAGCGCGCCAGCGCAAGCCCCTCGGGCGTCGATCCCCGCAAGAAGCTGCGCCAGTCTGATCACAACGAGCAGTTGCAGAAATTCGCCAAATTCCTAGAACCTGATAACGTGGCCGAGTTGAGCGCCAAACAACTGTTGTTGCGTCAGGCGGGCTATCAATCGCGTGATGCGGTGCGCATCTTTTACTTTGCGCAGTTCCTGTTGGGGATTATCGGCTTGGTCGCAGGTGTCGTCTACGTCAATTTTCTGGGCGGCGGCGAAGGACTGAGCACCCAAAAGACGATGATGTATACCATCGGTCCGGGTGCCATTGGGTACTACCTGCCGAAATACTGGGTCACCCGCCGCGTTGAAGCTCGCAAAGAAGAGATTACCCGTGGTTTCCCCGATGCGTTGGACATGATGCTGGTCTGTGTTGAGGCCGGTCAGTCGCTGGACCAGTGTATCGTGCGCGTGGCACGTGAATTGCGCGCCTCCTATCTTGCCCTGTCCGAAGAATTTGAAATCGTCGCTTATGAAATGAAGGCCGGTAAGGACAAGATCACCGTGCTGAACGACATGGGCGAACGCTGTGGTGTGCAGGATGTTCAATCGTTCGTGACCGTTCTGGTACAATCGGCCGCCTTTGGTACGTCGATTTCCGATGCGTTGCGCGTCTACGCCGAGGAAATGCGCGACAAACGTGTGATGCGCGCCGAAGAGGCCGCAAACAAGTTGCCAACCAAGATGACCCTTGCCACAATGGGCCTGACCGTGCCGCCGCTCTTGATCATTCTGGTCGGGCCGTCGGCAAAAGGGATCGCAGACCTAGGCACCATGGGGCAATAATGGCTTTAATATTCCGGCGCAGCCCGTTCTGCGCCGTCCTACCGGGCCTCTTTTTGGCCTTTGGTTTGGCCGCCTGTTCTCCGGGCGGCTTTTCCGCATCCGGTTTTACCAAAAACCGCGACAACCCTTACGCCCCCGGTGTAAACCAACGTAAATCTGCCGAAGACGGGGTTGAGGTCGGGCATCGCCTGATGGCGGCCGGGCAATATGAACTGGCCATCAAATCCTTTAACAGGGCAGCGTTGGATCAGGGCTTGGACGCCGAAATCCTGTCTGCGCTTGGCACTGCCAACCTCGGGCTTGGTCGGCTGGGACAGGCCGAAACCTTGCTCCGGCGCGCAGTAGAGCAGGAGGAAACCAGCCCGGAAGACTGGAACAACCTGGGCGTGGTGCTGATGGAGCGCGGAAAAAACGCCGAAGCCGAGCAGATTTTTCGCAAAGCCTATGCGCTGGACAATGGCGAAAGTGACGCAATCAGGGACAATCTGCGCTTAGCACTCGCAAAATCTGAAAATTCTGCTATTACAGAGCTTGACGACACCAATAATTATAAATTGATGCGGCGCGGCGCAGGCGATTATCTGATCCGGTCAGCATCATAATCAAGGCAGAGCAGTAAAAGGACGCAAAAATGCGCCATCCCTATATTCTGGCCGTCTGTATTGCAGGCGTCACCGCTGTAGCAGGCTGCGGTGAAAAGAACGCAAACGCCACCGTCGAACGCGCCTTTAAAGACGTGAACGTGGTGGATGAAACCAACCTTTCCGATGTGATGCTGACTGTCGCGGACCCGAACGAAGCGGTGACCTATTTCGCCCGTTCAGCAAAGCAGGACCCGACACGCATTGATCACCAGCGGGGTCTGGCCTCGTCGCTGATCCGCGCCAAGAGGGTGACGGAAGGTGTTGTCGAATGGTCAAAAGTGACCAAAATGAAGGACGCAACGCCTGACGACAGTGTCGAACATGCGGACGCTCTGATCCGCTCGGGTGACTGGGCGACAGCAGAAAAAGTTCTGAATACGATCCCGCCCACGCACGAGACATTTTCGCGCTACCGGCTCGAGGCTCTGGTGTCAGACAGCAAGCAAGACTGGAAGAAATCCGACAGTTTCTATGAAATTGCTGTTGGGCTGACCACCACACCTGCATCGGTCATGAACAACTGGGGCTATTCCAAGCTGACGCGCGGCGATTACAATGACGCCGAACGCCTGTTTTCTGAAGCAATCCGGCAGGACCCGTCCCTGTTCACGGCCAAGAACAACCTCGTCTTGGCCCGAGCCGCGCAGCGCGACTATACGTTGCCCGTAATTTCGATGGATCAAACCGAACGCGCGCTGCTGCTGCACACGATGGCTCTTTCGGCGATCAAAAAGGGCGATGTGGAAACCGGCAAGGGTCTGTTGCGTGAGGCGATAGACACCCATCCGCAGCATTTCGAAGCCGCCGTGCGGTCGCTTCGCGCGCTGGAAAACGGCTAGGGCGATGGCGATCACCGCCACCGCCGCTCTGTGGTTTCTGCCCTTTGTCTTGCCGATCTGTCTCTACGTCGCGTTCACGGATATGGCTGAGATGCGCATCACCAACCAGGCGGTCGTCGCTCTGGCGTTGGTGTTCATCATTCTGGGGCTCTTCTTGCTTCCCTTTGACACATATCTCTGGCGCTTGCTGGGCATGGTTATCGTGCTTGTCGCTGGCATTGCGCTGAACACTGTCGGCGCCATGGGCGCAGGCGACGCCAAATTTGCCGCCGCCGCTGCGCCCTATGTAGCCCTTGGCGATTTGTGGGTGTTGCTGGTGCTGTATATGGCCGTCCTGCTGGCCGCCGTTGCCGCCCATCGCGGCGCGAAACACAGCCCCCTGCGCCGTCTCGCCCCAGACTGGAAAAGCTGGCACGTGGTCAAGAAGTTTCCGATGGGCCTCGCCTTGGGGCCGACACTGGCAATCTATCTTATCATGGGCGCGCTCTATGGTGCCTGATTCACGCCATATTCAGTGTTTATTATGCAGTCTGAGCGCAAACAGCGCGCCCCGCCGGTTTTTGCATGGAGCAGTCAGATGAATATGCAGGCCTCTACCGTGGTCGCCCCGCCGCCGCCCAAGCGTCTGGAAGACATGAAGTTGCCCATCGTAATGATGCGCGACATTCTGTTGAAAACCATCTTTCGCAAGAACGTCGACATGGTCAGCGAACTGGCAGCCGCCGTTTGCCTGCCCATCCAGGTTACTCAGGAACTGGTCGATATGGCCCGTACCCAGCGCCTGATCGAGGCGACTGGCACGCTCAACGCCAACAATGGCAACGAGATGGGCTATCAGCTGACCGATGCGGGCAAGGCGCGTGCGTTGGACGCTTTGGCGCAGTCTGAATATTTCGGCGCCATGCCGGTGCCGTTGGAAGTGTACAGCGAACAGGTCAAACGCCAATCTGTGCGCAACCTGCAAATCACCCGCGAACAACTGACCGGCGCAATGGGTCACCTTGTGCTGCCCGACAGCCTTCTGGACCACCTTGGGCCTGCGGTCTCTGCCGGTCGATCCATTCTGATGTACGGCCCTCCGGGCAACGGAAAGTCAAGTATTTCCAACGGGATACGAGATGCACTAGGGGACCGCGTCTATGTACCCCGCGCGATTGAATATGCGTCGCAGGTGATCACGGTCTATGACCCCATCGTACATTCCGCCGCCGAAAACGAAGTGCAGGATCCGACATCTCTGCGCCGCGTGACGCGCTATGACAGCCGGTATGTCTGCTGCGAGCGCCCTACGGTAATCACGGGCGGCGAATTGTCTCTGTCGATGCTTGATCTGGTCTACAACCCCACGGCACGCACTTATCAGGCGCCGTTGCAGTTGAAATCGACCGGCGGCATCTTCATCGTTGATGACCTTGGCCGCCAAGCGGAATCGCCCCAAAGCCTGGTAAACCGCTGGATCGTCCCGCTGGAAGAAAGCAAAGACATCCTCGCCCTGCAATCGGGTGAAAAATTCGAAGTCCCTTTTGATACGCTGGTGATTTTCTCCACCAACTTCCACCCAAACAAGATTTTTGACCAAGCGGCACTGCGCCGGATCTTTTTCAAGATCAAGATTGACGGGCCAAACCAAGAAAACTTCCTGAAAATCTTTGCCATGGTGGCCCGCAAACGCAAGATGCCACTGGACGAGGCGACATTGGTGCACCTGCTTAAGGTGAAATACCCGACCATCGACAATATTTATGCCAACTATCAGCCGATCTTTCTAATCGACCAGATGATTTCGATCTGCGAATTCGAAGGCATTCCCTATCAGATGAGCCCCGATCTGGTCGATCGCGCCTGGGCGAACATGTTTGTCAAAGACGAGGCAATCGTTAATTGATCGTCATTCAATGATCGGGCTGGCAGGCTGTGGCCGCATGGGCGCGCCGATGCTGACCGCCCTGCGCGCCGCCGGGTTCGACGCCAATGGATTTGACGTACGCCCCATTGTGCATCCCGATATCATCACCGACCCTGAAGCATTCCGCAGCCAGATTGCTACGCTCATCACCGTAGTGCGCGACATCGACGAAACCGAAGACGTCTTGTTCGGCGCGCAGCATTTTCTTGATGCGCCAAACCTGACCCGCGTGATCATTTGTTCAACCCTGTCACCGCGGTATGTCGTCGGCCTGCGTGCGCGTGTTGCACCGCATGTTACTCTCATCGACGCCCCGATGTCCGGCGCACAGGTGGCCGCCCGCGAGGCGCGCCTGTCCTTTATGCTCGGCGGCGACGCCGCAGCATTGAAAAACGCGCAGCCGTTGTTTGCTGCTATGGGCAGGTATTTTCACCACATGGGTGATTTCGGCGCAGGTATGCAGGCCAAGGTGTTGAACAATCTTTTGGCCGCTTCGCATACCGCAATGACACGGCTGGTGCTGGACTGGGGCGATGCCGCAGGGCTTGACCCCGAAAAACTGCTGGCACTGATCCATACCTCATCGGGACAAAACTGGTTTGCTTCGGGCTTTGACGACATAGAATTTGCCCGTGATGGACTGCGCACGGACAACAGCATCGGTATTCTGGTCAAGGACGTTGCCAGCGCCCTTGATGCCGCGCCGGATGCGGCGGACACGTCCCTGCCGGAAAGCGTGCAGAAAGCACTCCGCGCTCTCAAGTCGCGCGGCTGATCGGGGCTTCACGTCACAAGATAAACCAATGGGGAATTGCCCAGAAGGGGCGATGGGGGCTGGCCGCTTTATGCTGCGGTGCTACATTGCCCAACATGCGCGATTTGCCCCCTAAATTCTCCGCTTGGTTCGCTTCCAAAGGCTGGTCCTTGCACCCGCACCAGCATGACATGTTGACCCGTGCCGACGACCCTGCCCTGCTGTTGATCGCGCCCACCGGCGGCGGCAAAACATTGGCTGGCTTCCTGCCCAGTCTGGTCGATTTGGCCGAGGGCACCCATGATGGAATGCACACGCTCTACGTGTCACCGCTCAAGGCGCTGGCTGCGGATATCAAACGTAACCTGACGACACCGGTCACCGAAATGGCCTTGCCAATCCGCATTGACGACCGCACCGGCGACACCCCTCAATCGCGCCGCCGCCGCCAGCGCGCAGACCCGCCGCACATCCTGCTGACCACCCCCGAAAGCCTCGCTCTGCTGACCTCCTACGAAGATGCCGCACGCACCTTCAGGGGGCTCAAACGCATTGTCATCGACGAAATCCACGCACTAGCCGAAAGCAAGCGCGGCGATCAGTTGATGCTGGCGCTGGCACGGTTGCAAACGCTCTGCCCTGGCCTGAAACGGGTGGGCCTGTCCGCTACGGTCGAAGACCCCGCCGCCATCGCCCATCTGATGGCACGACACCCCGACCCCTGCACGGTGCTGTTGGCGGATCCCGGTCCGGCCCCCGACATCCAGATGCTGACCACCGATGAGGCTCCGCCCTGGGCCGGGGGTGGTGCCACCTATGCGATACCCGCGGTATTGGAGCAGGTCCGCCAACACCGGACGACGCTCATTTTTCACAACACCCGCGCGCAGGCCGAGATCTTTTTTCACAAGCTCTGGCTCGCAAATGATGACAGCTTGCCCATCGCCATCCATCACGGCAGCTTGGACCGCTCCCAGCGGGAAAGGGTCGAGGCGGCAATGGTGCGCGGCGATCTGCGCGCCATCGTCTGCACCGGCACGCTGGATCTGGGGATCGACTGGGGTGATGTGGATCTGATCATCCAGATCGGCGCGCCCAAGAACGTCAAACGTCTGGTCCAGCGCATTGGGCGTGCCAACCACCGCTACAACGCCCCCTCAAAGGCGCTGTTGGTGCCCGCCAATCGGTTTGAGGTGGTCGAATGTGTTGCTGCCCTTCAGGCGGTGCTGGCCGGGGCGCTGGATGGCGACCCGCGCGGTCCCGGCCCGCGTGATGTCTTGTGCCAGCATATCCTGATCACCGCCTGCGCAGGTCCGTTTCACGCGGACGACCTTTTTGCCGAAGTCACCTCTGCCGGGGCCTACGCCACCCTGCCACGCGGAGAATTTGACGCCTGCCTCGACTTCTGTGCCACTGGCGGTTACGCCCTGCGGGCATACGACCGTTGGCAACGGCTGATCCAGCGCCCCGACGGCCAGTGGCACCTACGTGACCCGCGCAGCGCGCAACGCATCCGCATGAACATCGGCACGATTCAGGACAGTGACACGCTCAAGGTGCGCCTGAAACGTCAGCGCGGCGGCAAACCGCTCGGCGAGATCGAAGAAGGCTTTGCCGCGACCCTATCTGCCGGTGATACCTTTCTGATCGGCGGACAGATTGTGCGTTTCGAAGGCCTGCGTGAGATGACCGTCGAAGTGTCGCGCAACGCCGCGAAAAAGCCGCGTGTCGCTACCTTTATGGGCACAAAGTTCGCCACCTCGACCCAACTGTCCGCGCGGGTGCAGCAAATGTTCACCAAGGACAGCTGGCCCGAACTGCCGCCGCACACAGCCAAATGGCTGGCATTGCAGCGCGAAGTCAGCCAATTGCCCCAACCCGGTCGCCTGCTGGTCGAAAGCTTTCCCCACGATGGCGCCGAACAGACGGTTTTCTATGGCTTTGCCGGGCGTAACGGGCAGCAGACCCTGGGGCTGCTCCTGACCAAGCGGATGGAGGATATGGGCCTGCGCCCCTTGGGATTTGTCGCAACCGATTATGCAACGCTGATATGGGGATTGGACGCGGTGACAGACCCAGCTCCATTGCTCGACCCTATCGCGCTGCACGACGGGCTCGAAAGCTGGCTGGCGGGCAATGCGGTGATGAAACGCACCTTTCGTGCCGCTGCCACCATTGCCGGGCAGATCGAACGCAACACGCCGCAGGCGCGCAAGTCGGGGCGGCAGGCAACCTTCACCAGTGACATCCTCTATGACACGCTGCACCGATACGACCCGGACCATTTAATGCTGCAAATCACCCGCGAAGAGGCGATGCGCGGGCTGGTCGACTTTGGCCGCATCGAGGATATGCTGTCCCGTATCGCCGGGCGCATAGACCACCGCACCTTGCCCCGCGTCAGCCCGCTTTCGGCGCCGTTGTTTTTGGAAATGGGCCGCGTGCCGATCAAAGGTGTGGCCGAAGAAGACCTGCTGGCCCGCGAGGCCGAGCGACTTATGCAAACCGCCGGGCTCGCCGATATCACCCCGCCGCCATCAAACAAACCACGATGGCGGGCCAGATCGTGACCCAGCAGCGCCGCACCATCATCCCGGCTGCGCAAAGGTATTTGAAAAAGGATGAAGGGGTTAAGGTGTTGTTAACCACTTTTGGCCCAGCATGGTGGTGCGGTACAGGCTGAGGAGCCGATGACCGTAAAGGATGAAGGCGCGCTCGATGGACAGGCTTCGCTTGCCCCGCGGGTGCGCTTTCTGATCTTCATCCTTTTTCAAATACCTCTGCACCCGATTTCCGCAGCCGCGCCACTGACGTTTGCCCCCTTGCCAAATCAGCTGCAAATGCTGATGAACAAAATATGAACGGATACCATTTCACCCTCGCGGGGGCGCAGCTAACCGCGCTTGGCTCTGGTGCGCTCTGGTGGCCGGAACAGGCATTGCTTTGCGTTAGTGACCTGCATCTGGGCAAGTCTGAACGCATCGCGCGACGTGGCGGCACCATACTGCCCCCCTATGACACCCGCGATACACTGACGCGTCTCGCCGCCGATCTGGCATTGACCCACGCGCGCAACGTGATCTGCCTCGGCGACAGTTTCGACGATCTCGGTGCCGCGGACGCCCTCCCCGAAAAGGAACGGCTGTGGATCATCGGCCTGCAGGCCGGGCGCCGCTGGGTATGGATCGAAGGCAACCATGATCCGGGCCCGGTCGCCCTTGGCGGGTCGCATCTGGCCGAACTGCCGCGGGCCCCGCTGACATTTCGCCACATCGCCCAGCCGGGCAGCCGTGGCGAGGTATCGGGACATTACCACCCCAAGGCCAGCATCAGTGCCAGAGGGCGCAGTATCACCCGGCCTGCATTTCTTTACGACAACGACCGGCTGATCCTGCCGGCTTACGGCACCTACACAGGCGGGCTGCGCAGCCGGTCCTCAACACTCACATCGCTGATGCGCGCCGAAGCCTGCGCTATCCTGACCGGCCCCCGCCCCGTGGCCATTCCCATGCCAAGAGAGACCCCCTGATGGACGATGCTGCACGCACCCGTATTCACACCAGTTTTTCCAATCAAACGATGATGACCACCCTGGGCGCCGAATTGATCGAGGTCGCGCCGGGCTTGATCCGCATCAGCGCGCCTGTCTTACCCGGCGCGCGACAGCAACAGGGTTTTGGTCACGCGGGGCTCACCTTTTCGATCGGTGACAGTGCCGCTGGCTATGCAGCGCTGAGCGTTCTGCCACTCGACCTCGATGTCGTTACCGCCGAGATCAAGATCAATCTGCTGGCGCCTGCGCGTGGTGACCGGCTCATTGCCACGGGGCGCGTCATTAAGTCGGGCAAGAGGCTATGTGTCGTCACAGCCGAGGTTCATGCCGAGGATCAGGGCACATCTACCCTGATCGCCATTTTGCAAGGCACCATGGCGCCCGTTCCCCTGGTCTAAGCGGTCAGCCCCTCGGGCTCCGCCAAGCCGTTGGCGCGACAACAGGCGGTGACGGTGTTGGCCAAGAGGCAGGCAATCGTCATCGGCCCCACCCCACCCGGCACTGGCGTAATTGCCCCTGCCCGCGCAGCACAGCTGTCGAAATCCACATCGCCGACCAGTTTATTACTGCCGTCGCGTTCAATGCGGTTGATCCCGACGTCGATCACGGTCGCGCCCTCCTTGATCCAGTCGCCTGGCACCATCTGGGGTCGCCCAACGGCGGCCACCACGATATCGGCACGGCGCACGACATCGGGTAGGTCCTTGGTACGGCTATGCGCAATTGTAACCGTACAACTGTCACCCAACAGCAGCTGCGCCATCGGCTTGCCCACGATATTCGAGCGCCCGATCACCACCGCGTTCATGCCCGAGAGCGATCCATGATGTTCGCGCAGCATCATCAGACAGCCCAGCGGCGTGCAGGGCACCATCGACTTTTGCCCCGTTCCCAGCAGCCCAACGTTGGAGATATGAAACCCGTCGACGTCTTTGGTAGGGCTGATTGAGTTGATTACCAGATCTTCGTCAAGATGATCAGGCAAGGGCAGCTGCACCAGAATACCATGAATTTCAGGATCATTGTTCAACTGGTCGATCAGCGCCAGAAGATCAGCTTCGGCAGTATCCACGTCGAGTTTATGTTCAACCGACTTCATGCCGACCTCGACCGTCATCTTACCCTTGGAGCGCACGTAGACCTGACTGGCAGGGTCTTCACCGACCAATACCACCGCCAGCCCCGGCGTGATGCCATGATCAGCCTTAAGTTTTGCGACATGTTCCCCAACCTTAGCGCGCACTTTCGCGGCAAAGGCTTTGCCGTCAATGATCGTTGCTGTCATCCGAATTTCCTATCTCTTGAAATGGCAAAGGTGCGCGGAGACCACGCACCCTACCGGTATCAATATCTACAGTAGGTTGCGTGGTCTCACGCAGCGGGATTTAGAACAAGCCTTCGACGTCGCCATCGGCGTTAAGCTTGATGTTTTCCGCAGATGGCACCCGTGGCAGGCCCGGCATTGTCATGATCTCACCGCAGATCACCACCACGAAACCAGCACCGGCAGACAGACGCACCTCGCGCACCGGTACACTGAAACCGGTGGGCGCGCCGCGGCGGTCGGGGTCGGTGGTAAAGCTGTATTGCGTCTTGGCCATACAGACGGGCAGATGGCCATATCCCTGCTCTTCCCAGTCTTTCAGCTGATTGCGGATCTTTTGATCGGCCAAAACTTCGTCGGCGCGGTAGATGCGCTTGGCGATGGTTTCGATCTTTTTGAAAAGCGGCATGTCATCAGGATAGATCGGCGCGAAATTCGCGCTGTCGCCATCGGCGATTTCCGCCACGCGGGTCGCCAGATCGGCAGACCCTTCGGACCCCAGTTCCCAATGGCGCGACAGGATCGCCTCGGAGCCTTGACCGGCGACATAGTCCTTGACCGCTTGCACTTCGGCGTCGGTGTCGGTGACAAAGTGGTTAATCGCAACCACGACCGGGACGCCAAAAGATTTCATATTTTCGATGTGACGACCCAGATTTGCACAGCCTTTTTTCACCGCATCGACATTCTCGGTGCCCAGGTCAGCCTTGGCGATGCCGCCATTCATCTTCATTGCACGCACAGTGGCGACCACGACCACGCAAGACGGCGCAAGGCCCGCCTTGCGACATTTGATGTTCATGAACTTCTCGGCACCAAGATCGGCGCCAAAGCCTGCTTCGGTCACCACGTAATCTGCCAGTTTCAACGCCGTGGTGGTCGCAATGACAGAGTTACAGCCATGCGCGATATTGGCAAACGGGCCGCCATGCACAAAGGCTGGGTTATTTTCTAGGGTCTGCACGAGATTAGGCTGCATCGCGTCTTTCAGCAGAACCGTCATCGCACCGTCGGCTTTGATATCGCGCGCAAAAACAGGGGTGCGGTCGCGGCGGTAGGCCACGATCATATCGCCCAGACGCTGCTGCAAGTCGTCAAGGTTGCGTGCCAGACATAGGATCGCCATGACCTCGGACGCGACGGTAATATCAAATCCGGTCTCACGCGGGAAACCGTTTGACACCCCCCCCAGCGACGCAGTGATCTGGCGCAGGGCGCGGTCGTTCATGTCGACCACACGGCGCCACACGACGCGGCGGGTGTCGATGTCCAACTCATTCCCCCAGTAGATGTGGTTGTCGATCATCGCGCTCAGCAACGAATGCGCCGAGGTGATGGCGTGGAAGTCGCCTGTGAAGTGCAGGTTCATCTCTTCCATTGGCACGATTTGCGCGTAGCCACCGCCTGCGGCACCGCCCTTCATCCCAAAGTTCGGGCCAAGCGATGCTTCGCGGATACACACAGCAGCTTTCTTGCCGATGCGGTTCAGACCGTCGCCCAGACCAACAGTTGTGGTGGTCTTGCCTTCGCCTGCGGGGGTTGGGTTGATCGCGGTGACGAGGATTAGCTTGCCGTCTTTTCGGTCCTGAACCGAGTTGATGAACGACTGGCTGACCTTGGCCTTGTCATGGCCGTAGGGTAAAAGATCATCGCTGGTGATGCCCAGCTTTTCGCCAATCTCCTGGATTGGACGTTTGGATGCTTCGCGTGCGATTTGAATGTCGGTCTTGAAAGCCATGAGAATCCCCTGTTGCCGTCTGTCGGCCATGTTGCTTGCCCCGTCATACATGTGCAAGGCCAGTAGCCGAGGTCGCGTTTCCGACATTTCCAACGCTCGATGCGGCGCAGGTAGGAACCGGAAATCTGATTCTGAAAACTCGCGGCGCGCCAAGCTGCCTAGAGGTGGCGCCAGGCAGGCTGGTTCGGCACAAAGAGCCGCATCTCGTCACCGACGCGCAACATCCCCTCGCGTTCCACCCAGGCGGTGACACCCCGCTTGCGCCGCGCCGCCGACTTGAACGCCTTACCATGACCCGGGGCATCGTTTTCGATCTCTCGGGCAGGCAGGTTGCAGGGGCCGTTTTCGACATCAACGACCACCGTGGTCCCGCCAGCGTTTTGCAGGCGCGATCCGGGCGGCACGAGCGTGAAATCGGGTATCCCTTCGATCACGATCGACGCACCCAGCAGGATCGGATCAAGGGTCTCAACACCGATATCTGCTGCAACCTGGCGCATCTCTTCGGCTGACAGGATCGAAAGCTGTCGGGTGTTCCGGATTTCGGTGCCTTTGGGATACAGGTTTTTAACACGCACGCAGGACTCTCGCGTTAGCCCGCCGTGAAAATCCGCTTCGAACCCTGCAAAACTGGCAAAGGCCGATGTGATCGAAGCAGAGCGGATATTTTCCCGGTTCAAAGGGACGCTTCCAAGCCAAGTAATCGTGCCCGTGAAATCAGTAGATCGAAATTCAGCCATCGTTGCGTCCTCGTCATCGTTGTCGGTGCAGTTAAGGCAGGCCTGTGCCCGAAAGAAAAGGCCCCGCCAAAGCAGGGCCTGATGATATTTTGTGCCGTTACGATCACATTGCGCGATCAGATCGAAGGTTCAGGCTCCAACCCGCCACCTTTGGGCGGGGTCTTCTTGCCTTTGGCCTTAGGCACGGCTGTCACGCTCGGCGCGCTCCCGGAATCAGACTTGTCTTCGCCCGGATCTTCGGCCGGAGGCAACCCGTCCATCACGCGTTTGATCTCGTCACCGGTCAGCGTTTCATACTCAAGCAGACCTTGGGCCAGCCGCTCAAACTCGACATTCTTTTCGTCGATGATCTTTGCAGCATGTTCATAGCCGTCCTGAATGAACTTCTGAACTTCTTTTTCAACCAATTCCTTGGTGCTGGCGGACACAGAGAAGCCCCCTGTGCTGCCCTGATAACCTTGAGCAGCCTCGGAATAGTCGATGTTGCCGACCTTGTCG
>TARA_R110002049_G_scaffold67500_1_pt1 | contig 179029 bp, 133 predicted proteins | sample TARA_R110002049 | Tara Oceans TARA_R110002049 (sample SAMEA4396941) | marine metagenome | biome: Polar Biome; feature: [SRF] surface water layer (ENVO:00010504); material: water (ENVO:00002006), including particulate matter (ENVO:01000060) such as... | depth 5 m | reverse complement strand
TGCTTTTCCCTCTTTACTGGTAGAAAAGCGGATATACATAATATTAAAAATGAAGCAATCGATAAGCTGCTCAACTTTCACTTCTTTTGACTGTACTACTATTTCACTTTTTAGAGTGCAGATAATCGGAGACTTGAGCTCGTCATACGAAAAATAAATTTTTACAGATTATTTAAAACCTCCTATGGCTACTACAGTGGTCACCCAAACAATAACGCATGAGATAAAAATCCCTATGGTGTTAGCCAAAAAGGCCTTTTTCCTATCCATACCAAAAAGATAGCCTGCAATGGTACCTGCATATACTCCAGTGCCGGGAACTGGTAGAAGCACAAAAAACATTAGGCCCCAAAAACCATATTTTTGCACGTTTTTGCCTGCTCCAGCCTTAGCTCTGCGCCCCACAAAAATTGCTGCTTTCTTGTAATGATACCATTTCAGGAAATAACGATTTACTACATCTAGAAAAAATGTCATGACAGGGAATACCAGCACATTGGCACCAAAGCAAAGGACAAAGGCCAAATAAATATTTATATCATTTAATAACGCGTATGGGATTCCGAGTTTCGCCTCTCCGAAAGGGGAAATGCTCCATAGCATGGCGATAAGTATGTCGAGAAACATTTTGTGGTGATTAGATGCTGCAAAAGTAATGAATTCGTAAGCGCCACAGCAGGGCACAACTTCATATTATAGCAAGAAACGCTTTTCAGCGCAAAAGGATTTCATTTTGATTGATTGACTGTAATTAGGGCTGACACCTACACTTCTTTGCTTACGAAGCTAGAAGAAGGAAGAACTTTACTTGCTAAAGGCAGCGTAAACTTGAAGTTACTGCCTTGTCCCTCTACACTTTCAACCCAAAGATGACCGTCAAGTCTTTTCACAAACTCTCTGCAAAGGACTAGACCTAAGCCAGAACCACCTTCGTTATCAGTTCCTAGAGATGTCATGGTGGTGGATGGGTCAAAAATCTTACGAATGGTCTCCTCGCTCATACCAACTCCATTGTCGCAAATAGATATCTCCACTTCATGCTCGTTTGTCGTCGCCAAGACGGTAATGCTACCTCCTTGATTTGTGAATTTTATTGCATTCGAAATGAGATTTCGCAGTATAGTGCCTAAAATATTTCTGTCTGTATATAACTCGATCTCATCCGTAGGGGCATAATTCAAAGAAATATTTTTAGCCTTTGCCAGCGATTCTTTAAGCCAGAGAATCTCATTTAGAACTTTGGACAGAATGACTTTTTCTGAGATAAAACTCAAATCTCCTGTTTGTGATTTAGCCCAGTTCAACAAATTATCAAGCAAATTAAGGGTGTTTTTCGCAGTAGAGTTTATCAGGTCAATATATTCTACAGATTCTACTCCATCCATATCACTTTCTTTGAGGAGCTCAGAAAGGCCTATAATATTGTTAAAAGGGTTTCTTAAATCGTGCGCGATAATGGAAAATAGCTTGTTTTGGGTTTGGTGGAATTCTTCAAGTTTAAGCTTACTCTGTTGTATTATTATATTTTTTTCAAGTATGGTTTTTTGGTCAATCTCTTTTAAAAGCATAATGAAACCTATGCATGAGCCACTAATGACAAAAAGTGAAATTATCAGAAACCAATTACCAATGGATGAATTAGTTGCATAAATATAAGATTGATCTAATTGGTAAATATAAGACGCCCTGACAAGCTGGAACAATGAATAGATCAAAAGCACTCCACTTATTAGTAAAGCAGACTTGTACTTACTCTTATGGGTGAAAAGGTAAAAAGACCCAACACCAAAGAAAAATGAAGAGGAGGCTATCCGTACTACATTGAGAATTGTGTTGTTTTCTTCGATAATTAAACCCCAGAAAAAAGTCAGAAAAACTGCCACAATAAAAACCCACATGAGCTTTTTTCGGATTTTACCATCAAAGGAAAGAAGGCCAAATGAAGTCAGTGCAAAACTGGAAATCATAAGGAAACTGCTTATCCGGGTTGAAAATAAAGGAGGGAAATGAGCTCTAAAATTAAACAGAACGATAGCGATTACCTGAAACGCTATCCCCAATGCCACCAAAAGCAAATACCATCGCTTGTGATGGTAAAAATATTGATAGATGAATAAAGCAATAATGAATAAATTATTGAGTGCTAAAAAAAACAATATTGAAGGGTAATCTAATGCCATATTATTTTCCTCTATTCACTTGAGTAGGATAAAGATTGAAAAATTCACTCAATAATCTGATTTTTAAACGTGTTTTTAAAAATGTAAAACCTCATCTAAAAATAGTTGATCCTTAGTAGAATTGCTGTCATGGATAATCCATGACAGCAATCACATATTTTCAAGCCTACTCCATCCTAATGAGTTGCACGGCATCCAGTCGCACCCTTGCTTTTTTAATCAGGGCAGATAAGGCACTTCGCTCCTCCAGTGCTGTCTGAATCTCGCTTTCTCTTATGTCTCTATTCTTTTTTTGTAAGGCCGTCAGGCGATTGATTTCATGATCCAAGGTACGTTTCATTCTCTCCAAACCGGCTTCTATTTCTTTTTCTCCTAGCTTCTCTGCGATATCTGTGGCAGATGAAATCATATTTGGCAATAAAGTATCAACAAACACCTCATTATCTAGCAAGGGATCTATGCTACCAGGAACTACGCTTTTGTTGAGCATGGCAACTGTAAAGTTTTCTGTGACTTCCTTTCCCGCATGATCCACCACAATTCTCAGCGGTGTATCCGCAAGGAAGCGATCTATATCGATACTTTGCTTGCCGGCAGTTTCGAGAACAAAAATCAATTCAAGTAATAACCCAGGTTTTCCCGTACCCCTTATCAATCCACAGCTGGCAGTTCCTAGGGTCGAGCTCAGCATTTTATCAATGGCGCCGTTTGCCATGGGATGATCCCAAGTAAGAAAGCTGACATCTTCTCTGCTGAGCGCCCGCTTTCTATCGAATGTCACCTGAACTCCCTCCTTCGGAATGGAAGGAAACACTTCAGCACTATAGGAAGCTGGATGAAGAAGATATGTTCGGGCAGCCAAGTCTTCCATCTCTATATCAAAATACCTAAACACCTTAGTCAGATAAGTTTCCAATGTAGGATCGTTGTCTTCCTCCTGAATTTGTTCGATCAGTTTCTCAGCTACTTTCGGTCGAAAAGAATTCATTTCCAGCAATTTATCACGTCCTTCCGCAAGATTCTTCTTCAGTTCTTTTTGATAGGCTGCAGTTTCAGAAATCAAAACTTCGAGTTCGGACTTCGCGGCATCAACCGAGGCTATTTTTGAAATAGTTAGTAAGCGCTTACTGAATAATTTGGAGATAATATTCCCTCCCTCAAGATTGGTATTGAAAGCATCCAAACCTTCATGAAACCACCTTACTAGGAGTTCTTGAGGGCTGCCAAGCAAATACGGAATATGAATAGTAATATCTTCCTTCTGACCGATGCGGTCAAGACGGCCTATTCGCTGCTCCAGCAATTCAGGATGAAAAGGCATATCAAATAGGACGAGATGATGTGCGAATTGGAAATTCCTTCCCTCACTCCCGATCTCCGAACAGATAAGTAGCTGAGCACCTTCAGACTCAGCAAACCAAGCGGCATTCCGGTCTCGCTGTACAAGTGTAAGGTCTTCGTGAAACACACTTGCTGTGAGCTCTGGGAAATCACTTAACGCAGCTTCCAATGCCAGCACCTTTTCTTTAGTACTGCATATCAACAATATCTTTGCATCCTGCAATTCCTGCATTTTCCCAACAAGCCAGGTGACCCGAGGATCCTCATCAAACCAAAATTCCTGCGCAGGTTTTGGCTCGGAAGAATGTTCCATATCATAAGAAAATTCCTTACTCAACCGTTCGATCCAAAGGGATTGACCCTCCTCTTCTTGAAGGGGAATCAGCTGGGCAATACGTTTAGGAAACCCACTCATGGCCAATCGGGTATTTCGAAACAATACTCTGCCCGGGCCATGCTGATCAAGCAAATCTTCAATGAGATTGTGCCTGGTCAGTTCATCGGAATTAGCTAGTAAAGCAATTCTTTCTTTTGAGAAAATGTCTTCCAACAGCCTGGTTTCCCCCGCTTTTAGGGCTTTTCCAGTGGACAGTTTTTCTACTATAGCCGCAATGTCTTTGGTACCATCAGATTCATTGATAAAATCATCGTAATTGTTATACCTATTTGGATCCAGTAATCGCAATCGCGCAAAATGACTTTCTACCCCCAATTGCTCTGGTGTAGCGGTAAGCAGTAGCAAGCCCTTCGCTACCTGACTCAACAATTCTACTATGCTATACTCGGGACTTACCTCGTCCACTGACCATTCCAGGTGGTGAGCCTCATCCACCACCAACATGTCCCAGTTGGCGGAAATGGCTTGTCGGGTTCGCTTCTGTGAACCTGCCAGAAACTCTATGCTGCAAATCACCAATTGATCGTCGAGGAAAGGATTTCCTTCGGGCGCACCTTTTTCAAGAGATCGGCAACGCTCCTCATCGAAAATATTAAACCACAGGTTGAATCTCCTTAAAACCTCTACAAACCACTGATGAATCAAGGATTCGGGAACAAGAATAAGTACTCTTGAAATTCGCCCAGTCACCAGCAAGCGATGTAAAATCAAACAGGCTTCAATGGTTTTACCCAATCCAACTTGATCGGATAGTAATACACGAGGCGCAAACCGTGAACTCACCTCATGAGCTATATACAATTGGTGCGGAATCAAATCTATCTTCCCCCCCACAAATCCATGAACCGGAGATATCCTTCTTTGATAATTATGATCCAGCGTTTCTCTGCGCAGGGCAAATAGTTCAGGCGTATCTACATCTCCCGCAAAAAGCCTATCATCTACCGTATGGGAGGTAGAAACATCCCCAAGCTCAGCCTCACCCAACTCTCTGTCGTTACCAAAATACACATACAGCCCATCTTCGAGCCGAACATCTTCAATCAACATCGCTTGTCCCTGCTGATCTACGATGGTATGCCCAGGTTTGAAAATAGTTCTAAGCAAAGGAGCACTTTCTATGGAATACAATCGCACTTCTTCTGATACCGGAAAGGTTATCCGAACCTTTCCTTTGCTGACTTCTGTCACTATGCCCACTCCGAGCTCAGGTTCTCCGGAACTGGTATATCGTTGATTAAGAGAAAATTCTCCCATGTATTAAGGTTCTTTTTTAGTTGATTAATGAAATATGATTATCCGTACTGATGCCAGCCATCAAAATCACTTTGAATAACTGGCTGGAAGACAGATGACGGGAGACCGAAGTCACGCCAACGAAAGAGTCTACCAAATCTTTTGATGCTTTTGCCCACTTACTGGTAGAAAAGCAAATAAAAAGAAAACTAATCCCCAACCACTATATTGTTTTTTTTGAGCAAAAAAGACGATCGATTTGTTGGGCGATCCTATACAAACTAGATGTGATTTCTTACTTGCAAGGGCCTTTTATATGAAAAACAGCAGATTTGTGTTTGTCATTTTTAGGATGAAAACAAAGATAGCAGAAAAGAGTCAAGCTTTGAGTTTGGCGAGGATAGGAGTAGTATGAGAGCAGAGAGATCGGTGCAATTCCGTAAAGCAGCCAGAAGAGAAACATCTGACTATCTCAATCAGTCTCTTGTGATTGGGTGAAATTACTCTTGACAGTTGGATGAATTACGCAAGCAAACCATGCTGGGAACTGGCAAAAAAAAGAGAGCACGCCCTCCCCAACTTATGTCTCGCAGCCCGGACTAAAAAAAAAAATCGTGGTCTGTGAAAACACAGACCACGATTAGGAATAAGCACGTAAACTTTGGTTTTAAACCTCTTCCGAGCTCTTTTTAGATTTTCTATAGATATAATTTGGGTAGATCGTACGCTTTGCAAAACGGTTAATCTTGTCACTATTGATCATTTTTTGATAGACCTGTGGAGTAACGCCAAAGTATTCGTAAGTATTACCATCTACAAATGTGATCTCTAGCAACATCCCTTTATGGTGATAGTCTGCGATGCCAGCTACGTTAATCGTTTCTGTGTAGTTCGCCAAATTAGCCTCATGGGTTTCTGGAGCTATACTTACCAAAAAATGATACCCATCGATAATTCTACGGCTTTGTACTTCAGCTTCTACTTGCTTAGGATCTCCACTTAGAAATTTGTCAGGATGCCACTCCTTCACAAGATTGCGGTAAGTCTTTTTCAAGGTGGTCAAATCGATTTCCTTTTCAACTCCAAAGAGTTTCTTGTATTCGTTTATACGCTTCATGTTATTTTCTTTGCGGGCGCAAAAGTACGGCTTAATTTGACGCGAATTACTATAGGCTCTAAACTTTGATGTGAAGAATCCCCCTATCCCCATTCATTAGTGGTAATGAATAGCTTAGGAAAGGAATTCACAAGCCATAACAACCTAGCGTGGCGTCTTTCGAAGGCCAAATCAAACTATCACTTCGCTGAGGCATTTTGTAGTTTTGGAAGTCTAGGCTAGAGAACTAGAATCAACAAATTAGAGGGATAATCACACGCACCTAACAATTTCAATCCCTAAGCTCAGCTTTAAAGCAAGGTGAAAATCACAGTAGTGACAGAATACAACCAAGCCTTGTCCCCTGCTTTGTTTTGATCTATATTCCTAAAATGAACATACGCTTACTAGTTGGTTTTCTCTTTTGCTCACTCTTTTTTGCCTGCGAAAAAGAAAGAGATGAGCGAGTTATTTTTTTCCTTCACAACCGCTTTTTAGAAGAACATGAACTGGAAGAGCTACATCCTGAATTTGGGAGAACAGAATACTCCGAAATTATTGGTGAGTTTCAAAAGCAGGGATTCAAAGTCATTTCTGAGCAAAGGAAAGGAAACGTAAACGCGAGAGAATACGCTGTAGGAGTAGTAAACCAAATCGACAGCTTACTTGCCAGCGGAACCGAAGCTGGAAGAATTACGATAATCGGCACTTCCAAAGGCGGTTATATCGCTCAATACGTATCTACTTTGGCTAATAACCCAGATTTGAATTTTGTGTTCATTGCTAGTTTTAGCGATAGCGACATTCAGAATATTCCTGAAATCAACTTTTGTGGAAACATTCTAACTATTTACGAAAAATCTGATCCTTTCGGAGTTTCTGCATTGGAGAGAAAACAAACTTCTAGCTGCGAGATCAAACACTTTCATGAGGTCGAATTGAATACAGGAATGGGTCACGGATTCTTGTTCAAGCCATTAGCAGAGTGGATGGAACCAGCAATTAAATGGGCAAATGGGAAATACACCTTGGAGTAAAAACTGGTATACTAATGCATTAAAATGCAATTCCAATAGCTTAAACCTGTCCTAATGAGTTTACAAAGGCATTTTCCTAGGTTTGAATTATCCTTATTAAGAATAACCTAGAAAATAAATGGATTTGCTTGTCATATTTTCATAACACTTGACACTAACATTATTAGAGGCACACAAAAATATAATGCAAAGACAAGACGAAGAGCTTTTTACAACAACAGTAGAGGACAATAAATATAGCATTTACAGGATTTGTAGAATATATGCAGTTCCACCAATTGAAGCTCAAGACCTTTTTCAGGAAGTAGTATATCAAATCTGGAAGTCACTTCCAGATTTCGAAGAGAAGTCGAACATTAATACTTGGATCTATAAAATCGCCTTAAATGTCTGTATGCGATCCAAAAATCAATTGAGCAAGGGGAATCCTATTACAGTAAGGTTGGAATCCATTGAATTCAATTTTCAATTCTCCACTCTGATTAGTGAATTAAAGAGCAAAATGAGTGAATTTGAAACTAACTCGATTAAATCAGATATCACACAAATCAAATCCTCGTGGAACCAATACAAAGAAAAAGTAAGCCAATTTGAGAAAAAATCTATTACTAGCGACCTAAAGATGATCACTGAATTTATAAAAAAGACACTCCAAAAAATGAAATTAAAACAATACACTCTTATACTATCGACTATACATTACGAGACTAATTTGTATTGTTTGATAATTCATAAAATTAAAAACATTCTTATCTTGAAGGAACGCAAGTTGGTAAATGAGAATTCAATCAGACATTAATTACCCGCAATTGCGGATAAAAAGACGTTGACAACGAATAAAAAAACCAAAAAATGAAAATCACAACATCAGTTCTTGTACTTATTTTTTCTATCGCTTTTTCAAGTAAATCCTTCAGTCAAATAGACGTCAACATTACTGATATAGACAACAATAAAACAATTCCATTTAGCAAGATTTACGAAACATATGATCTTGATAAGAGTCTGCCGACCTTGGTTATCACCTGGAGTGCCGAATGGTGTTACCCATGTATTAGATTAATAAATCGCTACAATGATTGTGATTTATCCATGTTAAATGTAATTACTATTAATATTGACGCTGAAAATTATTTAGAAGATGCGCTCGATGAAGGGCATCAGAGGAACTGGGACAACACCTTGAATTTTCATGCAAATATTGGAGAGGATGAAAAAGGATTCGACAATGTTTTCAATATCACATCTGCTCCCTTAATACTGTATTTAGACAATGGAAAAATCAATGATGCCACTATTAGTTACTCACTTTATCCATACAAACTTTTAGAAGCAGGACGTATAAGAGATGTGAATTTCATTTGGAATAGTTCGCAAGATTTAAATTCCCTAGCCTGGAGTTTTTATAACTCAGAAAATGATCCAGGTAGATTAGCTGAAGCTTTAAAATGGATTGATCGCTCCATCGAACTTGATCAAAAATATAGTAATACTGACACCTACGCGGCTTTGCTCTTTAAAACTGGCGAGTACACCAAAGCCCTAAAAGCAGCAAAAGATGCAATAGAAATAGCTAAAAACACCAATGAGGATTACGAATCCACCACGGATTTAATTAACAAAATCATTGAGAAGCTATAGAATTACCACTTCATCCTAGTTTGGAATTTACATTGTTTTCCTAATGGCTGAATCGGCTCGATTTAAAGCTTGATGAAAAGTTAGAAAAATGGCACTGTGTTAATCCTAGAAGTAAGTGTCTCGCTGTAGATTACGACTCCTTCACAGGCTCCTAAATAATCAATCATGAAACATCTAAACTTACAAGATCTACTCCCTCTAGTTTTTCTCTTTTCATTGGCATTTGGATGCCAACAAGGGGATCAATCAGAAGAACCTAAAAAAACATCTTCGGCAGAGCTGAAAGACCAAATCAAAACACAAGTTGATAGCCTCTATTCCGTATATGAAAAATTCGGTTACGATTGGATCGATTTCTACGACAATGAATTTACCGCTATTTACCCCAACTCACCTGTCAAGGTGAATTCAAGAGACTCATTAAAGGCACAGTGGGATGGGATTTATGAGAAATTCACGGTTAAACTTGTTGAACGAGGTGAACCTACAATTATTGAATCTGAAGACATGGCAATATCATACAATAGCTTTAATGAAATTTTCATTGATAAGGAAACAAACGATACGGTTAAGAACGTAGGGACCTATATCGTAGCTTGGAAAAGGCAAGCTGACGATTCTTGGAAAATAGTGTTTGAAACCTTACATAATAATTAGGTCAGCTTTCTCCCCTGCACAAGGGCAGAAGTTGCAATAGTTTAAAGGATTAGTATGAAAGAAAGTAGGAAATCGTCCATTGAAATTGAAAAGGAAGAATTTCGGAAAATCGGGCATCAGCTAATTGATGACATTTCTGATTTTATTGGTTCTATAGCTCAGAAAGCTGTTACTCCAAACGAAAGTCCGAGTCAGTTACAAGAAATACTGGGGAACCAACCCTTGCCTGAAAATGGAAAACCCGCATCTGAGTTAATTTCAACTTCGACCGATCTATTATTCAACCATTCTTTGCTTAACGGGCATCCAAAATTTTTAGGCTACATCACTTCTTCTGCCGCACCAATTGGAGCTTTAGCAGATTTACTGGCAGCTTCAGTCAATCCTAATGTTGGAGCCCATGTGTTAAGCCCTATTGCTACTGAAATAGAAAAGCAAACCGTCAGATGGCTATGTGAATTTATAGGAGTCCCATCAGATTATGGCGGCATATTGGTCAGTGGCGGGAACATGGCAAATTTCACCGCATTCCTAGCCGCCAGAACTGCCAAAGCACCGAAGAGCTGTAAAGAAGAAGGTATCCAAAGCACTTCAAAAAGACTAACTGTGTACTGCTCCAAAACAACGCATACTTGGATAGAAAAGGCAGTTATTTTATTTGGTTTGGGCACGAAATCCATTCGATGGATACAAACTGATCCTTCCAACAAAATGGACCTTCAGGCATTAGAAACAACAATAAAAAGTGATTTAGAAAATAACTGTATCCCCTTAATGGTAGTGGGTACTGCTGGTGATGTAAGCACCGGGGTTGTTGATAATTTGAGTGAAATATCAACTATTTGCAAGAAGTTTGACTTGTGGTTCCATATTGATGGCGCGTACGGTGTTCCTGCTGCGATTATCCCAAAACTCCGCAAATTATTTCATGGCATGGACGACGCAGACTCCATTGCACTAGATCCACATAAGTGGCTTTACAGTCCTCTTGAAGCAGGGTGCGCCTTGGTGAAAAATCCCCAGCATTTAATTGATACGTTCAGTTCACATCCTGAATATTATAACTTCAGTAACAGCGGAGCCGGAGTAGCTCAAAACTTTTATGAATACGGACTGCAAAACTCCCGCGGCTTTAGAGCTTTAAAGGTGTGGTTAACACTACAACAGGTCGGAAGAAGCGGTTACGAAAAGCTAATAGGTGAAGATATACAGCTCTCCGAGATGTTATTTGATCTAGCTGAAAAGCATCCTGAGTTGGAAGCCGTTTCTCAAAATTTAAGTATTACTACCTTCAGATACATTCCTCTAGAGAATCCCAAAAACAAGGAATATTTAAATCAGCTGAATGAAAAACTACTGAATGAACTTCAGGCCGGAGGTGAGGTATTCTTATCCAATGCCATCGTTTTTGAGAAATACTGTTTACGGGCTTGTTTTGTGAATTTCAGAACTTCCGAAAAGGACGTCAAAGAAATCATGGAGATAATCATTAGAGAAGGGAGAAAAGTGCACTTAAAACTATCCCAACAACTCTCCTGATGAATATGACTTACGAATGTCAAGTTCGCATTCTAAATCAAAGAGACACCTTCCCTATAACTATTAAAAGACATAGACGCATACACTCAGATCTATTTCTTATCGCTCTGCAAACCTCCGAATCAATTAATGTTAGCAATAAATTCATAAACCACTAAACTCAAATACTCATTGAGCGATTATTGTGTTTTGGTGGTCAATAATGCACTCGCTTAACCACTAGGTTCTATACTTAGAGATGTCAAAAAAAACGGTGCTGCGACATTAGATATCATAAAACCGTCTGTAGGAAGACTAATCAAATCCATATAAAAGCGAATTAGGAAAGAAATTAAACCAAGGCAATCCATCCCTGAAGATTGTCCATCTATTTCAGGACAAGAAAATCCTTTTTTTGTATTTTTCATTTTTCAACCAAACCGCCCAAAATGAACAAATTCTTTCACCCTTCCTTCTTCGTTGTATTTCTACTTTGCTCACTCGCTTTTCGCTCTAACAGTCAGACCATATCCCTAAAATCAGACAATAAAGAGTTAGAAGAAACCTTTCACTGGGCAGTCCAAAAAGCCAATACCTGGAAAATGACGGGCAAAACGGGTGAACTCAATCGCCATGAAAGAGGCGAAGGGCTAGGTTATAAAGCAAATGTGCCTTATCTCCCTTCCTATTGGGCTGGATACGCGCACCGCTCTGCTTATTACATTCGAGATTTTGCGCATCAGATTGATGGCGCTCATTTACTGGGAATGGACGAGGAAAACTTTGCCATGATGGAGAAGTTTGCTGAATACACTACAAAAGACAAAAAATGGTATTCCTGGTGGGCGTTGAATTTTGATGGAAGTGTATTTACCCTAGATGCACCAAACCCTCCTGGCACCGAAACCTACCAAGGTTATCCTGCCAATTTCATCAATAAACCTAGTGAATCTTTTGTAAGAGAGATTCCAGCTATGTTTGAATTGGTAGAAAAGGCCTGGAAAAGTTATTTGTGGACTGGTGATAGAAGATATATAGAGAATGAAAAGCTCTGGAACATGTATGAAAAGGTAGTCACAGAATTTGTTGCGCTACATGATTCAGATGGAAATGGAATTCCAGAAGGCCAAGGGAATATTTTCGAAGGATCAGCTACTTACAATGAAGCAGATATTCATCCAGTAGAAGCTGGAGATGCGATTGGAGCTCAATATCAGGCATATTTAGCCTATGCTTCATTTTTGTCTGAGAGAAATTTAACTCTCGAAGCGAAAGAGCAATTGAAAAAAGCAGCTACGCTCAAAAACTATTTCAATACAAACTGGTCAGTAATTGACGGCACAGATCTATACTCTTGTGCTATCACTTCCTCTCAAGAAAAGTATCCTTTTTTCAATAAGGAAACCAGCTGGTTTATCCCGATGAAATTTATTAGCGAACCAGGCGATAGAAATGACAAGTATTTGGCTTTTATCTCAGAGCAACTTGGAGATGGAGTGGGAACAGCCAATTCCAAGAAGGGTTCACCTGCAAATATTGAGGCTTACACTTACCTTCCAGATACCTATTTCCCATATGGAAAAACAGATGAAGCCTGGAAGTGGATGAAGTATATCATTGATCAAAAAGACCTGCCTCACGTAGTAACACAGTAAGGTAAAAACGGAGACTATCCCGAAGTTCCATTTACGCTAGTGAGTCAGGTAGTAGAAGGGCTAATGGGTATAGAACCTGATGCTGCCAATCATACCATCAGCACGATCCCCCGCTTGCCAAAGGAAATTGGCTTTCTTGAATTGACTGATTTAAAGATTGGAGAGCATACTATAACTGTGCGACAGGCAAGTAAAAAGACAGAGATCACCAACTCATCGGGGGATGCAACATTAATTTGTAAGATTAGATTTTATGGAAATCATGAAGCCATATCCGTGAACAATCAGAAGACTAAAGCGTCCACAGCATTACTGAATGGGGAAATCTACAGCTTCATAACAGTAAAGTTAAAAGCTGGAGAAAAAGTAATAGCAAGCATTTAGTATGCAGAAGACTTAAAATATCTAGATATTCAGAAAGCTGCTTTTGGTCAATTCTCAAACGAAACACTGGCACCTTCAAATCATAAACCCATAAGTATGGAATAGCTGACTGAGATCTCTTAAAGTGATTTGCGCTATACTTCCTAGTAAGAGTACTTTCAACCAGGGCCATAACTAGTCTAATATCCAGAAAATTGGCCTAAAATTAGCTAAGGAGAATTGACTCTTAATAATTGACCCTCAATATCGTTTCAATCCATAAAATGAACTCAAAAAAATCTCTTTTACTCTTCATTTTTCTGATCTCCGCTGCTTTTGCGCAAGCCCAAACAGAAATCACTGAGCAAATCAAAACTGACCGGGATAACCAGCTCAAGGAACTGAATGAAAAACTGAAAAATAACGAGGAGATAGTTAACCGACTTACAGAAAAACTCGCTGCAACAGACAACAAAACCGCATCCGATAAAGAAAAAATGGAGGACCTGGAAAAGCTCCAATTTGCGCTGGACAACAGACTGAAAATCTTAGAAGAAGCCCCAAAAACCAAGATCAATCTTAACGGACAGCTGGCTTTCACTGAGTTACTTAGCATACAGCGGGACATTCAACCCCTCGAATTATTTCTTACCTCCCAGTCTTTCTTTGATCAGCTAGGCAGCATAGGTAAAATCCAGCAGTACAAGTCTTTTTCCACCTGGAAAACTGAATTTGACAAATGGTATGAAAAAGACGGTAAAACTGATGCGATGACCGGCTTACTTCAAAACTCCCTAACGCTAATTTCCACCGCATCTTCCGTGGTTCCGCTCTATGGCACTATGGTAAATACAGCCATCTCTGGCGTCACTAGTCTGATGGGTACACTTGGAAAAAAGGAAAAAGACCTCTACGACAAAACACCTGAAATGCTTAAAATTCTGACAATATCCAGTCAGTTTGAGCAACAGAAGTCAATCATCGATCACGAATGGAAGTTGATCAATCAGGAATTGGAGCAACTACAGAAGGAAAACACCCAACTGCTGGATGAGCAGATGGTCTACTTTGCAATCAACAAGCAGCGCTACGAAAGCAGGTATTTAAGAGCCACCTTGGACTCCGAGCGAGAGATGTTCAAGAATGAGTGCAGAAAATCAATTTCCGATAAAATAGCTAATCTAGATAGGTCGCCTGAAACCAAAGGCAAATGGCTAGGTCAGGTGGAAACCTATATGTACAAAGTTCAATCTTTGCGTTTGAGATTTGGTCAGCTGACCACCCGTATGCTGGCGAATATAGATCAATACGATTCCCTTTTGAAAACCTACGCAGATCCAGGCAAATTCCCATTAGAATTCACTTCTAAGATCCTCGCAATGAATGCGCCGCTGAATAACCTGCGGAACAAATTCTACTCGAGTTTCAACCCTGCCAAATATGTAGAGGACTCTGCTGTGATGTACATTGAGCGACAGTAAGTGGATATGATAATCTTCCAAGAATCTATGCTCCTTTCCACTCGCACTTTGTACCTTTACTAAGTGAGAAAATTTATAATACCAGCTATAGCATCCCTTATTTTTATTGCAGGACTTGTTGCTCTGCTAGTACCTTTTATCCCCGTAGGTTGGCTGCTAATAGCTCTTGCCTCCTTGCTAATGGCCCCGTATTTCCAATTCATGCGGAAATTCATTGGCTGGCTAGCCAAAAAGGACACTACTGGCTTTGTAGAAAAAGCAGGCGAAAAGGCTTCACAACTATACCAATGGGCTGGTGATCACAAGCGAGCAGAAAAGCTGGAAACTATCATCGAGGAAAGCAGCTCAAATTCGGAAAGTGGTAAAGGTGAGCTGGATTAATTACTTAAAATTTTACCCGAAAAGCACCCTATTGAAAATTCCCATTGATTGTAACTATTCTCGGTTCTTGTCTCTTTCTTCGTTGTCTACTGTTTCTTCCTGAGGATCATTCTTTCTGTCATTTTCCCTTTCGATCTTTCTGTAATCTTCTTGCTTAGGAGGCTGAGCACCTTCTGAATTTCCTGGGGTTTTTCGAGTAGTTCCTTTATCCACATCTTCGTGCTTCTTACCAAAATAGCTTAGTGGCAGATTTCCGGTTGGTTGATTGCTAAGTGTAATCATGGTCATATTAGTTTTGATTTACTGAATTGAAAGCCAACAATCATTCCATTCAAACTACAAATCTAACCTTGCTTTCAGGGCGATCAATTTCAAACTACTTTAGAACTTCAGTAATTGCTTAATTATAATCCGCAATTGAACTTTTAAGCTATCGGCGTCAACTTTAAGACGTAAATGCGCAATTCGAAAAACGAAAAAAATGAATCAGAAAAACGATAAGTGGGATGAGCTATTAGTGAAAACTTGTGGGCTAACAAGTCCCGGAATGGTGAAAAGCTTACTCAGTATCAAGGAATGCGAAACACTTTTAGCGCTTATTTCTAAAGCCAATGGAAACTTTGCCAAGGCAAACAAACCCTTCAATGGGCTTAAAATCTTTAAAGACAGACGTCAAGACAATTCACAAAATGAAAGGTTTGTAAACGATCCTCCTCATGATAATGAAGCATTGACAACTTGGTATAAACGTTTCTTCCAAGGAGAGGCCTTTGGCTTGATTATGAATTTTTTAGAAGATTATGAAAACGAAATAGTTGAGGAAATGGCAATTCATGTAGCTCCCTTACTCGAAAAAAGGGGAACGCCTTGGGCTGGCTTGTCTACGCTATTTTTTATGGGAGACTACGGTTTCACTCCATTTGGAGTGCATCGCGGAAGTCCCGGTGAGGACGGTATTTTATTTCACCTTGGGCCTGCTACCAAAATATTCTATATCTGGGAAACTGATGTCTATAACAAGCTTACAAATCGCGCAGAATCTTATCATAATGTAGAAGAGATACTACACGCTGCTACTCCATATATTTTAGAGCCTGGAGATGCTATTTCATTTCCCGATGACATGTATCATGTGGCTAACACTGAAGAGTTTTCAGTCAGCTTAGTCCTTGATTATCGTCGAGGAGCAAAAAATACCATCAAGGAAATGCTAATCAAAGAGATGCTCAAAGTGAATATGGAAAACAACTCCTTGTTAGCGCATGTTGACGAATCGGAGTTGCTAAGCGCTCTTGATTTCCAAAAGGAAAGCGAAGCAGCTGTAACTAGATTAAAACTGAGACTAGGAAGTAATGGTGGTTTTGACAAAAAATCCAGAATTACACCATTTACCATTGATTTGGCAGGAACCTATAAGTTGAAAGCACCTTTTAGATTAAATGTCATCAACCAACAAGAGAATAAGCTCGTGGTTTTTTCACGAGGACATGAGATATTCACACGCCAGAGCTCCTTATTAGTAGAAGTTATTGAGTGTCTTAATTCTGGTGAAAACCTAAATTTACCCACTCTAAACATTGAGTTTGTCCCTGATTCACCTAGTATGACGGTATTTGAATTTATAATAAAATTAGGCGAAACTGATGTCCTAGAAAAGGTCTAGGAAAGAACTCATATCTCAAAACCTTCTATTTCATCTACTGGCACTCCCTTGATAAACTCATCATAATAAGGGTTATCCTCATCGGAATAGGTACCATAGGCATTTAGCAAAAACCCTTTTTCGTCAGAATCGCTATGAATTAGGTAGATCACAGCCATGTCAGAGGGGTCGGATTCGCCTTCGAATCGGTAAACTTTGACGATTTTGAGTTGCTCCGGCTTGTAGATAGTTTCAGAGTCATCAAAACTTGCACCTGCTCGCTGTATATTCAATTCTTTGCCATAGCCTTTTGCCGGCAATAGGTTCAATACTTGAGAATAGGTAGTCATTGATTTGGATGTGCTCATGATTTCTAGAGTTTGGTTTAAAACATACAGGATTTACCTGCCCCATTTTTAAAACAAGTCAAAGACCAAGCTTGAGTAAAAAGTCTCTCCATGATCAAAATCACTCTTAAAATAGATTAGGGACATATTTAAAGATTTCACCGACTCATGTCAGATTGGTTAAAAAACTAACAACAGTGGTTGTTTCGCCCCTAAATGGGCAATATCAGTTTTTAAAAACTTGTTGTTTCACATAACTCAAAGAACGTCATCAGAGCTGGGTGCTTTAAAAGCAGAAGAAGACCAAACAAAATCTATAATACAAACCATGTGTATTTATAGATTTTCATCCTTTCCAAAAATTATGTTTACACAATAATTCCCTATTTTAGAGTACAATCCTTTCAGAAAACCCACTTTTTCATGTCCGATAACCACGAAGTACTTCATCGTATGGATGAGCTCATAGAAGGTTGGAAAACCCAAAATGACTCTCGTCAGGTATTCTTAAGCTGCTACAGATTGATGACTGGCAATATGTTGCTATCGCTTGATCAAGGGGCTTTCCATGATCCGAAGTGGATCAGCACCCTACTTCACAGTTTTGCTGAGTATTACTTTGATGCCTTAGCATGCTATGATTGTGGCAAGCCTGTATCAAAAGTCTGGATGGAAGTGCACCAATACACTGCTGAAAAAGACCTCCGTCATGTACAATATCTGTTGATGGGCGTCAATGCCCATATCAATTATGATTTGGTATTAACGTTGTATGACATGCTTAACGAAGAATGGAATCAGTTGAGTCCCCAAGATCAACATCACCGATATCAAGACCATTGTCAAGTCAATCTAATCATTAGCTCCACGATAGATCGCGTACAAGACGAACTGCTCAGTCCTGCTGACCCACTTATGGGTTGGATCGATAAGGCCTTCGGAAGGATGGACGAATACCTACTTTCCAAATTGATAACGAGTTGGAGAAAAGAAGTTTGGGATCAAGCCTGTGCTATGATCAGTATCGGAGAAGAAAATCAGAGGGAAATTTTACGACTTTCCATCGAAGAAAGTGTCCTCAAACGAAATAGACTCTTGTCTTTAGATTTTTAATTGGATAATCAGCAGATTGTCCCATGAGCCATTACGGCAACACAGCTTTAGCCTCGATATCCATTTGTTAAAAAATTTCATAAAAAAAGCCAACCCTTATGGATTGGCCTTTTCATGAAATTATAGCTAATTAATTCTCGATCGTGATATTTCCTGATGAAATCGATCCCTTCACCCACTTAGAGGCGTCATTGTCGATCTCCAGGTTTTTACCAGTGTTGATCCCTCCCACTCTAAGATTTCCGGAGGAAGCCTTAAGTGAGAAATTGTAGTCTTTCAAATTGGATGGTGTCTGGATTTTGAAATTGCCAGAGGTGCCATTGAACTGAGTTTTTCCGCTCAAGCCTGCGTTGGTAGCTCGGATATTTCCTGAGGTAAACTTCAACGATCCCAAAGAACCTATGTTACTCAACTTTGCATTTCCTGAAGTAAGTGCTACACTCAATTGGCCTTTCACGCGATCAGCAGTCAGAGATCCACTTGTAGATTGATAATCTACGCTTCCCCCTACATTGCTTATATCGGCATTTCCAGAAGTCACTCCGGCTTCCACATCTCCAGATACTTTGTCTACATACAGAGAGCCTGAACTCGCTTTGATAGTCAAATCACCTGAGATATTGGTGGCTGTGATTTTACCTGAAGACACTCTCAAGTTAGTATGATTTCCTACTACTTTATCAACTGAAAGCGTACCAGAGGAATTTTTCATGTCCAGGTCAATATTCATTGGTCCTGTGATTTTGATATAGCCTTTGCTTCTGTTATTTCCCCAAGAGGAAGAACTGGAGCTTTGTTCATAGGAGATTTTCAACACATCGCCTACAGTCACAAAAATGATGTCTTGCTTTTCATTAGTTGATTCCAAGAAAGCTTCCACATTCACATCCGAATTAGATCCTCCCGTGAAGGACACATCCAGCCAGCCACCACTAACCTCTATCGCTTTGATATTGGAGTAGTTTTTATTGGCATCTACCAACACTTTTTGTGCAAAGCTGACAACTGTGATCAGCATCATGGCTAAAACCATGCTTGATAATTTGAATAGTTCTTTCATAATTCTAGTGTTTATCTGAGTAATACCCCGAAGCTTAACGCCTGAACTTCAGGCCCTAAATTTTCTTGAAAAAGGTTGTTTAAATCGTAATTAAAGAACAAAGTAACGTCGCTTACTCCGATTTCAGCACGAGCTCCGTAGCGAAAATTCTCTGCGTACATGTTAGACTTTTCAAACTGCTTTTGCTTGTCTCCATTCTCGTCTTCGTAAACGAATTTGCCTCTTCCTCCTATTCTTACACCTGCATATCCACCAAGTCCAAGACGAAGTTTTTGATTAGTCGTAAGAATGGTCGGAACCAGTGTAAAGTTGAGATAGGATGCTGAAATCTTGGATTTGGTACCTGTGCCAGGCCCAGCAAATTCCTCCCACTCTACGCCATTAGGAGTTTTAGCCGCAATCAGATTTCTATCTTCCAATTTGAAATTGTACCAGTTTACACCGAGGCTAGAATACAGGTGGAAGTTTTTTGAGATTTTAGTTTTACCAGTCATATTGATCGCATAAAACCAAGATCCCCAAGGCTTTACTACAGGCATTCTGTCGGTTGGAGTCACTTGGTTGATACCAAGTTCAGAATCAAGCCCTACAGTAAATCGATTTCTTACAGGAAGGTCTTTGATTTTTACTTCCTCATTTTCCTCAACCAAGAGAACCCATTTCCCATCTCCTTTTGACTTGTAAGTCCAATCGTTCCCAAAGACTGAGATGATTTTGGATTTGGTGTAAATCACCGTGTCTGCTTTGTCCTGAGCAAAAGCTTGGCTTAAGCTCAGGATAAGGAATACTAGTGGCAGTAGTGTAGTTTTCATTGTTGAAAGTTTTGACCAAAAATTCGGTTTTTATGTCAAGCTGAGCGGAGTCGAAGCTCATTTCGATCCCGATAGCTATCGAGGACGCTCAATGTGAATCAAATAATGATGATGAAATCCCTTAAAACACTACTCCGAATGTGATCGGGTTAAGTGCTGGACCTTTGCCATCCTGAAACAATTCATTCATGTCATAAGTAGAAAAGAACTTCACTCTTCCTATTCCAAGCTCTCCACGTACGCCGTATCTGAAATTCTCAAGATAAAGCCCTGTTTCTTGCTTGTCTTTATGACGACCTGATCCACCTAATTCCTCATATACAAACTTGGATTGTCCGCCTAGTCGGTAACCGATGTAAGGTCCCGCAGCTAGTCTTACCCCTCTACTGCCGTTGTCATTCATTTTCCCAAAGTCCAATTCCAACATAGTCATTGCAGTAATGTAGGAAGCTGAGATTTTGCTCTTGAATCCATCCACATCTGTTCTTTGGACAAAATCAATCATATCGTCACCTCTGATTGCCTGGAAATCTCTGTTCTCAAACTTGAAATTGTAAAACTGAAAGCCCAAACCAAAGTCCCAATAGAAGCCTTTGGAAATACGCTGTGAAGCCATCCAATTAAGCCCTACGTTCCAGCTTCCCCAGCCTTTCACCGCATATGGTTTATCCGAGGTAGGGAACGTGCCGTCCTCAAGGAAATTGCTTACTCCCAAGTCAAGATTGAAGTAGGTTCTAAATGAAGGATCTCTTGTCTTTTTCACTCCAGGCTCAAAACGTACTTTGGTATTTTCTCCAGTTTCATCCACTAGAAGGCGCATTCCTCCTATGTAAACTTCAGTTTCCGCTCCATCTTCGGTTACTTTCACCACTTGCTTGGACGAACCATCTTTCTTCTTGATCTCCACTATGGTGGTTTCTCCACTTTGCTCATTTTCTTCAAGATCAAGTTCTCTGATGATCTGATTGATATTCATCAATTTTAGCTTTTCAAAGTCTTCTTTGCTATCCACGATGATTACGATTCTTCCGGATTTTCCGAATTCTACCACAATGCTATCACTTGATACGCTGTGGTCTAGGGATGGCATAGCTCCGGCAAATCCTATTTGCACGAGTGCCATCAAACAAAATAATAGAAGGTATTTTTTCATTTTAAAACTAGTTGGTAAAGTTTATTTCTCTGCTTTAGGTTTACGGGTGGTGATCGAGGCGAACAAGTTGTTTTTTGCATCCTGCAGGTCTGCAAATCCCTGATCTACTTTGCCTAATAATCCCTCCACTTCATTCACTGTTTTGCCGATTTCGGCTATTAAATTTTTATCCTTTTGCTCGTCTTTCAATCCGCTAGAGTAGATTTTCACCCGGTAAGCTGGCTCTGCTTCTACTGGCTCACTTATTTGCGCTACCGCTTTTTCTATTTCCAAAGGAGGAAGTTCCATCTGTGAGATCCCTGGCGATTCCACTTCAATTATTGGGGCTTCTACTTTCTGTACTTTTTCCTGTTTTGGCTCCTCTTTCTTTTCTGTCATAGCAATCAGACTTTGAGGAGAAGCAGCTTGTGATTTTTGGACTTTAGAAGAAGAATCAACAGGCTTAGTTTTAGCTGGAGTAGTAGTTGGTTTAGTTTTCAATTCCTCAGCAGCCTGCTGATTTTCTATTTCGATTTGCTCTTTCTCCGTTTCTTGAGGTATGCTAATTTCAGTTTGAATTGGTTTCACTATAGCCTCTTCAGTTGTATTGTCAGCAAGCATTGGCTTCTCTACAGACACGTCTCCTTCTCGCAATACTAGGTAACCAACCGTGAACAGGATAGTCAATGAAGCAGCTGCTGCCCACCAAATTCCTTTGTGAGATTTGGATTTTTGGGGAAGCTGAGACTCCAATCTTTCCCAGGCTAGTGCGCTTGGTCTTTCTGTATGGTTTTCGAGTTTTTCTTTGAAAAACTGATCGAGATTATTTTTTTCCTTAGCCATTGATTCTCCTTTCTTTTGGTGTTTGACTGGCAATTTTTTCTTTCAAAGTATTCCTTGCCCGATTGAGCTGGGACTTCGAAGTGCTTTCGCTGATTCCCAAGAGATCTCCAATTTCCTGGTGTGAGAAACCTTCGATTGCGAAGAGGTTGAAAACTGTCCGATATCCTACCGGGAGGCTTTCCACCATTCTCATCAAATCTTCAGTTTCCATGTGATTGAGCTCATAGTTGTGATCCTGAAATTCCGTCTCATTTTCCATGTTGATCTCCATCATAAGATGACGGTTGCTTCTCAACGTCATCAAAGCCTGTGTGACGATGATCCGCTTCATCCAGCCTTCGAAACTCCCCTTGGACTGAAACTGAGGCAGTTTTTCGAAGATCTTCATAAAGCCTTCGATCATCACATCTTCCGCATGTTCCCGATCTTTTAAGTATCGGATGCAGATGGCCAAGAATTTTCCCGAGTACTGATCATACAGGTGGCGCTGCGCCAATCTGTCTCCTTGGAGACATCCTTGTAATAATCCTGATTCGGTTGAAAAATTGACTCTGCTGAACATTTGATATAGCTTTCAATTAGGTAGATGCCCGTATTGAAAAAATGGTTGCGTGGGTACGTGAAAAAAAGTTAATAATTTTTAATTAATGAACTGATTAAAGGGAGACATAATCGTAATCACTTTAAAATAAGTGCTTTACAACGAATTAAAAGATCACGTTTTCTGGGACTTAATATTGTACCGAAAGTAAGGATTAATGAATTGGTTTCTTAAATATGGTTATCCGGATTTATACCAGTTTACAATTTTACTTCACTTCACTTTTGACAAACTCTATTCTTTTACTTTAAAAAAATCCGATGGATTGAAACAATTCATAACCGTGATGAGGCCTCAACAGGAATATCCTTGGTTTTCTTTGTTCCTTTTATGGTAGAGTTTTTGAACCACAAAAGGAACAAAGGGCATAAAGCTTTCGAATGAGATTTAATCTGAAATGAGAACATTCCTATGTTTTGCTATGATTTTCATAGAACTGAAATTGTTTAGGCCTTAACAGGAATTCCTTTGATTTCTTTGTTGCTTTTGTGGTAGAGATTTTGAACCGCAAAAGCAACAAAGGGCATAAAGCTTTCGAATGAGATTTAATCTGAAATGAGAACATTCCTATGTTTTGCTATGATTCTATGTGGTAAAAAAAATTAACCACATAGAATCATAGATTTTCATAGAACTAAAATTGTTTAGGCCTTAACAGGAATTCCTTTGATTTCTTTGTTGCTTTTGTGGTAAGCACATTTCCCACTAACATGAGGGTAGAACCAATTTTTTCATAAAAAAAGGTCTCCGCCTGATCAAATTTATTGTCATGCGGAGACCTACAACTAGTACTCGATTTTCTCAAATTAGAAAGCCGCCTTATAATTTACCACGATATCCAGCAAAGTCCATTCGCCTTCTTTCACAGTGACAGGCTGTATATTTCCATCTCCATCAAAAATACTGGCGAAAAGACCGCCTTCTTCCACCGTGAGGATAGAATATCTTCCAGGGCTTAGGTTGACGGTATATTGTCCGTTTTCGTCTGTCTCCACTTCAGTAATTGGTTTGGCAGCTACAGATTTGAAAAGCCCAGCATCTAGTGTCACGTCAGAGATTTTCACCAGTGGATAGACTCTCACCGTTCTTTTCACAGGCTCACCCATCGTTGTCTTCTTATTTTTTGCGCCATCCTCCACTATTGTAGGCATCTGATTTCCTTCGAGCCAAGTGACTTGTCCGACCACTCCTTGCCCTTCCGGTTGGTACGGAGCACATTGAAATAGAATTGAGGTAAATGCAGCGGCGAAAATAAGTCTTAGTAGTTTATACATAAGTAGATGGTTTAATGGGTTTGGGCAGAGTAATTACGCTAGCCTTTCAAATACCCTCAAACAGCATAAATGATTCCAAATAATTTGGAATGACAGTATTCCATCCTAATTCATCTTTAAGTTTTTGCGCAAGTACGGAGGCACTTTTTTCTTCTCCGTGAATGATAAAGGCCAGTTTTGGCTTATCACTAAACCCCTCAGCCCATTCCATCAATTCATTTTGATCTGCATGAGCAGACAATCCTTCCACACTGTATATTTTCGCCTTGACCGGTACTTCCTGACCGTAAATTCTTACTTCAGTATCACCGTTGACTAGCCTTCTACCTCTTGTTCCTTCTGCCTGATATCCTACAAAAACAACCCCATTCCTTTCATCTGGCAGGTGGTGAAACAAATGATGCAGAACACGGCCGCCCGTTGCCATGCCGCTGGCAGAGATGATAATTGCCTTGCCTTTGAGATCATTGAGCGTACGAGACTGCTCCTGCTTACGATAATAATGAAGCTGGGAATGCTGAAATGGATGTTGATCTGTGTTATCCAACACTGCAATCAGCTGGTGATCTTGGTGAAATTCCTGATACAACTTAGACACGTTAATAGCCATAGGTGAATCCAGGTAAATCGGCACATTGGGTATCTTCCCCTTCTTCATCAATTGATACAAATAATACATCACCAACTGGGTGCGCCCTACCGCAAATGCTGGAATAATCACCAATCCGTCCCTCGAGAACACATCGTTGATAGCTCTCGCAAGTTCTTCCTCAGGTTTCACGGGAGTGGAAATACGATCTCCATAAGTAGACTCAATCCATACCACGTCAGCTCCAGGAATCAGCGTGGGTGGAAAAAGCAAAGGATCGTGATATCGACCTAAATCACCTGAGAAAACAAGCTTCTTGGTTTGCTTATCTCCCTTGATCACAATCTTGGTAATAGCAGCACCTAGAATATGGCCAGCATAGTAATAGGTGACTTCCACAGATGGATGAATGGAAAATGGCTTTTTGAATTCCTGAGGAACAAAAAGTGGAAACACAGCTTCTGCATCTTCCACGGTATACAGCGGCTCTGGATTCTCGTGTCTGGAATAACCTTTTTTTCTAGCATATTCTGCTTCCTCTTCCTGAAGTTTACCAGAATCTAAAAGCAGGATTTTCGCCAGTTCGGCTGTGACAGCAGTGCAATAGATAGGTCCCGAAAAGCCATCTTTAACCAACTTGGGCAGGCAACCTATGTGATCCATGTGCGCATGTGTGAGCACAATCGCTTCCATATCAGTAGGAGGCATGGGGAATTTATCCCAGTTTCTACGGCGCAATTCCTTTCTTCCCTGAAAGAGACCGCAATCGACTAAGAATTCAAAATCACCTAGATCTAATAAATATCGAGAACCGGTCACTGTTCCTGCGGCTCCTAAAAATTTTACGCTTACATCCATTTTCTTTTGGGTTTAGATCAAAAGATACAAAAAAAGAGGCACCCAAATGGATGCCTCTATACTTAGTCTATTACTACAGCTTTTTCTGCCGGAATTTTCGATTGGTTATATTTTGCTCTACTAATGCTGTCGAGTTGATCTCTGTTGAATTCTCCAGTATCCGGCTCTTCCACTTCGAAATTAACCCCTTCTGAATCCCCATCTTCGTCTGCCTCCACTTCCTCTTTACAGGTCAGACAAACCAAGCCTTGCTGGTTAAACGTCCAAATCGTATTTTGAGAAAGGTCATTGGATCTAAAACCATTTCTGTAGATCGTGTTTCTCAGAATCTCAAGAAGTGAGCGCTCCATGATAAACGGTTTTTCATAAGGTATCTCTAGGAACAGATTCAACTTCTGATCACGGAACGTGCTCAGGTTTGAAACATCATATCCCTCGTCAAAGGTGATAATGGAATCCAAAACAGTATAGTTGTACCCTATCATTTTGGCATTATTCATTGCTTCAGCCTTAGTTTTTCCTCTGGAGAAGAAATCTTCCCGAAGTGTCACTATACTATCAGATGTACCTTCAATTTTCAGGTTTACATTGTTGAAAGTAGATTCCTCTCCGATTGGATTCAGTCTTAGAATCATAATCCCATCGGTCAAAGGAAGAGTATGCTCTATTTTATGCCAGTTTTCTTCCTTGAACTGAGCTACAATCAATGGAATCTGGAAGGCACATATACCTACGCACAGCAACCATAAGCCAAGTGCCACAAATCCAAATCTTGCTCCTATCAGGTTCTTTTGCATCAATACACTCAATCCAAGAAGAATGATGATAATCCCTGGAATAATCAGCAAGAAAGATGCGCCCACTACTAGCCAGATTGGGATAAGATTGGAGAATAGCTCCACTGGGAAATTATCCATTAATACTCTATAGTCATCATTGGTAAATACGCCCATGTACACAGCCAAACTAAATATCGGCGCGATGGTCAGCCCCAGTCCTATGAAGAAGACAAACAAACCGAAGATCACTCGGATCACATTTAAGATGAATCTCCCCAAAGGACCTAAGGCACTTCCTATTGCTTCTATTACTTGTCCGATTACTCTAAATGGAGTCAAGAGAATTTGTCTTGTTTTAGACTCTGGCATTTTTGGAACAGGGTTGATATTTTCCTTAATCGTAGAATCTATGTTGTCCAAAGTGATTTCCCCGCCCTTCATGCGGATACGCTCAGTAATGGAGCTCGCCACAGGAGTAATGATCCATAGGATTAGGTAAATAAGGAAACCAGATCCACCAGCGAGGATTAATAGCACCAAGGCTAATCTAGTGTAAATCACCTCTACCCCAAAGTACGCTGCCAATCCGCTGGCAACACCACCGATAACTTTGTCATCAGGGTTTCTGAAGAGTTTCTTGATGTTTTTATCTTCCTCTAGCTCATAAGAAACTGGCAAGATGATCCAAAGAACGATGTAGGCGATGGCGGCGAATATGCCGAAGCTTAGGTTCATCCTGAAATTGTCAAAAGGCAGAATATCCAAAAACCCAAAGTTGAACCGCAGATTACCAGAGAATAATAAAAGAATGGCAATCAATCGAGGCCAAAGCGGATCCATCGAGAAGTAATGTGCAATTCCAGCGCACACCCCACCCAAGATCTTTTTGTTTTCCAACCTCACCAATTTCTTATAGCCTTTTCTTTCCGAATCTGGAGGCGTAACATACTTATAGAAATCCTGATCGTTAGCAGCATTTTCCTCGTCCTGCTCTGCATCAGTTTTCTCCTCCTCTACAGAGGCAAAATCCGCGATAGTACCCATTTTCTCAATGAGCTTATCTACGTTCTCCGCAGTGATTACCTGCTTATTGTTTTTCAGATTGCTTAGGAAAATCTCAGCAATTCTGTTTTCAATATCAGATATGATCTCATGATTGTCTTTATAGGAAGAAAAATGGCGATTGATCGCATCCAGGTATTTGCGGAGCGTATCGTAACCGTCTTCTTCGATGTGGAATAGAATACCACTGATGTTTATACTTATCGTCTTTTTCATCTGTTTATAATTTTCTTTCAGCGGTCATATAGCCTGTCCCGAAATTGTTTCGGGAGAATCTCGCATTTCGGATAATCATCCCTCCGTGTGTTGCCTGTGTTATGCTCGATTTCATAATCAATTCTTTGAGGTGATTAGAAGGGTGGAATTGACTAGTGAATCCCAGGTATTGGAAAGTGTGCCCAGAAAGGCTTTTCCTTCTTCCTTGATGGAGTAGTATTTCCTCGGAGGTCCTGATTCAGATTCTACCCAGCGATATTCAACCAATGAGGCAGACTTCAGACGATTAAGCAGCGGGTACAGCGTGCCTTCCACCACGATCATCTGAGCCTGGGTAAGCTCTTCGATCAGATCTGAAGTATAAACCTCGCCTCTGGAAATGATATGTAATACGCAAAACTCTAAGAGTCCTTTGCGCATTTGAATCTGTGTGTTGGCGACATTCATTGTTAGGTGATTTGTGTTTCAATAGTTCGGGACATTCTTATTCCCTTCTACCCTATCTAAAGAAAAATGATACCAATCTTTTCCAAGCTACCTTGTATAACCTAATTCCTTGCGATAAACAGGTAGTAGGTATAAGATTGTAAGAGAAAAAAGTAGCTTAATCAACTTGAATCGACGTTTGCTCTTTTCCGTAAGGATGAGAAAAAAAATATTTTAGAGAAAACAGTCGTTTGCTCTTTCTTAACAAAGTCAAAATTGTGAACATATTTATGTACGCAAGCGGACAGCAAATTGCTTGATTTGAATAAAATACCCAGGCCTATTTCTCTTCCTGCAAAAGGCCTAAGCAAGATAGGATTTAGTTAATTCCAGAGATATGGCATTCCTACCAAGTAGAAAGAATCGAATCTTCCGAAGCTCTACTTATACAGAGATCTAATTCTAACGGCATCATTACGTATATTCATACTATTAAAACAAGCTTGAATTAAAATAGGATTGATAAAATGGTTTATTTTGGATTGTGAAATATAGAATCAAGGCTCATTTTTTTTTCTTACTAATACTACTGTCCTTTTGGACAGGTCATGCTAAGCTGCTTTCGCAGGATTTGGCGCCCAAGTATTCCAACGAATTTCTAAGTATAGGAGTAGGTGCCCGGGCACTAGGAATGGGCGGTGCTCAGGTCTCAGCAGTTCGGGATGTTACGGCGGCTTACTGGAATCCTGCGGCACTGATGGGAGTACAGCACAAATATGAATTCAGCTTGATGCACTCGGAGTATTTCGCTGGCGTGGCACAATACGATTACCTAAGCTTCACTACGCCTGTCAAAGACCAAAGTCAGGTGGCCGTTTCTCTGATTCGCTTCGGCGTGGATGATATTCCAGACACCAGATTCCTCTACGATGCCAATGGAGCATTGAATTATAACAACATTCAGTTCTTCAATGCGGCTGATTATGCTTTGCTGCTCAGCTATGCGAGAGATCTTTCAGATAAATTCAAAGTGGGCATGAATGCCAAGGTCATCCATAGAAATGTAGGGAAGTTTGCTCAAGCTTGGGGTTTTGGGCTGGATGTAGGCGGAATCTACGTAAAGGATAAATTGACACTTGGCTTGATGGTTCGTGATATCACAACCACGTTCAATGCCTGGTCACATAATGCGGAATTGGTTCGTGAGATCTATGCGCAGACAGATAATGAAATCCCTGTCAATTCAGTAGAGTTGACTTTGCCACGGGCAATATCGAGTGTGGCTTATAATTGGACGATCGGAAAGCAGTTCACTTTACTTACTACCTTGGATTTGGACATGACTTTTGATGGCCAAAGAAATACAGTTGTAAGCACTCCCCTACTCAGTATCGATCCTAGGTTTGGGTTGGAAGCAGGTTTCCAGAATATAGCCTTCCTTCGTGCGGGCATCGGAAACTTCCAGTACATCAAGGATTTTCAGGGCAAAGAAAGTTTGAATATGCAGCCGAGTATGGGAATTGGCGTATTTATTAGCGAGCGCTTTCAAATCGATTATGCACTATCAGACATTGGGAATGTATCCGAAACTCCCTATTCGCATGTATTTAGTGTGAAGGTAAGTTTGGAAAAATTGGATCCTGACTTCAGGAAATTTAAAAGCTGGACAGACAAATGATACACAGACTACTCTTCGTTTTTCTGGCACTCCCCATGCTTGCCAACGTATCACTAGCCCAGCAGGCAGTTTGGTACAATTACGACCAAACCTACTACAAAATACCAACCGCTACTGATGGGATTCACCGCATATCAGCAACTACGCTAAGCAACTCAGGCATCAATCTGAGTACGCTTGACCCAAGGAATATAAGGCTTTATCACCGGGGAAAAGAGGTTGCGATTCACATCGAGGGCGAAAATGACGGAAGGTTTGATACGGGCGATTACATAGATTTCTTCGGAATGAGAAATGACGGAACGCTCGACAAATTGCTTTACTCCGATTTTGAGCAGCTTCCAAATCCTTATTTCAACACTTCTTCAGACACCACGGCTTTTTTCCTGACCATAAGCAATGGACAGAGTGGTAAGCGGATGAATCTCCGAACTGCGCCTGAAGTGGCTTTGCCGCTAGCAAGTCGCTATGCTTCTGACAAGTTGCTAGCTCTGGGAGAGCAATATTCACTGGGTGTTGGGTACTCGCTGGGCTTTAGATTATCGAAGTTTGATCTGGGACAAGGTTGGATGTCGGCTGTGATCACCAAGGGCACTACCCGTCGCATTACCCTAGATAAGTTAGGCGCAATGGCGAATTCTGGACAGGCTAAACTGGAGTTTGGGTTGGTGGGCAGATCAGAAAACGCCCATGCTACCAAAATCTACGCAGGTCCAACGACGACCAATCAGAGGCTACTGACTACTGTCAATTTCGCTGGATTCAATTATCCTCAGCAGTCGGTTACTCTGGCCATGTCTGATTTCAATGCTGACGGTAGCATAGTAATTTCTTTCGAAGCAGCAGGATCAGAATCCACTGACAATGTATCTGTAGCCTACACTAAAATCACCTTTCAGAATAACGTAAGCGCTGGGGATTTCACCTCGAAACTGTTCATTTCACCTGCTGGAAATCAACGAATTCAACTTTCTCAGCTTTCGGGCAACTATGCTGCTTTGGAGATTTCAGACCCTAGCAATCCGGAGAAAGTACAACTTACTTCCAATGCACAAACGCTTGCCTTCCGATCTGCCGTAGCTAATGATTCCAGTAGAGTTTGGGTACAAAATCAGGATAACATCATTTCAGTTTCAAGGCTGGAGACGGTGAAATTCAGAAACTACTTAGCTCAAGCGGCCAACTATATTTTGGTGGGACATACCTTACTGGAGCAGGCTACTACGCAATTTGAAAATCCACTGAAAGCCTATGCAGATCACAGAGCTTCTCCTGCTGGTGGGGGATTTGACACGCTGACGGTAAAAGTGGAGGATCTCTATAATCAGTTTGCCTTTGGAGAATATTCTCCGGTAGCGATTTATGAGTTTTTGAAAGCTTATTACCCTGTTCACAAACCAACCCACATGCTGCTTGCAGGCAGGTCACTGGCAATTTATTCCACTGGTCGTGTTGGGGCAGTGACTTATTTCTACAGAAATAATCCTGCAGCATTTAGCTTCCAGGATTTGATTCCTGCTGGAGGATTTCCGTTTTCAGACAATATTTATACGCTCGGTCTTGATCCTTCCAAGCCCTTTGCTCCTGCCCTAGCTGTGGGTAGAATTCCAGCTAGAAATGCCCAGCAGTTAGCAGATTACCTCAGCAAGGCAATAGAAAAAGATGCGGTTGGGATTTCCCAGCCTTGGCAAAAAGAGTTGATTCACCTCTCTGGCGGTGAATCTGAGTTTGAGTTGGATCGCTATTTCAACTTCCTCAATGGCTTCAAAACTACTGCAGAAGGGCCTTATTTGGGAGGAAAAGTAACGACCTATCGCAAGAGGTCTAACTCTACCATAGAGGTAATCGATATCACGGGAGATCTGAACGAAGGAAGGTCTATGCTCACGTTTTTTGGACATGGAGCTCCTACAGTGATTGATATTGAGATTGGATTTGCGTCCGACCCTACCTTGAATTATCAGAACAAAGGAAAGTATCCCATCATGCTTTTCAATGGCTGCGACTATGGCAGTGCTTATGGAAATAGCTACACGCAGGGCGAAGATTGGGTGATTACACCAGACAAAGGTGCTATTTCAGTGATTGCCAATTCTTCCATTGGTGTAGATGTTTATCTCCGTAGGTATTCTGATATATTTTACAAAAAGGCATTCGCAGACAGCACGCTCATATATCGAACACTTGGAGAAGTGAAGCGAGAAGCGGAAGAGGCATATATCAATGAGTATGGCACCACACCGCTTACTTATTCCCACATGGAGCAGATGATCAATTACGGTGATCCGGGTGTGCGGATTTTCCCAGCGGACAAGGCTGACTATGCTATCAATGTGGAGGAAGTTTCAGTAGAAAGTTTTGATGAGATTCCAGTCTCGGTACTTTCGGATAGCTTGAAACTGAGTTTTGTACTGAGAAATATAGGAAGGGTGAATACCGATTCCATAGAATTCAAAGTGAGCAGAAAGCTTCCTGATGGCACGTCGGAGTCTTTTTCCCCTGTGAAAATTCCATACATCGCCAGAATTGATTCCCTCTTTTTCAACATCCCGAATACGGGTAGAAACTCAGCCGGAGACAACACTTTTACTATAGAGGTAAACTCAAATAAGGACGTAGAGGAGATGACTTTTGTGAACAATACGGTCAGCTTCACCAAGTTTATTCCGCTGAGTGGCACGCTCAATCTCTATCCGCTCAATTATGGAATTGTCAATGAAAGCAGCACCAAACTGATCGCGCAAGTACCGGGAAAAAGCACTGTAGATAGAACGGTTATCATCCAAGTAGATACAGCGGCAGCGTTCAATTCTGCTTACCGTAAAGAGGTTCGTATCACTACACGGGGATTGGCAGAGATGCCATTACCTTTGACTGCTTTTTCGGATAGCACTACGTTCTATTGGAGATCCAAATTCCAGGAAGCCAAACCTGGTGAGACAGATGCCTGGACTAATTCCAGTTTCTCCTACATTCCTGCCGGACCGGAAGGATGGACGCAGCGAACTACCTACCAGCTGGATGAAGATCAATTGAGCAATTTGAAGATCAATGATTCGGACAGGCAATGGAAATACCTCGATATACAGGAGAAAATTGAAGTCTTTACCGTGGGCGCGGGAGTAGATACCTTGTCTTTTAGGAACACTCAGTTTTACCTAGATCAGATTCCGCAAATCATCGATAACGTAAACAACGCCAACAGCCGACTCTGTCCAAATGGCTCGCTGGGATTGGTGGCTTTTGAGCAAAAGAGCTTGATGCCCTACTTGGCGATTCCTGTTCCGGGTTTTGATATTTTGGATGCTCGTGCTTGCGGTCGAGTGCCACAGATGATTCAGAGCATACAGAATGCTTGGATTACTACTCCAGGCCAAACCATGCTGGTGGACTATGTGAACAATGTAAAAGCAGGTGATTACGTGGTCATTTTCTCTGTGGGAAATGTGACTTTCGAAGCTTTTCCTGATATCGCAATAGAGAAGTTGAAGGAATTCGGAGCGAGCGAGGCTACCCTTAGAGCATTGAAAACCGGCGATCCCTACATTCTTTACGGTAGAAAAGGCATGTCACCGGGAGAGGCGATTGAGATCGTAGGAAATAAGAATCTGGAAGTGCCGGCGTCTCAGCAGACGCTTTCATTTGACACCGAACTTTCGGGTTACCTGACTTCAGGTCTTGTCATAACACCGCGAGTAGGTCCAGCTTCCTCGTGGGAGAGATTCTTCCAAAATGTGAATTCCAGAAACTGGATCAATGAGGAGGAGAAAACCTATTTTGATATCATCGGGGTGAAGGAAAATGGCGAGGAGGATCTCTTGATCGGAAACACATACGATAAGGAAATGGATCTATCATTTATCAGCACGGAAACTTATCCTTACCTGAAATTGCGCTACAGCATGAATGATCCAGAGTCCACGGCTCCTGCTCAGTTGGATAAGTGGCAGGTGAATTACACGGGAGTGCCTGAGGGAGTTTTGATCTTGAAATCTGCGAAGGATCAGGTCAATCTTCGAGAGGGAGAAACTGGACTTTTGGAACTGCAATTCAAGAATATTTCCAAATACAACTTTCTGGATTCTATTCAGGTGGACTGGAAAATGACCAATCTGACAAGTAAGAAAGTAGAAAATTTCTCCAGAAAATTCCCTGCTCTGAAAGCCGGAGAGGCATTTGACTTTGCGATAGAGCTTAATTCCATCGGTAAATCAGGCGAGAATAGATTGGAGATTTTTGCCAATCCTAGAATACAGCGAGAGCAGACTTTCCGCAACAATCAGGTGGATATGGGATCTTACTTCATCGTGGAGGGAGATAATTCTACGGCACTGCTGGATGTGAACTTCGACGGAATCTACATCATGGATGGGGATATCGTATCGCCAAATGTGCTGATCACGGCTCTTCTGAAAAATGACCAGACCTTACTTTACAAAAAGGACACCGTTGGGCTGGATCTATACCTCAAGCAAAACTGCGAAGCCTGTAACTTCAAGCGGGTAAGTTTCTCCAATCCAAACTTGACTTGGACACCAGCTTCAGAAGATGAGGACTTCAAAGTCTCACTCATTCCTGGGCCTCTGGAAGATGGGATTTATACCCTTCGCGTCGTCAATGAGGATTCTAGTGAACCTTATGAGATTACCTTCGAAGTGATCAACGAATCCCAGATTACGAATTTTTATCCCTATCCGAATCCATTCAGTACGAGTGTGCGCTTTGTATTTACGGTGACGGGGATGGAAGTGCCTGATGAAATCAAGATTCAGATCATGACTGTGACCGGAAAAGTAGTCAGGGAGATTTTGCAGAACGAGCTTGGCCCTATCCGAATCGGAAACAACCTCACCGAATACGCATGGGATGGCAAGGATGAGTTTGGCGACCAACTCGCAAATGGTGTGTATATCTACCGCGTGCTAGTCCGCAAAAACGGTCAATTCATGGAGCACAGACCTACCGCCGGAGACAAGGCATTCAAGAAGGGCTACGGGAAGATGTATTTGTTGAGGTAGGTTTTAAACTTGCAGATTAATTGACTGAATGATTCGAGATGCTGAAATTTATGGCATGCCGTATTTTTTCTTAATATATTAGAATTATGGACTTAGAACTTCAAAACAAAAAAATCGAATTGATTCAATGGTTATCCACTTTGGAAGATTCCTCTTTAATCGATAAGCTGATGAAATTTCGAGAGAAAGAGAAATCCGATTGGTGGGGATCTATTTCTGATGAGGAGAGATCATCAATTCAAAAAGGAATTGACGATGCGAATGAGGGCAAACTAAAACCTAATTCTGAAGCTCAAAAAATATATGGAAAGTGGCTTTAAGATTTTATGGACTGATCATGCTTAACCTGAACTAGAAGCTGCATTTAAGTATTTAGAAGATAATTGGACTGAAAAAGAAATAGTAAAGCTAGCATGGAAAATTGAGCATACTGTTGAACTGATATCACAAAGCCCTGAAATTTTTCAAGAATCGCCTGACAAAAAAGGAGTTCGACAAGTCGTCTTGGCGAAGCATAATACGATAAATTACAGAATTGTAGGAGAGTCGGTAGAAATCCTGTCTTTCTTCTCGAACCGACAAAGCCCTGACAGGAGAAAATTTTGAATTTTGGTGATTCATGCATTTTTTCTCTCGCAAACTTTACGATTGGCGACCAACTCGCCAATGGCGTGTACATCTACCGCGTCCTAGTCCGCAAAAACGGCCAATTCATGGAGCATAGGCCTACCGCCGGAGACAAGGCATTTAAGAAGGGGTACGGGAAGATGTATTTGTTGAGGTAGGAGTCGTCTTACCCAAAAAGCCATCGGATCCGAACAAGATATTATTATGATAAATTCTTATTTAAAATCGAATAAAGTGTAATTCTAGTATGTATTATGCGCACCATAACAGTTTTAAATCATTAACTTTTATATTTTATAACAATAATAATGAAACAAGTTCAACTAATTCAAGAAATATCAACCTTGCTACTGCAGTTCTCAAATGAAGTAAAGGAAAAAGGCAAGTTAAAATTGAATGATATAAATATTATATCTGAAGATGTTCTTGTTCCTATATTAAGTATTGTATATGACACAAAACTCAAGAACCTAAATGATGAACAGGCTAACTTTCCAGGAATTGATTTGGTCTCAGATGACCATATTACATATGGTGGGGGGAGTAAAATAGCTTTTCAGATAACCTCTAGTAATGGAATTACAAAAATTAAAAAAACTATAAAGCAGTATATAAAAAATAAGTTTTATGAGAAATTTGATGATGTATTCATTTTTATACTAACTGATAAGCAAGATAATTTTCAGAAAAAATCTGTCGATGAAATAGCCAAAATTATTGATAATAAATTTTCTTTTGATTTAAAATTGAATGTGATTGATAGAACTAATCTCATTTCAAAAATAACGTCACTTACCCCAATTAATAAAATTCAACAAATACATAAATTATTAGAAGATCAATTTGTTTACAGGAAAAAAAGTTTGCTTTCGCTTGAGTTGTGGGAAACGGATGGCGAAATAGGTTATGGTTTTTCTAATCTAATAAATAGCCTTAATATTACGTCTTATAATACTTTAATTAAAAGTAATGTTTCAGATGAAGTAAACGAATTAATATTACTTTTATTAAAAAGGTATAATTATGATTTTAAAGTTAATTACGATAAGTTAGAAGATGAGAAATTTACAAATCTTGCATATAAAACATATCTAAAAGCAGCTTTCGAACAAGCTCAAAAATCGTATTTAAATATTCAGATCGAAGTTAAAAATAAAATTCCTATAGATCAGTTTAATGTTTTATTATCAGATCTATTTACTGATTTGAAATGTGATTTGAATGAAAGTGATTTCCCACTAGTTAACGATCCGATTAATCATCCAGCAATTAGATTGATAAAAACCACAATAATAAAAATATTTGAGAGATTTGGAGTCAATAAAGAACAAGAAAATTTATTTATTAAAAATTTTAATGAAAATATTGACGGACAGTTAATCGAAACCTTTGGGAGTGTTAATTACGAAAAACATCTTTCTGATACAAATGATAAGTGGATTAGAAAAAATGAAATGGATTTTCTGATCAAAATGAAAGGTTTGGCTAAATTAGGATTTGTTGATGGAGAAGAGTTAGAATATCAAGAAACCTTTGGTTCTTGGAAAGATGTCAGGCAATATGGGTCTTTTGATGAAGATCTGTATTACGACCATTCTTTATATTCTAGTAAACGTCAATTAGGAAATTTAAATAGTAAGGAAAAGGAAGTAAAGCTTGTTGAAGAGTTAATTGATGAATATTTTATATCGAATGAAAAGGATAAAGAAGATTTATTAAATAATATTTTATTTTTAATAGCTGATTTCGGTAAAGGAAAAACAAGTTTTTTACATCATTACGCTTCTAAATTAGCAAAAAATTATTTGACAACTCATGAAGGATTATTTCCTATTTATTTAAATCTGAATGAATATGATAAGTATTCGAACTCACCTTCTCTAGGTATTATTTCAAATTATTTGGCTAAAGCATTTAAGATAGATATTAAGGAAGATTATTTTAAAAAGAAAAATTATATATTTTTAATTGATTCTCTTGATGAATGTGGTGAGCTTAATGAAGTCAATATTGATAAAGTTGTTAAAAATGTAGTTGAAATTCAAAACTTGGATAGTATAAATCAGCGAAATAATAGGTTGATTATAGCCTCAAGACCTATAGCTGTAGGATTGAAAGAGCAAATTAGTAAATACAAACCTTTTTGCATTAAAGTAATTGATGAAGAAGAAAACATAATTGAAACTTCAGAAAATTATGTTTCAGTTTATGGTTTTAAGGAAGAACAATTTGATAACTATGTTGAGTTTGCTTTGAAAAAATATCTTATTTCTTCCAAAAAAACCGAAAATGATTTTGTAGGTATATCTAACTTGATTTTTAAAAAAATAACTTCTCTTCAAAAATTGGAATTGTATTCAATGCTTTATGGGAAGGTACTGAAGGAGAGTGAATTAAAGCGTCCTATTTTTGCATATATGATTTATAAATTAATCATATCCAACTCAAATTTTATTGATTTTGGAAAAGTTGGAGTTTATATTTCATTTTTGAATCAACTTTCTCGTGATGCTAAACATAAGGATGATTCTAATCATAAAGTAAGTTTAAAGGATGAATTCATTTATCGAAATATTCTACATGCTTCTGCATTGTTGTGGCAATATAAAAGACAAAGTGGAGAACAGACCTCTCTTACTAAAGCTGATATTTGTCGTACAATAGAAGAAAAAGAAATTGATAAGGATGATAGAAAAGTTTTAGCAGAATTTGTTGATATTGATTCTATACACTTCTTGTCTCATTCTTATCTTGGTGAAAAAGAAAATACATTACATTTTCAACATCAATCTTTTGCAGAGATTTTGTTAGCTGAGTATTATTTAAAAATCCTTATTAAATATAGCATTGAAGAAAATACTGATCTAGAGGAAGCTCGTATTAGGTTGTCAATTGGTATGCCTACAGATCAAACTATTGAGTTTTTCAACGGTTTATTGGCATTATTGAAAGAATCTGTTCTTGGTGATTATAAAGATAGTACAGTCTACGCCAAGCGTGAATTGCTAACTCCCTTATTAGCTTCTTTGGCCATTAAAAAACATAATAGAAAATTATATTCTACAAGATTAAATGCAACTTGGTTTGAGAAACATGAAGAAATTCTCTTTTCAAAAAATAAAATTGGGAAAGATATAATTAATGACTTTCCAATTACACAGACTGTTTTGAATAAAATTCATATATTATGTCAAGGAATAATTAATTCTTCAAAAATGTATTTTATTGCCGAACCTTCTCGTCATTCTATTTTATATAAAAATGAAATGTTTAGTATTAAAAAATCTGAAAGTTATACTTATGAAATTGACAAATGGCTTTCTTTAATAGCGGGAAACCTTATTGTTACAGATGTTTCATCGGGGAATTTTTTTAATAGTTCTATTGATCCTAAGTGTCTTTTTAATATGATTCGAAATTGGAATTATACTAAAGGTAATGTAAGTCAATGGATGTTTGATTTATTTATGGGAATTGATATGAAAGATAATTCAGATACTATTTATTATGACTATTTAAATATTAATGGATTGAATTTTTCGTTTTCTTATATTAAAAAATTAATTTTAAAGAATTCTCAAATTAGAGGCTGCAATTTTTCAAATTCATCTTTTGAATTTTTTGAAATTGAGGAATCTGATATTTCTTATTCTATTTTTGATAATATTTCAGTTATTAAAGAAGAAGATGTATACAGAGTAAATGGTATTTCTGGCTATTTCAGCCTTTCATTTTGTTTTTTTTCACAGGGGGTATTATTTCCAAGGAAATTGAATGATTTACTTAAAGGTACTACACATGGTATTGTTAATTTTGGTTCTGATTATTGTGTTATTAATTGTGTGAATAGCCATGAATTTTTCGAGACATATTTTGAGCCATTCAGAGGTGTATTTCAGTATTTAATATCTATTGGAACAAGTTCAGAGCTTATACTATATTCTTTTAGATTTGAAAGTGATAGGTCTTTAGGTGTAACTGATAATTCATCCAATGAGATTAAGGCTAAATTCTCCGATTTTATCTTGGAACTTGAAAATAATTACAAAAAAAAACCTCTCTGAGTGTAGAATAGGAGTTGAGGTCGCTAGGTGTAATTTGTAATTACACCTTCCTATCAATTAGAATTTGTAATTCTCTATAGTGAAGAAGTGATTTCAAAACTCTCCAAACAGCGTTCTCAAGAATATGGTTAGGGCTGGATTGAAAAACAGTGGCAATATTGTCTCCACTTTGCAGAAACTTTTGCTTCTGAAGTTTTCAATTGTAGGATTCAATTATACAATTCTAGGCTCAGAGCAAATCCGAAAGTTTATCGCTTTCTACTGCCCTTGATCGAGCTTATCGGCAAGCTATTGACTATACCCACATACTCAAACAACACGAATTTCTCCTAAATGGACAGTTCTAGATCTACCTAATGCCTATTTCTGACGAAAGGTATCTGATACAAATGATAACACTTCGGGAAGGGATGTTCTCCAATAGGTCCAATTATGAGCGCCATCTCTTATTCTGAACTCATGGGGAATATCTTTTTTCTTCATTGCGATATGTACCATGCTATTTCCTTCATAAAGGAAGTCATCATCCCCACAATCAAAATACCATTTTACAGATTTCATCGCGTCCAAATCATTCAATTCGATTTGCCTTAGTGCGGAATGCCGGTCATAATAGCCTTGGAGGTTATCAGTATTTTTTACCTCGGTTTTATTGGTTTGAAGTCCTTGATTGAATTCTTCAAAAGTGGAATTCCTCAATGCTGCACTTAAGGGGCAAGCGGAAGAAAATAAGTCAGGGCGGTGCATGGCATAGAAAAATGTGCCACCGCCTCCCATGGACAATCCAGCTATTGCCCTATACTTTTTCTCAGATTTGATTCGGTACTTTTTTTCTACCTCAGGCATCAGTTCTTCAAAAAAGAAATCCTCATATCGCCATTCATTATTGACATCATTGAAGTAACCCCGCTTACCAGTATTGGCATCGGGCATGACAATGATCATGGCTGTGGATTTTCCTTCCATGATGGCTTTGTCAGCGATATGTTGGACTTCTCCAAACTGTACCCAACCTGTCTGATCGTCTCCGGCTCCATGAAGGAGATACAAGACAGGGTAAGAGCGCTGCGAGGTCTCATATCCGGGTGGCAGATAGATCGCATATTTGCGCTCCATATTGAGGATTTTACTCTGCATTGTCATTTGGTCAAAAACCTTACTGTCTTGTGCAAAAGCAATTATTGAAAACATTAAACAGAAGGATAAAGCAAGTGTGTATTTTTTCATATCGGTTGGGGAGTTTGGATTGAGTAGCTGTTTGATTTTTTGGATAAAAAAATATGAATTCATTAATCTACCATAAAGATGAATATATAAAAATCGTTACTTTTTTTTGCGGTCGTGCAGATTTTCCGATGGTCAATTTTTATTTTTTTACTTAGGTTTAAAGATTTATATGTGTCTTCGGACCTCTGCACGTATGTTCAATCAGGCTTCGACTTGGTTCGACGAGCTCACCAACCGGCGCTCAGCCTCCGGTCAATTTTGGCTTAAAGGGAGAGGGAGAGAATGCGGCGGTGCCGCATTCTCTCCCTCTCCCTAGATTATACGCTTAAATTCGGTCCCTGAGCGCAGTCGAAGGGAAAGGATTCAAAATATTATTTTGGTACGTGCATTCAAGCGAAAACACATAAAAGATTTAATATTAAGTGACTACCCACTATTTTCAACCTAGAGTCTATATGAAGAAAATGTCAAAACCGTTGGCTTTCAAATTTTTGAAAGAAATATTTCTACGGAATGGAAATCTCAGAATTAAAGATGAGGTAAAGGTTGCAAAATTTGGATCTCAAAAACATAAAAAGGGCTACGAGGTACGTCTTTTGGCCAAGGACGAACAGGAGTTGGAACACATACAGATCGCAATTTCTTCTTTAGACTTATATGTAGCAAAATCATATCTGAAAGGAAAACAATTTGTTCAACCCATTTATGGGAAGGAAATCACCAAGAAATTTGAGGAGATAAAGACTAGTGAGGCTAGCAAAAACAAGCTCAATACCCCTGTCTGAGCATATTCTAATCGTGGAAGTAATAAGGTGTAGTTTGCCAGGCCGGGAGGCAGGTTCGTTTAAAATCGCTAACTTAAATGCGACAAAATCCTAAAATAAAGTAGAAATGAAATTAAAAGTATTGACGTTATTGTTTGCACTCACACTTTCGGTTTGCAACGCACAGGAAACCAGACCAGGACCTCAGCTACCTCCTGAAACTGGTGAAAGTTTTAAAGTAGGAATAGCGGGTTTCACCTTCGCGAAATTCGATCTCGACAAAGCACTTGAAACACTAAAAGCTGTAGATGTACATTATTTATGCATCAAGGATTTTCATTTGCCAATGACGAGTAGCGATGAGGAAATTGCTGCTTTTCATGCAAAACTGAAAGCCAATGATGTAGTAGGTTACGCAGTTGGTCCTATTTATATGAAAACCGAGGAGGAAATTGACAGGGCTTTTGACTATGCAAAAAGAGTTGGGGTAAAGCTGATTGTAGGCGTACCCAATGTTGAGCTGCTTCCTTATGTGGATAAAAAAGTAAAGGAGTACGATTTTAAATTTGCCATCCATTTACACGGACCGGATATTAAAATCTTTCCAGATGCCGAAGATGTTTGGAACCACACCAAAGACCTCGATCCTAGAATTGGAATGTGCTTGGACGTTGGTCACGATACACGCAACGGTAAAGACGCTGTAGCCGACCTTGAAAAATACCACACCCGCGTTTTCGATATGCACATAAAGGATGTAACAGCACCAACTAAATTGGGTTATTCACTCGAAGTTGGCCGAGGTGTAATCGATTTTCCGTCACTAGTGAAAATGATTAGAAAAGTTGGTTACACAGGTGTTTGCGCTCTGGAACACGAAAGAAACATGGACAATCCATTTATGGGAATTGCCGAATCTGTAGGTTATTTTAGAGGTGTTATAGAAGCCACTAAACAATAGTTAAACACAATATTTTTGTTGTATAAAAGGCTGAATTCGAAAGAGTTAAGCCTTTTATTTTTAGAATTTTAAAAACAATTTTTATAAGGCAGCAATGGAAATACTGCCCCCACTAATCGTAGTCTAGGCTTTTGGCTAGGTGTAATTTGCCAACCCTGCATCCTGGCCTCTCGCTAAACAGCTTTTCTAAAGCTGTTTTAAACACTCGACCCTACTTCTCTATTAATTAGATTTTGTAAATCAATCTTATACCATGCAACCTTTCTTTTGAATCACAAGGGTATAAAACCACTTTTTTGCCATCGGCTAAAACCGTAATTTAACTTTTTCAATACCCCTGATAACCCACTCTCAATGAGATTTAAGAAAGTACCCAGCTTAGTTACCCTTATCGTCAGTCTTTTTAGTACTGCCACTTTTGCACAAAGAACTGATTCCATACCGGTAAGGCATGACGTCACTTTACCGCAAGCACACAAGGGAACGTTGAAAATTGACAGTTTGCTGCTCGATAGTTATGTGAGATTACCTGAGAATATTAGAAAGTTTTATTTGGAAGCTAGGTCGGTATTTGAGGAGAATGAAGTTGATTTTACAGACGAGAGAATTGTAGCAGCTGCTGTCAAAAATGGCATTCCTTTGATTTCAGGCCCGATGTTGGGTGATTTGAAAGAGAATAGCGTAACTATCTGGTTTAGACCAGCAAGTATAAATCTGATTGAAATTGAAATAGCTGATTTAGCTGGTAAAGAAACAAAGCTATATATTTTTAATCCCAGTGTGGCCGGACAAGCTGAGCGAATCGTCTTAGGGAATTTGTCATCAGCGACGAAGTATTCCTATTTAATGAAAATACAAGGTGCAGAGGTTGCTAAAGGCACTTTCCAAACCACCTCAAAAACCGAAGAAACCAGCGAGTTACGGCTCGCCTTTGCTTCTGATTTTCACAAGATAGGTCTGCACAATCCTAACTTGATGGACGCTATTTTAGCGAGAAATCCAATCGCGATGCTGCTACTCGGAGACCTTGCTGTGGATGATAGAGATACTAAGCTGAGCATGCATAGAGCTGATTACTTGCTTCGGGATGTTTCGCAGCCTTGGAAAAAACTTGCTGCAAATGTGCCCTTATACGCCGCTTGGGATGATCATGATTATCTCAATAATGACCTCAGCGGTCTTCCGGAAGGAGTCAGCAATGAGGATAGAGAGGCGTTAAGGAAACTTTGGAGCGAAAACTGGAATAATCCAGAGAATTTGGAGCCAGGAATCTACTTCAATACGAGAATAGGAGCTGTAGAGGTAATCATGCTGGATACCCGTTCTTTTCGTGAGAACGACAGAAGAGGTGAATACAACTCCTATTTGGGCGCAGCCCAACTCAATTGGCTAAAGGATGTGCTGGCAAAATCCAGCGCACCGTACATGCTGATCACAAGCGGGACGATGTGGAGTGATTACATCTCTGAAGGAAAGGATTCTTGGGGAACTTGGGACACACTGGCTAGGGAAGAGATATATCAATTGATAGAAACAGAAAACATCCCTGGTGTGCTCTTACTAAGTGGAGATCGCCATGGTGCAAGAAGTTTCACCATCCCTAGAAATCCGGGATTTGAGTTCTACGAATTTGGACCAGCATCCTTAGGAGGAGTTCCTGGCCCAGAAGCGATCGCTAAGGATTCTTCCAAGCAATTGTTCGGATATCTGGGTTTGGGATTAAAGGCTTTTGGCGAATTCACCTTTACTATGGAGGGGAGTTCTCCTCAGGTAACTTTTAGATTGATCGATGAATATGGAAATATCATGGAAGAGCATGTCCTCTCCTATGATCAATTGATTCCTCAAAATAAGTAGTTGGTTTTTGCTTAGTTCGATAGGTTTTTGCTCCGGCCCCTTCTGAGGCTAGTCTTGACCTTGAGCTAGGTGGAATTTGTAGTTAGACATCCATATCCTGCTCTAATCAAATCCAAGCATCGAGTTCACTGGCTGTAGTCTGTTGATTGCTCAGATGTATCTAAACTTTTCTATCATTTCAATCATACCCCTATGCCACTTTTTAGGACATACAACAGGTTTAGTATCAGACTAGTTGGGTATTTTTTTTGACATTTACTTTTACTAGATTTATTCCAGATTTCGACTGAAAATCAGGTCAATACGGAGCATTACCTTGCGTAATTCGATGATCGATGGTACGGATTCAACTCCGTTAATTTTACCTACAATTTACTGTACCTAGTTTCCCTAAATTTTTATTGAGAGGGATTAATTTTTAACTAAATCATAATCAAAATGAAAAAGATCATTCAAGCGAGTGAGAAGACTTTCTCGCGATTAAAAATCACAGAAAGCGAACTGAAGGCGCATAAAATTGCGCCTTCAAATCTGTTGCATGTAGAATCAGATGAGGGCTTGGAGCTTCAAGTTGACAAACCCAAAAGAGTTGTCGTCAAAAAAGCTGAGATCCTAAAGAAATTTAACTCTACCAAATTCGTCGAAAAATTCCATGAGGCGATGAAGGATAAAGTAGTTGGATACGCATTTCAAATCCGAAAGAACGGTGCTCCCCATCAGACCATTATTTGGAACTGGTCAAGAACCCATGCCGATGGAGGAAAAGGATGGACACTAGATACGAGAATGCACATCGCCAGTGTGAGCAAAATGATCACAGGTATCGCGATCTACAATCTTCTCCTAGATAAAGGGATTTCAGTAGACGCCTTGATTCACAGCTATCTGCCATCCTACTGGACGAAGGGCCCGAACGTTTCGCAGATTACATTCCGACATTTGCTAAACCATACTTCAGGTTTTAATACAGGAGATTCGAAGTCCGATTTCTCCACCATGAAATCGATGGTAAAAAATGGTGTAGCGCTTACCGGTGATGTAAGTCTGGGCAAAGGTAAATATGCCAATATGAATTTTGGCTTATGTAGAATCCTAATACCGATCATTAATGGAGACATCTCCAAAAACGAGGACTACAAGGAGCTAACTCAATTGGGAATCAATATCGATGTTTTGTGGGATGCCTTTTCCATCGCTGAATACAAGGATTATGTGCAGAAGAAAGTACTGACCCCAGCAGGCGTCGCTTCAGCGGGCTTTAACCCTAGGCCGCTGATCGATGCGATAGCCTATAAATTTCCAGCGACTACTGCAAAAGGCTGGGATTCTGGCAAATTAGGTTCAATGAGTGGAGGTGCAGCTTGGAGACTATCTATTAACGAGGTTCTCCAAGTAATGCATCACGTCAAAAGAAAGGGGACCATACTTACTTCCACTCAAGCAGAATATCTATTGGAAAATTCTTTAGGATTGGATTGGGATGTAGAGACTCCCGCTGGAAAGTGGTATTCAAAAAATGGAAGGTTGGTAAATAGTTCAAGAACTGAGCAGTGTGTGGCCGCTTTTCTCCCTGGAGGATATGAAATGGTCATTTTTGTCAACTCTCCGATTGGAAGCCAAGGTGAAGACCTTATGACAAAAGCCTACGAAACCTTTCTTAGTAGCTTGGATTAAATAGTTGCATTCAGATTCTTCATGCTGCTTGAAAAGGTTATTAACAATTACGGTGTAAGTGTGACTTACACCGTTTTTTTAAATAGGATTGGAAGTACTAGGCTATTACTCCTTTTGTCAGGTGACCGATGTAGCGAATTCTAAATTCTTGATACTTTTTACTTGTCACTTACATCTTTCACCATCCAACACCCCTACATTCACATATTCTACTAAACCTACCACCTATTTGACCACATGGATAATCAGAATTCTTTAAACTATTGCAAAAAGTGTGAGCTGGAAATCAGCGGAAACTTCTGCACCAACTGTGGGAACGCTGCAGAATTGAGGCGAATTGATGGGAGATATATCGCCAATGAAGTGACTAGTGTCTTGAACTTTGACAGGGGCATATTATACACGATCAAAGAGTTGCTGATCAGACCTGGACTGACTGTCAGAAAGTTCATTGTTGAGGATAGAAATCGATTGGTGAAACCTGTGATTTTCATCATCATAAGTTCCTTGCTTTATTCAGTATTAAGAGGATTGCTGAATTTTGAAGACGGATACGTCTATTATGATAATTCCACCTATTCCACTGCAACGGTTATGTTTGAATGGGTTCAGAACAACTATGGCTATGGCAACTTAATCATGGGAGTTTTTATTGCCTTGTGGACGAAGCTACTGTTTAGAAAACACCCCTATAACTTCTATGAAATCCTGATTCTTCTATGTTTCGTAATGGGGATTGGAATGATAATTCTGGCTGTTTTTGGTGCAGTTCAGGGATTGACTGACCTCAAGGTTTTGCAGTTTGGAGGTATGCTTTTCTTTATATACTCTACTTGGGCGATTGGGCAGTTTTTTGATGGAAAGAAGTTCGCAAGCTATTTGAAAGCATTTTTCGCCTACCTATTAGGTTTGATCACGTTTTCAATTGGAGTGTTACTGATAGGTCATTTGATAGATTTATTTTTTCAAATGTGATTATCCGCAATGATGCCAGTTGCCTTAAATTCTTTGCATATCTGGTCGGAAGACCGATGACCGAAGACCGAAGTGACCTCAATTATAAATTTGAACAAATTCTAGATTGCTTTTCCCTCTTTACTGGTAGAAAAGCGGATATACATATTTTCAAAATAGGCGGATGAGCAATACAATCTTTCAACTATTTTTTTTTTAAAAGTTATTAGCCACTCCATTCAAAACAATTATGCTCTAAAACTTCTTTACAATTAGTAAAACGAACCAATTCAATGGGAGAAATTTCCATTGAAAAAGATCAATACTAATGACAGAGCGAGAACTAGACAGAATTATAGAAATGGCTTGGGAGGACAGAACTCCCTTCGAAGCTATAGAAAATCAATTTGGGCTTGCTGAGGCAGAAGTGATCAAACTTATGCGAAGGGAGCTGAAAGAAAGTTCTTTCAAAATGTGGCGAAAGCGAGTCAACTCTGGGGTAAGTCAGAAGCATCTAAAAAAAAGACATGCTGATATAGACAGATTCAAATGCAGCCGGCAGAGAAGTATTTCCCTAAATAAGATTTCCTAGTGGACATTTTCACCGCGCATTTTACTTTGGATTGAAAAGAGGATTAGAGCCATTAATCCTATGAACTAGCGTACGGCGAAAAACCACGAGCATAATATTTTAATTCGTCTGAAGACATAAAATTCGGATTTCTGATATCTTATAATCCTCGATAAAACATAACAATAGCTGTGAACAAAAATGCACTTACAAAAAGATGAAATAGAAAAACTGGAGCGCACCTATAAACTGAATCTTATCAATTCGCTTTCAGGTGTAAAACCAGCCAATTTGATTGGCACGAAATCCAAGGATGGGAAAGACAACGTGGCGATTTTTTCATCTGTGGTGCATTTGGGATCAAGCCCTGCGCAGCTGGCATTTATCATGCGACCTCAATCTGAAATCCCTAGAGATACCTATCCCAATATCTTGGAAACTGAGTTTTACACGATCAATCATGTGTCTGAATCATTTATTGAAAAAGCACATTTCACTTCCGCCAAACTGGAAAGAGGAGAATCTGAATTTGATAGGATGAAATTGGAAAAGGAGTTTATCGCTGGTTTCCATGCTCCTTTTGTAAAAGACAGCCCAGTAAAAATCGGGATGAAACATCTGGAAAGTATCCCCTTGCCCAACGGATGCCTATTTGTGATCGGTTCCGTGGAGATGCTTGTCCTTCCTGATGAAGCTATAAATGACTTAGGACAGTTGGATCTGCAGCATTCTTCCAGCATCGGGATTTCCGGCCTGAACACCTATTATGGATTAACACGATTGGCTTCCTTTCCGTACGTCAGAGAAGAAGAAATCCCGGATTTCGAATGAAGAAAGCCGACTTGCTTATTAGGCTTTAAGGATAGGATAAACACTAGCATTTAGGCCGCTTCAGTCATCCGTCATCGGTCTTCCTGCTGGGTAAGCAAAGAAATTTTGGTGACTGTCATCCTTGCTGATGATCATATTGTCTATTGATTATTTCCTAGATTTCTTCACATATCCATAAATCCCCGCCACACCAATAATGAGCAACGCAATGCCAATCCCCCATTGCAAGGGGCTATTCATAGATTCTTTGGCAGCTAGATAAGAACTTGCAAGAACTCCAGCGGCAAATGCGAGTACGGTGCGGGTAAGCATTCCGGGGATGCCGTATACCAACACTTTCCACAGCTTAATATTCAAATTGGCAAAAAGGAAGTTGGAAATAGCAAAAGGAACTATGGGGGAAATTCGAACAAAGAATACCAGCGAGCCTTCTTTCCCTTTACGAGCCTCCAGCGCTTCATGAAACTTTGGGTTTTTCTTGAACAATTTTTCCGTCAGGCCCATATTGGTCAGTTTGCCCAGCACATATCCAAGTATAGAGGCCAGGGAATAGCCGAGAATCAAAAATGGCAAAGAAACCCAGCCGAAATAGAAACCAGAAGCTAAAGCAATCAAGGTAGTGGGAAGAAGCGCCAAGCCCATAAGCAAAGCCCCAATCACTGTGTAGATGAAGTAATCCAAGGCAGTATAAAGCTGGTAATCATCCAGAAAATCATAATTCGCGGCAAAAATCACACTTCCAACAAAGGGCATCAGCGTCACCCAAAGCCATGCAAATATGCCTGAGGGGTGCTTGCCGAAGTACGCGCGGATAGTTTTGAAAATCCTGCCCTTTTTTGTCATATTTGAGTTATCAACCATTGATTCACTAGGAATGTCTGCAAGTTTAACATGCAAAGCCTAAAATCACCCCGAAAATCCAAAAAGGTTTTCTTTTTCTTAGAAGCCAAAACAGTCTAAACCAATTACGAATGAAATTCGGAACAAAAGCCATACACGCCGGAATAGAGCCGGATCCCGCCACCGGCGCGATCATGACTCCGATCTACCAGACGTCCACTTATGTGCAAAATTCGCCAGGTGATCATAAAGGATATGAGTATTCCCGTACTCACAATCCTACCCGTACTGCTTTGCAAAATAACTTGGCAGCACTGGAAAACGGCAAGCATGGCATATGCTTTTCTTCAGGTTTGGGAGCTATAGATGCGGTGATCAAACTTTTCAACCCAGGTGATGAGATCATCAGTACCAATGATCTGTATGGCGGGTCTTACCGTCTATTTACTAAAGTCTACGAGCGATACGGCATCAAATTCAAGTTTGTGCCCATGTCGGATGCGGCGAGCATCGCAGATCATATTACGGAAAACACGAAAATGATCTGGGTAGAGACGCCTACCAATCCTATGATGAATATCATCGATATCGCAGCGGTGGCAAAACTAAGCACGGGTACCAAGATCATTCTTGCTGTGGATAACACCTTTGCCTCTCCTTACCTGCAAAACCCATTGAATCTGGGTGCAGATATCGTGATGCACTCCGTAACCAAATACCTAGGCGGACACTCCGATGTGGTGATGGGAGCTTTGGTGGTGAATGATGATGAGCTTGCGCAAAGGCTGGCATTCATCCAAAATGCTACCGGAGCTACTCCAGGTCCTCAGGACTGTTTCTTAGTCATAAGAGGAATCAAAACCCTCCACCTAAGAATGGAGCGCCATTCTCAAAATGGCAAAACCATCGCAGCTTACTTGAAAAATCACCCGAAAGTAGAGAAAGTGTACTGGCCAGGCTTCGAGGATCATCCAAATCATGACATCGCTGTAAAGCAAATGCGCGATTACGGAGGAATGATCTCCTTTACCCTAGTGGGCAATAAAGAATCTGATGCGAGAAAGGTGATGGAAAGCTTTCAAATTTTTGCGCTGGCAGAATCTCTTGGTGGAGTAGAATCCCTGTGTGGACACCCAGCTTCCATGACCCATGCAAGTATCCCCAAAGAAGAGCGGGAGAAAGTAGGTTTGGTGGATTCTTTGATCCGATTGAGCGTAGGTGTAGAAGATGCTGAAGATTTGAAAAATGATCTAGCAAATGCCCTTACGAAGATTTAAAAGCTAATTACTATAATATCAACCAGCCGCTTTTGGAAACAAGGGCGGCTGTTTTTTATAACAAATGGTGCTGTATGATATAGAACTTGGCTTTAAGAAAGGGGAATAAAATTGTTTCCACCACAGGAAGGATAGTAGCAATTAGCCACCGTCAATTTTGCAAACGAAAAGATGGCAGCTGCTTCAAAAAATTATAGTGTGTTATTTTTTATCAGTTATGCTAATGCTAGCTCCTGAGCAACATTCACGGAAAATAGTAAGTGCTTTGACTGTTTTGCGGCTTCTTTCTTGAGCCAGATCAATCAGGGACATTAAGGGACTTCGTAAAGGGAAAGTTTCATCCTTTGTATAAGCTGAGACAAAGACTTTTTCCAGTACTCTTCCTGCTATTGGACCTTGATGAACGATGCTTAATATTTTGCCATAAACTGGTGGCGCAAACTTGTCATATAGCTCTGGGGTAAGTTTGCTATTCGTTTTTGTATTCTCTTGATTGTTATCCGGCTGCATACTGGTTCAATTTTGGTCTGTTTCTTAAGGTACGAAATATCCTGTTTTTAACTACACTGAGACTTACTGCAAAAAAGCATTTATAGCATGAACGGTTTCAGCTGGATGACTCATATGAGGACAATGGCCATGCGCTTCTAAAACTGTTAAGGTATTGTTTCTGGTATTTGCATTTATGTATTGCCCCACAGACACTGGTGCTATCATGTCATCAGAACATTGAATCGTTAGGCTTTCAACAGGAATTAAAGGAAGATCTTTTCTATTATCTGACAAAAAAGTCACTCTAGCGAATTGCTTAGCTATTAGCGGGTCAATCACACAAAAGCTAGTCGATAATTCACTGGTAAGTTCTTCCCCATTGTGAGCATCCATTATATCTGGAGCGATCGATCTGGCCCAGCTGATATAATCTTCTTCCATCACCTCAAGTAATGAGTCTATCGTTTCCTGATCAAATCCTCCTGTGTAATCTCCTGAACTTATATAGCAGGGAGATGGAGCGATGAAGATAAGTTTTTCAAAAACATCCGGTCTCTTTATGGATGCTAAAGCCCCTATCATACAGCTTACCGAGTGCCCAATAAATATTGCATTTCTTAACTCCAGCACATCGCATATCTCTATAATATCCGTCACATAGCCATCTAAAGAGGCATATTTCTGGGGATCGTAGGATGCCAAATCAGATTTCCCAGCTCCAACAAAATCAAGAAAAACAAGCTTGTAATCTTTAATGAAAAAGTTTTTAATATGCTTCCAGGCATTCTGATCACATCCGAATCCGTGGCCAAACATTAGCACTTTGCTTCCCTCGCCTATGACTGTTACATTGTTTCTTTTCAATACACTTGTCATAAAATCTTAAGGGTTTATCATTTTAATACTTAAAAATACAATAATCATTCCTTTAAAGATGGCTATTTCCCCTTGCCTAACTATAGATTTCAATAAAGGTTTTGGTTTTCGCTGGCCTAATCCGCACACTCTGGAAACCTTGCAGCTCAGATCCACTATAATAGGTGAAGATGTTATTTTACTTACTGTCAATAAGAAGCATTAATTGGAATTGGTTAAAACTTCTAAACCTCTCCTTCTATTACCTAGAAATTCGGAAATTGAATGAATTCTTTGTTGAGAGTAAACACAAATCAAGTCCAGCTTCTGGAGAAGCAAGACAACCGCGAAAATCATGTCCAGCTTCTGGAGAAGCAAGACAACTGTATCCATCATATGCTAGAAATCCAGCACTTCAAAAAAACATACCCAACGGGCTTTCAAATAGAGATTGACTCACTCCATTTGAGTAAAGGCATACATCTGATCAAGGGTGAAAATGGCTCAGGGAAATCTACACTTTTGAAGGCAATTGCGGGAATTCATGCATTTGAGGGAGAGATTATGTTGGACGGAATATCACTGAAGAAAGAACCTATCCCCTTTCGCAAGCTTGTCAATTACTCAGAAGCAGAACCCCTATTTCCGGATTTTCTAAGTTTGGATGAGTTGATAGCTTTTGTATCCAAAACCAAAGGAGCTGACAATTCTCAGATTGAATCTTTGAAAGAGATCCTGGGGATCGGTGACTATTCCAAAAACGCTATTTCTACCTATTCCTCTGGAATGCTGAAAAAAGCAGGATTGATCCTAGCATTTCTGGGCAGTCCAAGCCTGATTATTCTGGACGAACCCTACACCACCATCGATGTGGGTTCGCAGAAGCGACTTACCGAACTGGTAAAACGTGAAATGGAACGGGGAGTAAGCTTTCTGCTCACTTCGCATATCGCGGATTTCGAAGAGTTCTTCTCTTATGACTCTGTATTGACTATCGCTGATGGCAACCTGATCCAAAGTCATGAATGAGCTATTTTTCAAGACTTTTGTAATCACTTTCTACCGGGCTTTTCTGGGCTTTTTCATTTTAGTCATCGTCGTTTTTGGTGTCTTTATGGAATTGAAGCAGCATCTCATGATAGCCGAGCGACTCCTTCAGAATTCCGCAGGTTTTTATGCCATCCTGCTGATTTTTCTGGGTTATACCTTGGCTCAAAAACGATTTCAGATTAGACTCCTGAATGATAAGCATTATAGAATCTTTCATCAGCTAGGCTTTTTCACCTGGCCCCAACTTGCCCGAAACTTCCTGCCCGTTTGGCTGGCAAATCATGCTTTGATTTTAGCCTATTCGGTTTTACTGACTTATGTAGGAATCGGCATCCATGCTGGTGGAAAGCTTGGGATACTCTGGTTTTTTCTCATAGGGATTTTCCTGGCTGATATTACTGTCCTCTATTTCAAACTCAAAAAGCCTTTCCCCGAAAGCACTCGAGTTAGACCTGCAATTTTCAAGAAGCTGAAGTTTGAGTTTTGGTTTTTGATGCATTTAAGAGAAAACAGAACCCTGCTGATTTTGGGAGTGAAAGTCATCAGCATCCTTCTGTTGAATGGTTTTTTCTACTTTTTTACCTCTGGAGAATTTGACCTGAGATGGCTGGAATTCGGAATATTATGTACTGCCTATGTCCACTTCCCTATTTGGCTGGAGAAAGATGGGCTTGAATCTCAGCAACTAAGCTATTTCCGCAACATGCCCTTGAGCTATTCCAGAAAGCTGTGGCAACATGCCGTACCGATTTTACTCATACTTTTCCCAGAACTTACCCTGCTAGTCTTTAAGTTTGGCATCCTCGAAAACCTCCCGGATCTATTCTTTTTACTTATCCTGTTGATCGCTATGAACATGGGGATTTATGGATTGATCAAGTGGAGAAATGAGCAGGAGAAAGCTCTTAAGCTGGAGTATTTGGTTTTCTTTTTCCTATTTCTGCTTGTGATATTCGGAATTCATCCCCTGATTATTTCTGCGGTTTGCTTGATTCCTTTTTTGGTTTCAGTGAGGTCTAGGTACTCGGTCTGATGTTACCCCACCAATTCCTTTTCTATCTCTTCCAAGGACTTGCCTTTCGTCTCTGGTAAAACATAGTAAATCACCAGGAACCCAAAAGCGCAGATTCCTCCATAGAGCCAGAAGTTATTTGCCCAACCTAGATTCTCACGGATCGCAGGGAAGAAATAGGTCAAGGTGAAGTTCCCTATCCAGTGCGCAAGCGCTCCTATGGAAATAGCGGCTCCACGGATACGCGTGGGGAAAATCTCAGAGAGCACTACCCAAAGCAGAGGTGCCAAGGTGAAGGAATAAAACATCACATTGGTCAATACAGCAAATACAACTGCATTTCCTCCAAGATCTATGTAGAAAAAGTAGCCTATCAGTGCATACAAAATTGCCATCGCCGAAGTACCGATCAGCAGGAGTTTCTTCCTGCCAAATCTATCTACGGTGAAAATTGTGATGAACACCGATAGCACCATCACGCCTCCTATCACCACGATATTCAGCATCATTTGCTTCAGGTTATAACCAGCCGCCTGGAAGATATCCGCAGCGTAATAGATCACCACATTGATCCCAGACCACTGCTGGAGAAAAGCCAGGAAAATACCGATTCCCAATAGCTTCATAATCCGCTTCTGGAACAATTCCTTCAGATTCACCCTTCCAAAATCGCCTTCCTTCAACGTAGTTTTCACCTCGGCGATAGAGTCTTCGGCATAGGCATTCCCACCGATTCTTTGGAGAATGGTACGCGCTCGACCTTCTTCCTTATTCTTGATCAACCAAGGCACGGACTCAGGCACAAAAAACATCAAACCAAAGAACAGTAGCGCAGGAACAGCTTCCGCCGCAAACATCCATCTCCAACCATTTTGCCCAGACCAACTCGCGGCGATCATCTCAAAAGTAGCGTCATCCGCCAATTGGGTATCCGCAAGCGAAATCTGCCAGTTGATTATCTGAGCCAGCAAAACTCCGATCATGATTAGCAGCTGATTGATCGTGACCATTTTGCCGCGCTTCTCTGGAGGCGAAAGTTCTGCGATGTAAAGCGGTGAGAGGTTTAGCGCTACTCCCATCGCTACGCCACCGATGATTCTATAGAAATTGAATTCCCAGAAAGTACCAGCCAAGGCAGTTCCAATGGCCGATATGGAAAACAATAAACCAGAGGCAATGAGCAATCTTTTCCTCCCTAACTTATCCGAAATCAAGATGCACATCCCCGCTCCGATCATGCAACCAATCAATGCTGAGCTCGTTCCCCAACCCTGATCGCCCACCGAAGTAATATTGAAAAAAGGCTCGTAAAATGGCTTGGCACCTCCTATCACTACCCAATCGTACCCAAATAAAAACCCTCCCAGAGCTGCAGTGAGGCTAATCAGCCAAAGGTAAGTTTGGTTGTAAGTATAGGAAGGCTTCATGGGATCAGGTTAGGTTTTGGGAAAAAGCATAAAATCGAAGCGATGAAATAGGACTTTTTATGATTTCAGCAATCCTGTGGTTACATCAGGAAGAAACCGTCATTAAAGTATAGCAGCAAGCGAGGATCGTAGAAAAAAGCCCGACACTAGTTGATATACTGCATAAAAAAAACATAAATACCCTATACAGGGTATGAATTTCAAGTCAAAACTTCCTTTCTTGAAGGACTGAATCTTCAGGGGATGAAAGCTGAGATTTTGGAGAGAATTAAATGAAAGCAATATAGGAAATATGCCCAACTGGTTGCGTATGACCAGATGTTACCAGCAAATAAACACAACAAATACGACATGATAAACATACCAATTTCAATTCAGCTGCCAAATTTATGGAATACTCAAATATTTACTAAAAATGAATGGAGTCAAATAAATTTAATTGTTGGACCAAATGGAACTGGAAAGTCATTATTTGCTGATGAATTAAAAAAACAACTCCAAACGCAAGGTTATAGAGTAAGACTATTAAATGCAGAACGATTATCTGGTTTTGAAAAAGCAGATTATCGAAATTTTACAAGTTTAGTACCAATAGCAGGAAGTTTTGACAAGGGATTTGACTTGTCAAAATTTAGTTCTTTAAAATCTACTGGAGAACAATTTGGCTTATCATCTGATGCTTTTATTTTACTTAAAGAAAGACTGGACATAAGAATTAAAATTGAGGCATTGCTTTCTGATATTTTTGGAAAAACAATTAGATTGATAGAAGAAGGCGGTTTTCTAAAACCAGTGATGCAAAATAACAACAGTGGATTAGAATATGCTCTTAAAGAAAAAGAATGCCACGGGTTAAAAGAAATTTTAACGTTATTAACCTTTCTATATGACAATACCAAAAATTGTATAATACTTGATGAACCAGAATTACATTTACATCCGCAATTTCAATCATTTTTATTAAGCGAAATAAGAAAGTTTGCGGGTGATCCAAATACAAATCCAAGTAAAAAACTATTTTTTATAATCACACATTCTCCTTATTTTTTAGATCTACGTAATATTGAAGATTTAAAAAACATTTTAGTTTGTCACTATAACATACCTCCAAATTTTATAGATTCTTTAGACACTCAAGATGAGTATATTTTAAATAGATTTTTACCTCGATTCAATACACACCATAAGCAATTTTTCTTTTCTCCTAATCCAGTTTTTGTCGAAGGATATACTGACCAGCAGATAATAGCTCTACTTTTTGACAAATTAGATTATAATATAAATGCCTCAGGCTCAAGTATAATAGATGTTGGAGGGAAAGATGAACTGGCAGTATTCTTTAGGTTATGCAAAAAACTAAAAATTAATGCTCGAATTATTGCTGACTTAGATGCATTTTTCAAAGGAAAATTAAGAGAAGTTGCCCAAGAAGATGAACGTTGTAATGCTTTCATACAGAAAAAAGGATTAGGTACAGATATGTCGCTTTTGATTGGGGAATTAGAAAGGAAATTAATGGAAGTTGCAGATGATTTGACTCTCAAAACAACTACAGATACAGATTTAACTCATCTAATAGATTTTCTTAAACCTATTATTGGTGTTGCTGATAAACGAAGTACTGTAATTACATCATTTTTAATTGCTCTGATAAAATTTAAGGATAAAATTGAGGCAGTAATTTCAACCTCTCAAAAGGCAAACATAAATTATATAATTCCTAGATTTAATTTATTATTAGAAGCTTATAAAGCCTCTAATATTTATATTTTCCCTAAGGGAGAAATTGAACATTATTACACGCAAACAAATATTGACTATTTAAAATTTACTGATAAAGACAAGAATTTATCTTTTCATTCTGAAAGAGATTATATATTATCCGTAAATGATAAAGCTGCATTAGAAAGCAATTATGCAGAGCTTATTCTAACTTTAAAAGAATCAGTTCCCCAAATAAAAATTGATTACACGAAACATATAAAATTTCAAATAATTGAATGGATTCAGTCAGTCCAAACTATAATTTCCAAAGGTGATATATCAAATCTTGACCAGTTAAAAATGAATGGCAGAATAAACTATACCCTTTTTTCACAAATCATTGAAGCTCTAGATTTACAAGTAGAAAGTGATAAAAGGTTTATTTGCAAAATTAAAATAAAAAAATCATTAAGTGATTCGGAAACAGAAATTGAGTTTAACGAGAAAACTACACCTCACGATTTTCAATTTCAAATATAAACTGCTGGTAACAGCGGTTTGGCAAAAGTGGCGGTTCAGTGCTCCGCAGACACATTTGTGGTAAATCAAAGTTTTGTGCTCCGCATCAACAATTGTGGTGAAAATCGCCACCTTCGCCAAGCCGCAAACCGTTAGATTAAATCCCCCGCAACCGGATTCAATTCCGTATCGATCAGCTCCCCGATCTTTGCTCCCGGACACCAGGTATTCCAATCATGGATTTGGTTATCATTCTTGGGATTCATCAATTTGGCTTCGGCATCCATGTAGATGATCGTCATCACTTTTCGCATCTGATCCGTCTGATTAGCTCCGGCACGATGGAAAACCCAGCCTGAGTGGAAGCTCACTTCTCCCAAATCGAATGCTTCGATCACATGCTCAAAGTTGTTGACACGAAGATTCTGCTTGATTTGCACCTCAGAATCATCCCCTATCTGCAGGTCTCTCCCGAAAACGATTTGCTGGCTTTTAGCTGAAAACTCTAGCGGCCCCATCTCCAGCGGAGTAGCCTGAAGCGGAATCCATGCAGTTATCGTGTTATTCGTATCAATCGGCCAGTAATACTGATCTGCATGCCAAGGAGTAATTCCTCCACCTGCCTCTTTGAACAAGGCCTGATCATGGTAAATCCGAACATGCTCGCAGCCCATCAAATCTGAGGCTATCTGAGCCAAACGCTGGCTCATCACGAGCTTTTTCACTTCCTCAGATTCCGTCCACAAATTGAAAATCTGCAAGAATGCCTTGCTATAGGTATCCCGCTCTTCCATCGGTCTTTCCTGTGTGTTTTTCCGCTGAACTTCAGCTGAAATCACTTCATTGAAATGTGCGACTTCCTCCGGGCTTAACACTTGCTTGAGTTTGATGTAGTTATTTTCCTGGTAAAAAGCTTTGGCCTCAGGAGAGATTGGGTAGTGTTGAGCTAGGTTATTCATGGGTTTGGGTTATTTGTACTTAAAATTAATATGATTATCTGTTATTATGCCAGTTGTCATAGTCTCTTTGGTTAGCAGGACGGAAGACCGATACTTCGGCTACGCTCAGTACAAGTGACCTAAGACCGAAGTAGCCTCAATTCTTGCTTTGACCACTTCCGCAAATGAGTTTATCTCCCTACAGGCAGAAAAGGGCATATAAATACAAATTATAAAGCTCAAATTCTAAAAAAAACAGATTCTAAAAATAAAGTGGTTTTTACTTCAACTCGTGTCAGTCCGAGCGGAGTCGAGGACAATAAATAAGTCATTAAATGTTTTTAAAAAATCACATTAGTTGTAGTTTAATACAACTTTGATATTTACTTTATATGCTGATAATTAACCTTTTGTAATTGTAATAGACCTTTTTTTATAAATTGAAATTGTATGAAAAAATACTTCGTTTACATACTAAAATGCTCCGATAATTCTTTCTATACAGGAGTTACAAATAATTTGGAAAGGAGATTGACTGAACATTCTGAAGGCTTAGATCCTTTTTGCTATACTTCAAAACGAAGGCCTTTGGAGTTAGTGTTTGGGCAGGAATTTCAAGAAATCAAAGAGGCTATTGCTTTTGAAAAACAAATAAAAGGATGGGGTAGGAAGAAAAAACTCGCAATGATTAATGACGAGTGGGATAAATTGAAAGAATTAGCGAAATGCAAGAATGAGACTTCCCATAAAAGTTTTAAGGATAATTTATAGACCAAAACTGCTAAAATGCTTCCTAGGTTGAAGGGGGGGCTTCGACTTCGCTCAGCCTGACAACGACTACGCTCAGCCTGACTCCTACTTGTTCAACAATGAAACGACTGCTATCAGCATCTACGACTGCCCTACCAATGATAGTTTATATTTTTACCGTTACTCGTGTCAGTCCGAGCGGAGTCGAGGACATTAGCTTCACTTATTTAAAAAAAGGGGGGGGCTTCGACTACGCTCAGCCTGACAAACGACTACGCTCAGCCTGACAAACGAAATCGGTCAGCTTGACAAACGACTCATAGTGGGACTCTGTGAACTTTTAGGTTAAAAAAAAGCCCCAGCGAAATCATCCACTGAGGCCTCTATCATTGTAAAATTTATTTTCTTTTTCCCAAAAAGCGTTCATAACCCTGTACGTAAGTGCAGGGAAGTTGATGTAAGTATAATCTATAGCCCTGTCCCGATAGCTATCGCGGAGGGCGGAACATAGAGTTTCACCCTTTCAGGGTTATAGTCATTTGCTATTCCTACACCCCCGGCTTTGCCGAGGGTTATGAATCGTTTCAATCCTTCGGATCTTTTTCGGACGTTCAGCGCCTACCTTCGTGTCTCACCAACGATTATTGATTCTACAGTCGAATCGTCCCTCACTGCCATCGTTCGTTTTTCACGCTCGATTTCAGATTCTACAAACGAACCATTCTCTTAGATCGACTTTTTGTTTTTTAGAGAATTAGCGCCGTGGCGCCTTTTCGGAAGGCATTTATTCCCTTGCACCCTTTGCTTGAACTTTGCGTACACTGCGGTAAAAAAAACAAAAACCTCAGCAAACGAATCTGCTGAGGCTCCTTAGGAAAGGTAAAACTTTACCTTATTTTTTCTTTCTGTCTTCGAAGATCTTATCGATCAAGCCGGTGTCCTTTCCACCTGTACTATACTTGTTCTTTTCAAGATTGTCTAAGTATTTGTCAATGTAATCCTGACTTAGCTCCGAGCTATCTCCGTACTTTTCACGAAGTCCATCCAGTTGCTTATGCAATTTTGCTTTGATCTCGGCATAAGCTGGATCATCGTAGACATTGGTCATCTCATTAGGATCCTTCTTTCTATCGATCAATTCCCACTCGTCGCTGTCAAAATAGTAGTGAACCATCTTATACTCCTGAGTAATAATCGCATAATGACGCTTCACCATGTGAATAGATGGATACTCATAGTAATGGTAATAAACCGCTTCACGAGTCCACTTGTCCGTTTCGCCTGTAAGCAATGGCAACAAGCTTTCGCCCTGCATATCCGCAGGAGCTTCTATACCGGCAGCCTCAAGGAATGTCTGCGCAAAATCAAGATTCTGAACCATCTCGTCCGACTTTGTACCTGCCTTTACTCTGTTTGGCCAAGCCATCAAAAGTGGTGTTTTGAAAGACTCATTGTACACAAATCGCTTGTCAAACCAGCCATGTTCGCCCAGGTAAAAACCCTGATCAGAAGTATAGACGATGATCGTATTTTCCATCAAATCATTTGCTTCCAAATAGTCCAATACACGACCTACATTCTCATCCACAGCTTTGATCGTACCTAGGTAATCCTGCATGTAGCGCTGGTATCTCCACTTCATTTTATCCTTTTCAGTCATGGTAGGATACGCTTTCTTGAAGTCTTCATTGACTTTCATATAGGCCTTATCCCAGTTTGCACGCTGAGACTCAGTCATTCTGTTCAATTCTCCTGTGAGTGCAGCCTTATCCCAGCTTGAGTTCTCTGGAATACCCAACTCATCCATTACCTCAGGATACACTTTGGAATCTCCACCCCAGTGCATATCTGTGAGCAAATTCATCTCCGCTTCATGCGCAGCTCTGCCTCTTCCTGAGTAGTCATCGAATAGTGTAGCTGGCTCTTTGAACGAGCGATTGGTAAACTCCTCTACGTGACGCTCAGCAGGAAGCCACTCGCGATGCGGTGCTTTATGTAGGTACATCAACATAAATGGCTGATCAGCCTTACGCTCATTCTGCAACCAATCCAAGGTCATGTCTGTGATGATATCCGTCACATAGCCTTCTACCTTGATCTTTCCTTCATTTTTGGTAATGAAATCAGGATTGTAATACACGCCCTGACCTGGCAAAATCTTAAACTGATCAAAGCCTTTAGGGCTGTTTCCAAAGTGTAGCTTGCCAAACATGGCCGTCTGGTAACCCGCATCCTGAAGGATCTGAGGGAAAGTCACATTGGTCGTATCAAAAGGAAAGTGATTATCCACCTTGCCATTGATGTGAGAATGCTTTCCTGTCAAAATCGTCGCACGGGAAGGCGCACAGATGGAATTCGTCACAGAAGCATTCGTGAAGAGCATCCCCATTTTTGCTATACGATCGATATTAGGCGTCTCGATAAGCGTGTTATCATAGGCAGAAATCGCCTGATAGGCATGATCATCTGACATGATAAATATGATGTTTGGCCTCTCTGCGGGTTTAGTAGCCTCCTCAGTCTTGCAGGCAAATGCAAGTACAGCTAAGGAGCCGAGGAAAATTGATTTTAAACTGTGTTTCATATTAGGGCTGGTTGTTTTAGGTTAAATTTTTGTTCGCAATGATGCCAGTCGCCAGAGTTTCTTCAGTTTGCTGGATGTCCGATGACGGGTGCGGCCTCAGCAATAGCTTTTACCTCTACTTTTAATACTTGAATTTTCATACTGGCAGAAAGGCAAAGAGACAAAAGCATCATAAGATATGCTAAACTCTAGATTTTAGGCTACTTCCGTCTTCGGTCTTCGGTCTCCCGTCTTCGGTCTTCGGTCTTCCTCACCCCTTAATAAAGGATTCTTCAAACCTCAAGAAGTGACAGGTATACCCATTCGGATTTTTCACCAGATAATCTTGATGATAGTCTTCTCCAGTCCAAAACGATACAAATGGCTCTAAGGTAGTTATTACCTTGCTTGACCACTTTCCAGATGCATTGACAATAGCTATCATTTCTTCGGCTTCGGCTTTTTCCTCCTCATTTTGGTAGAAAATCGCAGAGCGATAGCTCGATCCCATGTCGTTGCCTTGCTGATCTATTGTAGTAGGATTGTGCATTCTATAGAAGTAATCCAAAATCTCCTTTAGGGATGTTACATTGGGGTCATAAGTCAATTCTATGCCTTCAGCATGTCCTGGATGGTTTTTATAGGTCGGGTTTTCATTTTGACCGCCTAGGTAACCCACTTCTGTATCCACTATCCCTGGACGAGTTCTGAAGAGATCTTCCATGCCCCAGAAACAGCCGCCTGCGATGTATGCCTTTTTTGTATTGCTCATTTTATTTCAACTTTTTATCAAAGTAACAGATGGCCTGAGCCTTTGATTCCTTTCCTCCTAGCCATCTGAAAAGATACCTGAAGTGTAACATACTCGAGCCAATTCACTTATTTCGTAATTCCCCACATTTGGCATTAAAAACCAAAATCAATCACATTTAAGTTTGACTTTTAGATTAAGGCTACTTCGGTCTCCGGTCACTTGTACTGAGCGTAGCCGAAGTATCCGTCTTCCAGCCTTATAAGCTAATAATTAAGACTAATAGCATCGTTTAAAGAATCATATCACTTACTATTCCTCTTGTTATACACTTCCATGTACTCATCCAAGAAGCGCTTATCATTGGCATCACTGTCGCCATATTTGGTCCGCACTTCCTCAAATTTCTTGTGCATCGTCTCACGAACCTCTGCATACTCAGGGTTATCGTAGACATTGTTCATTTCGCGCGGGTCTTTTTCCAAATCATACAATTCCCATTCATCCACGTCATAATAGAAGTGAATAAGTTTATATCGATCGGTGGCAACCCCATTATGCCGCTTCACGCTATGCTCAGCAGGGTATTCATAATAGGTATAGTACACAGCATCACGCCATTCTTTGCTTTCTCCACTCACCAACTTTCTAAATGATTCACCTTGCATCTCTTTAGGTACCTGCAATCCCGCATAATCCAAGAATGTAGGAGCAAAGTCTAGGTTTTGTACCAAGTTTTTGATGGTTGCTCCAGGCTTGATCTCTTTTGGGAATTTCATCACTAGTGGCGTACGGAAAGACTCCTCGTACATAAAGCGCTTGTCAAACCAGCCATGCTCGCCCAAGTAGAACCCTTGATCAGAGGTATAAACCACGATGGTATTTTCAGCGAGGCCATTTGCTTCCAAATAATCCAAGACCTCACCTACTCCATCATCCACAGACTTGATCGTACGCAGGTAATTTTTGATGTAGCGATTGTACTTCCAGATCGCGATCTCACGCTTTTGCTCTAGTGTTAAATCCTTCTCGGCTATTCCTCCAAATTTTTTCAGGAATGCTGCATTTTTAGGATCAAAAGCAGCTCTCCAAGCTTTCAGTTGCTCAGGATTGAAGCGTCTTAAATCTCCAGCCAAACCAGTGCTATCTCCATTTGGATTTACTTCAAGCATCAAGTCACGACCCCAACGCATAATTTCGTCAATCTCCATCTCTTGCTCACGAGCCGCCGAACCTCTACCCTGATAATTTGTTTCCTCGTCAAAGAAATTGGCTGGTGGTGTGAATTCCTTATCATCATATAGAGTCAGGTACTCTGGAGCAGGCTTCCAATTTCTATGAGGAGCTTTTTGATGATAAAGCATGACGAAAGGCTTTTCCTTATCTCTACCATTTTCCAACCAGTCCAAAGCCAAGTCAGTGGTGATGTCTGTGACATAACCCTCGATACGCTTTTTCTCCCCATTGATTAAAAAGTCCGGGTTATAGTATTCGCCTTGTCCTGGCAACACGATGGAATAATCAAAACCCTGAGGCTGTCCATCCAAATGGATTTTTCCTATCAAAGCTGTCGCATAGCCATTTGCCTGCATCAATTTTGGGAAATTATCCTGATCCCAATTGAAGGGCTGTATGTTATCCACTTTGCCATTCATGAAACTATGTTTCCCTGTCAGCAGAACAGCCCTAGATGGAGCACAGATAGAATTAGTGACGGTAGCTCTAGTGAAAATAGCTCCCTCTTTAGCGATCCTGTCGATATTCGGCGTTTCGTTCAACCCCTCACCATAAGCAGAGATAGCCTGATAGGCATGATCATCAGCCATAATAAAAATGATGTTTGGCCTCTCAGCGGGCTTTTGTTCCTCTTTAGAACTGCAGCTAATTGCAAGAGCGGTTACTAAAAAAAGAAAATAGATTTTTACTCCAGACATACTTTAATTTTTTATTGAAGTTCCAATTTATAGTTAATTAGCTAAAACACTGTACTGGAATTATGAATCTATTCCTGACACAGGAAACAAACTACTCTTTAAACCCTAAATTTATCAATGATATTTAATATTAGGCCAATAGACCTATTGATTTCACTTCTACATGCCTATTTACTACTCACATATTAAGTCGATTCAGAAGCGAGAAGGTCGATAAATTCACTCCCTGAAAATCAGAAATTAAAAATATATAGAACAAAATTAGTGCTATAGCCCTAATTTCAATAGATTAGAAGCGAAATACTGAGATAGGCAGTAGTTAGTACTTTTTATCCAGTATTCCATATCCCATGGAGATGACATCAATCAGCACAATAGACCTGATCATAATAGTAGTTTACCTTTTGGCAATAGTCATGATGGGACTTTGGTTTTCTACCGAAAAGAAGAAAACCAGTAAGGGCTATTTTCTTGCAGGCAAATCTCTTACTTGGTCAGTAATCGGCGCATCACTTTTTGCCTCAAATATTTCCACTGTCCACTTGGTAGGTTTGGCTGAATCTGGCTTCAGGGACGGCATCCTATGGGGAAATTTCGAGTGGTTTTCAGCTTTTGAACTGCTCATTCTAGCCTTTGTATTTATCCCCTTCTATTTAAGAACCAAAATCACTACGCTACCTGAATTCTTGGAGAAGAGGTACGATCAAGGTTCCAGGATAATCCTTGCCATCATTAGCATCCTGGCCGCACTCTTTATGCACATCGGGGTAAGCTTCTATGCTGGCGCGGTAGTTTTCGAGCAAATATTTGGCATCAACATTCTTAGTTCGATCATCATCATAGCTCTGGCAACGGGGATTTATACCATTATCGGTGGTCTCACCTCCGTAGTTGTCACAGAGACTATTCAAACTGTGATCCTAATTTTTGGATCACTCGCGGTTACCTTACTAGCCATATTTGCGCTACCTGATGCAGGTATTACTAGCTATGCTGAGCTGAAATCAGTCGTCTCTGCAGATCGGCTTCATGCGGTAGCCTTTGATACAGAAGCCAAAGGATTCACCTTTCTCGACATGCTGTTCAGTCACTTGATTTTGGGGATCTGGTATTGGTGCACGGACCAGACGATTGTGCAGCGCGTACTAGGAGCCAAATCCGAAAACCAAGCTAAACTTGGGGCAATTTTCGCTGGCTTTCTGAAAATCCTTCCTGTCTTTATTATGGTGATTCCTGGCATTTTGGCTTTCGCACTTTTCCGGGATGAAATCGGAACCGATACTAAAAGTGTGTTGCCTGTGATGATCATGAACCTGATGCCTATAGGGCTAAAAGGCCTAATGGTCGCAGCATTACTCGCAGCAGTGATGAGCAGTGTGGCAGCGGCATTGAATAGTTGCTCTACCTTATTGGTGTTTGATGTATTTGGAAAAATCAATCCAAATCTATCGGACGGAATGAAAATCAGAATTGGTAGAATTTCAGCCGTGGTAGTACTGGTACTGGCAGTGGCATGGTCACCTTTCTTAGGGAACTTAGGTGCAATTTTTGAATTGATTAACCAGATGTTCTCCATCTTCGCTCCATCTATAGTAGCGGTTTTTCTGTTTGGAATCTTATCCTCCAAAGGAACTTCAAGTGCTTCATTTGCCACTTTATTAGGAGGAAGCCTGATTGCTGGAGGAATATTCTTAATAGAAAAATATATTCCAATTGGAGGAGTAGAAAACTTCATTTCCAGCGCAGATGGCTTAGGAATAAACTGGCTTCGTCAGACCTATATTTTCTTCCTGATTTCCAGTTTAATTTATTGGACAGTTTCATTTACAGACAAGCAAAAAAGTACTGTGTCGGGTGATTTCTATCTGAGTATGGATTCTTCATCCACCAAAACCAAAGTTCTGAGTGTACTACTCGTGGTTATTATGCTGACGATTTATATTATTTTCTATTAAATGAGCTTTATAGAAACCTTATGAGATTCTTCAAAATCAATTTCAAATCCATTTTAGCTATAGCATTCTTTGGTATTGCAGCATTTTCCTTTGCCAAGAAAAATGAGATGAAAGAGAAGAAATCTACTCCTAACATCATCATTATTTTAGCTGATGATCTGGGGTTTGGTGATCCTGAAGTGTACAATCCAGACTCAAAGATCCCTACTCCTAACATAAATGCATTGGCAAAAAGCGGCATCAGATTTACAGATGCGCATAGCCCAAGTGCGGTATGTACTCCTACACGATACGGACTTCTTACAGGGCAATATTCCTGGAGAACCGCTTTGGAAAATGGCGTTTTATTGTACTGGGACAAACCTCTGATCGATCAAAACAGACAAACTATCGCCACCATGCTCAAAGAAAGTGGTTACAATACCGCCGCTATTGGCAAATGGCATTTGGGCTGGCTTTGGTCTGATGAGCATGGGGAATATGTGAATGACACGCTGAGCATAATGCCTCATGATGCAAAGTTACGTCAACCTTTAGCTGATAAAATTGACTTCCACCAAGCGCTTGGCGGTGGCCCGACTACCTTGGGATTCGATTACTACTTCGGTGACGATGTTCCCAATTATGCTCCTTATTCTTTCTTCGAAAATGACCGGGTTTTGCAAATCCCTGATATGATCAAGCCGGATAGTATCTATGGAAATCCAGGTCCCATGTCCAGCGGTTGGGATCTTCGCGCTGTCATGCCTAAGATCACACTAAAAGCAGAAAAGTACATAGAGGAACAGGCTGACTCAAGCAATCCATTCTTCTTATATTTTGCTCTTACGGCTCCTCATACACCGATTGCTCCTGCAGGAGAATTTCAGGGAAAAACAAGAATCGGCCCTTATGGTGACTACGTGCATCAGGTAGATTATACAGTCGGTCAAATTGTAAAAGCCTTGAAAAAATCAGGTCAGCTTGAAAATACGCTGATCATCTTCACTTCTGACAATGGTTCTCCACAGCGGGATGGCACAGAAATGTCTGGAGCGGTCGGGTCAGTGAAAGCTACAGGTCATGATCCGAGCAAGCCTTACAGAGGAACAAAAGCAGATATTTTTGAAGGCGGACATCGAGTGCCCTTCATTGTATCCTGGCCTGCAGCGATTAAAAATGATCAGGTCAATTCTCAGCTTTTCGGCTTGAATGATGTGATTTCCACCCTAGCGGGAATTACAGGAAATAAAGAAAAAAGCAGCCAATTCGAAGATAGCAGAGACTTTAGCTCGGTTTTCTTAGGCAAATCTGACAAGCCCGTTCGGGAGGATATTATCAACCATTCTTCCAAAGGATCATTTGCGATCAGAAAAGGTGATTGGAAACTAATCATGGCTGAAGGCTCAGGTGGATGGACAAATGTAGCTCAGGCAGCGAAAGGAGAAAAACTGCCCTCAATACAACTTTATAACCTGAAAACGGATCCACAGGAGCTAAACAATCTTCAAGCGGAGTATCCGGAACTTGTCAAAGAGATGTCTGCGAAACTGGAAAAATATAAGTCACAAGGCTACAGCAACCCTGATTTCAGCAAATAAACTCCCTATGGAAATCAATCAACATTCGTTACTTCCCACTTCTCCCCGCCCAATAGCAATTATTGGTGCTGGCGGAATAGTGATGGAAGCGCATCTTCCCGCATACTCGCTGGCGGGATGGCAGGTGATGGGGATTTTTGATTTGGATCAGTCCAAAGCTGAAGCTGCAGTATCAAAATTCCCGATAGTCTCAAAGATTTTTTCAGACTTGGGCGATTTGATCAAAATAGCATTCAAGCAACAAGCTGTATTTGACTTAGCCGTCCCAGCGGATCAGATTTCCCGCATTCTTCAGCAACTACCAAATGGCTCAGCGGTTTTGATCCAAAAGCCTATGGGGGAAACGCTGGCTGAAGCAGCGGAAATCCACGAAATATGCCAACGCAAAAAACTGATTGCGGCAGTGAATTTCCAGTTGAAATTCGCTCCATATATGCTTGCTGCAAAGGACATGGTGCAGAAAGATTTGCTAGGAGATGTATATGACTTAGAATTAAAAGTCTGTGTCAACACGCCGTGGAATCTCTGGGGATTTTTGAAAGGAAAGCCTCGAATGGAAGTTCTCTATCACAGCGTCCACTACCTGGATTTGATACGCTCCTTTCTTGGAAATCCGATTACAGTTCATGCAAGTCTAAGTCGGCATCCGAAAATGCAGGATTTGGCAGACACGCGAAGCTCTATCATTCTCAATTACGATGAGTTTACGCAAGCCAGAATCCTAACAAATCATGGCCATGAGTTTGGAGTGAAAAATCAAGAATCCTACTTCAAAATTGAAGGAACAAAAGGTGCCATAAAAATCACTATTGGACTTTCTCTCGATTACCCAAAAGGTCAACCCCCAAAAATGGAATATTGTCTTTTGGAGGGTAATGAAGGCTGGAAAGATATCCCACTGTCAGGAGGCTGGTTTCCTAATGCATTTATCGGAACGATGGCAGCCTTGCAGATCAAACTTGAAAACCCTGGCGCTCATTTACTGAATAGTACGGCCGATGCATTCCAAACCATGAAACTCGTAGAAAAAGTCTATCAAGCCTCTCAATCAGGCGGAACCTCATTCGAAAAAATCAGCTAATCATGCAAAAATCACTGTTCATAGCATCTCTACTTCTTTTTCTTTCGCTCGGCGCTTTTTCCCAAGAAAAAAAGAAGCCGAACGTCTTATTTATCATCTCGGATGATCTGACCACTACAGCCATCGGAGCCTACGGAAATCCAGTGCCTAAAACTCCCGCCATCGACCAATTGGCGAAGGAAAGCACGGTATTTACCCGAGCTTATACGCAATATCCAGTTTGTGGACCATCACGTGCCTCCTTCATGTTTGGCTACTATCCGAATGCAACACAGACTTATGGCTATGTAAGTGGACGTGAAAACGTAGGACCAGACAGACCGTCTTTGGCTGAGCTTTTCAAACAAAACGGCTATTACACCGCCCGAGTGAGTAAGATCTATCATATGGGTGTTCCAATCGATATAGAAACTGGATCAGATGGCACAGACGATCCAGCTTCCTGGACTGAAAAATTCAATTCTCAAGGTCCTGAGTGGCAAGCAGAAGGCAAAGCTGAATTGGTTCAAAACAATGATGATGGCAGCATCGAGCGCAAAGGCGGAAATGTAATGACTATAGTGCAGGCTTCCGGTGGGGACTTGGCGCATTCCGATGGAAAAACTGCTGAAAAAGCATCCGAGCTACTCCGTACACATAAAGACAAACCTTTCTTTTTAGCCGTAGGATTTGTACGACCTCACGTGCCATTTGTAGCGCCTGCGGAGTATTTTTCTCCTTTTCCTTACGAAGGAATTAAACTACCAAAACAAGTAGAGAATGACTGGGATGATATTCCTGAGCGAGGAATTAACTACGTCACCAGCGTAAATGCTGATATGAATGACATGCAAAAGCAGAAAGCTATCGCTGCTTACTATGCATCGGTTTCTTACATGGACGCTCAAGTTGGCAAAGTGCTGAAGACGCTGAAAGAAGAAGGATTGGAAGACAATACAATTGTGATTTTCACTTCGGATCATGGATTCCATTTGGATGAACATGAATTCTGGATGAAAGTAAGTCTCCACGAAGAGTCAGTACAAGTGCCAATGATGATCAAAGTACCAGGCAAAAAACCTGCAGTCACCAACTCATTTATTGAACTTCTTGACCTCTATCCTACCCTAGCTGAGCTGGCTGGTTTGGATTACCCTAAAGGTATTCAGGGCAAGAGCCTAGTACCAATCCTGAAAAAACCCACGATAAAAGTGCGGGATTTCGCATTCTCAGTGACTCAGGGCGGTAAGTCATTTTTGATCCGCACAGACAAATGGGCTTATATCCAATATGATGAGGACGCCGGAGCAGGAATGGAACTTTATGATATGGACACTGATCCTATGCAGTTCACAAACCTAGCTAAAGAAGCTTCCCATCAATCCGTCGTAAAAGATATGCAAGCCAAGCTCGCCAAAAAACTCGCTGAGGTCAGAAAGAATGATCTAGGTATTAATTATAAGGCATCGAAATGATCATCTATATAAAAAAAATAGTTCTAGCCTGCCTCTTAATTTCCTTATCTGGAATTGCTACCGCACAGATCCAGGTAAAGTCCTTACCTGTTTCGGCAGAACTTAAGAAAGGCAAAGAAAGTCAATTTCTGGATGGTCCCTCGATTTTGAAACTCAAGGACTACTTCGTCTGGGGTGGATCTGCAGTGAAAGGAAAAGATGGGAAGTATCACATGCTTTTTGCCATGTGGGAAAGCGGCCCTGATAAAGATAGTTTTTCGCAAAGTTGGGTGCTTGAAAGCAAAATCGGCTACGCTGTCTCTGATTTCCCAGATCGTGATTTCAAATTCCAAAAAATCATCCTCAAAGGAGCCCGATACGATGGGGATCCAGAAGCTTGGGATGCGCAAGGCGTTCACAATCCGCACGTCAAAGAATTTGAAGGAAGCTACTATTTATACTATATCGGAGGAAAAGATCCGGGTGAGGAAGTTGCTCCTGACGTAGATAAAAGAAACCGCGTCCAGCAAAGTCAACAAATCGGAGTCATTCAGTTCGATGCCTTCGAAGACCTAGTAGTAGGAAATTTCAAACGTGCTGCTAAGCCGCTGTTGAGTCCGAGAACACGCGTTAAAAAAAACAATGTAGTCAGTCCTTCTCCTGAGGGAACAGTAGCCAAGCCAGATAATCTGATCGTGGTGAATCCTTCTGTGGATTATAACCCAAAGACAAAGGAATACATGCTTTTCTTCAAAGGAAACATCTATGAACCTTCATGGAAAGGAGTGCATGGCGTAGCAACTGGACCAACTCCAATGGGGCCTTTTACCGCCAGAGAAGAATTCATCTTTGACGTGAGAATGCCAGATGGAACTCTCGCAAGTACCGAGGACCCTTATGTTTGGTTCTCTACTAAATACAACTGCTTCTTTGCTGTAGTGAAAGACTTTACAGGAACTGTAGCAAAAAGCGAAAAGAAAGTCTTGGCAATACTAAAATCTGAAGATGGCATCAAGTGGGAAATCACAAGCGAACCACTCTTTATGAAAAGAGAAATTACCCTTGAAAATGGTCAGACCATTCACCTTGACAGACTAGAGCGACCTCAGCTTCTGCTGAGTGAAGACGGCACTCCGCTTTACCTCTATTGCGCAGCTGCAGTCGATAATGTCAATCCAAAAACTGACGGAAGCTCATTTAATATACAAATACCACTCGCAGTGACCCCTGCAAACTAATATCAAACCAATCTACCTATGCTGCTCTAAACGCAGTGGAATAAATTAATTTTTCGAAGATCAAGAGATGAAAAAACCTATTGTAATTAAAAAAGGCCTATCAAATGACATGCGTTTCGACCTAAAAGACGGTGCAGGATCGGATGCCATTCACGTCAAACCTGTTTATGCTTACGCTGTATGCAAGTTGGTGACGGATTCAGATATAGAAGGAGTTGGATTGGCTTTTACCTTAGGCTCAGGAAATAAAATCGTGTGCCAGGCAATCGAATATCTAGTCAAACATGTAGAGGGCAAAGAAATTTACGAATTGATGAATTCCTTTGGCACTACCTATAAACAAATGGCCGATGACCCCAATTTTCGTTGGCTCGGTCCTCATAAAGGAGTGGTGCAATTAGCATTGGCAGCAGTCGTGAATGCCTGTTATGATCTTTGGGCAAAAGCGGAAGGAGTTCCACTATGGAAATTACTAATTGATTTGAGTCCTGAGCAATTGGTAAACACGCTGGATTTCTCTTATTATGAAGATATTTTACCAAAACAAGAAGCTATAGCCCTAATCAAAAACCAGAGAGCGGGAATTACTCAGCGGGAGTCTATTATTCAAACTGGATATCCAGGTTACGATACATCGATTGGCTGGTTCAATTATTCTGACGAACAAGTGCTTCGCAATGTGGGAGAAGCCATGAATAATGGATTCACTGCGATGAAACTGAAAGTAGGAGCTCAAAATCCAGATCGTGATATCAGAAGGGCTGAACTGGTAAGGAAAATAGCGGGAGATAAGGCAACGATCATGTTTGATGCTAATCAACAATGGAATCTACCTCAAGCGATAAGTGTGTGTACCAAATTGAAAGAACTAAATCCCTACTGGATTGAGGAGCCTACACATCCAGATGATGTGTATGCACATGTGGCTTTGGCAAAAGCAGTAGATGTACCTCTGGCACTAGGCGAGCATGTGCCGAATAAGATTATTTTCAAAAACTTCATCCAATCTGGATGCATGTCCTTCAATCAAGTAGATGCAGTAAGAGTAGGCGGAGTTTCGGAGTTTCTCCTGATCAGTTTGCTTTCCCGCAAATTCAATATTCCAGTAGTTCCACATGTGGGTGACATGGGACAGATTCATCAGCACTTGGTATTGTTCAATCATATCACACTTGGGCATCCAGCTTTGCTATTGGAGCACATTCCACATTTACGTGATTACTTCAAACACCCAGTCTTGATCTTAGACGGGAAATACCAAACTCCTATGGAACCAGGTATGAGTGCGGATCTTTTGCAATACGAATATTCATATTAAAACATGACTATCCGCAATGATACTGGTATCCATAAATTCTTTGCTTAGCTGGCTGGAAGACCGAAGACGGGTGATCGAAGCGGCCACAATTCTTAAGTTTAACATATCCTATATTGCTTTTGCATTCTTACTGGAATAAAAGCGGCTATACACATTCAAAAGACACCTCCACTTTGACCTAGTCAAAAATGAAATTACTATACCTACTTTCCTTTAGCTTATTTATCAGCATTAGCTCAGCTTATACCCAGAAAAACCCTTTCCTAAATCAGTGGGATACTTCTCCTGTGGAAGGAGCATTTCAAATGGAGGATTATATTGTTTGGGGTGGCTCAGTGATCCAAGGAGAAGATAATCTTTACTACATGTTTGCCAGTCGCTGGCCTAAGCATCTGGGGATGAGCGCATGGGTGACAAATAGCGAAGTTGTCCTTGCTGTAGCAGATAACCCTGAAGGTCCATTTAAATTCAAACAAGTGGTCCTGCCTGCTAGAGGTAAAGAATTTTGGGATGGAATGATGACTCACAATCCCAATATCCAATACCACGATGGGAAATACGTGCTATTCTACATCGGGATTAATTACGAATTTGATCAACCAGATCAGATAGCCCCTACCCGTGAGCTTTATGAAGAGGCATGGAATCATAAACGTATAGGAGTAGCTGTTGCTGAGTCGCCAACGGGCCCGTGGAAAAGAATGGAAGAACCAATCCTTCAGCCCCGGCCAGGACAATGGGATGGAGCTATCATCAGCAATCCTGCCCCTTTTGTCCATGAAGATGGATCTGTGCTCTTGGTGTATAAAAGCGCACCCGTTCCCTATCCTGCCAGAAACCAAAATAGAACAATGACTTTTGGGGTTGCCACAGCTAAACACTACTGGGGTCCTTACGAACGGAAGGGAGAGGATAATCAAATCAAACTTCTTCCTATAAGTTCAGATGTGGAAGACCCATACATCTGGTACGATGGCAGCCAGTATCACATGCTAGCCAAATGCATGAATGCCGCCATTACTGGTGAATCTGGTGCAGGATTTTATGCAAGTTCTGAAGACGGTGTAGTTTGGACTACACCGGAAAATCCAGCGGCATACAGCAGAACTCTGACGCTCAGCAATGGAGAAACTGTAGAATTCCCTAAACTGGAACGCCCTCAAGTACTGGTGCAACATGGTCATCCTACACATGTCTATTTCGCGGCCAGAAATCCTGAAGGAAATATCTTCAACATGGTAAGGCCACTTAAAAGCGAACCAAAAGAATAACTGTCAAACAATGGATTCTGTTAAATTGGAGTTCTTTACTTTATTGAATATTAAGCAAATTCATAAAGACCTTGAATTGGTGAAATTCACATATCGTTTAGCGAGTAGTTGTTCAGCAATAAAAAATAAAGGGGTATGAAAAAATATAGTCTAATACTGTTGGTTCAAATAATTTTCCTGCACCCAAGTATCGCACAGGATAATCTGCAGATCTCTAAATTTATTCAGCCTGTTAGTGAGGTAAATATTTTTCGCACAGAGGGCTATTATAACTGGGGAGGATCAATAGTCAAAGGAAATGACGGAATGTATCACCTCTTTTATTCTCGGTGGCCCAAATCCACCAATTTTACTGGATGGCTATTATTTTCTGAAATTGCCCACGCAGTTTCAGAAAACCCTACAGGACCTTGGGAATTCAAAAAGACTGTTTTAGAAGGTCGTGGAAAAGGCAATTGGGATGCTATAACAGCGCACAATCCCAAGATTAAATATTTTAACGGGAAATATTATCTGTATTATATCTCCACCAATATGGGAGAAAATCAGGACTATTCAGAAAATGACTTGATGGAAATCAGTTTGACTGGATACAATCATCCCAAATGGAAAATTTTAAGACCCAATCAGCGAACCGGAGTTGCAGTAGCTAATTCTTTAGATGGTCCCTGGCAAAGACAAGACCAATCTTTAATAGAACCTTCAGGCCCTATCTCGACTTTGACCGTGAACCCGGCTGTGGACCAGGGAAAGGATGGTCGTTATTATATGATCGTTAAAGGTGATAAACCCAATGAAACAAGATTTATTAGAAATCAAGCTATTGCCATAAGTGATAATCCTGACGGACCCTATGATATCCAACCTGACCCTGTAATCGATTACTTGGACACGGAAGACATGTCCTTTTGGTATGACGAAAAGCGTGAAATTTATTATGGGATCTTTCATACTCCAGAGGGATTTATAGGATTGGTCAGCTCTACAGACGGGATCAAATGGCAAAAAGCTTCCGAATACCAAATCATGCCAAAAGAAATTAAGATGAAAGATGGCACTACGCTCAAGCCTGATCGACTAGAGCGACCATTTATTTACAAAGAAAATGGGGAACTGATCACGCTGGGACTAGCTGCCAAGCAAGGGGACGAATCCTTTATCATTTTTATCCCTCTGAATAAATAAGCTAACATTATATACCTGATAGAAGGAAGACCGACACTTCGGCTACGCTCAGTAGAAGTGACAGGTGACCGAAGCGGTTGAGACCTTCAGTTATGGAGCTTTGAAAGTATATTGTTAGTAAAGCGGATTTACATTCTTCATTAGAATTCTATGTATAATAAAACTTTAAGTTCTCTTTTCATTTTTGTGCTATTCGCATTCTCTTCAGGGAGGTTGTTTGCTCAAAACAAGCAATTTGCAGACAGTTGGGAGTATATGGGCATAGCAGTTGAAGAACCTGGATTTACCATATGGGGTACATCTCCAGTGATGGATGATGAAGGGAATGTACATCTCTTTGTGGCTCGGTGGCCAGGTGACAAAGTAAATCCAGATTGGCGATCAGCTAGTGAAATAGCTCATTACGTCGGTTCAAATCCAGAAGGCCCATTTTCTTTTTCTGATGTGGCAGTAGCAGGAACAGGTCTAGACACTTGGGATAAGTATGGTGCACATAACCCGACCATCTCTAGAGTAGAGGATAAGTATGTATTATTATATATAGCGAATGATAATCCATCACAACCGCCCCACCCTTCTAATCAAAAAATAGGGATGGCAATTGCTGATTCTCCTTATGGTCCATGGAATAAGGTGAATAAAGACGGATTGATTTTGGACACACCTAAAAACCCGGCATACTGGAATTACGAGGCTAGCAACGGCGTAAATAATCCAGCGCTGTTAAAACATCCTGACGGAGAGTATTTTATTTACTTCAAGTCTGAAAAATCCCGAATGGGTTTAGCGATCGCAGAAAATCTGGAAGGTCCTTACGTTCAAATGCCATTCCCAGTCACCTCCAACGATCAAAATATTGAAGACGGTTATGCTTTTATGTACGAGGGAAAGTTCGCATTACTCACTACGGACAATCATGGAATCATCGAAGCAGGTGGAGGATTGCTATGGACATCAGAAGATGGAATCACTTTCGACACCTATGAAAAAGGTTTTCATAGAATCAATGCATATCTAGATTTTGATCAGGAAAATGTGGCTATTTATTATGGTCCAATGAACGCTACCTATTCGAAATTTGAGCGACCGCAACTCCTTCTTGTAGATGGTGAAGTCAACTACATGTATGTACCCTCAGGACATAATATTTTTGGCCGAAAGAATACAGTAAGCTATGTCTTGAAATTCAAAAAGTGATTTGTAGAATCACAAGCAAGAGACAGAAAACTAGCAATGTAGATTTGGAACGGACATAATACAGTGCCAATCGCTGCGGATAACCCTAAGGCTAAATCTATTCTACAATTCATCACATTCATCGGATAATTGCCTTAAGAACATTCTTATATAAATCCCAGATTTATTCAAAATAAATCCGGGATTTTTAGCTAGTACACAATATTTATATTTTCTTAGTACAAGAGCCCTATTTTTTTAACAAATATTAGTGCATATGCACTATTTATTTTTACCTTACCCTCAGTTATTCAGACTACACTTTAAAAAAGCTAGTGAAGCTGGATAAACTATCCCCCTAAATATCCATTACTAACCACTTTGTGTGTATGAAAAATTCTACTACAAAAATCTTAAACAGACTCAGCAAGTGGCCTGACACCAAACTAAGAATTGGTAAGCTGGCACACATCTGTTTACTGTTCTTATTCTTGGGAAGCTCAGGAATATCCTTTGCGCAACAAGGCGCCAAAACAGTCACTGGTACAGTGACCGATAATGACGGTGGTATGCCATTGCCAGGACTAACCATTCTGGTAAAAGGAACCACTAACGGTACAATCAGTGACGTAGACGGGAAGTATTCCATTCAGGTTCGTGGGGCAAGTGCTGTTCTAGTATTCAGCTACATAGGCTACGAACAACAGGAAATCACTGTAGGAAACAAAAGCAGAATCGATGTGGTCATGTCAGGAGATATTTCCTCGCTAAATGAAGTAGTTGTAGTCGGATATGGTACCCAAAAAAGAGGTAATCTCACTGGTGCTGTAGGTATCACAGATAGTAAGGTTCTGGACAATAGACCTATTACAAACCTATCTCAAGGACTTCAAGGCGTAGTACCCGGTCTAAACATCGCATCCAATAACGGAACTCCAGGTTCTGGATCTAGCATCAATATACGTGGTGCTACCAGTATTAATGGTGGTAGCCCGCTAGTGTTGGTAGATGGTGCGCAGATGGACATAAATAACATCAACCCACAGGATATCGAAAGTGTCACTGTATTGAAAGATGCAGCTTCTGCAGCAATCTATGGTGCTAGAGCAGCGTTCGGTGTGATCTTGGTAACGACTAAAAAAGGTGATAAAAACTCCAAGCCTAAAGTGACTTACTCAGGCAATTTTTATGCTTCAAGTCCTACAATTATTCCGAATAAAGCTGATAGCTACAAGTATGCGCTTTACATAAATAGCATGCGTCAGAATGCTGGTCAAAGTATCATATTTGATGATGTGAATTTAGGTCTAATCAAAGATCGTGTAGAAGGTAGAATAGATACTGATTATTCCCTTACTCCTAGTGGCACATCATACTACATGCATGCAAATAATAACTGGGCTGATCAGGTTTTTGCAGATGCTGCACCTGGTCAAAATCACAACTTAAGTGTTTCAGGGGGATCTGATAAAACTGCCTATAGAGCTTCATTTGCCTACGCAAAGGAAAATGGTATCGTAACATTAGGTGATGACTTCTACGAGAGATTCAACTTTAATACAAATCTTAGCACTCAAATCAATAGCTGGTTGAAGACCTCCTTCCAAGTTAACTTTGCCAGAGCTGAGCAAGATCTTCATAACCTACCAGGTGGTGGTTTTGGCCCATCGATCTTCCATGTAACTTGGAGAGCAAGACCTACTGAAGTTCCTTACTATGACATTGACGGAGTACCTGTCCAGAGTTTCTCTAGACTGAATCCTGTCGCTACCATAGAAAATGGAGGGAGAGACAATTCAGTAAATTATAACCTAAATACTAAAGCTGGTGTAGAAATGAATTGGGGTGATTTCTCTGTACTTTCCAACTTCACTTTCAACCCTAAGTTCAATAACAGACAGCAAAACCACAAGCAGTTTTACTCTGTTTCGCCAGCAGCAAATTTCAACATAAATAAAGATGCTGAGGCGTCTTACATTGACAAGGTGAATCAGGTCAATACGTATTATGCATTTGACATGTATGGTAAATATGCACATGACTGGGCAAGTGGACATAGCGTGCAAGCAACTTTGGGTTACAATCAGGAAATGGCGACTTTCACGACAAACTCTGCCTACAATAGCTTATTGATCAGTGATGACATTCTTTCTATTTCCAATACACTAGGTGAACCAATCGTTACAGATGATTACTATGACTGGGCACTTAGATCTGTATTTGCAAGAGTAAACTACAGCTATCAAGACAAATACCTTTTGGAAGTAAATGGTCGCTATGATGGATCTTCCAGATTTAATAAGAATGACCGATTTGGGTTCTTCCCTTCAGTATCTGCAGGCTGGAGAATCTCTGACGAAGGCTTCCTTCAGGAAGCTACGTGGATTAACTTACTGAAAGTACGAGCTTCCTATGGTCAACTTGGAAATCAAAACGCTACTCCATATTATCCATTCGTAGGCTATACCACAGTTACCCAAACTAATTGGATATCTGATGGTACAAGACCGTTAGGTCTAAGTCCTCAAGATCCAATCGGTGCGAATCGTACTTGGGAGACCGTCGCTACAACCAACTTCGGTGTAGACATGATGTTCCTGAGAGGAAGATTAGATATTGCCTTTGATATTTTCCAGAGAAATACTACCGATATGTTGGTGCCAGGAGCAGCACTTCCTGCAACGTTCGGTGCAGCAGCTCCTCAGAGAAATGCTGCCGATCTTCAGGTGAAAGGATGGGAATCTTCCATTGGCTGGAACGATGAAATAACCAAGGATCTAACTTACAATGTCAATTTTGTAATATCTGATTCTAAAGCTGAAATCACTAAGTATGACAACCCTTCTAATACACTTTCTTCTGCTTATTATGTAGGAAAAACCATTGGTGAAATCTGGGGATATGAGACAGTAGGTATTTTCCAAAGTCAGGAGGGCATCACAAATGCAGCTGATCACACCTTTTTCGGACCAAACAGCCAGCTTGCTCCAGGTGATATTCAATATGCTGATCTAAATGGCGATGGCGAGATAAATACTGGTTCCAATACTGTTGAGGATCCAGGTGATAGAAGAATCATCGGCAATGCATCTCCTAGATACAATTACGGTATCAGAGCCGGTTTGCAGTACAAGGGTTTTGATTTGAGCGTTTTCTTCCAAGGTATTGCTAAACGCGATTTTTGGCTAGACGGCCCTATCATGTTTGGTGGATCAGGTTATGGTAATGCAATTTTAACTGACGAATTGTACAACAATACTTGGAGCGATGGCTCTGATGGACTTCCAGTTAATACAGATTCTTACTATTACAGACCATCACAACTATCTCGAAACTCACAAGTACAGACTCGATATCTGCAAGATGCAAGCTACTTAAGACTAAAGAATTTGACAGTAGGCTACAACCTACCTGCAGGTTTGATGGATAAGTGGAAAATGACGAATGCAAGAGTATTCGTTTCTGCAGAAAACTTGGTGACTTTCACGAAGTTGAACAAGAACTTTGATCCAGAAGTATTGGACCCAGGACAAGACAACTTAGGTGGTACTAACTTCTCAAACGGCGGTAGCCAGTCAGGTAAAATCTATCCGCTATCCAAGAGACTTTCATTTGGCTTGACCATTGGATTTTAATCTCTTCCAACTCTAAAATTAAAGACAATGAAAAATATAAAAATCTATATAGTTGCATTGGCCAGCTTAGGCATATTCTCATGCAACGATGAGTTCTTGGACACGGTGCCAAAAACACAGATCAACGATGCTAACTTCTGGAATACAACAGCCGATCTTCAGATCTATAACAACCAACTTTATGGTGTTTATTTTGCTTCAGAGGGATTTACCGGTGGTGGAATAATGACAGAAGACCTGAATAGTGACAACGCATATGCTGAAATACCATCAAACGTAAGGTTAGGAATTAATACGGCAAATAATCCAGGTAACAGCAACTGGAGCTGGGCGCTAATTAGAGATATTAATCAGATGCTTGAGAATAGTGCTGCAGCTGATATTGAAGATGAAGCCAAAAACCCATACATCGCTGAAGCGAGACTGATAAGAGCGTTGGATTATTATGACAAATTAAAGCTGTATGGGCAGCTACCGATCATTGACCGTGTGCTTACAGAGGATGATGAGTTGCTTTATGCGACTCAATCTCCAAGAGATGAGGTAATGGCTTTCATCAAAACTGACTTGGACTTCGCTGTAGAATGGATGGCTAATACGGCTCCTGAAAACAGATTTACAAAGGTTATCGCGCAGGCTTACAAAGCTAGAATCATGCTTCACGAAGGAACTTTCCGTAAATACCACGGACTAGGTGGTGAGCAAGAATTCTTGCAAGAGGCAGTGACCTCTGCAGAGGCGGTGATGAATAGCGGTAAGTATATGATTGACCCTAGTGTGAGCTACAATGAGCTCTTCGCACAGACGAGTCTTTCTGGAAATAAAGAAGTCATTTTCTTCAAAAATTACGATGATCCACTTCAATTGTATCATAACAATGCCGCGTTGATTAAAAATGCGAATGGTGTGGAGCTTGGTGGTACAAAAAGTCTGGTAAACGAGTATTTGGCAACAGACGGTCTAACTATCTCTGAAAGCCCGCTATATCAAGGAGACGCTACATTGGAAATGGAATTCGCCAACCGTGATTTGAGACTAGCACAGACATTTGCTTTGCCAAACACCTATTTCCTAGGAGATAAAATCTACCTTAATTCCACACCAGCAAGGATTGTAGATTCAGCTACTCCGTCGGGCTATACTTTAATTAAATTCTTCAATCCTGATCAGGAATTCGCTAGCTGGACTCGTTCATTCTCTGATGCTCCATTGATCAGATATGCAGAAATACTTTTGATCATGGCAGAAGCTAAAGCAGAACTAGGAACAATTACGCAATCAGACGTTGACCTTAGTGTAAATACACTTAGACAAAAGGCAGGAATAGCAGATCTTGTACTAGGTAGTTCTATCATAGAGGATATCCACAGGGAACGTAGAGTAGAATTGGCGTTCGAAGGATTCAGATTTGATGATTTGATGCGTTGGAAAAAGGGTTCAGAGTTAGCTAAGCCAGTACTTGGTGTCAAATTCAACGAAATGGATATAGCTGATGCCGCTAAATTTGAAATTGGCGCGGATATTTTCTTAAATGAAAACGGATACGTGATGTCAAACAACACTTACAAGTTTGACGAAAGCAAAAATTATTACTTCCCTGTGCCAGTGAATGAGTTATCACTGAACCCAAATCTTAATCAAACACCAGGTTGGTAATTAATAAAAAATTAATATAGTTGGTAGAATAATGGTTTATTAATCATAAAAAAGGGGATTCATAATCCCCTTTTTTATCCTTTCAGCTATAGCTTGACAAAAGATTCTTTTTTCTAACTTTATAAAGTATTAGAATGGACAAAGCCCCAAAAATGAAGACAAAGGAGAAAATCCAACTAATGGCTATTAAGCTGTTTAATGAATCAGGAATACAAACAATAACCAGTCGCCACATAGCTGGGGAAATGGGGATTTCTCATGGCAATCTAGATTACCATTACAAAAACAAAGAAGAACTACTTCTAGCTATTTACGAAAAGATGCGATCCGATTTGTCGGATAATTACAGCATTCGTAAAGAAAGCACCTCTCCCTTAGAGCATCTACATCTGCTACTTTTAAGGCTGGAGAAATTCCAATATCAATACCGATTTTTCAATTTAGATGTTCTGGAAATCTCCAGATCCTATCCGCAGGTTAACACGCTGTTGCAACAAACTTTCGAGCTAAGAAAAAAACAAATGGAAACGCTCCTAGATGAGTGTATGGCTGAAGGGTATCTTATCCCTACAGAACCTGGATCTATGGAACAAATCCAGCACATAATAAGAATCATCATTACCTTCTGGGTTTCCAAACAAGAAGTATTGACCACTTATAAGTTCAATGAGAAGGGTCAAATGACTCGAAGTATCTGGACTATCATAAAGCCATATTTAAATGATAGAGGGAAGGAAGAGCAAGCAAATATAATTGACAAATACGGCTACGCATACAAAGAATCAACCAATGAAGAGTAAACTTAGAATCTTTGGAATAGGGACAACCCTACTTCTTTCACTCATTTGTCAGCTAGGTGTGGCACAACAAAAACCCATCAAACCCAACGTACTATTCCTTTTTGCAGATGATCAGCGTGCGGATGCTTTGGGAGTTTCAGGCAATCCTTACATACAAACTCCGAACATAGATCAGTTGGCAAGTGATGGCAGCCGCTTCGAAAACGCCTATGTAATGGGCGGGAATCACGGCGCTGTATGCGCTGCAAGTCGGGCGATGTTGCTAAGTGGCAAAAGCTTATTTCATGTCTATGACAAACTCAAAGACGAGCGCACCATGCCGATGGACTTTGCACAAGCAGGATATTCTACTTTTGGTACTGGTAAGTGGCATAATGAGAAAGAAGCTTTCGAAGCGAGTTTCCAGCATGCAAAAAATGTCTACCTAGGAGGAATGGCTGATCATTACAGCCTTGCGATGCGTGATTATGACGAAAATGGAAAGCTCGGTGAGCCAACAAACAGAGGTTACTCTACAGAAGTTTTTGCCGCAGGCGCGATTGAGTTTATAAAAGATCATGCTAAATCAGGAACTGACAAGCCTTTCTTCGCTTATGTAGCTTTCACGGCACCGCATGATCCATACTCTCCAGAGGCGAATTATATCAATCATTACCCAGATGGCTCTTTGCCTTTGCCTGGGAATTACAAACCCTATCATCCTTTTGCATTTGACAACCTCATGGTACGCGATGAACTGCTTACTGACTGGCCAAGAAAGCCAGAGGTAATCCAGATGATTCTGTCTGATTACTATGCGCTGGTGACTCACTTAGATACCCAGATTGGCAAAATCATCCAAACGCTCAAAGACAATAACCTGTACGATAACACCATCATCGTCTATGCTGCTGACAATGGTTTGGCAGCGGGAAGCCATGGATTGCTAGGCAAGCAAAGTCTTTACGAGCACAGCACCAATGTCCCGATGATCATCAAAGGCCCTGGAGTTCCGAAGAACGAGACTTTTGATGCGATGGTGTATCTCTATGACCTTTACCCTACCCTATCCGAATTGGCAGGTTTACCGAAGCCAACTCAGGTGGATGGAAAGAGCTTAGCTCCTATTCTTTCTGGAAAAAGCGCTGGTGTGAGAAACAGCCTATTTACTGCTTACCGATATACTGTTCGAGCAGTAAGAACACCAGAATGGAAACTGATCAGGTACCCAGAACGTGATTATACGCAGTTGTTCAACTTGAAAAATGATCCATTGGAATTGAACAATCTTGCTGAAAACACAGAGTATTCCAGTACTAAAGATGAACTGATGAACTCGCTGAAAGACTGGCAAAAAGCCTCTGGTGACACTGCAGCTTTGACTACTAAGGCGATCAAACCACTTGAATATGATCCGGCAAAACTTACTAGAAAACCAGATCAATGGCAGCCAGAATATACGCTGAAAAGGTATTTTGAGAATATCGAAAATTAAAAAATCTTAGGCAGAAAGCACAAAAAAGGTCTCCTGATATCAGGAGACCTTTTTTGTGCTCTTCACTTCTCATTTGAATTCAAGAACTCGCGTAAAAATTCACCTCATTTTATTTCTTGTAAAAATAAAAGAGCCTGAGAGTCAAATTATCCGCAGGGTCCTTTAAAAGTAAGAGGCACTCAATCAACTCAATTTACTTCCTTTCGAGAAGTGAATTGTATTAATTACCCTCATATATTTTCTCAAACAATTCCTTTCTCAGTTCTAAGCAGAGTTCCTGATTCGCTGTTGCTAAATTTACCTTTTCGGACAAATCCTCTTGCAAATCATACAACTGCTCATCCCATCCACCAGAATTGGTTCTGTTGTAGATATATTTCCAATTATCCTTTCTCAATGCAAAAGTACCCTTGGAGACTGAATGAATAAACTGATCTCGTGGAGAATCAATCTGAGGAGATAACATCGAAGCGTAGAAACTTTCACTATCAACTGTGACAGGGATCTCTACTCCCACTACATCTGCAAGCGTAGCCATAATATCCATACTAGTCACTAGAGCATTACTTTGTGAATTGGGCTGGATCACTTTAGGCCAATAGGCAATAAACGGAACTCGATGCCCTCCTTCCAATAATGAAGCCTTATACCCATTCAATTTCCCCGCTGTTCTATGGCCATAATCTTCGCCATTGTCACTGACTTTTGTTCCGCCATTGTCACTAGTGACGATAATCAACGTGTTATCTTTTATCCCTAGTGCTTCTAGCGTGGCAATGACCTCGCCTATATTCTGATCCAATTCATAGACCATATCACCTCGATCACCGGCTTTAGATTTATTTTTAGAGTCGGCAGTCGGGTTACTTGGTCTATGTGGTGCCGTATGAGCGAAATACAAGAAAAATGGATTCTTAGATTTTTGAGAATCATTGATAAACTCAATTGCTTTCGCAGTAAGCGTACTAGTGACTTTCAAATCATCCCAATCGGCTGCCATCCAACCCTCGTGAACTTCAGAAGCAGATAAGCCTGTCTTTAAAGGGACTTTAGCCTCTCTCCAGATTTTTGGAATAGAAACGGTATATCTATTTTCAATGAATACAAAAGGCTCCATGTTATGCCCTGCAGCAGAGCCAAACCAATAATCAAATCCTAGATCATTTGGCCCTCCAAATGTGGGCATAGTAAAATCGACATCCCTAGTGCCCTTTAGTCCAGATTCATGATGTGTTTTTGTTTGAACAAAGCCATTACCTTCCTTCTCAGCGAAATTGATCCCCAAGTGCCACTTTCCTACAATACCTGTAGTATAACCAGCCTCCTTCATCATATCAGCAATCGTGAATTGAGATTTTTTAATCAAAGGATTGTCATATCCAGACCAAGAAACAGACTTAATTAAATCTGATCTCCATGGATAATTACCCGTGATGAAAGCATACCGCGATGGCGTACAAATGGAAGAAGCAGAATGTCCATCCCAATAAATAATACCACCTGCTGCCAGCTTATCCATGTTTGGAGTTTGTATTTTTGACTCAGTATTATAGGATGAAAGATCTCCATACCCCAAGTCGTCAGCCATAATCACAATTACATTGGGAGGATTCTCCTGTGAAAAAGCACCTCCCAATGTTACGAAAAGAGCAATAAGTAGGGAAAATGAATTTCTCATATTACTTCTTAGTGAATTCTATGGTCTGACCTGCTTCAGTTTGAATGTAATACTCGAAATAGGCAGGCTCATTCAACTCTGCGAGTTTAGCTTCAGAGTGATTTAGGAATTCTCCAGGATTGATTGGATTAAGCAAGTTGTTTACGCCCTTATCCAATAACACTACGTCTCCGCTGAATTTCAACGGCGTCACCGATTGAATAGGTAAAACTCCTCCTTTATGAGAGATGATAGTTCCTTTTTTCAAGGCGTTTTTTTCCCATTCCATAGATACTTCAAATGCACCTCTAGCTTTCAAACCAGAAATTTTTCCTTGATCCCAAGCTTTTGGCAAAGCTGGCAACAGCTGCAATTTCCCCGCATGGCTTTGTATTAGCATTTCCGCAACTCCGGCCGTAGCACCAAAATTCCCATCAATTTGAAACGGCGGGTGAGCATCAAACAGGTTGGTATAGGTACCACTTTTGCTCGTACCTTCTTCGCCATCTTTCACCAGATGCAATAAGTTGGTAAGTAACTCAAGGGATTTTTCTCCATCATGAAGTCTCGCCCACATATTCACTTTCCAGCCCATAGACCAGCCAGTAGCCTGATCTCCTCGGCGCTCCATCGTGCGCTTAACTGCAGCAGTAAGCTCTGGATTATTATCCGCATTGATTTGATTTCCCGGGTGAAATGGATACAAATGCGAAATATGTCTATGAGAAGGTTCCTGCTCTTCAAAGTCAAATTGCCACTCCTGAAGCTGGCCATATTTACCTATCTGATAAGGCAATAGCGTGGCTAATTTTTCAGTAATCTCTCCTTCAATTTCAGTATCGTAACCCAAAATCTCTGTGGCTTCCAGGTATCTGGTAAATGACTCCCGAATGATAGCCATATCCATGGTTGGACCAGGGCTTTGTGTAGAGAACGCTTTTTTATCTTCAGTAAAATAAAATTTATTCTCCGGACTATGGCCAACTGGAGTGACCAAATAGCCCTCTATATTTGGCACCAACCAATCTTTATAAAATAGGACTGCTCCTTCTAAAAGTGGAAAAATCTCTGTTTTCAAAAACTCCTGATCTCCAGTATAAAGATATCTTTCCCACATATGACTCATCAACCAACCTGAAACCATAGGCCAGAATGAACAGGCACACAGATCTACTGGCTCCGATTGACGCCAAACACTCATATTATGATTTCCAGTCCAGCCTTGATTGCCAAACATGTTTCTCGCTGTTTTGGTACCGTTTATAGCTAATTCCTTGATTGCAGTAAAAAGAGGCTCATGGCTTTCTGATAGGTTTGTCAACTCAGCCGGCCAGTAGTTCATCTCCAGATTAATATTCATCGTATAGGCACTTGCCCATGGTGGAATAATCTCTGCATTCCAGATTCCCTGTAGATTCAACGGCTGTCCTCCAGGTCTGGAGCCCGAAATCATCAGGTATCGACCAAATTGAAAGTAAAGGCCAACGAGTGATTGATCTTCTCCATTGGAGAAAATCTTAACCCGCTCATCTGTAGGCAATTCTGACTGTTTTGTTTTCTCATTAATACTGATTTCTACTCTTTCAAATAACTCTTGGTAATCAGCAACATGCGTTTCAAGTAATTCCTGGTAGGTTTTGTCATGCACAGCACTTAAAAAATTCTTCACTTTTGCTTCTTCATCCACACCTTCGAAAACAGGTGATTTGTCAAAGCCATTGTAGCTGGTAGCTGCCGACACTATAAATACAACTTCATCAGCATTTTTCACTTCCACAAAATCGTCATTCTGAGTGACGGTACCACCTTGGTTTTTGGTGATTACACGTGTATCAAACGCCATTCCCAACCCAAATACATCTTCATCATACATGACTTGAGCTGCGCCAGGTTTGACAGTACCATCTAACTCAAAAATCTCAGGATATTTATATTGATCTCCAGCATTGATTACCTGTTCGAAAGTTCTTCGTAGTGCAATACCGGGAGCTTTTCCTTGCAACACTAACTCATCCTCGTCGGCAAACCTTTTCTCTGTAGGTTCGTGAGGTGTGGAAAGGCTCAACTTTCCATTGATCATTCCAGGCGAATCTGCGGAAATTTTAACTACAATAATATGATCCGGGTAGCTGGCAAAATACTCCCTAGTGTAAGTCACTCCGTCTACTTTGTATTTGACCTGAACAATTGACTTCCCGATATCCAGGCTTCTCTCGTACTCTTCGACCTTTCCTTCGTGAGGAAAATCAATCCAAACATCTCCCATGGGCTGGAAGCATTCCTGCGCTCGTCCCAACCAATCCTTCTGAATGATATCTTGAGCCTGCTTAAACTCGCCGTCCTCAATCAAGGCCATTACTTCAGGGTATTTCTTTCTTACGTTGATGTTTTTATAGGTGAAATCCGGATCGCCTGAGTACAAAGTACCTTCATTCATCTGAATACGCTCTCTTTCTACTCCCCCGAACACCATAGCTCCCATATAGCCATTTCCAATTGGAATAGCTTCGGTCCACTCCACAGCTGGCTGATCATACCAGACCTTCAATTCTTGTTCTTCTGGCGAAATCGTCACTTGCTGCCTCGCTGAAGCAGGTAGTAAACTGATCGCTAGAAGAAAAGTGAGAAGGATTAATGCAGGTATCCTATTTTTACAAATCATTTTAATGGTATTTATATTAACCTCTAATTAGTTAAATAGCTATGTACGTAGCATTAAATCGCCACGCACATAGCTGATATTTTACTCAAATATGGTGTTAGGTAAATTTATAAATCCTAGAAATAACCAGGATTTTGCTCCAATACCGCTTCTGTGTTAGTTTCAATTTCACGAAAAGGAATAGGCCATAAATTTTGATGAGTAGCTATTCTATCGCCTGTTACTGGATTATAAGCTTTAACTCTCTCAACCAATTTCCCTACTCTCATCAGCGTTACTAAGCGGAGCTCTTCCCATGCCAGTTCACGTGCACGCTCGTCTAATATATAGTCTATATCGACATCTGATGGCGCTACAGGAGTAGCATTTACACGGTTTCTCAAAGCATTAATATCCTGCGCTGCATTAGCCAAATCACCTTGACCTAAATATGCCTCTGCTCTAAGTAAATACGTTTCCGCAAGTCTGAATATATACTGATCTGTAGCCATGCCATTAGCTCCACCGTTTACTAAGCCTGTCTCAGCATTTATTACATATTCTGTAGGGAAATTACCTATAGGAGCCACTTTAGCGAAAATCACATTCCACCATCTATCCAATGTATTTGGAAATTCATCGATAGCTCCACTTTCAACAATTTTTTGCCCGAAAAAAGCAGAGGAAGGATTATTGGCTACAATATCTCTGATAATATTATTTGATGAATTACGCATATCATCTGAACCGTCAGCCCAAATACCATCTTTGACATAACTCGTAGGGGCAAACCATCCTATACCACGGCCTCCATATTGATTTAATGGACCGGTAAATAAGTTCTTGCCATCTGATCCCGTCAACTGCCAGTATAAAGGAGTTAAAAATCTAGGCCAAGGGTTGTCAGCACCTCCACCCTCGACTAAATACTCGAATTGTCTTACCCAAATAGATTCCATATTCCCACTGGCTCTATTTTGATTATTTCTCCGAAAAAGATCCCAATACACATCCCCTTCTTCGCCCTTTCTAGATCCAAATCTATCAGTCATCAAGCGGTAGTTTGGATTATCAATAACCTTTGTAGCAGCTGCAATAGCCCCAGCATAATTAGCAGTAGTAATATATACCTCAGCAAGCAAATGATTTGCAGCTGCCTTGGTAAGGCGTCCATCTTCTTTTAGCTCATTTACTTCAGGCAAATTCCCCGCAGCAAACATTAGGTCTGAGATTACCTGATCCATTACCTCTTGCTTAGAAGCTCTAACAAAATCTCTTCTTGGAGTAGTGATTTCCTCTAATATTATAGGAACTCCTCCATAGAGTATGGCAAGCGTCCTATAGGCAAACCCCCTGAAAAACATGGCTTCGGCTTTAAGGGCATTACGCTGAGCTTCAGAATCAAATTGTAAAGCAGTATCGTCAATTCTACCTAAGATCACATTAGCATCGAATATCATTCGATATAGATCTGACCATATATTCTGAACAACACCTGTAGTAGGGGTAAGCTTATCTTCATACAGGTTGAGGTCGTGAGTAACATCAATCGCGTCCCATGCTAAATCAGTTGGATAATACATGGCTCGACCTTCACTACTATTGATATTAAGCAGTGCAGGAAAAACATTCTGATAGATTCTCGCAACTGCGGAATTAAAATCAGAAGCATTCGAAAAGGAATTACTTGGAGTATAAAAATCCAGAGGCTTTTCTTCTAACCACTCATCTTCATTACAGGAAAAGCTGGCTAGTAACAGGGCAGGTAATATAAATTTATATATACGTTTCATGTTGTTTCAATTAAAATTCTACGTTCAAACCAATAGTATAACTTTTCATTAGTGGCACTCCAGCCACGAGACCAACTCCAGTTTCTGGATCCCAACCTTCCCATTTGGTCCATGTGGCAAGATTTTTTCCACTTAAGTTTACTTTGAGATTACTTAGCTTAAGCTTATCTAATACTGCAGCACCAAAACTGTAAGACAAGGAAACATCTTGGAGCCTCACAAAGCTTCTTTGATCATAGGGTCTACCAGCAAAACTTGAAGGAGTATCCAATCTTCTATATTTGGCATTTGGATTCTCTGGCATCCAATAATCGAAAGCCATTGCATTGGAGTAAGAAAGCTGATCCTTCTTAAACAAATTACCATCTTGGTACGGACTTCCATCAGCATAATAAAAGTCCTTGCCACCCTGTATGGAGTTTACAAAAACATATAATGAGAAATTCTTATATCGGAAAGTATTACTGATACCAAATCTGTAAGAAGGATCTCGATAACCTAGAATTTTTCGATCAGCAGGAGTAATTTTTCCGTCTTCATTCGCATCATCCAACATGTAGGTTCCCGGGAAAAAACCTGTTGGAACCTCATCTGCTAATTGCCACATACCTGTAACCTCATAGTCATATACTACATTTTGAGGCTCTCCGATAAATAACTGATTGGTGATGATATCATCTTCTTTTCCATCACCATTGTTATCTGCTCCCAAAATGGATACGATTTCATTTCTATTACGGGAAAAGTTAAACCCTGCTTCCCAACTCATATCCTGATTTTCAATGATTCTACCATTTAAAACAAGTTCAAGTCCGTGGTTTTTGACATTACCTATGTTTGTACCAATGGTAGAAAACCCAGTTATTTCAGGAATCTGGATACTGTAAAGGATGTTTTCTGTGTTGTTACTGTAGTATTCGACATTACCATAAAGGCGAGATTTTAATAATTCAAAATCAATCCCTAGGTTCAAGCCAGTAGTAGTCTCCCACTTTAGATCATTGTTTGCCATAGAGTTTATCCATTGCCCTATAGTAGCACTTCCTCCATCTCCAAAAATTATACTTTGAGCAGAACCCATCACAGCAAGGGTTTGGTATCTTGATAGCGCTCTTCGACCTGTCTGACCATAGGATGCTCTCAATTTCAAATACTCAACTCCTGATGACTTCATAAAGCCTTCGTCACTCATCACCCAGCCCAATGCAACCGATGGGAAAAGTCCAAATTTACTTGTCGTTCCAAAACCTGAGAATCCATCTCTTCTCACTGTAGCTGTCACCATATACTTATTTTTCAACGTATAGATGGCTCTACCCATAGTATAAAGACTGGTCTCCTGTTGTGCCCCAGTATTGATCAAATTCAGGGTAGGATCTCCAGCTTCTAGTTTATTATAACCCAAAGTAGGGTTTACAAAGCCCTGTGCAGAGGCATTTGTAAGACTAGTTTGAATCTTTTCTACACCATACAGGAGGGTGACATTCAATCTATGATCCTCATTAAAGGTGTTGTTGTAGCTTAAAATATTATCTACAATATAACCATAACTGCTACTGCTGTTTTTGTAACCAGCACCAGTAAAATTAGCCCCCCATGGATTGAATTGATTATTGGTATTTAACGTGTAATTGTTACCATAATTCACCCGATAATTAAGTCCTTTTATAAAAGGCAATTTTATGTCTAGGTGAAAATTCCCAAACAAGTTTAGTCTTTTCTCCTCATCATCTATTTGGTATTGAAGAAATGGGTTAAGTCCAGTCCCTGTTGGCTCCAATACATATTCACCATTATCATCATATATTGGCACGAAAGGCTGGAAATGAAAAGCATTACTAACGGAAGGTGAAACACCAGAATAATCACTTGTAGTCAAAAATGTCTCCATACCAAAAGTCAACCACTCCGTGATCTTAGTATCCATATTTACATTTAAACTTATTCTTTTGAAATCATCATTTTTGACAAATCCCTTTTGATCCAGAAGACCTGCTGAAATAAAATAACCTGAATTTGCTGATCTTCCACGGATACTAACATCCTGTTTGTTTATACTTCCATTACCTGTCAGCATTCCCCACCAATCATTATCTAGATTGTTTTTGTAGCCATTAGAAATCCCAATAGTTTTCAAAAAAGGTGTAACATCAAAGTCAGGATTAACTGTAAGGTAATCTGGCGCCACTCTACTATCTGTCCAGTATAAATCATCCAAAAAGGCTTTATTCTGAGCAGTATTAAATGGCTCTATAGAATTAGTCGGTACTTGCAATGAATATTGCCCAGAATAACTGATAATAGGTTTACCTACTTCCTTACCTTTTTTTGAGGTTATCAATATCACTCCATTAGCTGCTTGCGAACCATAGACAGCTGCAGCACTGCCATCTTTCAGCACTTCTATTGATTCTATAGAAGAAGGATTGATATCTACCATACTTCCACGGTAAATAATCCCATCTAATACTATTAAAGGTGAATTATCACTTGTGGAACTCGACAGTGTATTTTGGCCTCTAATATCGATTCTTGGATTAGCACCAGAACTGGTAATAGCTCCTACACTTAAACCCGCCACTCTACCTTGAAGGGATTGCATCAAATTGACATTTGACAACTCCTGCTGTTGCTTAATGTCAACACTGGCTACAGCACCTGTCAAATCTCTCCTCTCTAAAGTGCCATACCCAATCACCACGACTTCATCCAGTGACTGAGAATCAGTCACCAATTTGATATTGATAATCGACTGACTTCCAACAGCTACCTCCTGTTTAGCGTAGCCTATAAAGGAGAACACGAGCACTGCTCCTTCTGGAATATTTGAAAGTGAATAACTTCCGTCCAAATCAGTTACTGCCCCATTTGTGGTGCCTTTAACCAAAATTGTTACTCCAGGAATAGGCTCATTCTTCTCATCTACAACTTTTCCAGTTATATCATTAACAGCCTCTTTAGAGCTATTACTATTTACTAAATCATGGTACACATATGCTTCACTGGAAAAAGCATGGAACGGAGAAAGGAATACCCACTGTAGCACAAAGAACGTGAGCCCTATTTTCCATCGAATCTGGGAAGACGGGTTAGATTTTTTCATTTTTAGAATTTTAGGGTTATTGATCTCAAATACATAGTTAAATTTTACGCTAGACTTGCTGAATCTTGAAATGCTGTCAAACAGGAACATTACTACGTGAATAGTCCAAGAAAAACAACATATACCAAATAATATTTGTTTCAATTAAAATAAAACAAACAATTAGCACGACTAATCGAATTTAGTCCAAATGCACCAATAAAAATAGGGCATTTGTATAAATTTTTTGCAAATATTATAAACACCTATAAATCAATAGATTAAATTTTTATGAAAAAGTCACATGTCCCTTAAGAAAAGTTGGAAGTACAGTCTTTATTAAAAAAGAAAGCTACTCAACTAAACTACTCTCTATTAAAATTTTAAACATAAATCCAAAAAAAAATGGCTCCAATAAATTGGAGCCATTTTCAATTACATACAAACTTTTATTTCAACTTAATATCCAGGATTCTGTGGAGTAAGATTTGGATTGTTTTGCATTTCTGGAAGCGGGTAAGGCATCAAATAATGCTTAGCCTGCAGTGCTTGATTTGAGCTAGGATTGATATGACCTACAAACTGGTCAAATCCATTTGTTGCCTCATTATACACTTTGCGTAAGCGAAGCATATCAAACCAAGTAATCTGCTCATAGCAGAGCTCATGCCATCTCTCTCTCAATACCGCATCTCTGAATGTTTCCGCAGTAAATCCACCAAGAGCAGGGGTAGTCAATCCAGCTCTATCACGAATTTTCTTCAAACTCTCTACCGCTAAAGCATTTGGCCCTGAAACTTCATTCTGAGCTTCTGCATAGGTCAATAATACTTCGGCATATCTGATCAATGGTACATTTAAGTTGTTTGACCTGTTCCCCGGTTGATCCTTTGTGCCTAGAGCAAGCTTATTGAAGTGCTTGAAAACATATGGTGCACCAAGATCAAACTCTGCTCCACTGCCATTTACATAGTAGGTAGTATAGAAATAACCTTCCTGATTTTTGGCACGGATATCTCCACTCTCATACGAGTTGTAGAAATCTTCCGTTGGCACGGTGCTACCTGTTCCCGATGGACCAGCAAATGTTACCGGCTTGAAGTTTGGAAACATATTATTCATAGGATTTCCTGAAACGATCACATTGTATTGTAGCATAAAAATATGCTCCAATTTGTTATCATTTTTCTCGTCGTGAATGGCCGTATAAGTCGGGAATAAATTGATCGATAGCGGGTTGTTATTTGCATAATCTACCACTTCTTTAGCTTTATCAGCCGCCATTTGATAATGAGAAGCTCCTTTGCTTAGAGGAAATCCCGCCATTGTCAGATATACTTTAGCCAGCATGGATTTGGTTGCTGCTAGAGAAGCTCTTCCGCTATTATCCATCCATGGAAGTCCAGCTGTTTCAGCAGCTTTTAAATCTTCCAAAATCAATGCATATACTTCTTCCTGAGAAGCAGGTGCCGGTTTGAAATTCTCTGAACTTGCAGTTTGAGGTAAGACTACTAAAGGAACATCTCCCCACAATCTCACTAAGTAGAAATAAGACCAAGCCCGTAGAAACCTAGCCTCACCAAGTACTTTTGTCTTCTGGGCAGCATCCATAGGAGTAATATCCGGTACTTTTGCCAAAACCAAATTTGCTTGCGCTATTACCTTATACAATCCATTCCACCAGTTTATGACATGCTGAGTTCTGCCATCATAAATCAACCCGTACAGGTTATTCAAATCGGAATTTTGTGCTGTCTCAGTCGTTGAAGTTCCTGTAGGAGCTTCCAACAATTGCCAAGTGGAAGAAAATATCCCTCCGTCTCCTCCAATAAATCTTGTGTCTGCGTAAACCGCAGCAAGTGCTGCTTCCGCGTGATCAGGAATAGTATAGAAACTTTCTGGAGTCAAATTAGAAGGATCTTGTTCTTCCAAAAAGCTCGAACATCCTACAAATCCTGCCACCATTGCTCCAACTAGGCACAATCTGCCTGCTCTGTTATATATAGTATCTTTCATTTGTTATATCGCTTTAAGTAAAAAAGGATTAAAGAGTTACCTGAATACCAAACATGAAAATTGTTGGTCGAGGATAACTATGCCAGTTCATACCCTGTGAGAAGACATTGTCTCCGTTTCCTCCACGTATAGGTGAAGTTTCTGGATCTCCGTTGATATCCTTACCCGTCAATAGGAAGAAATTCTGAGCGGAAGCATAAGCTCTTAACCTGTTTAGTTTAATGGAGTTTGCTACGTTAGTAGGGAAGTTATAACCCAACAGCAGGTTTCTGCCTCGTAAGAAAGAACCATCTTTCACCCAGTGAGAATCCACGTTAGTCACGTAGCCAGCACGTGTATCGCGTATTTCCGCAATCATGGTGTTTTGATTAGTTGGAGTCCAGGCATTCAAGACAGAGGTGTAACTATTTGCTAGTGCTTGACGGTCTTCACTTGGGTGAAGAGTCATATCCAACACGTCATTACCCACACTGTATTGTAGCTCAACAGTAAGATCAAAATTGTATAGTTTGAAACTGTTGGAAATAGCTCCCCAGAAATCTGGACTACCATTTCCTATGATCATTCTATCCGAATCATTGATTGCTTTGTCGCCGTTGACATCCAAATACTTGATATCTCCTGGAAGAATGGTAAGTCCATTTCTATAACTCACAAATTCCGCAGCTTCAGCTCTCTCAGCTTCACTCCAAGTACCTAGTCGTGTCAAACCCCAGAAAGAACCAACTGGCTCACCAACTCTAATAATGTTGGTCTGGTTAGTGAAATTAGGACCACCAACTCCAAAGATATCTGCCGGTGTAGCTAGAGAAAGCACCTTGTTTCTATTCAGCGATAGATTGAATGAAGTATTCCAACTGAAATTCTCTCTATCAACATTGACGGAATTAAGGGTAAACTCGATTCCTTTATTCTCCATAGAACCTACGTTGCTTCTGATGGTAGCATATCCACTTGTTCTAGGTACTGGTGAATCCAGTAGCATGTCAGTCGTTTTTCTATAGTACAGATCAACTTCTACATTCAAGCGATTATTAAACATCCCTAACTCAACTCCAAAATCTGTCTGAGCAGTTTTCTCCCATTTCAAATCTGGGTTTGCCAGTCTGTTGATACCAGTTCCACCCACTTGAGTTTCATTGTAAATAGCTGAATAATTGGAGCTCAACAGTGAAAGTGAAGAGTAAGGTGGAATCTCAGAGTTACCGGTCAAACCGTAACTAGTTCTTACTTTCAAGTTAGAAATGGTTTGATTTCCTTTTAGGAATCCCTCTTCAGAAACTCTCCATGCCAAAGCCGCCGAAGGGAAAAAGGCGTATTTGTTATTGTCACCGAATTTGGAAGAACCATCCGCTCGTCCCGTTGCAGTAAACAAATATTTATCATCCAAAATGTAATTGATTCTGGCAAAATATGAATTCAAAGCTTCACGAGATGCACCTGAACCTACTCTTGGCAGCTGGCTACCTGCTCCCAAGTTATTGTACAAGAAGTAATCAGTAGAAAAGTTCTGGATACTTGCACTCATAGCCGAATAGTTAGATTCTTGCCATGAAATACCAAGAAGTCCCGTCACTGCATGTCTTTCAGCAAATACTTTATTGTAAGTCAAGTAATTTTCCAAAGACCAGAATGCATCTTTTCTCATACTTCTAGAAGCAGTACCACTTTGCCCGATTGCCAAGGTTCTTGTCTCAGATCTATCGTTTTCCTGAGTAAGAATATTCACACCTAAAGCAGTTCGCATTTCCAAATCATCAGAAAATTTGATGTTTGTATACATGCTTCCCAACGTTGTTTGCGTGTTAAGAATGTACTTTCTTCCATATAGACGGTGCATAGAACTCATTGTTCCTTCAGCGAATGGATAGTCTCTGTTGTTAGCAAACGTCCCATCTTCATACTTAACTGGTAAGAATGGGAAATCTTCCACCATTTGTCTAGCTACCGCATCAGATACATCGACTAGATTTTCTGACTGATTATTATAGCTAAGGCTACCTCCAACTTTCAACCAAGTTTTTACTTGATCTTCTATGGTAAATCGAGCTGAATATCTTTTCAGATAGGAGGTTTTCACCAAGCCTTCATCACCTCTATATCCTAGGGAAAGTGAATAAGATGTACGCTCATTTCCGCCTGTAAAACCTAATTGGTGATTTTGGGAAAGTTTATTTTGCGTAGTTTCTTCCAGCCAGTTTGTATCATAAAGAGGATTTCCCTGACTATCAAAGATGCGTGGATCAGTTCTTCTTAACGCAGGATTCAGATATGCCCATTTGCCATCTGCCCAGCCTTGTGGATCATATTTCTGCATGTTTGCCCATGCCAGATCCTCTACAGCAAGATATTGCTTTGCATTCAATACTTCCGGTCTGTTTGGTCCGATAATCGGCACACTCAAATCCACATTATAAGTCACGCTACCTTCTCCCGACTTACCCTTCTTGGTAGTTATAAGAATAACCCCATTAGCTCCTCTGGAACCATAGATCGCAGTAGATGACGCGTCTTTCAACACTTCTACCGACACGATATCATTAGGGTTGATGTAATCGATTGCACTACTTTGCTGATCTAAAGTACCCATTGGCATTTGCACACCATCTATTACATAAAGTGGATTATTGGACGAGTTAATTGAACTGAATCCTCTGATTCTAACCGTTGTTCTTCCTCCTGGTCGTCCCGAGTTACTATTCACTTGTACGCCAGAAACTCTACCTGCCAAAGCTTGATTTAAGGAGGAGGCTGGACGCTCTCTAAGCGCTTCAGCATCAACGGAACCTACAGATCCCGTCAAATCACTTCGTTTGGCCGTTCCGTATCCAATTACAATTACTTCATCCAAAGCCGTGGCATCAGGCCGTAATGTAATATTTATGACAGTTCGATTTCCAACAGCTACTCGCTGCGGATCATATCCAATGTAGGAGAAAATCAACTCCGCATTTTCTGATACTGTGATAGAGAATTTTCCATCTACGTCAGTGATTGTTCCTGAAGTAGTTCCTGCTACTGAAACCGTAGCACCTGGTAGAGGTAGCCCTGTCTCATCTACAACTTTACCAGTCACGGTTACATCCGCTGCAAGGTCTAGAGAGAGCCTTCCTTCATTAAGAATATCTCCAGCGGACATATTTTCAATACCAGGTTGATTTTGCACTTGATAATTCTTCTGAAGATTTTGTTCAGAATTTGCAAAAAGCTGCGAACAAATAATCAGTTGAAATAAGAATCCATACAGGATTCTTTTAGACACCCATAGGAGTCGTCTATGTAAATATATTTTCATGATTTAAGAGGTTTATTTGTACTATTGACTAGAAAATTCGCCTACTATTTAAAAATTATATAGGCGTACGGATACTGTGCAGCGAGGAATTCCCTGAAATATCAACTGCTCCTTACAAAGGCTTTTTTTGAGTATATCATTAGCAATCTATCTTAGGTTAACAATCAATTAAAAATTCATTACTATTCACTACAGCCATTATACTTAACAAGCTATGTAATCGCCTTTATTCCTCAGACACAAAATACTACCCACCAACAAAAAGAATCAAACAACTAAAATTCAACTGGTTACAAAACAATTTTTCTCAGCCAAACTCTACTACAAACACTGAACAATCGTATTTTAATTTTACTATTTGAATTTCATATACAATAAAAAGCAGATTAACACCAATATTTAGACAACCTAAAGAAACAACTTGATACTAACTATCTTGTATAAACAAGATTCACTTCAACTTTAAAAAGAATATTTGGCAAAAACTCATTTCTCCTATTAATTAAACATTAATATCTAAAGGAGACCCCCATTTCTCTTTACACCAATTTAGAGAAAATATTGATCTTTAAGACAGTGCTTATAGAATTTTTTACAAAAGGTATCCGCCCTTAAATTAGGCCTTAAGGACTAACTTCGCTAAATCTTTATATCTGAAATCACCATTAAAGACAGCTCTACATTTATTAAAAAAGTTGCATCGGAATGTTCAATGATGACAACAGCTTTATGTCACACAAATTGTCCGATACGCAAGTATTCGTGTACGGTATCGATACAGCAAATCATTACTATTAGCCATAGATGGCCCTTGAATGACTGTTTCTGAATTTGGAACAGGTATTGAAGTTAGTGCTAAAAAAAAATTAAGATGATTAGCTTCCTACTCTGGTGTATCCTATTCGTGCTTTGCTGGCCATTAGCACTTATAGGCTTACTTCTCTACCCCCTATTTTGGTTGATTTTACTTCCTTTTAGGCTACTGGGCTTTGCTATAGACCTCTCTTTTGACTTTGTACGAAACCTCTTTATGCTTCCTTTTACTATCGCAGGAAGACGATAAAACTTGAGTTATTTCTGGTGATATTGTTTTACCAAGTTCATGATCTTGTGAAACACTGCCGAGTTCTCATACACTCCTCTGAAGTCTCCTGAATGAGCTCCATAAGCAAATACTGGAACCATTACGCCCGTATGATCATCGCTGTGATAAGCCAATTCTACAGTTGCTGAGGTTATATCTCCCTGTGGAATGGACACTCCACCAGTTTCGTGATCCGCAGTGATGATTAATAAGGTATTTGGGTTGGCATCCACATACTGAATCACTTTCCCGATTACCTCATCAAAATCCAACATCTCCGATACGATCGTTGAAGTACTATTGGCATGTCCACCCGAATCAATATTCGCCGCCTCTACCATTAGGAAAAAAGGAGCATTTTTATGATCAAAAAACTCAACTGCGTACGCTGTGCTCTCTAGCAAATAATCGCCTCTCCCATCCAACTTTTTAGGTAGAGATCCCTTTGCTGCAAAATACCCAACACGATCCGCCTCAGTCTGTTCTAAGCTTTCTACAAGCGTAAATCCTGCACTTTCAAGGTTTGCCACTTGGGATTGAAAAGAATCTCCGCCTCCACCGATGAAAAGATCCAATTTACTTGTTGATAAATAAGCTGCGATCTGATCAGAATCATCACGCTCAGGATGATGTGCATAGAAAGATGCCGGAGTTGCTCCCGTCAATTGATCGGTGGTAATAATCCCACTTGAAAACCCATATCCATGAAGAAGATCTGGAAGATTTGGCAAAGAATTCCCTTTGGAGTCAACGCCTAGCGCACGGTTATTTGTTTTCTCTCCCGTCGCATAGGCAGTGGCTCCGGCAGCTGAATCAGTGGTAAAATCATCTGCAGCCTGAGTTTTGATTAAGCCCATGTTTTTCAACTGAGTTAGATTGAGCTGATTGCCGTTGGAAAACAAAGCAGAGGCTATCTGCGTCAATCCATTGCCATCTCCAATCATCAGAATCACATTGTCAACGGGAACTTCAGCTCTGTCGCCTTCAAAAGTCGGCTGGTAAACCTCATGAATTGAAGTGTTTTGATAGACATTTTCACTCAACTTATTCAGATAAGCTGCTGCCTCGATTGGGTGATCAGTATTGATATAATCCTCCCCCATTTCATGAAATGCCTTCCAGGCAGATTTACTATCTGGAGAACCCCAAAAACGAACCGGCTTATCAAAACTATGAACCAAATCAATAAACTCTTGAAGATTTGCACGTTGCCCCTCTACCATCCTACCTTTTCCATTCCAAATAGAAAATTGGCGAAAACTCAAACTCACCATCCCAATTTTATTCCAAGGCAGATCGGTCGTCAACTCCTTACTTTGGTAATCAAATAGCATCCATTCCGGATAATTTTTATAATCCTCGGCTTTTGGCCTGTTTCCTGAAATAATCAATTTCAATCCATTGGGATTACCTGAGCCAAAAAGAACCGCTTCATAATCTTTCATGCTTTCCTCTAGCACTTTCAATGTGGAATAAGCCTCGGTTTTCAAATCAACCAATAGATGGAAGTTGATCGATGAAATCACCCCACTTTTGATCCCCTCTGAAATCGGATCCAGATACAAACTTTCAATGGTTCGTTTTGGATCTATACTCGCTGCTTCGTGCGCAGCCATCAGTTTACCATCCTTTAAGATCAAGTCTACTTCTATAGAGGATGCTCCAGCTGAATAGGCGGTCCAAAAAGGAACAGTTTGCAAGTAATCATTGTGTGAGTGGATTTGAAAATCTTTGGAATTCTGTGCCGAAACTTGACCTACAGCAATCAGAATAAAGACCAAAAGGCTTGAAATGAATTTTTGCATTTCTAAAAATAGAATATTCATCACCATTTCACTGCTCCTTTAAGTTCAAAAAGCTAAGGCTTAACAAATTCATAAAACAGTACGTCCAACCTATCCAAATTTCAACTTGGAGTTTTCTAACACAAAACTGATTTCAAGATCCTTACTCTATCCTCATCTTTATAAGCGGCTACTAATGCAAAAGAAAAGCAAGCATAGATTTAATAGAAATCCACTGAAAATAGGCGAATATTGCCAGTTGAATTGAAACTCATGAAACAATACATATTAATCCTGTTTGCATTTAGCACTTTCTCTTCCTTTACGCTTTCTGCGCAGAATCTCAAGCTCAACCAAATTCAAGTCATAGGAAGTCACAATAGCTACAAAAGCCAGATATCTCCTGAAATGCTGGCCTTTTTATCCAAGGTAAATCTCTCTGCCTCGAAAAGTTTAGAATATGCCCATATCCCACTGGAGGAGCAACTTGATTTAGGATTGAGAAATCTCGAATTAGATGTATTTCACGATCCAGTAGGAGGAAGATATTCCAATCCAAAAGGCATTGAAATCATCAAAAGCAGTGGGGGAAACATTCCTGACTATGATCCCACTAACTCACTTTCCAAGCCAGGAATGAAGCTTTTTCACGTACAGGATCTGGATTTTCAGTCTCATCACCTCCTATTTGCAGACGCGCTGAAAGCACTCAAAACTTGGAGTGAAGCTCATCCAGACCACTCACCTGTTTTCATCCTGATCAATGCGAAAGATGATAATGTCCCAGGCACCAGACCTACTTTACCCTTTACTGCATCAGCTTTGGACAGTATAGACATAGAAATAAGGACGCATTTGGGAATGGATCACCTGATCACACCCGATCAAGTGAAAGGCAAATACGCTGATCTGGAAACAGCTGTACTGGCTGGAAATTGGCCAAAAATGAATGACGCAAGAGGGAAATTTCTATTTGTTTTGGATGAAAATGAGGAAAAAACAGACAGGTACTTGAGTGCAAAGCCGGAGCTTAAGAACGCAGTGCTCTTTGTCAATAAAAAGGAAGGTAATACCACTGCTGGGTTCCGAATCATCAATAACCCAGTAAAAGATGAAGCATACATCAGAGATCTCGTGAAAAAAGGGTACATGATCCGGACTCGCGCAGATTCAGATACAAAAGAGGCAAGAATGGAAGATTATTCCACCTTCGAAAAAGCCAAAGCTTCTGGCGCGCAGGTGATTTCTACAGATTACTACAATACTTCGACTTTCTTCAAATCTAATTACAGAGTTAATTTCGAAGAAAACGTGTACGAAAGACCAAACCCGATTTTGATCAAAAACTAGAAGGCCTACAATTGATTAGTAAGAATGGCAGAATAAATGCTACCTCTTGGCTACCAGCATTTGCAAGTAGATTTACAATTCTTCAATTCGAATTAATCCCTGAAATAGTGCCTTACTCTACGAACAGAGCCTTTTTTCTACTATGTGTACTCCTTTGTATTAGGGTGGATCTTTTTGCCCAAGATGCGAATGACTCGTCAAAAGTATCGATCACTCAAAAGGCGCTGGAAAAAGGTATGGATTTTATTACCAGGTCTAATAGGGACACCGTACTGGTAGAAAAAGCAGAGGAAAAATTTCTTCCTTATGCAGGGATGATCATCCGAAATATTGAGGTTGAAACCATTGGGTTTGAATTTTCTATCTATGGACGTCAGAAGCCAATAGTCCAAAAAGTAGGTAGAATTGCTAATAATCTCCATACAAATACACGAGAAAAAACCATCCGACAACACCTATTCATCAAACCAAATAGACGGTTAAACCCATATAAACTCGGAGATAATGAGCGATTCCTGAGAGATCAACCGTTTATTCTTGAAAGTCGGATAATAGTCACACCTGTAGATGGAACGGACTCTGTGGATCTTACCGTGATCACACGTGACATTTTCAGTATAGGTGGATCTGTGGGAGGAAGCATTCCTACTGCACCACTTTTCAAAGTTTATGATGCCAATGTAGATGGAAGGGCTCAAGGTTTCGAATTGGACATTCTATATGACCTTGACCGAAGCCCGAAGACAGGCGTAGGAATGGCTTATTCTAAAAGTAGTTTGATGGGAAGTTTAGCTGATTTTATGGTCTACTATACACAGCTGAATTCAGGGGTAAGTCAAGGAGAGGAAATAGAGTATTCTACCGGAATCATGCTGGAAAGACCATTAGTCTCTCCCTATTCCAAAATGGCGGGTGGTGCCAGCTGGAGCCAGAATTGGTCAAGAAACGTAAGGTCAAAACCTGATTCCTCCTTTCTCGATTACAAATACAATATCATGGATGTTTGGACCGGCTACAATTTCGGTTCAGAGAAAACCTTTAAGGATAGACGAAGGGAATTTCTTGCTGTACGCTTGTATGATGGAGATTTTGTAAATCAGCCCGAACAAGAGGAAGTGATGGATGAGCGCAGGTATCATGACAGTAAGGGAATTTTGGCAGAGTTCAGCCTTTATCAACAAGACTTCTTTAAAACTCAATATGTCTATGGTTTCGGACGGACGGAGGACATTCCTTTTGGTTACAACCTTTCCACTACTGTAGGATACATCAATACCATTTCGATTTCTAGGCCTTACGCAGGAGTTAATTTCAACTATAAAGGCGCTTCTAAAAGCGGAAGCTTCTACGAATTGACCCTGAATGCAGCTAGTTATTTCCGCAGTGGTAACTGGGAAGATGGCGTACTACAAGCAGGAGGTACATTCTATACTCAAGCGTTCTCGATAGGCAAATACAAGATCAGAAATTCCGCTTCTGCTTTCTACACAAAATTGTTTGACAGAGTAACCAATGATTGGCTGACTATCCAAGGCAATACTATCCCTGGATTACGCGTAGAAGAAGTGGATGCTACCAAAAGATACTCTTTAGGCTTTGAATCGAGCCTTTTTACTCCCTGGTCCCTGGTAGGATTTAGAGTAGCTCCGTTCACTTCCTTTTATTGGGCGAAATTAAAATGCCCAAGTTGCGAAAATCAATACCAAAACTTCACAGGAATCAGCCTTGGGATGCGCGTTCGAAATGAAAACCTCATCTTCGGAACGATGGAAATAAAAGGAACTTATATCCCTACGGATGACGAAGGGAAGTCCAAATTCGCCTTTAGCTTCAGGAAAAATCTGAGATTCAGAAAATCAGATATCTATGTATCTGCACCAGATTTGATCAATTATAATTGAGTGCATCAGCTCAGTCATAGCTATCCCAGCATCTTTACTTCCTAACTATTTCTTCTATAGAAAAGAGAGTGAAAAGGCGTGTATTCTAATTTCAGGAAATGTCGATTTATTAGGGAATACACCTTATTCAAACTCATATACCTTGGCAAAAGGTAGTAATTCATTAGTTTTTAATAAATTACTCTTACTTATTCCAAATCCTTAGAATTCACATCATTTCCTATACATGGCATTTAAAACCAATCTGATTCTTTTCATCTTATTAGTCAACTATTCATTTTCCATGGCTCAGCACAACGCTAATTACGACGAAAGCAAGGTTCCTGACATTACACTTCCAGATCCTTTTGTAAGTCTGAGAGGTAAGCTTATCAGCACGCAGCAAGATTGGGAGGAGATTCGAAGACCAGAGATTCTGGATCTTTTCAGAGAATATGTCTATGGTAATGTACCAACTGATTTTGATCAGATTTCATTTTCAGAAGTTCAGGAAGGTCAAAACCCCTATCCGGAAAAAGCCTTATTGAAAGAAGTGAACATAACCGTTTCCAGAAAAGGAAAATCGCACACGATGCGCCTGAACGTTTTTCTACCCAAGAATGGAGATGGCCCATTCCCAATTTTCTTTCTTGTCAATCACCGAGCCGAAAATAAAGAAGTAGGCCTAGTAGAGGAAGGTTATTGGTCAGTTTCAGAGTTGATCGATCGTGGCTATGCTACCGCTTCCTTTCATGGTGAAACTGTTGCTCCAGATGATGCCGAAAGATTCTCAGAAGGGATTCTAACCACACTTTATCCCGAAGAGCTAGGCAAGGCAGATGGGATGAGGACTTTCGGAGCTTGGGCTTGGGCAGCGATGCGAGCAATGGATTATTTTGAGCAAGACCCACTATATAACACCAGAAAATCTGCCCTAATCGGCCACTCTAGATCTGGGAAAACTGCCCTTTGGGCTGGCGCAAATGACCCACGCTGGTCTGTAGTTTATTCAAATGAATCAGGCTGTGGCGGCGCTGCTATTTCCAGAAGAAAATACGGAGAAACTGTAGCTGTAATCAACAGCAGTTTTCCTCATTGGTTCGCAGACAATTTTAAAGCATACAACGGTCAAGAGGAAACTCTACCTGTCGATCAGCACATGCTAGCCGCGCTTATTGCACCACGTGCGCTGTACTTCGCCAGTGCTAGAGGAGATCAATGGGCAGACCCAAAAGGCGAGTATATATCCATGCAATTGGGATCTCGGGTATATTCTGAAATCTATCAGCAGGAAGTAACTTTCCCTCTAGCTTTCGAAGAAATCGCTTCCCCCATAATTCAACCTTTTGCCGGCTATCATATTCGTGACGGCAAGCATAATTTAACCTGGGAGGATTGGAAAAATTTTATAGATTTTGCTGAAATTCAGTGGAAGCAAATCAGGTAAGCACCGGACACCATCTCTTTTTCTAAATAGTAACTTATCTAATCAAACCCATAATTAGCCCATGAAAACCTTACTTTTCATTTTATCTCTCTTCAGCTTTTTCCCTAAAACAGAAAAACCTAATGTGAAAATCCTAAGCTCTGGCTTCATCTACGAAGAAGCTCCTTACCCATCCTGTCATGCGTCTACTTTAATGGAGACAGACCGAGGAATAATGGCTTCCTGGTTTGGTGGGAGTTACGAAAGACATCCAGACGTTAGTATTTATACATCTCTTTTAGACAAAGGAACTTGGTCTACTCCCAAAATGGTGGCTGACGGAATAGAAAATAAAGACTTCCGAAATCCTACTTGGAACCCGGTTCTATATCAGAACCCAAATGGACAACTCGTACTTTTCTACAAGGAAGGTCCAAATCCCAAAGAATGGTGGGGACTATACAAAACTTCAGATAACGGAGGGAAGACCTGGTCTAAAGCCATTCAAATTCCCCCAGGAATGCTGGGTCCTGTAAAAAACAAAGCCGTCACTTTGTCGGACGGAACACTTCTACATCCAAGCAGCTTCGAAACAAATGGCATATGGAGCATGCATGTGGAAACTACTACCTCTGATATCACAAATTGGAAGAAAATTGAAATCGACAACGGCGCTTTTCATGCAATTCAGCCAACGATATTAACTTATCCAAATGGAAAACTCCAAATGCTTGCCCGAACTCAAGAAGATGTGATCGGAACGACCTGGTCCTCAGATAATGGTAAAACTTGGTCTACTGTAGAATCCACAGGATTGGTTCATAACAATTCAGGCATAGACGCAGTCACCTTAAAAAGTGGTGTACAATTATTGCTTTGCAATCCTATTAAAAAAGGCAGAAACAAGCTCTCTCTAATGATGTCCATGGACGGAGTAAAGTGGGAAGAACTATATGTATTAGAAGATCAACCTAAAGGTGAGTTCAGTTACCCTGCTATCATTCAGGCGAAGGATGGCTCAGTTCACATGACCTACACTTATAATAGGGAGAAAATAAAATACGTTTCCTTAAACCTGGAATAACCACTCCTCTTCAAACCTAGCCATGTCTTTTCCCAAACCCTTGCGCGGAATTATCCCGCCATTGATTACTCCTATTCACGAAGATTTCACGCTTGATCATACCAGTTTGATCAAAATTCTAGAGCATACTATTTCTGCTTGTGTTCATGGGATCTTTATTCTTGGGACTACGGGAGAGTTTGCTAGTCTAAGCTCCATCGTAAAACATGAGCTGATTTCTATGACCTGCGCCAAGGTTGATGGCCAAATCCCTGTTCTTGTAGGGATCACTGACTGCTCCTTCAATGAAAGCCTAAATCTAGCAGCAAAAGCCTTGGATTCAGGCGCAAGCGCTGTGGTAGCTACCTCGCCATTCTACATGAATATAGGCCAAGAAGAATTGGTTAATTATTACCAAAAACTGGCTGACAGAGTTGAGTTACCTCTTCTGCTCTATAATATGCCATCCCACACAGGGATGGCTATAGAGCTCAGTTCCGTGGCAGTTCTGGCTGAGCACCCCAATATCATTGGCATCAAAGACAGTTCGGGAGATCTATCTTATTTCGAGTCTTTGTGCGATTTATTTAAAGAAAAACCCGATTTCACCATACTCGTAGGCCCCGAAGAATATCTGGTAGAAACGATGAATATGGGCGGGCATGGCGCTGTAGCTGGAGGAGCCAATTTATTCCCGGAGTTGTATGTCAAGCTTTATGAAGCCATTCTGGCAAAAAACTATGAACAGGTTGAAGCGCTACAGGTGACAGTTTTATTTTTGAGTAAGAATCTATACGGTCATGGCACCTACAAATCGAATTACCTTAAAGGACTCAAGGCTTCCATGTCATTTTCAGGATTGTGCAAGGGCATTTTAGCTTTGCCACTTTTTCCATATAGTGAGGACGAAAAAACAAGTCTCAAAGATAAGTATGATGCGGTCTTAGCGAGAGTGAATTCAGTACTTTAATTAGCTTTCAAAGCCCGGTTTCACCATTTCCCAAAACTCATCCAAGGCTATAATCCTTGGTTTGAGAAAGGAAATAATTTCTGGCCAATCCATCTCATCCATCACATTCACTGCTGGCAATATTTTCTCTATCCTAGAGACCGTCTGCCCAAATTCATTGATCTGATGTAGTTTCCAGCTCCATTCCTCTCCTAGAGTTGACTCCAAGATCTTTCGAAGTTGCCCAAACTGATCAAAGTACAGTTCCTGCAACTCTTCATCGGGATGACCTAATTCAATTCCTATAGAAGCAAAGTCGCGCTCGGCCTTCATCCTAAAATAAATGTTTCGAACTCCCGTCTTGTAGTTAGGCCAATTTATCCTTCTTCCCTCTGCATTCGGAATTGGCTTCATGTATTGCCCGAAAGCAATCCAAAACTCCGAACGGATTCTCGATGTTTCAGCTTTGCTGTACAAGACTAATAGGTGGTATGACTGTCGCTTGGTAGGACAAGAATAATCTCCCCAGAAGTTGCATTCGCATCTTCCAGCTTGTCAATCTGATCTTGAGTCACCATGTGAATATTGAAAATCTTAATAGCAGGAAACTCCTTTTTCAGATACCAAAGTATCCCCTCTCCATCTTTGGAATGATAAGATCCATTGATATGATAAACCTTCTTACCCTTGGACAGAGGTTCAAAAAGTGACTCGGCCATGGTTGCGTCTTTCAATGCCTGCGCTTGAATCATCAAATCTGGATTCCCTGGCGCACCATGCATCATATCCTTCATCGCCACATATCCTGGCATGCTCATATCCACTTCCATTGGGAGCTTCGCAAAGTACCTTTTAGCCTCTGGTGAAAGAGAATCCAAACCTGCTAAGCCTGCCTTACTGACAAGAGAAGCATATTTCCGAGGAACATTCGTTGCTATAAATCTCAGTCCTTTCTCTTTCGCGTAGCGCAACACAGGACGGTAATCAGTATTATAATTCTTCCAAAGATTAGCTTCTGCTTCGAAGTTACTTTCTGTTATTTGACCGGCAAACCATTGGTCCAAGTTCAGCTGATCTTCACGCTCAAAAATCTCTGACCCCACGACAAGATCTGAGTGTTCCGCCTGCAATCCTTTCAGTACTTGCAACTGCAACCAATGACCCACGCTGTTATTATGAAGTTCTCCGAAGAAAACAGCATCTGCTTTTGCCGCTTCTTTCAGCACTTGTTGGAGATCTACTTTTTTGCCTTTGCTAGTAAAAAACTGATAGGCTTCTCCTTGTGCTTTAAGTGTTCCTATAGAGCACAGCACCAGTAGGACAGCCAAGAAATAATTACGCATAATCTTCAGGATATTGAATTTGCACGGAGGAGAAACTTACTAACCCACCGAGTGCGGGGTGATGCTTTTTGAGCGTTAATCTAATTTTGGTGGTTTTGGGATATGCTTCCAGAATATCTGTCACGATCATATGACCTAGATGCTCCAGAAGCTTCACCTTTACATCCATTCTGGCTTTGATCAGTTTGTACAACTTGGAATAATCCACCGTCGCACTGAGATCATCATGAAGCATCGCCTGGCGAAAATTTGTTTCCAGTTCAAGATCCAACGTGAAGCGATTCCCTAAGATAGATTCCTCTGGATAGGCACCGTGATACGCATGAAATTCAATCCCTTCGAGACTTACTTTTCCCATTAGTCAAATTGGTCAAAAAATGATCCCGATTGGTTCTTCGGATCTTCCGTAGGTTTTTGAGGGGAAGCTTGCGGCTTTAATTCCTCCACAATTGGCTTTTGCTTCACCTCTTCCAATTCTTCTATATCCTCCTCAAGAGCCTCATCTTCCAGTTGCATCTTGGTGTCTTCTAATTCTAGCTCCTCTATTTCCTCTTCATTGATTTCCAAATCAGGCGTAGAATCATGCTCTTCAAGTTCTAAGTCCTCTTCGATAACTTCCATCTCAGCCATTGGATTCTCTTCGATTTCCTCCTCTATTATATCTTCTTCATATCCAAGATTCTCCAAATTGCCAAAAGTAAAAGTCTGTGATCTACTCAATTCATCTATAGCACGCGCATGTGCTTTGGCATCTATTCTGGAAAAATGCGCTTCTGAAAGATCGATTTGATTGGCGGTATCCTGTGCAATTCTTCTCAGGCTTTTCACCATAGATTCTCTTTGCTCAGCTAGCCCTTCATACGAACGCACCAACCCCTGCATGCTTTCTCGCAACTCTACGATAGTTTCTTTTGCTTTGGTCTCAGCAGCATTTATAAGTGCTGCAGCCTGCTCTTCGGTCTGTCTTCTAGAATCGGCTACCATCTGGTCTAAGTGTCTGGTAGCATTTGCTGCGATCTCATTTGCATCTGCGATGATCAAATCAGCCGCTTCGTTAGCTTCCACAATGATCGCTGCACCAGTATCCTCTGCTGTTTTCAGTGTACGGAAAAGTGAGTCCTCCACATCCTTCAAGCGCTTTGCCTCCGCTTCTGTATTTTGAAGCTTAGTCTTAAGCTCCATATTTTCTTTGTGAAGCTGATCGACTACTTCAGAGATTTCATCCAAAAATAGGGTAACTTCTTTTTTCTCATATCCTCTGAATCCAACTTCAAAGGTTTTTTGCCGAATGGCTGCTGGTGTGATCTTCATGTGTTAATTCGCTTCAATTTGCCAAATAGAAATAGTACGGTCGTCTGACACGGAAATAACGTTGCCTTGATAGCTACTCCAAATCACCTTGTTAATTGAAGTACCGTGGCCTGCATTTCTTGCTTTGTCGATGACCTTGAGGAGTTTTTTCTCACCTGCATCCCAAATCTTTATCGATTTGTCCATAGAGCAGGTGACTAGGAGATTCCCGTCCTCCTTGAAATATAAATAATTAATGGCATACATATGTGCCACAATGTTCTCTTGTAAGGAATAGCTATCAGTTTCCCAAAATTTTAATCGTGCATCCCTTCCAGCGCTCACCAAAATTGATTCATCTGGGGAATAAGAAAGTGCGAAAACTGAGTTGGTATGTCCAGTCAAATTGGCAACAGGATGAAAATCGTTTGATAAATCAAGAACCTTCACGGTATGATCACTCAAGCCCACAGCCAGCTGACGTTTGTCTTTAGCCAAAGACATAACTCGAATACTCTTCGTGCTCAGCTTGATATGTTTTTTAATCGTTTTGGAATTGATATCCACCACGATCAATACCCCATCTCCTGTACCAATATAGGCTTCATCGCCGAATATTTTGATATCAAAGATCGCCTGATCAGTCAACTTAAGTGACCACACTTCCTTGCTTTCATTCAGGTCGATGACATGGATGCCTTCAAAATTATGCCCGATAAAAAGCAGGTTTCTGCTAAAATCTACCGACAAGGCATACACTGAGTGCGGAAGTCTGGCGATCAACTTACCATCTTTGGGATGATCTAAATCCCACTCCACCACCATTCCATCTCCGGCTCCGGTATAAAAATATCTGGGATCACAACCTTCAGTCAACGCATAAATGCAGTCATTGTGCCCTGTTAGTGTTTGTAATTTATTAACTTCTATTTTTGACATATATTGGACGGAGACTTTCGGTGCCCTTCTGGCCTATGCAAACAAAAATAGAAAAAATAGATTCTTCCTCGGCTTTAGCTATCAAGATTATCGAAACTCAGGATGAAAATGAGCTGGATTTCCTGAGCTTTCGTGAAAAACTATCCTACGCCAATATTTCTCATCAGGAAAAAAAGCGAGAATGGGCTACTGCCCGCATGGCAATCCGGGATGCTTTGGATGTATTGCACGTTCCTTATCCAGGTTTTTTCAAAGATGAACATGGTAAATCTCAAACGATGAACGGTCATGGCTACATGTCACTATCGCACACGATGGGCTATGCAGGGGCAATTTATCATCGCGACAATCCAGTCGGAATAGATATGGACTTGATCCGGGAAAAAATACTGAGAATTGGATTCCGGTTTCTGGACCAGTCAGAATTAGATTTTCTAGCAAAAGACCCACTTGATTACACGATGGCTTGGTCGGCAAAAGAATCTATCTTTAAGTGTCAGGGGAAAAGAGGCGTATCCTTCAGGGAGAACATCCTTTTAGAACCATTTGACTCGAAGACTGGAATCATCAAAGGTAAGATCCGAGGTACGGACTTTACGGATCATCATTACACAGTACAAGTTCGGGTGATCTCGGATGTTGTGCTCACTTACACTATCTGGTAAATGAAAAAATTAAGCTTAGTATTCCTCTTTCTGCTTTTCACTTCTGTATCTCTTTCAGCTCAAGGTCTAGAAGGAATAAATCTAACCGATGCAGTCACGGGCAAAGCCATCAATATTCAGTCTCAGGTGAAAGGCAAAGGCTTAGTACTGATCTTCCATAGTTTGGCATGTCCTTTTGCCAAACTATATGAAGCTCGTTTGATTGCTTTGCGCAGCAAATACCAAAGTCAAGGTATTACTTTTATACTTGTGAATCCTGAGGTCAGCGGGAGTGAAGAAGATAAAACCACGCTCCGAAACTACATTGATCAATCGGACATCAATATGCCCTACTTGATAGATGAAAATCAAACGCTCAGCAAATTCTACAAAATCACCAAAATCCCTGAAGTAGTTCTGATTACTCCTAGTTCGACTGGAAACACAATTAGCTATAGGGGTGCAATTGATAATAATCCTCAGGCCGAAACTGCCGTATCCGCAAAACATCTAGACAGGGCTATGGACTCTTTACTGAAAGGCGAAGCGCCAAGTCCAGGGCAAGCTAGAGCTGTAGGCTGTAACCTACGTACCTATTGAGCATTTAACAGATTGATAAGCTCCTGAATTTCTTGCACTTTATCGGATTCCCCTAGTTTCTCGAAGGAGTTTTCCAGATTCCTAAACATCCGCAGCATAATCTGAAGATGAGCACATGGCTCAAAGTAATCCTCCTTGGGATCGATCTTCAGTTGCTCCAAGTAGTTAAAAATATCTTTTCTGCTGAATATCAAACCCTTATTAAAAGCATTGATGTAGAAAGTGACGTCGGCTGATTTATAGGTAAGTACAAAGAGATTTGGAAGATTCACACCGTAAATCGGCAACCCAAGTTTTTTCGCTACGAGCAAATAAATAGAACATAATGTCAGTGGATTTCCACGCTTGGAATCCAGCACAGACGAGAGCATGCTATTAGCCGGAGAATGAAAATTCTTGGTATTTGCTGAGAATCGAAGCGTATTATACAAGACATTGTTGATGGCCCGCACCTGCTCGTAAGGAGTCAAATCATTTTTGAAAGCAGTCCATACATCGAAGTAAATCTGATGCATTTCAGCATTCAGTTTGGAGTATTCCAAATCTGGATATTGGTAGGTATTGATGATCCATAGCCCCGTGAGCAGATCTCGGTCATCCGTATCTCTCCAGTCTGTCAATCGTGCTTTGAGAAGAGAAAACTGGAGCTCGTGCACCAGATCCTCTATCTCTTTTTGTATATCAGGGTTAAAGCTATTTTCCCACTTTTTCTCCAGAAACGGAATAATCTCATTTCCAAGAGAAGTAATCCGGTCCCGCACGTGAATTCTCACTTCGCGATCGGTATCGTCCAATAAGGAAACTAAGGCATTTAATTCACTGGGAGTCAAATCACTCATTGTTAAAACCTAGGGATATTGAATTAAAACTATAAAATAAGATACTAAAAAATATCTTAAGTCTGAATCACACCTACGTTGAATCTTTCTGTAATGGGTGCATGATTCGCAGCTTCTATGCCCATGCTGATCACTTTTCTGGTCTCCCGAGGATCAATCACGCCATCTACCCAAAGTCTGGATGCCGCATAGTAAGGGCTCAATTCCTCGTTGTATTTTGAAGTGATTTCGTCTAGCAATTCCTTTTCATCTTCAGGAGATATTTCCAGACCTTTCTTCTTCAACCCAGCAACCTTGATTTGCAAAAGCGTATTTGCTGCTGCTGCTCCAGACATCACTGCCATCTGAGCTGTAGGCCAAGAGTAAATCAATCGAGGATCATAGGCTTTTCCGCACATCGCATAGTTTCCTGCTCCGTATGAATTACCTAGAAGAAAAGTGAATTTCGGTACCACTGAATTCGCCATGGTGTTTACCATTTTCGCTCCATCCTTGATGATGCCTCCATGCTCAGCTTTGCTGCCCACCATAAATCCACTTACGTCCTGAAGGAAAACTAAAGGGATTTTGCGCTGATTGCAATTCATAATAAATCGAGCGGCCTTGTCTGCTGAGTCTGAATAAATCACCCCTCCCATCTGCATTTCGCCTTTGGAAGTTTTAACGATCTTTCGCTGATTAGCCACTATCCCTACTGCCCAACCATCAACTCTGGCGGTTCCGCAAATCAGCGTTTTGCCATAGTCCTCCTTGTATTCGTCGAAGTCTCCAGCGTCTACTAAACCCTTGATGATTTCAAGCATGTCATACGGCTTAACGCGCTCTGTAGGAAAAACCTCTACTAGCTTTTCACCCGACATTCCAGGATCTCGAGCTTCTGATCTATCAAAACCTGCTGTGGGATTGTGCCCTATTTTATCAAAAATCTTACGGATTGCATCCAGGCAATCCTGATCTGTATCGTATTTATTATCTGTTACTCCTGAGATTTCGCAGTGCGTAGTTGCTCCACCGAGTGTTTCATTGTCTATCGTCTCGCCTATAGCTGACTTCACCAGATAAGAACCTGCCAAGAATATAGATCCCGTCTTATCTACAATCATCGCCTCGTCCGACATAATAGGAAGATATGCCCCTCCTGCCACACAACTACCCATGATCGCAGCAACTTGCACAATCCCCATTGCCGACATTTTTGCATTATTGCGGAATTGACGACCAAAATGCTCTTTGTCGGGGAAAATCTCATTTTGCATAGGCAGAAAAACTCCTGCGCTATCGACTAAGTAAATCACAGGAATTTGATTCTCCATGGCGATCTCCTGAGCTCGAAGGTTTTTCTTGGCTGTCATCGGAAACCATGCCCCAGCCTTTACCGTGGCATCGTTGGCAACGATCATACACATTCTTCCGCTCACATAGCCAATACCCGTGACTACGCCACCAGAGGGACAACCGCCTTCTTCAGCGTACATTCCATCGGCTACAAATGCGCCAACTTCTAAAAAATCTGTGTCTTTATCACGCAAATAGTCTATACGCTCACGTGCAGTGAGCTTGCCTTTCGCATGTTCTTTTTCTATCCTTTTGGCTCCTCCTCCTAGCTTTACCTGCTCATATTTCGCCTGTAAATTCTGAAGTAAATTTTCCATGCTTGGATTAGAATTTCCGGTAGTTGTGGTCATTAGTCAAATTTGGGTTTAGTCAGTTAAACCATTGCTTTCAGCAAATAGTTTATGCCTCTAAGTTAAAAAAGAAAAAGCTAACAGTCGCAGTCCTTAGGCTCACAGTCGCAGTATTCAGTTTCCGAAAAGCAGACTGGAGAGCATTTTCATTAACAGGAAAATGCAAGCGGGTAGGAGCAAAAACAAGCTAGAATAAATATCATATTCCAGCTTCTGGAGATGCAGGACAACTGTATTCATTTGTGCCCACCGCGGTGAAAGCAATCCATAAAAAAGCCCTCTTCCGAAACAGAAAAGGGCTAAGTATTATGCGAAAAATAGAAATTAATTTTTCTCTATTGATTCTTTGTAGTCTCTGATCGATCTGTAAATAGCCGAAGCCATATACTCTTTACCTTCCTGACTCATTAGAAATCTCTCTTCCTCCGTATTGGAAAGAAAGCCAAGCTCCACCAAAACTGATGGCATAGAAGGAGTCCAAAGCACGTAGAATGGACCTTGCTTTACACCACGGCTTTTTCTACCTACTCTATCTTTAAACTGAGCTTCAACATTAGCCGCTAAAGTTACAGAATTCTCAAAGTGAACTTTTGACATTAAGTTAAACATCATGTAGGATTCCGGAGAGGAAGGATCGAATCCTTCGTAGTTCTCCTCGTAATTATCCTCTAGGAGGATTACAGAGTTTTCTCGTTTTACAATGTCAAAGTTGGCATCAAAGTGTTTTGTACCCATTACAAATGTTTCTGTCCCGAAAGCAGATTTATTTGGTGCTGAGTTGGAATGAATGGACACAAAGAGATCTGCTTTGTTATTATTTGCAATCATAGGCCTTTCTTTTAAAGTAGGAAAGCTATCATCCTTACGGGTGTAGACTACTTGAACATCAGGCATATTCTCCTTGATATATTTCCCAACTAGCAGAGTTACAGCTAGGTTGATGTCTTTTTCCTTAGACCTTGACCCCACATTACCTGGGTCTTTTCCACCGTGTCCGGCATCGAGAACGATTTTTTTCATCCGAAACTTCGGCATCATCGTTTCGTTGTTGATAAATCCGCCAAAGACAAAGGGGATGCATAAAATCAGACTAAGAAGAATTTTTTTGTTTTTGGACCGTTCCATGAGGGCAATAAAATTAACTTTACACGAAATTTCACTCAAATTAAATAAAGCGTAAGCAACAGTGCAGGGATTCAGGCTCTTTTTATTTTGCTTTTTTGGGCTATTGACCGTTCCGCTAATAGCGACTGCGCAAAAACCCGTTCGACAGCGTCAAGAGAAACCTCTTACGCTTCCAGATACATTAATGTCACCTTCGGGAGATTTGATAGCTCTGGATACTTTGCCCAATCTTGCTGATACGCTTGCACTTACTGACTCGACAAAAATGATGCCCAGGAGTGATATCTCCACAGATATTACTTATTACGGTGAAGATAGTATCGTTTCGGATTTTACAGAGAACAAAGTTTACCTCCACAAGCAAGCGTGGTTTGAATACGGGACGATGAGACTGGAAGCAGATCTGATCATCATCGATTGGAAAAACTCTGAACTGTATGCCTCAGGTGTGACTGATAGTTTGGGGAATGTAACCGGGAATCCATTTTTTAAAGACGGATCTGCCTCCTATGAAATCAGGAAGGAAATGCGCTATAATTTCAAAACCCAAAAAGCCATCATCAAAGATGTAGTCACCGAGCAGCAAGATGGAATCCTGAGAGGGGAAACTATTAAGAAAATGGAAGACGGCAGTGTGTACCTCGCAGATGGGTATTACACTACCTGTACACTCACCACACCTCACTACCACGTTTCTTCCAAAAAAATCAAATCTGTGGAGGGTGGCCAGGTAGTCTCGGGCCCATTCAACCTTTATTTTAACGGCATTCCTACTCCGCTAGGCTTACCTTTTGGCATCATCCCAAACACACCTGAGGAGAAAGCCTCGGGACTTATATTTCCTTCTTATGGACAGGAACAGAGACGTGGTCTATATCTGAGGGACTTGGGATACTATTTTGCCATCAATGACTACGTGCACAGCAGGGTAACAGGCGATATCTATTCCAATGGAGGCTGGGGCTTAAAGTCCCAAACTGTCTACAAAAAGCGATACAGATTTGGAGGATCTTTCAATATTGACTTCCAAAAATTCAAATCTCCAGAAACGGAATTGAATCCTGTGGACTACAATACATTCCGAATCCAATGGTCTCACACTCCTGTATCCCGTGGAAACAGCAATTTTTCTGCTTCTGTAAATGCTGGTTCTACCAGTTATTTCAACAACATCATCAACCCAAACAGCTACATTAACAATGTGACTTCGGATTTGTCCTCGAATGTCAATTACACCAAAACTTTTACCGGAACTCCATTCTCTTTATCAACGAGTATGAGGCATTCCCAAAGTGTACAGACTGGCGAAGTGCAGCTGAGTTTGCCGACTATGAACCTGAGTATGAATAGGCAAAGCCCATTCAAAAACGTGAAATTTGAGCCTCTGAAAACGTTGAATATTGCATACTCTTTTGATATGCAAAATACGATTACCAATAAGGTCGAGCAGAATTTCGGTGTAGATCCTGACTTGGTGGAAAATTTTGATGAGCCAGAATTGGTAGATTTCACTCCAGCTAACTTTGGCTACTTGCTGGAAAACGCAAATAATGGCGCTAGAAATAGAATTCCTGTCAGCTCTAACTTCACACTTTTCAAGTATTTCACTGGAACAGCTTCTACCAGCTTAACGGAACTGTGGTACCTCAAGCGCATCAATTACTTCTATAATCCTGAGGAGGAGCGTGTAGATAAAATCTTGGAAGATGGCTTTAACAGAGTAACATTTTATTCCAGTTCATTCAGTCTGGCTACCAATATCTACGGGTACTTTGACTTCAAAAAAGGCAAGATTAAAACTATACGTCAGCATATTCAACCATCGGTTAGTTTCAGTTTCACCCCTGATTTTTCAGATCCTTCTTTTGGATATTATCAGGAGGTGCAGACTAATGCGGAAGGTGATACACGCTTAATGTCCCGACATGCTGGATTCGCTTACAGCGGTGCTCCATTGGGTGAAAGCAGGTCCATGAGTTTTAATATTCGTAGTGTGGTGGAGGCAAAAATCCTAGACAAAACCGATTCCATCGAAGGTACTGCCACCAAGAAAATCTCCTTATTGGAAAATATAGACTTTGGCTCCAGCTATAATTTTGCTGCTGATTCATTCAATCTTGCCCCGATTCGGATCAGTGCACGGACAAGTTTTTTCAACAGAAAATTATCTGTGAACATGAGCTCCTCGCTTGATCCCTATGCTACGACGGCTTACACCAATACAAGTGGTGGTGAATCCTTTCGCTCCGTCAATAAGTTTGCATGGAAAAATGGACAGGGACTGGGAACAATCCGAAGTGCATCATTGAATATGAATGCCTCTATCAATCCCAATTCTGCCCAAAACCAAGGAGAGGTCAGGGATCAACTCACCGACAGTTTTATGCAGACAGGTGGAGTGATGAATGATTTTGTGGAAAGTGAAATCAATCGAATTGCCACAGATCCTAGCCAATACATCGATTGGGATATTCCTTGGAATGTCTCTTTTGGGTATGTTCTATCCTATAGCAATCAAGTGACTACGGGAAGAAAAAACATCACCCAAACGATCAGTATGAATGGGGATTTCTCTTTGTCTGAAAAGTGGAAAATCAACTTCAACACCGGTTTGGATATGCAGACCAGAGAGCTTACCCAAACCATGGTAGGGATTGCCAGAGATCTTCACTGCTGGCAGATGAATGTGAACTGGATTCCCTTTGGGCGATTTACTTCCTATAATATCGACATTCGCGTGAAATCAACCATCCTTCAGGATTTGAAAGTATCTAGGAGAAGGTCGTTTTTTGATCAATAATCCGACATCGCTAAACTCTCGACCTGCTAATCGGCATGGTCATACATCGTGGGCCGCCGAGACCTCGGGAAAGCTCAGAAGAAGGAATCTCCAATACTTCTACTCCCATTTGTCGTAATGCCCGATTCGTGTGAACGTTTCGATTGTAAGAAATCACCCTGCGTGGTCCTATCGCAAATACGTTAGCCCCATCAAACCACTGCTCGCGCATCGCATAATCTGGATTGCCAGCTGCTGTGTGCAGTATCTCCAAATGTGGAATTTCCCGTTCCAAAACGGTGAGTAGTGATTCCTTCAGCACTTCACGCTTGATATGCACTTTGTCATCTTTGATCTCTTTCAAGGTATAAAGGGAAGTCTGAAGCACTGCATTCATCGCATCAGGATAGGTTAGCACCAGATTTTCATCCAAAATAGTAAACACCGTATCCAAGTGCATAAACTGTCGCTTTTGTGGTAAATGCACCTCATACACACGCTCTACAGTTCCTTCGGCTAGCATCGCCTTGGCTGCATGATAGATAGCCTTTTCATCCGTACGCTCCGAATTACCGATTGCTACGGCCTTTTGCGATAGCACTATGATGTCACCACCTTCAATACTTGGAGGATTATCATGCCCAAGAACTGGGTATAGTTTGTTGATATTATCTTTAAAATCCGGATGATTTTCGAAAATTGTACGAAGCAAATCCGCCTCACGCTGTCTTCCTTCCATCCGCATACTTGAGAAAATAATTCCTCCCGGAGTCAGAGCCATGGGATCTCGCTGAAAGTACAAGTTGGGACAAGGGGAAATAACAAAAGCATATTCCATCAATTCACCGACATTAAGGTTTGGAAGCTTTTTTCTGAGTTCGTGAACTTTCAAGCCTGCAGTCAAAATGCCCGCACATTCCGCCGTAGAATATCGCACTAAAATAGCTTCAGCTAAATGCACCATTCCTGAGCGCTTCAGCGATTCTTGTAAGAGTTTAAGTAAAACCTCCTGATCATAAAGGACCCGAATCAACAACTCCCGTAATTGGTAAACTTTCGCTCCAGTGGATTCCTTAATCAAATTTGAAAACACATCATGTTCTTTTTGCAATGCTTCTAAGTAAGGCACATCGTCAAAAAGCAGAAATTCCTTATTGTAGGGAGTCAACCTATCAATTTCCTTTCCGGGTCTATGCATCAAAACAGCTTTGAGCGTTCCGAATTCTGAATTAAGTCTAAGATTCATGGAATTATGTATTTTACATCAATTGAATTTATAAATTATCAATAATTCAATAAATAACCTAAATCAATAACAATTCAATAACGTAAATTTATCCTCCACTTGGAGATGTACATCTAGGTTGATCCTTCCTCGTTGTTGGACTCAGGAAAATACTCGTAAACTGAGCAGTCAAATCAAAGCCCAGCACTTTTGATTTTCTCCGCTATTCCCTAAAAAACCAACCCCACTTCAGTTAAGCTTGATCTGACTTTTTCTTGTTGAATAAAGTCCATTTTGATAGTCTCCATCACATGCTTCCAAAAGGGCAGTCTTTAGTGCAGCTAACTTATCTGGATGGAGTGCAGACAGATCATTTTCTTCCTTCAAATCCTCAGGTAAAAAGAACAATTCAAAAACATTTTTTGATAAAATCGTCCTCAATTTCCATCCATCCTGTGTAATCAAGGTCGGGCCAGTAAAGGAAGAATAAACCACAAAATCATGTTGCAAATCTTCTATCCCTTCTCCAACCAATTCATTATAAAATGAAAGCCCATCTGATTCAAAGGTTTTTGAATAGCCAGTGATTTCGGCAATTGTGGGGAGCAAATCATAATTAGCCGTAAGACGTTGGCTGACTGCGCCCTTCCCTATTTTTTCAGGCCATTTGATAATTAATGGGACTCTAATTCCACCTTCTAAATTACTCCGCTTCATTCCAGCCTGACCTCCATTACCATCAAAAACATCCCCAGCCAACTCACTGTAATATTTATTGGTGTGATCATCAAATCTTTCCCCGGTTTGGATATTGGTATAAGGTTTTTCTATCCGGCCTTCTTTGCTGTAGTAAATCTCATGTCCATTGTCAGACGTGAAAATCACCAGCGTATTCTCTTCAAGATTTAATTCTCTAAGCTTTTCTACAATCTGCCCCACGTTGTCATCCAGCATTTTGACCATGGAAGCATATTCCTTCTCAATGGAAGTCAATCGATCATCGTTAGCAAAATCAGGATGAATTTCCGGTATAGACACTGGTCCATGGGGTAATTGAGTTGGGAAATAAATGAAAAATGGATTCTCCTTATTGGATTCAATAAAACCCAGTAGCCCTTGCATAAAAATATCCTGAGAATAGGTTTCCTTTCCGTTTTTATCCCAGCGTTCCTTGTAACTGGCTTCTGTCTCGGGCTCTATGGATTTCCCTGCGTTAAGCAGCGTATTACCATCATAGTGTGCCATTTTTCCATTTTCAAACAAAAAAGGAGGATAAAAACCATGTGCTCTACCATGATCCAGATATCCCAAATAATAATCCCACCCATGTCTAACTAATTGCTGATGAGTGGTAGAAAAGCCCCATTCCAATTTACCAAACTGAGCAGTTTTATACCCCATACCTTGAGCCACTTGCCCCATAAACACCTGGTCCTTTGAAACTTCAGGCAACTTTTCATTTACAGATTTCTCTATAGCTGACAACGTAGATTCTTCTGCGCGCACATATGCTCCTGCATTGGAAATAGGAAATGGATCTGCATGGGCATCGTGAAGTCCGGTAATCAACGAAGCTCTAGCTGGGGCGCAAAGCATATTGGCATAGGACCTTTGAAAGCGTATCCCATCCCGTGCTAACTGATCTATATTAGGCGTACTTATGATTTTCTGGCCTTCATGGCCTAGTAAGCCTATCCCCAGATCGTCTGCATAAATTAAAATAATATTGGGGCGTTCACTTTGCGCTGCTACTTTAGTCACACTTACCAGAATAAGCCAAACAAGGAGAACTGATAGTCTAGCCCCACATTTTCTGCCAATACTTTCCCGCAGGCATCCTTTCCTCTTTATGCTACAACTCTTCACAGACATATTTCTTTTGCTTATCAGTTTTACATTCATTCATAGCCAAGCAGCAATTTCTCCTTTTGCAATTCGACCGTTCTTCTGAGGGACTTGATGGCAACCCGAGGCACCGAGAGCTCCTCTCACAAAATCATCCTATAAGTGTAAACATGATCAAAAATCTGGAGTAATGAAAAGAGTTTTCTACCAAGTCAGGTAGGTTAATTTCAAGTTTCAAGCAACGATTTTTAATCTTTACACAAATTTAACAAGCGAATCTCCTCTCCTATTTTTCTTAAATTCCCAATTGAGGTATCATTGTTGAATAGTTTAACACCTCACCTAAGACAAATCTCATGAAATTAGAAAATACTCCCTTTAAAAAAATCTCCATCACTTTCACGCTAGTCACTGCGATGCTGTTAGCAAGTTGCGACACGCTAAGTCAACTGGGTAGCGCTTTGGATCTTGGAACTCCAACAGAATCAGAGATTAATTCAGGTCTAAAGCAAGCGTTGGAATATGGAACAAGTTATGCCTCAGAACGCCTTTCGAAAGAGGATGGATATCTAGGAAATATAGCCGTCAAAATCTTATTTCCAGAAGAAGCTAAAAAAGTAGAAAACACCCTTCGTTCCTTTGGCCTAGGCGACCTTTGTGATCAGGTAATTACGAGCTTGAATAGAGCAGCTGAAGATGCGGCCATCGAAGCAAAACCAATTTTTGTAGCCGCTATTAAAGACATGAGCATTACTGACGTAAAGAATATTCTGTTGGGGTCAAATAATGCTGCTACACAATATTTTGAAGGGAAAACGACTACCTCATTAGAAGGGAAATTCAAACCTATCATTGAAAGCAGCTTGACCAAAGTAGGTGCGACCAAATACTGGGGCGATGTAATCAATAGATACAATAAAATCCCATTGATGACTCCAATCGATCCAGATTTATCAAGTTATGTGACTCAAAAAGCCATCGATGGATTGTTTTATGAGATTGCTAAAGAAGAATTGAAAATCCGGGAAAATGCCGCTGCCAGAAGCACCATACTACTTCAGAAAGTATTTGGTTATGCCGAAAAACAAGGAAAATAAGTCACTAAACAGCACTTCTTCCTAGGTTGTTCTAAGGTTTGAATTCTGGAGTTCTTGTTCCTACAGGTCAAGAACTCCAAAGTTCAACTCATGATTTGTCAGACTACCCGTTACCACCTACCTTTTGGTATCATAAATCCATTATCGCACTACTCGCTTTTTAAACTCTCCACAGGATTCATCAGTGCGGTTCGGATAGACTGAAAACTAACGGTAAGCATCGCTATCATCAAAGCAACAAGTCCAGTCAAAGCAAAATACCACCATTGCAGTTCGATTTTGAAGGCAAAATTCTCCAACCAGGCTTTTGACAAATACAGACTAAGCGGAATTGCAATTAGGATTGCCAGAAAGACAGTCTTTCCAAAATCCTGTGAGAGCAAAATAACAATGCTCCAATCTCAATTCACCTCACTTGCATCCACTTCTTGCTTTCTCTATCCACAAAAGTGATCGGAACAAACTTGTCCGTAGGTGCTCCAATATAATACACCGTCCAGGCAGGGTCGTGCTTAGTCAGCATCTCGGAAATGCAATCCGCCCGGTGACCCGTTGGATTTTCGCAGTCATCCCAATAGAATAGCTCCACCTTATAATGAAGAGACTTAATCTCGTTGTTGATGATCACTTGGATATCGATGTTTTGCTTTCCAGGAAGGTTCGGGATAGGAATAGCGATATGGCTCATGTTTGTGTTGTTTAGGGTAAGTGTTAATTCATTTATTGAGGGTTGGTTTATAAATTCATTGTTTTTGGCACTTTGATAGTCGATCTGACGAGAACTTTGATATTCACCATAGTTTGTTAGCAGTTGTACAGTACGCTTTTATTAAAGTTGTCTTTGCAGCCAGAATTGTCTAAATCTTGGCTCATTATTCTAATCTCTAGACACCATTTCAATGCCATATTAAACCCATCAAAACAGCCTGATATCATAGAAAAAACATTCAGCCTAACCCGTGCATCGAACAATTTTGGTCGCTAGTGGGCAAAGGCAATTGATGTATCTTCCTCAATGCTAGAGACTGAAGTACCCTCTAGGCATACGCTCCTTTCCACATTTTCTTTAAAAGTTCATTAACTTGGTTCATGCTCTTTTATCGCTACTTGATATATTTTTTCAAATACCAGCAAGAATCTGGTGAGCTCAGCAAAAAGTTAAACACACTCAATATTTTCTTTTTAGCGGCGAATCTTATATCACTTCTAGGTACTCCTGTCATTGCCCAAACTGCTTATACACGTATCAACTACTATAATCTTGAAGATGGACTCTCTCAAGTTTCCATAAATGATTTAATACAAGATAAAAATGGCTTCGTGTGGATTGCTACACAGGATGGCTTAAATAGATTTGATGGAAGAGAGTTCAAAATATTCAAATACAGTGAAAGCGATTCTACCACAATTTCAGGGGATCTGGTTAACAAAATCTTAGAGGATGACGAGGGTAAAATATGGGCCGGAACGATTGGAAATGGCTTAAGCTATTATGATCCTGATCAGGGTGTTTTTCACAGAGTTTCTCTAGACAAGTCTACCGATGAGAACGAAATTATTTCAGCTCTTCTAAACGATCAAAATGGAGACATCTGGGTGAGCTCTCGGATTTCAGGTCTTCATCATTTGACAAGCGATTCACGCAAGCAAACAAGATATTTTAAAGGTGAACCATTGAGCGCGCTGTTTTTAGATGCAGAAAATAAACTTTGGATAGGCACTCCAAATGGCCTTATCTACAAAGCAGATCCCGCAGACAGGAATTCTTTTGGAGCTAATCCAGAGACCGTAGTTCAAGGCCATGTGCAGGCCTTTTATCCTACTAAACAAGAGCTACTTATAGGAAGTGATTTTGGCTTGTTTATCTATGATTTTGGCAAGAAGTCTATAAAGCATTTTAACCTGGCAGAAACAGGCCTTTCTCCTACCAAACATGTAATATCATTTCTAAGGGAGAGTGACTCACAAGTATGGGTAGGAACCGGAAGCGGCCTCTATCTTTTCAATTGGAAAACTCAGTCGGTAGTAAGGAAAATCATCTACAATAACGAGCAAAACATAAGTTTAAGCAGCGGTACGGTGCAGTCATTACTTCGCATTTCGGAGAAGCAGATCTTGGTAGGAACTGCCAATTCACTAAATCAGATTGATTTCTCAGAACCGTATTTCAAGAATATTTCCAAGGATCTTAATGGTGATCATTCACTTAACGACAATGTGATTTTCTCGATTTTACGAGATGGATTGGATCTCTGGGTTGGTACTTCTGATGGTGGGCTGAACTTAATCCGTGGTGGCAAAAATTACTTTTTCAAAGAAAATCAAAACAAGCCCAAAAGTATCTCTGGGGCGGTAGTGAGGTCTATCAAAAAGGATAGCAAAAACAACAGACTCTGGATAGCCACCACCCGCGGATTAAACATGATAGACTTGAATTCTTTTGATCCAAGTAATCCTGAATTCCTAGTCTTTCACTTTGATCCAACTAATCAAAACTCCTTAAACAATGATTTCTTAAAGGATCTTGCAATAGACGCTAATCAAAATATTTGGGGCGCTACGAATGGACAGGGTATTTTTCGTTTGGAATTCACTGATGAAAATGATTACCACTTTTTCAGGTATAGTCATGCTAAGTCCGATGCAAATTCACTCAGCAATGATTTTTCGCAGTGCATACGGATTGATAAAAGCGGTAATATTTGGATAGGTACTCAGGCCGGAGTGACCAAACTTAGCTTTGAATCGCCTACTTATCAAAACCCGATTTTTGAAAACTATTCGAGGAAAGTAGGACAAGAGCAAACTCTCTCTCATAATACAGTTTATGACATTTTATTTGATCGAAGTGATCGGGTTTGGATTGGTAGTCGACATGGCCTGAACCTCTTCTTGGGAGAGAATAAATTCAAATCATGGACTGAAAATCAACAGTTTCCAAATGCCATAATTTATAGTATCCAAGACGACGATAATGGCCAACTTTGGCTTGGCACAAATGATGGTATTGTCAAATTCGAACCTGACACAGAAAAGTTTACTCATTACGGAACTGAGGATGGAATCCAAAGCAAGGAATTTGACATTCATGCCAAATTCAAAGATGAGCACGGCACAATTTATCTAGGAGGAATAGGTGGAGTTACCTATTTCCATCCATCAGATCTATTAAATATCGACCAACCCAAACCACTCTATTTTTCTGAATTGAGGGTCAATCATAAAAACAATAAAGCAAATAACCCCTCAAACTTGTTGGAAAAACCCTTGCTAACAAGCACCAGTCTTACCTTCAAACACAACCAGTTTCCATTCTACCTACAATTCTCATCCTTAGACTTCAGGATGAATAAAAAAGTGGAGTATGGATACAAACTCCTGCCTAACGATCAGGAATGGAATATGCTTAAAGATCCTGAAGTACAATTTCTGAACCTTCCTTCAGGCACCCATACACTATTGGTCAATGGATTTGCAAGAGGGAAAGAGTGGAATCAGGAGCCATTGAGAATGACCTTAATCATATTACCACCTTGGTGGGCATCGTGGTGGGCATATTTGCTCTATTTTATGGCTGCTGCTTTACTTGCCTATTGGTTCTATAGATTTCAACTTTCTCGAAAATTGGCTTTGGCCGAAAGTCGAAGATTAAAGGAGGTTAATCAACTCAAAAGTAGTCTATATACCAATATCACTCATGAATTCAGGACACCGCTAACGGTGATTTTGGGAATGGTGGAAACGATCAAAGCCAAATTGGCGAATGAGGAAATAGAGGCGACAGATCGCCCTTTGGAAATGATCCAACGCAATGGAAGCAAATTGCTAAAACTTGTCAATGAATTACTGACCACGGCAAAGGCTGAAAGTGGTGAAATGCATTTGAGCCTGATTCAGGCAGATGTTATTCCCTTCGTCAAATACATCTGTGAAAGCTTCCAATCCTTAGCTGCAAAGTCAACTATTCAACTCACCGTGTATTCAGAAGTAGAAAGTCTTACTATGGATTTTGATGCTGAGAAACTGTCTGTAATCATCACTAATCTAATTTCTAACGCGATAAAATTCACTCTGCCAAATGGAAAGATTCTTGTTCACCTAAAAGAAAATTCTGCTAATGGTCACCACTATTTTTTCATTAAAGTAAAAGACAATGGCACAGGCATACCTGAAGATAATATTCCACATATTTTTGATCGTTTCTATCAAGTACATTCTTCCTCCTCACGTATGGGGGAAGGAACTGGAATAGGCTTGGCTCTTACTCGGGAGTTTGTCACACTAATGAATGGATCAGTCTCTGTTCAGAGCAAACTTGAAAAAGGAAGTGAATTAATCGTTCAAATCCCGATTAGTAGAAATGCCACAATCACAACGGAGGTTAACCTGAATGAGATTCCCACGAACCATTTTGAACTTGAATACTCAGAGTATCCAGAAGAAATTCCCCAGGAAGAATCTGACCTTCCACTAGCGCTGATCATTGAAGACAATATTGACGTCGCTTTCTATTTAAAGTCATGTCTTGGTGGGAAATATGATATAGTACATGCATTAAATGGCGAAGAAGGAATCAAATTAGCTTTGGAGAAAGTGCCTGATATCATTATTTGTGACGTGATGATGCCCGGCATAACCGGCTATGAAGTTTGCTCCAAGTTGAAATCTGATCAGCGCACAGATCATATTCCCATCATAATTCTTACTGCCAAAGCTTCCTCCACAGATCGCATCATAGGACTGTCGCATGGAGCAGATGCATTTTTATCTAAGCCATTTAATAAGGACGAACTTTTTACCCGACTGGACCAACTGATTTTGCTACGCAGTAAAATGAGACAGAAATTCCAGCAAGATGGATTTAACGGAATTCTAACCAAAAGGAGCGAAAGTCCGGAAGCCAAGTTTCTCAAGCGGGCTATTGCTCTCACACGAACAGAGTTGGATGACCCTTCTTTTTCATCAAGACATTTGGCCTTTGGCTTAAGTTTGAGCGAGTCACAGGTATATAGAAAACTTAAAGCTATTACAGGCAAATCCACGGCAATTTTTATACGTTCTATTCGTCTTCAGCAAGCTAAGGAGTTGCTCCAAACTAGCGATAAGACGGTTTCGGAGGTTGGCTATGCTGTAGGATTCAATGATCCTTCCTGGTTTAGTAGAGCCTTCAAAGAGGAATTTGGATTTGCCCCAAGCACAATACACAAATAGTTTAATCCCAAGACATTACCCCTTTATCCTGTGTCTGTTATGCACTAATGGTACAGGATATTTTTGTATATGACCAATAGGTCCTAGGGATTGATGAAATACTGAAAGTGATTCCAGCTAACAACATGTAGAATTGTTTGCTGATGGTTTGGCTTATCACAGACATCCTACAAAAGGATGGAAGAAGTCATTGTTCCCGTTTTCATTTGCCGACTTTTTCTATTAGGCAGCATCAAGTAGACCGAATCAAACCCATCATTGAGTACTATGAAAACAAGTATAGCATTGATAATTCTAAATAAACTAGCATGAAAACCAAGGAAACAAATTCAAGAAGAAAATTTATGGGATCGGTACTGATGGGAGCTACAACAGGAACTCTCGCCATGATCACAAATCCCATCTATGCGGAAAATTTATCCTTCGATGCCGAACAGATGGCTAGCGCTGACGAATGGTTCAAAAACATCAAAGGAACTCATCGTATTGTCTATGACGGATCTACTCCACATGATGGTTTTCCTATAATTTGGAACTGGGCCTTTTACCTGAGTAACAATGAAACAGGCTCAAGTGATAGCGACATCACAGCAATGACGGTATTAAGACATAATGCAATTCCCTTTGCCTTCAAATCCAGCCTTTGGAAAAAATATAATCTGGGGGAAGTATTTGGAGTAAATGATAATGCTACAAAAAAATTCTCCTTAAGAAATCCATATTTCGAGCCCAAGGAAGGTGACTTCCCAATGCCAGTAATTCAGGGAATTAAAGCTTTGCAAGCTAGAGGAGCTATGTTTTGTGTTTGCAATCTGGCCATTTCTGTATACAGCGGAGTACTTGCTCAGCAAATGGGACTTGATGCCACTGAGGTATATAATGAATGGGTAGCTGCGGTAGAACCAGGTATTCAAATCGTTCCTTCGGGAGTTTGGGCTCTAGGCAGAGCACAGGAGAATGGATGCGGGTATATTTTTGCCGGCAATTAAAGTGAGTCTATACAAACTCCTTTATCTCTTATCCTAGCCTATTTGGCGAAGAAAGGGATGTGTGTGTTTAAGAATTAAACCCAAAAAGCGTAGTCGGAAACTACGCTTTTTGGGTTTATAATCGTGTACCTTGAGACTTGCCTAAGACCATAGCTTTCAAGTCATACATTTAAAACTCACCTATGAATAGCCCATATCAAAGTCGATTAAAATTATATTCCTTAGTGAGTTTAGGATGCTTATTAATTCCTCTTTCTATCTATGCGTTGTGGATTTATGTCATTGACACGGGATCTACCCAAGCAGAGAATGTTACTATTTTCAAAAGCTACTTTCCTGATTTCTTGCATGGAAGATGGGACACAACACTGCTCAGTATTGTCTTTTGCATCGCATCAATTACTCTCAGTAACATCAGTCTAAAGTTACCTCAAATACTTTGGAGGATTTTGAATTACACAGTATTGACTATAAGCAGCCTATTACTCCTGTTGAATATCTTCTCCATGATGTAGGACTAAGCGAACTTCATGACTGCAAATTTTTATTTCTTAGTATATGAAATACCTCATCAAAAGTGAGGCTAAAATATATTCTTGCTAAGGTTACAACCATAGATTATTAGAAAATAACTCACTAAATTTAAATGAGTTACGCACTATTTTACGCAAGCTTAAAAGCAATCATTCAACTTTGAAACCACTTCAATTATGAAAAACACAGCCATACTAATTTGTGCATTTCTAGCTTTGAGTTGCACGCAAAAAAAAATTGACACTAAAGCCGAAGGAGAAAAAATCATGCAGATAAGCAGAGAATGGTCTCAGGTAGCATCAACTGGTGATGTTGAAAAAACAGTGGATTATTGGGCGGAAGATGCTATTCTTTTATAAGCAGGTCAAGAACCATTGCAAGGAAAGGATGCTATAAAAAATATGGTTGAAGAAAGCTTTAAAATACCGGGATTTCGAATTAGCTGGCAGCCACAGAATGTCGTGGTTTCTGAAAGTGGTGATATGGCTTATATAATTGAAAATTCACAAGTTTCTTATCCTGACTCCACTGGACAAATACAAACTGAAAACAACAAAGCAGTGAGTATCTGGAGAAAGCAAAAAAATGGAGAATGGAAAAATGTCATCGACATCTCAACACCCGGACCTAACCAGAATAAATAATCCCCCATTAGACGCAAAGTATAACTAGGCCTAGTTATTTCTTACGATTTTCTATTCCTGATTACCGCGTCAAATCCCTTTTTGCTTTTCATTCATGAACAGCCTATTAGGACTAGGTGATCTAATCACCATGAAACTTAATTGTCTTTCAATTCATTATTCAGGGTAGCATATACCTAAACCAACGAACTCATGAGTAGAGGATTTGTAAAAGAAGAAGATCAGGAAGAAATACCATTAGTACCACCCAGAGCAGACTTACCAACTGGTGTCACCAATTACATCACTCCAAATGGAATGGAAGAATTGTTGGCCGAAAAACAGGCATTGATCAATGAAAAAAGCTCGATAGAAGCCGCCACCGAACAAGAAAAGCGAATAGCATCAAATTATATTTCTTCGAAACTACATCTACTGGAAGATAGAATTGCTACCGCCAAAGTAGTGGAGCTAGATGAGCAACCTAAAAATGAAATCCGCTTTGGAGCTACTGTCACACTCAAAATCGGCAACAGTTCAAAACTTGAAAACTACCAAATCGTGGGAGTGGATGAATCAGATATTTCAAAAGGGAAAATCTCATTTATCTCTCCTATTGCCAAAATTCTGATTGGCTTAAAAGTAGGAGAACAAGCAGTTTTAAAGCTGGCTAGAGAAAATAGAACGTTTGAAATTATAGCGATTACCTATTGAAAGTTATTAAAATTTTAAACTGAAGTTAAAGTCTACCAAACCTTCGAGCTTCAAAAAAAACACAAAGGTTGAGCACATGTTGCTCCAGCGCGAGAAACACACCTACAACATGAAATTCCATATTAACAAGGAACATTTTCTAGATTCTTGGCTCTATTATCCAGCAACTTAGTACTTGATACTTATGTCTTGCTACTAAATACTTACTAGTCACTTTTCAAACTCTTCACCGGATTCATCATCGCCGCTTTGATCGCTTGGGAACTTATAGTGACTAGAGCCACAATCACCGCTAAAAAGCCAGAAACCAAGAATACCCACCAATGAACCGGCACCTGATAGGCAAATCCTTCCAGCCATTTGTTCATCGCAAACCAAGCCAAAGGAGTAGCGACTACAATCGCTACTAAAACCAACTTGATAAAGTCTTTGGAAAGCAATCCCACGATGCTTCCGATATTTGCTCCCAACACTTTTCGTATGCCTATCTCTTTGGTTCTCTGCTCGGCTGTGTAAGTAGCGAGACCTAACAATCCCAAGCAGGCAATCAAAATTGCTAATATAGAGAAGGTGGTAAAAATCTGTCTGAACCTAAAGTCTGACTCATATTGCTTATTGAAATCTTCATTCAAAAAGCTATAAATAAACGGACGATGTGGAGCTAGTTGCTTCCATACTTTTTCTACTTCTGACAGCGTAGCGGGAATATCATCTCCCGACACCTTCAAACTCACATACCTACTAGCATATGCCTCAAACGGAAGGGTCAATGGCTCCACCTTGCTATGCAAAGAGATATAGTTAAAATCTTTGACTACCCCGATTACTTCCCCGGCTCTTCCCCACTGGTCAAACTTTTTCCCAACAATATCCGCAGGATTAGCATAGCCATATTGCCTGGCAGCCGCTTCATTCAGTACCAAAGCCGACGTGGAATCCGAAGGGTAATCTCTGGAATAAGATCTTCCCGCAACTAATTCAAGATCGAAATGATTAATAAAATCCAAACCTACCTGAAAAATACCCTGACCCATCATGACCATCTCTCCTTCAGGGCTTTCAATCGTTGTTCCGGCATTTGGGAAATGGCTACCTGGCACAGACCGTGAAAAGGCCACCGATTGAATCGTTGGAATATTCTCTAATTCACTTTCCAAAGCTGAGGACACATTATTGACTTGCTCATCGTAATTGTAGTCAATCACAAGCATCTGCTCCTTGTCAAACCCCATGTCCTTATCCAGCAAATGACTCATCTGAGAATACACGATGATTGTACCTGCTATCAAGGCAATAGAAAGACTAAACTGAAAGACAACCAATCCTTTTCGCAAATTCACTCCTCGAGCATCTGTTTTATTGATCCCTTTCAAAATAGAAACTGGTCTGAAGCTCGATAGTACAAATGCTGGATAAGATCCTGCCAAAAGGCCAATCGCAACTACAATCCCAAAAAACACTGGTATGGTTTGCCAATTGATCACACGATTTACCTCAAGCACTTTTCCCGTAAGATTATTCATCATCGGTAGCGCCACTGACACGAAAATCACCGCGACTATTGCAGCGAGAATCACAATAATCAAGGACTCTCCCAAAAACTGAAATATCAAGCTATTTCGATCTGCACCGATGGATTTTCTGATCCCAACTTCCTTTGCCCGCTCCATGGATCGCGCCGTAGATAAATTCATGAAATTGATCATGGCTATCGCCAAAATGAATAATCCTATGACGGAGAACACATAAATATTTGTCTGCGAACCCGTATCGCCTGGCTGCCGCTGAGCTACGGTTCTGAGATAAACATCTTTCAATGGCTCTATCGCTATAGTATAATTTGGGCCATTATCTTCGCCAGCTCTTTTTTCTATAAACCCAGGGACTTTCGCTTCAAAATTCACCTTATCAAATTGCTCATTTGCCAAGAAATAGGTGTAGGTATCCACGTAGCCCCAAGCATCAAAAATCCCTGGCCGGGACTGCTTAAATGTACTGAGAGAAAGTAAAGTGTTGAATTTAAAATGTGAATTCGACGGTAGATCTTTCATTACTCCGGTAACCGTGTAGTCCCCAGCATTTGCTCTTCCTGCAGCCTCGCTACCTTTTATGGTTTTACCAAGTGCAGCTACATCACCAAAGTATTTCCTGGCAGTGCTCTCCGTCAAAACCACAGAAAATGGAGCTACTAACGCTGTCTTTGGATTTCCTTCCACTAGCTCCCAACTGAACACATCAAAAACGGTGGAATCCATAAAAAAAACGCCCTCTTCCTGCTGAGTTTGATCGTTTACGGTGAAAAGAATATCTGCTCTACCTGAGAACTGAACAACTTTTTCGATCTCCGGAAAATCAAGCTGCATAGCTGGTCCAATCGGAGCGTTTCCCCAAACCCAAAAGTCTTCTGTGGAACTTCCTTCTTCCACTCCATCAACTGCCGCTTCCCCATGAAGAACCCTATAAATCCGATAGCCTTTTTCATGGTAGTTGTCATAGGAAAGTTCATCCTGCACAAACATGAAAATCAGCACACAACAAGCCATGCCAACGCCCAATCCTACAATATTGATAAATGAATACACCTTCTTTTTTTGAAGATTTCTCCAGGCGATTTTAAAGTAGTTTTTGAGCATGGCTTTGTGTATTGGGTTATTGGTTCAGGTCTTCAGACTTGGACCATTTGTGTTTTACATAAGTTCGAGTTTATATACTTGGACTCATTGCACATATTTACATTTCCACTTTTATGCCACTAAAAACAGCTTCAAATTGCAGAAAACTGGGTATTCTGAATTTTGCAAAGTACAACACGGACAATTTTGCTCGCTTTCGGGCAAAAGGATGAATTTTCTGAAATAAGGATTTTCTATCAGTCCTTCATGATACTATCTATAGGATTTGCGTTTGCGGCATTGATGGTTTTGTAGATTACCGTGACCATGCTTACCATAATCGTAATCACTGCCGAGCTAATCAGTAAGAAATTGGTATTGTCGATTTTAGATGCAAATCCGGAAAGCCAGGAATCCATAGCGAAATAGGCCAGCGGAGCTCCTATAAAAACCGAAACCGCAACCAAAACGATAAACTCTTTAGAGAGCAACTGTGTCAATTCGGAAACTGAAGCTCCCAAGACTTTACGCACGCCAATTTCCTTGGTACGCTGATCCAAACTAAAGGAAACCAACCCCCATATTCCCAATAGACTTATCAAAACAGCAAGGCTAGTGAACGTGTAAGCTACTTTTTTGAGACGAATTTCCTCTTGATATACCTTAGTCATCTCATCATCCAAAAACGAATATTCAAAGGGAACACCCGGATTGATTGCCAGCCAATTTTCTTCGATAGCCTGTAGTACTTCGGTAGGACTCTCCGCATTAAAACTCACTACTGCATTAGACAGCTCTGTGTCATAAAATGTCGCCACCGGTTGAATCTCACTTTTTAGCGAAAGGAAATTGTAATCTTGTATCACCCCTACAATCTCATATGCTGGACTAACTCCTCCATCTGGGTTCCAAGGCTCAAAAAGTACTCCTAACGCCTCTTCTTGGGCGATTCCAAAGTGTTTTAAGAATGTCTCATTCACCACCATTTGGGTGCTGTCATTTTCGTTAATTGTTCGGCCTTCCAGTAGTTTGATTCCCATGGTTTCGAAGAAATTCTCTCTAGTCCTATTTATATGAACAATTTTCCCATCACTTACGGAAGTGCCCTTTCTGAACATTTTATTGTCATGCAAAATATTTTGAGAAGGATAGAATTGACAGGCCGTCACTGAGTTGACCTGAGAAAGCGTTTCGAATTGAGTCTTGAGCGTACTGTAATTGGCAGATACTGAAGCAGTTTTAAGAGGTATCACCAATTTCTGATTCTTGGAGAATCCCGCGTCTTTTTCATTTAAGTGTGATAACTGCTCCGAAACTACAGTTACTGCATAAATCAAAAGGAATACCATCGCAAACTGGAAGACCACCAGACCATTTCGAAGTGAGAAAGGAGATCTGGAGGACTGGCTTTTGACCTTAAATATCTTATTCACATTGACCATGCCTAGGTAAAATGCCGGGTAAGCGCCTGAAATAATTCCGGTCGAAATTCCCACCAACAAGATTGAAATAAACATATTCAAGGATAGTACGTCTCTAGTCACCAGCGAACTGTCAAATAATTGATTCAGGTAAGGAAGTGAACCAATCAAAATGGGAACGGCGAAAAGTACCGCAAGCAAAGAAAAGAAGATCGATTCGATTACAAATTGAAGCATCAGCGATCTACTCGAAGCCCCATTCACTTTCCTAACCCCTATTTCTTTTGCCCGGCGCATCCCCTGCGCTGTAGTCAAATTGATGTAATTTATACAAGCCATCAACTGTATAAAAAACCCAATTGCAATCAGGATATATAAATAGTTGATGTCTGAGACTTTACTCAATGGAAAACTATAGTTGGCAGATTTAAGATTCAAATCTTTGATAGGAAACAGGCCTAATTTCTTATCCATATTGGCAGATCTGAGCTGCTCTCCTCCGTGACTTTCCAAGAAATTAGGAAGTTTCTTTACTACGTCATCTAGGTTGGTTTGTGGGCTAAGTTGAACGTATGTATGCACAAAATTATTCCCCGCCCATCCGTCATTATTCAACACAAAGTTCCCAAATCCAGTACTTGACATACTGAGTATAAAATTTGGATTCAAATGAGTATCACCCACATTCTCATCAAAAACTCCAGTCACTTTCATAGAAAGATCATCATCTTCACTAGTAAGCTGGACTTGTTTTCCAAGTGCAGAATTACCTTCACCGAAGAGCTTTGATGCGAGTTCTGAAGAAAGAACCAAGCTTCTCGGTTCTTTTAAAGCTGTTTTTGAATTCCCTTCCAGCATCGAGAAACTGAACAACTCAAAAAATGTAGAATCCACCATATAACTATTGGATTCAAAAAACGCCTTATCAGAGCCTTCGGGTTTCATTAGATATTCCCCACCCAATCCTACCACTCTTGCTTGTCGGATAACCTCTTCAAAATCCTCTGCTAACGCCGGCCCGATTGCTGGACTGGCCGAAATAAAATCAGAATCAGGAAACTCACCATGGTTATTGATGTACGTAGTGACCTTATAGATATTTTCGAAGTGGTCAAACTGCTTCTCAAATCCAAATTGCGACTGGACGTAAAGAAGAATCGCCAAACTGCAGACTGTTCCAGCTGTCAGTCCAACCAGATTAATGAGCCCAAATGATTTGAGGTTTCTGAAATTTCTCCAGGCAATTTTGATGTAGTTTTTGAGCATTTTGTGAAGATTGGGATTACTTGTCCGCCGTGGCGGATTGGAACATTTTGTTATCTAAGGTTTACTAGTAATAAAGTTGAAAGGTGGTATGGTTTTAAAGTTGTAACCTTTTCTATGTTCTCAAGACATCCATATTTCTCATGTCTTAGCGCTTACTTCATTTATTGAGAATCTTGGCTTCAAACTCTTGAAACTCATTACTAGATATTTATCTGTAATTCGTATTTCCACTTTTGTGCCATTAAAAACAGCCTTAAATAGACTGAGAAAGCCATTTTAAAAATTTTGAATAGAGAAGCTCGGACAGTTTTGTTCGCTTTCGGGCGATACTAATCATTCTATACTTATAGAGACTAAGCTATCAAAGCAGTATATCGCATCACACTTTATCTAAATTTATTAAAGATGCTTTGGGTAATAAGATGTTTATAGTGAGAAGCTTTTAGCCTTTTTTGGTTTAAATTCTATTGTCATCTATTGGATATTTTAATACCTTAAACACAAACAAGTTTTTATGTACGTAAAGAGATATTACAGTTTTTGGATGACCGTGCGCTGGTCTAAGTTCTCATTGATCTATGGTTTACTCTATTCCTTTGTTATCATACTACTATATGAGATCACCAATATTCCATTTTCACTTCCTTGGGAACCAATATCAGTAATAGGTATAGCCGTTGCCTTTTTCCTTGGATTCAAAAACAACAGTTCTTACGACCGAACTTGGGAAGCCCGAAAAATATGGGGAGCTATAGTCAATGATAGTAGGACTTTTGCAACTGGAATTCTTAGTCTACCAAATTCCAACCTGCCTTTTGAGAGTAAAAGACAACTAATCCACAGACATCTGGCTTGGGTCTTAGCACTCAAGCATGCGATGAGAAAAGAGAAGACCTGGGAACATAATCTACCCGTAAATAAGCTGAATTTCATTCCTGGTTTCATCAAAGAATACAATGATGGAGTTTATATGGAAATCAATAAATACTTATCTGAAGAAGAAATCTTAAGCCTGAAGAACATGTCTAATATCCCATCTCAACTACTTAAAAATCAGAGTAAGGAGATTGGCCTTTTGAACGAACAGGAATACATCAGTGACCATAAGCAAGTACGGCTGCACGAGTTGATCGGGAATCTATATACCAACCAAGGTATGAGCGAGCGAATCAAAAACTTTCCATTTCCTAGGCAATATGCCTCTACAGGATTATGGATCACTTACATATTTTGCGGATTGATTCCCTTCGGTTTGCTGGACATTTTTGCGGAGTCTAGGGCACTACATTATTGGCTGACCATACCGTTCTCTGCTATTATTATCTGGACATTCTTTGTAGTGGATAGAATAGGAGATTACTCAGAAAACCCATTTGAAGGAGGTTACAACGATGTTCCAATTTCATCCATTGCTCGGGCGGTGGAAATTGACCTGCTCGAAATGCTGGAGGAGGAAAATATACCTGTGCCTTACGAGGTTGAAAATGGATTTTTGATGTGATTGGGTTTGAATGTGAAAAAGTTGTAAAGTGTACGATTCATGGAAATTCACTTCACAAAAAAATCCCTCAAACTTTCGCTTGAGGGATAGTTAAGTGATCATTTACCTTTTTATCTTTTTCTTAAGCTACTAGAGCCTGAAGTTCTTACTTCTCCTAATCTCGGCGACCCTAAATAAGTCACATCTCCTGAGCCGGAAGCACTCACAGACACTTTACCTAAGTCACCTACATGGGTATCTCCAGAGCCAGACTTGTTTACGCTCAATTCTCCAATTGCTAAATTTTCTCCATGGAAATCACCTGAACCTGATTGTTTGATCTCAGCTTCGTCCACTGATCCACCTTTGATTTTAAGATCTGCCGAACCCGAAATAGATACTGACAAGTCCTTAGCTTCAAGCTTGTCCATAATGATGTCGCCAGAACCCGAAATACCAGCATAGAATTCATCTGATCTCACTGGAGAAGTCACTTCTATTGTTCCTGAGCCAGAACATTTCACACCTTCAAGTTCCTTATACGTGATGTAGAATTTCAATTTAACGTTGTTATAACTTCCTTTCACCAACCCCACACTTAATACATCACCATCAATCTCCGTTTTAACTTTGCTAAGGTCCACTCCCCTAGCTTCTATTCTTACTTCTTCCTTGTTTCCCTCTGTCATGATTACCTCCCAGCTACCGCCAGAATGTACTTTAGTGAAATGTCCCGGAGTCCTAGTTTCCGTTGATTGAGCTTGCACGCAAGATGCCATCACTAATACAGTGAATGTAAATGCTAATATTTTTGAATAGGTTTTCATGATGGTAATATTGGAAAATTGAAATATTTGAAAATTTAGTAACTGGAAAGTCGAAAGGTGGTAAAGCTTGGAAAGTAAAAGACAGTTAAGAACTCAGGTCTCCATTACTAGATGCAATTCAGATCCTAAAGGTTGCACTCTTGGCTCTTTTTTCTGCTGATTTTGACTCTAGCTACTTGATACTTTGTACTTAATACTTTTTACAGCCAACTCACTCGCTCTTGATACTCTTCACAGGATCCTCCCAAGCGGCCTTCAATGATTGAGACATTACGGTGATGGCGGCGATGGCACCAGCAATCAATCCAGCCCATAAAAAAACGGTCCAGCTGATACTGATAGAATAAGCAAAATCCCCTAACCAACTTGACATTCCAAACCAAGAAATAGGAATGGCAATAAGAAAGCCTATCATAACTAGTTTCAGAAAGTCTTTACCCAGTAACACTAGAATATTTGCCGTCTCCGCTCCCATCACTTTTCTGATGCCTATTTCTCGGGTTCTCTGCTGAGTAGCGAAAGTAGTCAGACCAAATAATCCTAGAATAGAAATAATCACGGCTAATCCAGAGAAGAAAGTAAAAATGGTTTTCACCCGCTCCTCTGCTTCATATTGCCTGTTGAATCCCTCATCCACAAATAATGGCTCGAAAGGGAAATCAGGCCGAAGAGCAGCCCACTCTTCCTTCAAATAGGCCAATGTTTGCTCCTTATTTTCAGCGTCTACTTTTAAGCTAATTCGATTATATCTATCCTCAGGAATCATAAATACTATAGGCACGATCGGCTGATGCAAAGACTCGAAGTGGAAGTTTTTCATCACTCCAGTCACATACCCTTTCCTTGCTCCATAGTAGAACTTCTTACCTATGGCCTCCTCCGAACTTGACCATCCTATTTCTTGGATAGCCGCTTCATTTAAGATAAATGCTTCTGTAGAATCAGATGCCAGATTGAAATCAAAATCTCTCCCAGCAACCACAGGAATGCCATAGGTTTTCAAGAAATTATGACCTACCTCGATATCTGCAATACGGACATTGAGCTGGGTCATCTCTCCATCAATCTCTGCCGAACTCCCTTGGTTATCCAAAAGCCTTCCAGACGGAACACGACTTGAAATACTTACTGATTTTATCCCCTGATGTCTTTCAAGTCTATCTTTCAAAATCAAGTAATTTTCTTGAATAGCAGGACTGGATGGAAGTACAACGATATCTTCTTTCTCAAAACCTAAATCTTTGCTTTGCATGAAATCCAATTGACGAACTACTACCAGTACAGCTACAATTAGCACTACCGAAATAGCGAATTGACCCACCACTAATACTGAGCGGAATTGCTCATGACCCTTGCCTGCTTTGAAGGCTCCCTTGAGTACTTTGGCAGGAGAAAATCCAGACAGAAACAAGGCAGGATAGCTCCCTGAGACCAAGCCTACCAAAACCACCAGGCCTGTCAACCCCACAATGTATTCAGGGTTGTTAAGGAAATTTAGACTAAGTTCTTTATCTGTAAAATTGGAAAAAGTGGGCAAAAATAGGTAAACCAAAACCAGCGCGAATACCATGGAAATAATGGTCATCATAAACGACTCTCCCATGAATTGTCTAATCAGACGGCCCTTGTCTGCACCCATCACTTTGCGCAAGCCTACCTCCATGGATCGCATAGAGGATCGAGCAGTGGACAGGTTCATAAAGTTGATGCAGGCGATCAGTAAGATAAATAGTGCTACTGCTAGGTAAATATAGACGTAGTCAATATTGCCATTTGCCTCCATCTCCGAGTCCAAGTTAGAATACAAATGCACATCAGTCATAGGCCAGAGAAAAAGCTTGGTACCCTTCGACATCGGCACACCAGATTGCGTTTCCCCCATGTATTTATCGATCAATGTTGGAAGCTTTGCTTCCAATGCCTTGTAATCCACTCCTTCATTGAGGAGTGCATAGGTAGAGAAATTATTCCCTCCATAATTGCTCATAAAGGCATCCTGACCACCATAGAAAGCTACTACTGGAGCCATGGATGCTAGAAAATCCGCATGAAAATGGGAATTATCAGGCATATCTTCCATCAGTCCACGAACCTGAAAGGTAGCGTCCTGCCCTGCGATATTCAATTCCAATTCTTTTCCTATGGGATTATCCTCTCCAAAGTACTTTTTGGACATAGTCTCTGTAATGATCATCCCATCTGAATTAGCAAGTGCATCCTTGGCCTCACCTTCTAGCATCTTAAAGGAAAAAATATCAAATACCTCAGGGTCTGCGAAATAGAAATTCTCCTCTTCGAAAGACTTATCCTCGTATTTGATCAGGGGATCAAAACGAAAAAATCTACCGACAGTCTCTACATCAGCTCCAAAATCAGACTTGATCAATGGCCCAAAAGGCGGTGCGGTATGCCCCAAATGTAAACTGATCGCGCCATCTGGATTGAACCATGCTCTGGAAACTCTATAAATTCTATCAGCATTTGCATGGTACTTATCGTAACTGAGCTCATGCTGTACAAACAAAAAGATCAAAATACTCACAGCCATTCCTACTGCCAATCCAAACACATTGATAAACATGTAGAGTGGGTTTTTCCGAGTATTTCGGATTAGTATTTTAAAGTAGTTTTTGAGCATAATTAGATTACAAAATTGAAAGATTATAATTAGTTGGATAGAGTTACTAAGTTTTAAAAGCTAGAAGAGCGAAGTGCAATTCTTCAGTCTACCGTCTTCTGTCTTCTGTCTTCTGTCTTCTGTCTTCAAAACTACTTCCTCACTACTTTTCCAGACCCTAAACTCCCTTTATTGATATCGGTAGGCTCTCCATTATAATAAACACTTCCTGAGCCCAGTGAACCCACGGTAAGTTCGCCTTCTACCCCAATATAAGTATCTCCCGAACCTGTTTTACCGACTTTCACATCTTTGCCCTTCAAAGCTGAAGCTTTAAAATCTCCTGATCCTACTTGTCCAATATTGACATCGGAAGCAGTACCGCATGATATCACTACATTACCTGAGCCAGCCATTCCCACATTCAAATCATCTGTAGTAAGCATCTCCATTTCAATAGTTCCCGAGCCAGCCTGTCCTATGCTAAATTCCTTAGTAGTAATATCAGATCTAACAATCATATTTCCCGAACCGCTTAAACCCAAACTTTTCAGATTTCTGACAGTGACATAAGCAGTGAAATTTGCACGATTATCATCATCGGAATCTTCCAATTCGATTGTAAGACTTCCATCTTCTATTTCGGTGATTACCTCGGCCAAATCAAATCCTTTGGAGACCAGTTTGACTTCATCCTTGTCTCCAAGAGTGATGATCACATCCCAAGAACCTTCAGAATTGATCCCTGTGAATTTGCCTGGCGTACGTATTTCTGTTTGAGCTTGTACGCTAGTTCCCATCAGAAAAAGTAGCAGGACAAAAGCGGATATTTTAGAGAAGTTCATAATGAATTGCATTTAGTTGTATTCCCCTAGTACTTTTCAGAGATTGTGCCAATGCCAAAAAACGCCTTTAAACTCGATTTAACAGTATTTCACATTGTTTACCTGTCCGAGAAATAGGTGTTTTGTTCGCAAGCGAACATTTGCCCCAGTAAAATCAACGAATCTCTCGTCTGTCTTAAAAACACAAACTTTCTTCACTACCTATCCCATACATCAATGAAATTTTTACATAGAGGGCCATTCCAGCTCTTTGATATTCAAGGAGTCAGATTTATCTTTACCTAATTCTCCTTATCATCACCCAAGGATTAAATTTTCATATAAAGCCGCTTTATGATCCCATACTTATTGGTTTGGATTTTCACTTTTGAATTACCAATTCAACAATCCCAAACAGATAGTCTGAAAATGATTGTACAGCAGACTAGTAATGATTCAGTAAAGGCTTCGGGACTTTATAATCTTAGCAAGCTTTACTACACCTATGATCAGGACACTGCAATTCAGTATGCTTCAGAAGCTAAGAAAATATCCAAAAAACTAGGTTTACAGAAGATGGAAGCCAATTCTCTGAATATTATTGGCGTCTCTTACCTCATCAAATCTGATTATGAAAATGCACTGATCACACATTTCGAGGCGCTTGGAATCCGCGAGGCTATTCAGGATACTGTAGGAATGATCGAATCGACAATGAATCTTGGCAACATTTACTATAGACTTCAGAACTCCGCAAAAGCGATAGTGCAGTATAATAAGTCGCTGGAATTGGCTCAATTGATCCAACATGAGCGAGCCATGAGTCTCTTATATAACAATCTTGGGAGCTATTATCTGGATAGATGGTCGTCGTTTAATGAGGAGACAGACTTCCAAATGACAAAGGATCTCTTGGAGAAGTCTAAGAATATCAAAGAAAAACTTCAGGATAAGCGTGGTCTGATCAACACCCTTTCTCAACTCGGACAAGTGTATTATGAATCGGGTGAAAAAACAAAAGGAATCCAGATGCTGACAAAGTCGTTGGAATATTCTAAGGAATTAAATGACACCGAAGGGAAGCTTTCTTCGCTCGGAACACTGTCGGATTACTATAAGAATAACAATTCCATTTCCAAAGCTTTGGAATATGCCAAGCAAGCTTATGAGATTGCTATTAGTACCGAATCTTATTACCAGATCACGATAGCAGCCAGTAGAATGTCGTCTCTATCTGCTGATATGAAGGATTATAAAAATGCCTTTGAATACTTACTTGTGAAGGAAGCAAGCAATGATTCTGTCTTCAATGATTCAAGACAAAAAATCCGCGATGAACTGGAAATTCAATACGAAAGCGAGAAGAAAGAACTGGAAAACCAGAAGTTGATGAAAGAAGGTGAATTGTCAGCCTTTTCTATTCAGCGAAAAAACGAACTTCTTATCATTGCAATAGTCACAGGTCTGCTACTTATCCTGCTCGTTTGGTATCAGAGAAAAATAAATCAAAAACTCCGCGTAGCACACCACGACCTGGAGCTAACCAATGCCAAGGTTCAGTCCCAAAACGAGCAGATTCAGCAGCAATCTACAGAACTGAAAACCACCAACCGTGCTTTGAAAAAAGCGAACAAATTCCGAGATAAGCTTTTCTCCATTATCTCCCATGACCTTCGTACTCCATTTGCTTCTTTAAACAACTCTCTTGATCTATGGCAATCAGGTGAACTCAGCCAGGAAGAGATGGACTATATTCTATCCAATATTTCCACCAACACCCGATCTGCTTCTATCTTACTTTCGAATCTCCTCAAATGGGCCAGAACGCAGATGAGTTCGGAGAAAGTGGAGAAAACTGAGATCTCACTTGGCGAGCTCATTTCCGAAAACCAAAATCTATTTGCAAAGCAGCTAAATCACAAAAACCTACAAATGGATAATCATATTCCTGATGAGGTTCATATTACCACGGATAGAGAAAGACTGAATTTTATTCTCAGGAATATCATTTCCAATTCAATCAAATTCACTCCGGAAGGTGGCACTATCACGATAGAAACTGATCCCCAACACCCAAAAACTATCCTGATAAAGGACAGTGGAATCGGGATGAGCCAAGCTCAAATTGATGGTCTCTTTAGCAAAAAACAATACTCTACTGTGGGAACCAATGGAGAGCAAGGGACTGGAATCGGACTAATGCTATGTAAAGATTTTGCAGACAGCCTGGGTGCAACTATATCGGTGAGTAGCAAGGCAGGTAGAAGCACTACGTTTAGTGTGCAGCTATGAAAAGTGTTACTTCATAAAAGCGCACTAGGTAACAGCCTTGAGTAAAATAAGTGTGGTGGGTTTCACAAATTGATATGAGTTATTTATTTAAATAAACAATACCAAAGACTTATGAAGTATTCAAGCAAAGCAAGCTCTAGTTCGAAGGATAAGGCATCCATCACGATAAAAGAATCGGAAATCAAATTTGGGATAACTCCCGCTTCAGCTGATTTGCTACCCAACCCAGCCGAGCTATTTTTAGGGTCAATTTCAGCTTGTATTCTGAAAAATGTTGAGCGATTTTCTTCCTTGATGAACTTTGAATACTCACATGCAGAAGTAACAGTCACTGCAACCCGTATGGAGAAACCTCCACGTATGGATGAGATTAGCTATGAATTACTCGTTTATAGTCAAGATCCCTCACTGAACATCAAACTACTTCAAAAGAACATTGAGAATTTTGGTACGATTGTAAATACAGTCAAGTCCTCCTGCTCTATCGTCGGTGAAGTCAAGAAGATGGGAGTAGAGATATAAGCTAAGGTTACTTAAAAAATCATTGATCTCTTTTAGAATTACCAAAAGAGAAAAGTACATTGAAGGCTTACCCTAGCTGCCAATAAAAACCTATCTATTTATGATTTTGCGCAAATTACTTTTCTGTTGTTTAATGCTTGTTGTCTCCGAAACAAACGCCCAAGAAAACACCTTCAAAGTAATGGCTTGGAACATTCTCCATGGAGCAAATGACATAGAGAATGGAAAGGAAAACGCTATAAAAATCATCAGAGAAATCAATCCTGATGTCATTTTGATGGTAGAAACTTATGGCTCAGGTTTGTCGATTGCTCAATCTTTAGGTTATAATTTTCACCTAATTGCCCCAGAAGGCACTCCCTTAGATGATAAGAATGTCAACTTATCAATATTTTCTAAATATCCTTTTGGAGATAGAATAGATACAGAAGACTCCTTCTATTTGGGTGGGATAGAGATACTAATTCACAATAAAAAAATTCGGTTTTTTTCTAATTGGTTTCACTATTTACCATGGAATGATGAACCTGAAAACATGGGGAAATCAAGTGAAGAATTGTTGGCTTGGGAGCGAACTGGACAAAAATATGAGATGATTCAAAAAGTACTTCCCTACTTGGAAAAATTCACCAGTGAAACCGATTCTATTCCTATGATTTTTGGAGGTGACATGAATACACCATCACATAAGGATTGGGGACAACAAACTAAACATCTGCATAATGGCTTAGTAGTTCCTTGGTATTCCACCAAAGTATTGGAAGATCTAGGATTGATAGATTCTTTCAGGAAAATAAATCCTGACCCTATTTCGTCTCCGGGCATAACCTGGGACACCAAAGGAATTAATGATTCGCATCGGATTGATTATATTTTTTACAAAGGGAATTCAATAGAAGCACTAAAATCCGATTCTTATAAAGCTTTTCTAAATGAACCATTTTCTATAAATAACAAAGAGTTCAACTATCCTTCGGATCACGGATTTGTAGTAACTGTGTTTGAAATAAAATAAACAGAATAGAGATTTAAAATATGGTAGGACCGGATAAGAATGTAAAGTTCCCGCTTGAGAATTACGATAAGTTATGCTTTTTAAAAAACATCGTCAAGAACCCCAATATCATTGTGGGCGATTACACATATTATGATGATTTTGAAAATGTTGAGAATTTTGAAAAGAACGTAAAATATCATTTTGACTTTACTGGTGATAAACTAATAATCGGAAAGTTCTGCATGATCGCTTCCGGAGTAAAATTCATAATGAACGGAGCGAATCATCTCACAGATTCTATATCAACTTATCCATTTGCCATATTTGGAAATGGATGGGAAAAGTCGATGAAAGGAAAATCATATCCAAACAAAGGAGATCTCGTGATCGGAAACGATGTTTGGATTGGTCATAATGCCACAATTATGGCAGGAGTTAAAATTGGCGATGGAGCCATAATCGCAACAAATTCTACTGTGGTTAAAGATGTTGAACCATACTCGATAGTAGGCGGAAACCCGGCTCTTGAAATTAAAAAGCGATTTCCAATGGAGACTATTGACAAACTTTTAGAATTGAAATGGTGGGACTGGGATATGGATAAAATCACTGAAAACATTCATAATCTAACAGGCAACCAAATCATAAACCTTTAATACAAGGCGATATATCTATTTGATTTCATATTTTTCACTGCTTCTGTTTAAAAAATATTTTAATTTAAGTAATTTCAACTTATTCGAAATTATTAAATAAGTATTTAAACCACCACGCCTTGAAAACCGCTACTCTCTCCTATCTATTTCTCTTGTTAGGAATCATAAGTTGTACTGCACCTGCTGAAAATCAGTCTGAAGAAGCACAAGAATCTTTACTGACTCCCGATCCTGTAATCATGGCCTATTATGTAGCTGACCGTGATTATAAGCCAGAAAATATCCCTGTAGAAAAGCTTACACACATCATTTACTCCTTTACGAATGTGATCGATGGAGAGATGAAATTCAGAAAAGAAGAAGTTGCTGGTCCGAAGATCGAAGCATTAGTGAAGCAAAAGGAGCGTAATCCTAATCTGAAAGTAATGATCGCTTGTGGGGGTTGGGGAGCTGACGGATTTTCTGATATGGCGTTGACAGAAGAAAGCCGCGCAAAATTCATCAAAAGTGCGTCTGAGTTCATCACAAAATATAAGCTTGACGGCATGGATATGGACTGGGAATACCCTGGAATTTCCGGTGCAGGTACCATGGCTCGTCCAGAAGACACCAAGAATTTTACAGCTTTGATGAAAGGTTTACGCGAAATGCTAGACGAATTCGATTCTCCAAAAGTCCTAACTTTTGCGTCCGCGGGCTGGAAGCGTTACTATGATTTTGTCGAAATGGGCGAGGTCATGAAATATGCCGATTATACCAATGTCATGACTTATGATCAGGTATCCGGAGTTTCCATCTACACTGGACATCATACGCCATTGGGTGATGTGAAATCTGAAGATGTCGCTGGAACACCTTTCAAAGCGCATTTGGATAGTTTGTATGCTAGCGGAGACAATTTGGATCCCGATCCACGCTCATCACAAAAGATTGTTGACTTCCTGATCAAAGAGGGTGTCGATCCCAAGCAAATCGTCATCGGTGGAGCCTTCTACGGCAGAGCATGGAAAGGTGTGCCTCCAGTAAATAATGGATTGTACCAACTAAGCAGCGGGCTTCATATCGGCTGGATGGCCTATCACAAGATTCGTGATTCCTATGAGCAGGATGACAATTTTAAACGCTATTGGGATGAAAAAGCACAAGCACCTTATATGTATAATGCTGCGGACAGTATATTCTTATCCTATGACGATACAGTTTCGGTCGCTCTCAAAACCAAATACACGATGGAAAAAGGTTTGGGTGGTATTATGTTCTGGGAATTAGGCAACGATACTAAAGAAGAAGGAAGTCTGCTTGACGCGATATATAAGGCTGCAAATGAGTAAATATATAATACTTCTTGATTCGACATTTGACGTTCCTTATTCGATATTAGAATTGATTTTAACTGAGGAAAAAAATTTCATAGTTTCAAAGATCTCGGAAATCACATTTCGTAATTCACAATTCTACTACCTCCCTTCCAAGCAATTTTCTTACCTTTGCCGCTTCCTAAGTTTTCAAACCAACCCATTGCCAAATGGCTACGAAAAAAATTCAATCTGCTCTTATCTCAGTCTTTTATAAAGACAATCTAGAACCTATCATCGCCCTACTGAAGAAAAATGGAGTGAAGATCTACTCTACTGGTGGCACTCAGAAATTCATCGAAGAGCAAGGCGCTGAAGTTATCCCTGTAGAAGAGTTGACAAGCTACCCTTCCATCTTCGGCGGACGTGTAAAAACTCTTCATCCAACCGTTTTTGGTGGTATTCTGTACAGAAGAGACAATGACGGCGATGTGGCGCAAGCTGGAGAATATAACATTCCGGCGATTGATTTGGTGATCGTTGATTTGTATCCATTTGAGGAAACTGTAGCTTCTGGTGCTGCGGAAGCCGATATTATAGAGAAAATCGACATTGGAGGAATTTCTTTGATCCGCGCAGCGGCGAAGAACTTCAAGGATGTAACAATCATTGCTTCCAAAGATCAGTACGCTGAACTTGAGCAAAGACTAACTGCCCAGGATGGAGCAACTACCCTTGCTGACCGTCGCTATTTTGCGGCTCAGGCTTTCCAGGTTTCTTCGAACTACGACACTCATATATTTAATTACTTCAATGCAGAGGAAAGCATCTCAGCACTTAAAGTATCTGAAACCAAAGCGAAAGCTCTTCGCTACGGAGAAAACCCTCATCAAAACGCTCACTTCTACGGAGATATGGAGGCACTTTTTGATCAGTTGAACGGAAAAGAACTTTCCTACAACAACCTGGTCGACGTGGATGCTGCTGTGAATTTGATCGCTGAATTCAAAGGTGAAACAGCCTTCGCTATCTTGAAACACACCAATGCTTGTGGAGTTGCCTTGGCAACAACTGTGAAAGAAGCTTATCAAAAAGCTTTTGCGGCAGATACTACTTCTGCATTCGGAGGAGTGTTGATTACCAACCAAACAGTAGACAAAGACGCGGCAGAAGAAATGCATTCTTTGTTCTTCGAAGTATTGATAGCACCAGCTTTCACAGACGAAGCTTTAGAAGTATTGAAAGGCAAGAAGAACAGAATCTTATTGTTGCAGAAAATGGATCTCCCTGGCACCAAAATGATCAAGACCTTGCTTAACGGCGTGATCGAGCAGGACAAGGATTTGGCAACTGAAACAAAGGCTGATTTCACTGTAGCTACCAAAAAAGCTCCAACAGAAGCTGAAAAGGACGCATTGGTATTCGCTGCAAAAATATGTAAGCATACTAAATCAAATACGATCATCCTTTCTAATGGAGATCAGTTGTTCTCTAGCGGAGTTGGTCAAACTTCTCGTGTAGATGCATTGCTTCAAGCAATCGACAAAGCGAAGGCATTTGGCTTTGACTTGAATGGCGCTGTGATGGCATCTGATGCATTCTTCCCATTCCCGGACTGTGTAGAGATTGCAGGCAAAGCAGGAATCACAGCAGTAGTTCAGCCAGGCGGGTCTATCAAAGATCAATTGAGCGTAGACTACTGTGACGCAAACGGCATCGCAATGGTGATGACGGGCGTTAGACATTTTAAGCATTAAAACGTAGGGGCGAAAGATTTTTCGCCCTTACACTCGTGATTCAAGACCTTCGGAATTCAAATTTCTGAAGGTCTTTTTTTGGTTTTGAGATTATTAGAATAGAATTCAAAATCAGAAGTTTCCATATATTTAATTATGGGAAAGTATGAGAAGATCCTATTGAAAATACTTAGAGGAAGGTTTGACCAAATTATTGATTATGAAGATCTTAAAAGGTTACTAATTATTTTTGGGTTTGAAGAAAGAATCAAAGGAAGTCATCATATTTTCTCTAAATCTAAAATAAAAGAAATCATCAACATTCAGGAAAAAGGAGGAAAAGCTAAACCTTATCAGGTCAAACAAGTAAGAAATCTTATATTGAAATATAGATTAAAGCTAGATAAAGATGAAAACTAACCCGCGATACGAGATTATCATTTACTGGAGTGAAGAAGATCAAGCATTCATTGCAGAAGTACCTGAATTGGCAGGTTGTGCAGCCGATGGAGAATCTTACTCAGAAGCATTAGCTAATGCAGAAATCGTCATTGGAGAATGGATAGAAACAGCGAAATCTCTTGGAAGACTTATCCCTGTCCCTAAAGGGAAATCAATCTTAGCTTAACACTATTTTAATCATCTCGTAAATTGCATAAAACTCAATCAGAAATGGAAGCCATCAGAATCAAAGCCTATCCAAAAAACAAAACACAAATCAAATCTATTGCTGATTTTTTGAGCAAAGAAGGTATTGAATTTGAAATGGTTGAAAAAGAAGAGTTCTTGGAGTTCCTAGGAGAAATAGAATCTAGCTTGTCGCAAGTAAAAAAGATTCAAAAAGGAGAAATGAAAAAAGAAAGTGCCAGAGACTTTTTAAATGAGCTATGTGGTAATTCTCACCCAAGATTTTAAAAAGTTCTTCCCTGAAAGCTGATCTCTTCAGTCTAATAGAAAAATTAGAAAAAGATTATGAAGAAGGAATTCCACTTGGTGGAAATCTCTTTAAAATCCGATTATCAATAAGTAGCAAAAACAAAGGGAAATCAAGCGGAGCAAGAGTTATATACTACTTTTAAGTCAGGACAAAGAAATCTACCTGATCCATATATTCGATAAAAGTGATTTTGAGAATATTCCAAAGGCAAAATTAATAGACCTTTTGAAATCCGCTGGATTGACCTAGATTAGCCACATGCGTTTATATCCTTAAAAGACTTAAACATTCTTAGTTTAATCCCTGAAGCTACTCCGACTCAACAGTTATTTTTAATCTTTTTCATTTCCCCACTCGAATCCGCTATTTTGCAGCCTGAATCAATTTCGGGCTAGATCCGTTGTTGGTTCTTGATACTTAGTACAGATTCTATCCATGAAGTCGCATAATCTTAAATTATACAATACTCTTTCACGCCAGAAAGAGGAGTTTCAGCCCATCAATCCGCCTTTCGTAGGCATGTATGTCTGTGGACCGACGGTCTACGGAGATGCTCACCTTGGCCACGCTCGTCCAGCCATCACTTTTGACACAGTCAATCGTTACCTGACCCATATGGGCTTCAGGGTTCGATACGTGCGAAACATCACCGATGTAGGTCACTTGCAAGGAGATGCTGATGAAGGAGAAGACAAAATCGCCAAGAAAGCAAAGCTAGAACAGCTTGAGCCTATGGAAGTTGCTCAACAATACACGGACAGCTACCATAGAGATATGGCGCTTTTGAATACTTGGAAACCAAGCATCGAACCTCGTGCAACTGGTCATATTCCTGAGCAAATCGCATTGGTGGAAGCCATCTTGAAAGAAGGTTTTGGCTATGAGGTGAATGGATCTGTGTACTTCGATGTGATTAAATACAACGAAACGAACAACTACGGCAAGCTTTCAGGTCGTGACTTAGAAAATCTAATGAGCGGTAGTCGCACGCTAGACGGACAGGATGAAAAGCGTAATGCAGTTGATTTTGCGCTCTGGAAAAATGCTTCTTCAGAACATCTTATGAAGTGGGATTCTCCTTGGGGAGTTGGTTTTCCAGGCTGGCACTTAGAATGTACAGCCATGAGCTCGAAGTACCTTGGAAAGCAATTTGACATACACGGTGGTGGAATGGATTTACTTTTCCCACATCACGAATGTGAAATCGCACAGGGAAATGCATGCAATCATCAGGATCCAGCCAAGTACTGGATGCACAATAACATGATCACCATCAACGGACAGAAGATGGGCAAATCACTGGGCAACTTCATCAATTTGCAAGAGCTTTTCACCGGAAAACACAAACTTCTGGAGCAGGCTTATAGTCCGATGACGATTCGATATTTCATCTTGACGGCACATTATCGCTCTACTTTGGATTTCTCCAACGAAGCGCTTCAAGCTGCCCAAAAGGGATATAAGAAACTCATTAATGGATTGAGAATTGCCAAAATCTTGAAATTCGAAGCGAATGATGCTGAGAAAGACGAGGAGCAAATCAAGCAAGTGGAGCAAATCATCACCAATGCTTACCGAGCAATGGACGATGACTTCAACACCGCGCAGGCGATCGGGCATCTCTTCAATTTGCTGAAGAAAATCAACTCCATGTACACAGGACAGTTGAAGTCTGCCGTATTTGGGGAGGAAGTTTTCAATAAATTAATAGAGACATTCAGCACCTTTGTTTCTGATATTCTAGGATTGGTAGAAGAGAAATCAGACACTCAAAATGAGATGCTGAATTTGCTTTTACAATTGTATTCTGAGGCAAAAACTGCCAGAGACTATGCTAAAGTGGATGAGATCAGAGCTGGCTTGAAAGCTATAGGTTTCATAGTTAAAGACATGAAGGATAAAATTGACTGGGCATATGAAGAATAGATTTTGGTTAGTAGGATTACTTGCGCTGACTTGGGCATGTAGCAGTCCAGAGAAGGAAACTGAGGTTGTCGCTAAGGCGCCAGCTAAGCCCTACCCTACTTTCTCTCCAGATTCTGCCTACGCCTTCGTACAGAAGCAAGTGGATTTCGGCCCACGTGTACCAGAAACCGAGGCTCATGAAGCCACCAAAAACTGGCTTTTAGCTAAGTTTGAAGGGTATGGTTTTGCTGTAGAAACTCAGGATTTCGAAGCTAAGACATACGATGGATTAACTTGGGATCTGAGTAATATTATTGCTTCCTACAATCCTGAAGCTACTAAGAGAATACTTTTGGCAGCTCACTGGGATACTCGAAGGATCGCTGATAAAGACACCGAGCGAATGGATGAACCTATCGATGGAGCAAATGACGGCGCCAGTGGAGTTGGTATTTTACTTGAAATCGCTCGTGTGATCGGTTCTCAGGAATTAAAGCCAGGCGTTGGGATAGACATTATATTATTCGATGGAGAAGATGATGGTGAACCAGATCTATCTTCCGAAAGAGATAACAGTCAAATTTGGTGGTGCTTAGGTTCCCAGCACTGGTCCAAAAACAAGCATACCCCAAACTATTCAGCCTATTATGGGATCTTGTTGGATATGGTAGGAGGAAAAGGAGCAAGATTTTACAAAGAAGGATATTCTCGACAGTATGCATCTGGTATTTTGAAAAAGGTGTGGGACAATGCGCATCAAATAGGCCAAAGTGACTTTTTCATGTACAAAGACGCTCCCGAAATTACAGATGATCATCTATTTGTAAATGAATTTGCTAAAATTCCAATGATCGATATAATTGAGTTTTCACCGGATTATGGTTTTGGCCAATACCATCATAAGCATGCAGACAATATGGAAATCATAGACCGTAGAACTTTGCAAGCAGTAGGGGAAACTGTTTTATTTACAGTTTACCAAGAGTAAAAGCTTATCTTTCCATCTTAAAATCGTCCAATTTGGAAGGTTCGAAGTGATAGTTAAAAGATTTTACCCTATGAAATCGAGCGTTACGAAATGTCATAATGGGATAATTATCAGTTGAAAGTTTCCCGTCCTACTGGCATCAGCCGGGCGGGCACGACCGCTGAAAAGACAATGATAAACATATGAAAAAAGGTCATCAAGTCACCATGAAGGAAATCGCCAAAAAATTAGGCGTTTCTGTATCGACCATTTCAAGAGCACTCAAGGATTCTCCAGAGCTTCATCCAGACACTAAAAAACGAATAGTGGAGATGGCAAAGGAGATGAATTATCAACCCAATCTCCTTGCTCAAAGCCTTAGAATTAGCCGTACCAATACACTAGGAGTAATCGTACCAGAGATTACTTCCCACTTTTTTGCTTCCTGTATATCAGGGATTCAGGATCATGCAAATAAGCGTGGTTACAATGTGATGATTTGCCAATCGAATGAAACATTAGAACTTGAGAAAGCCAATATCAGAACTTTAGTAGCCTCTCAAGTGGACGGTTTGCTGATCTCATTGAGTCGTGAAACAAACCAATTTGATCACTTATTAGATATTTACAATAGAGAAATTCCATTTTTGCTTTTTGACAGAGTAAATGAAGATATACCTGTTTCGCGCGTCACATTCAATGATGAAGGCGGAGCATATCAAGTCACCAAACACTTATTGGAAACTGGTTGCAAACGCGTCATGTATGTATCAGGACCTGAAGATCTCTATATCAGCAAAAAACGTAAAGAAGGATATCTCCATGCATTAAATGAATTTGGGATTACCCCCGATCCAGCGTTGGTGAAAATATCTGATCTTACCATAGAAGGAAACATCAAAATAGGTAAGGAAATAGCCGAAATGAAATCACGACCAGATGGTGTCTTTTGTATGATAGATCCTGTGGCGATTGATATTCTTACCTTTTGGAAATCCATAGGCATCAAGGTGCCAGATGACATGGCATTAGCTGGATTTACAAATAATCCAACTTCTGCTGTAGTAGAACCTCCACTGACTACGGTAGCCCAGCCAGGCTATGAAATGGGTAAATTATCAGTGACTCACTTACTCGATCAATTAGATGGCATCGCATCTGATGACCCTATTTCTATAGTTCTCGAAACTACCCTAGTCCCTCGACAATCAACAAAAGCACTAAAGTAAATGAAAGATAAAATTGCCCAAACCTTCAGGAAACTGTTTGGTAGTGAACCGATTTTGGCATTTGCACCAGGAAGAATCAATCTGATCGGAGAGCATACAGATTATCAAGAAGGCTTGGTTTTCCCTGCAGCAATAGAACAAGGAATTTGGGTAGCTATCCAAAAAAACGGTCTTTCCTCCTGTCGCCTTTACTCAGAAGATTACGAAGAAGAATTTGTTTTTGACATTACATCATTTTCTCCAAAAAAGGGGCATTGGGCAAATTACACTATGGGTGTAATCTCTCAATTTCAGCAGGCGGGTTATAAGTTTGAAGGTTTTGATATGGCTTTCGTCGGAAATATCCCAGCTTCCGGACTTTCTTCCTCAGCCGCACTTTCCGTAGCAATCGGCACGGCATTGACTGCTCTTTTCAACCTTACCATCACCAAAAAGTCAATCGTTCTCTACGCCCAAAAAGCAGAGCATCTATTTGCTGGTGTGAAATGTGGCATCATGGATCCTTACGCTTCTGCTTTCGGTGTGAAAGACAGAGCATTATTACTGGATTGCCGAACCAATACACACTTTGAAGTTGAAGTTGATTTTGGAGATCATTCATTAATCCTTATCAATTCTAAAGTAAAACATACCCTGGCCGATTCCGCATATAATAAGCGAAGAGAAGCTTGTGAAGCAAGTGTAAAGATTCTTCAAGATTCTTTCCCAGAAGCCACTACACTTAGAGATATTCCGGTAAAAGACATGGAAAAAGTTCAGCAACTTTTACCAGCAGATCTATTTCCTAAAGCAAAACACGTCATCACAGAGACCGAACGTGTCAACCTAGCATCTAATGCTCTCCATGCTGGTGATTTAACCGTTTTTGGAAATCTATTGAAGGAATCTCACCGAAGCTTAAGTGAGGACTTCGAAGTGAGTTGCGTGGAGCTTGATTTTCTTGCCGAGGAATCGTGGAAATTACCAGGAGTAATCGGTTCACGCATGATGGGCGGAGGTTTTGGAGGTTGCACTATTAATTTGGTAGCCAATTCAGAAATGAAGAATTTCAAAGCTACTATGCGAGCTGTTTACAAAGATAAATTTGAAATAGAAGCAGATTTTATCCCAGTTGCACTTTCCGAAGGCGCTAGAATACTATAAAGTTCTACCAATCATAACTTCTATTGTTTCATTCAGACAATTACCACGATTTTTATCAAAATTTTCCCCAATTTGTAAGCCCAACTCTGAATTGAGTTTAATTACCTATTTTCCCAAAAATTTGAAAACCTATGAATTTCCCAAAAAACCTAAGAAGCCTACTGCTACTTGGTCTGATTGCGAGTGTAGGTTTCTGGAGCTGTAATTCTCGCTCTGGAAAACCTAAAGTACTTGTATTCAGCAAAACAGCAGGATTTCATCATGAATCCATTCCTAAAGGAATAGAAGCAATAGAAAAACTTGGATCAGAAAATGGCTTCGAAGTGGATACCACTACGCAGTCAGAGATGTTCACCGAGGAAAATTTAGCACAATACTCAGCCGTAATATTTTTAAGTACTACTGGCGATGTGTTAAACAACTACCAAGAAGCTGATTTCGAAAGATACATTCAGTCTGGAGGCGGTTTCATGGGTATCCATGCTGCAGCTGACACGGAATATGAGTGGAGCTGGTATGGCCGTTTGGTAGGTGGCTACTTCACTGATCACCCAGGTATCAACGATCCTAATCCTAATGTTCAGGCTGGTGAAATCACTGTTGTAGACGCTAAAAACTCCTCCACATCTTTCCTAACTAGCCCTTGGGCTAGAACGGATGAGTGGTACAGCTACAAAAACATGAATCCAGACGTCCATGTTCTATTGAACTTGGAAGAAGATTCTTACAAAGGTGGTTTTGACATGGGAGAGCATCCTATTGCTTGGTACCATGACTATGATGGAGGAAGAGCATTCTATACTGGAGGCGGACACACCAATGAATCTTATACAGAAGAATTATTCTTGAAGCATGTCCTTGCTGGAATAGAATATGCCATTGGAGACAATTCCGAATTAGATTATTCTAAAGCAAAGAGCAAGCGTGTTCCTGAGGAAAACAGGTTTACTAAGACGACTTATGCTTATGGAGAATTCACTGAGCCAACAGAGATGACCATACTTCCAAACTTGGATATCCTAGTATCGCAGAGAAGAGGAGAAATTCTATTATTCGATAATGAAACAGAGGAACTGAAGGAAGTAGCCAAACTTGATGTCTACTGGAAAACAGAAGTAAAGGGAGTAAATGCCGAAGAAGGATTGATGGGTATTCAAAAAGACCCAAATTTCGCTAAAAATGGATATGTTTTCGTCTATTATGCACCAACAGGCGACGAAGAGATCAATAGACTTTCAAGGTTTACTTTCAAAAATGACACTTGGGATATGGCATCAGAAGTTGTCATCCTTGACGTTCATTCCGATCGTGATATTTGCTGCCACACAGGTGGATCTATTGCTTTTGATAAAGATGGCAACCTATTCCTTTCTTTAGGAGATAACTCTACCCCATTCAATCAGGCTGATTCTAAATTCATCAACAACGGCTTTGCTCCTCTCGATCAGAGACCGGGTAAGGAGCAGTATGACGCTAGAAGGACTTCTGGAAACGCGAATGACTTAAGAGGTAAAATCCTTAGAATAAAAGTGAAGGAAGATGGTTCTTATGATATTCCGGAAGGAAATCTTTACCCAGTAGGAACAGAAGGAACTAGACCTGAAATTTATGTACAGGGAAACAGAAACCCATACAGAATATCTATTGATCAGAAAAATGGTTTCTTGTATTGGGGTGAAGTTGGTCCTGATGCCAATGCTGACAGCTTGGAGACTCGTGGTCCTAGAGGCTACGATGAGCTAAACCAAGCGAGAAAAGCTGGCAATTTCGGATGGCCATATTTTGTAGGAAATAACTATGCGTACCGAGAATTCAATTATGTAACTGGTGAATCCGGAGCTGCTTTTGATCCAAATGGGCCTAAAAACACTTCCGTAAACAATACTGGTAAAACCGATTTACCTGCATTAGCGCCAGCTTTCATCTGGTATCCATATGGAGAGTCCAAAGAATTCCCACAGGTCGGTTCTGGAGGAAGAAATGCAATGGCAGGTCCGATCTATTATTCAGATATGTACACTGCAGACACCAAACTCCCTGATTATTATGATGGAAAAATCTTCATCTATGACTGGATCAGAGGGTGGATTAAGGCTGTAACCATCAAGGAAAATGGTGATTTTGACAAAATGGAAGCATTTATGCCAAGCACCAAATTCAATGCATTGATAGATATGGAAATGGGGCCTGACGGCAGAATCTATATATTGGAATACGGCAATGGCTGGTTCGCCAAGAATAAAGATTCAGGGCTTTCCAGAATAGACTTTAATGGAGGAAACAGAGCGCCAACCGTGACTAAAATCTCTGTGGATAAAACCTCAGGAACAAATCCATTGACGGTTACATTTAGCGCAACTTCTTCAGATCCTGAAAATGATCCAATGACTTATGTTTGGGATCTGGGCAATGGAGAAACCAAGACTACAGAGACTCCTAGCCTTACCCATACTTTTAATGGAATCGGCGAGTATGAAGTAAAGGTAACTGCAAAAGATCCTGCAGGATTAACTGGCACTAGTACTATCGCAAGTGTCTATTCAGGCAACGTTGCACCGGAGGTTTCTATCTCAATTGACGGAAATCAGTCCTTCTATTTCCCTGGAAAGAAAGTAGCCTATACCGTCTCTGTGGCAGATGCTGATAATCCTGAAGCTGCATCAGACTTGAGTACCCTATATATTTCTGCTGACTATATCGAAGGATTAGATATGGCAGAATCTGACATGGGCCACAAGGTCATGACTGAAGCTATGATGGGCAAATCACTCTTCACTACTTTAACTTGCAAGACCTGTCATAAGGAAGCGGAAGCGTCTGTTGGACCTGCTTACATAGATGTAGCGAAGAAGTACAACCAACGAGACATCGACTACTTGAAGAACAAAATCAAAAATGGTGGTGGCGGAGTCTGGGGCGAAACAGCTATGCCTGCCAATCCTGACATGAAAGATTCTGATTTGAATGCCTTAGTTGCTTATATTCTTTCTTTGGATCAAGTGACTACTCCTTCTCTTCCAAAATCTGGATCTGTAGATGCGACAGCTGGTAAAACTCCTACTACAACAGGTGTATTGATGCTCAATGCATCTTATACAGACCAAGGAGGGGAAAATACAAAACCACTATCTGGTTCTACTACAGTGCTACTAAAGAGTAACACCATAGACATGGGTATTACAGGTGATTATACTGGCGGATATAGCAGTATGAGCTACGATGGTGCTAATTTGGTGATGGTACCTAAAAATGAAGCTTCCTTTGGTATCAAAGAGATTGACTTAACCGGTATCTCATCCGTAACTGCCACTACCGTAACTGTAGGAGACCTTGGAGATGAATATGTATTTGAACTTAGACTAGACAGCCCAACCGGTCAAGTAGTGGGAACAGAAACATTTGTACAACAGTCCACAACTGGATCTGCAAGCGCTCCTAGCTATGGTCAGTTAACCATTCCTATCACCGGAACAGCAGATGGAAAACTTCATAAGCTTATTGTTATCACTAAGCCTAAGAATAACGGTGGAAACGGGACATTTATAGTAGCTGGAATGACTTTCAACGCAAAATAAAAAACGAGTAACTAGTAAAGCCATCCCGATATCGGGATGGCTTTTTTTATGTCTGTCCAATTTAAATAATGTAGATCAGCAAGCTAGACTAGCACTCCTTTTATCCAAAAACACACTGTGAGTTTCCCGGTCGCCAGATGACTTTTTGATCTTTCAGATTCTCAAAATTATAATCGCCTTCAATTTCTATTCCTGAGCAATCACGCAATACCAGACCCCAATCACAGTTGGGACAACAGCTGCCCCAAAAAAACACTGTTTCATTTTTGAAAATGGCTTGTTTAATATAGGAATACCCTTCACTATCACTGGTAGTAGATTCTGAAACCCATTGCTTAAGCCAAGGAAGATTCTCTATTGGATCACTCACCCCACAAGCTGTGGCTGGGTCTTCCTTCTCCTCACACGCAAAACCAATTATTAAAAAGAATAAAATAAGGTAAATAGAGTTTTTCATGGCAAAGAGTTTTCTAGACAGAAAGTAGTTTGATACTAGTACGATCAGCCCATCTTTTACGCTACACGCTAATTATTTCATCGGAGAAAAAGGCAAAGTTTTTAAGAAAACTGCACCCACCTTCTCTACAATTTTCCCATCAGCTTCAGAAGCATCTTTAGCTTTCACCCATGCTGGATCTTTTATGAAGTTCTGGAAGTTCTTTTCAAAAGATTCCTGATCCTTGTCAGCCAGAAGATAAACTAGCTTTGGTTGACTCCCGTCCTTCTCTACTGTAACCCAATACGGATAATTTCGCAAGCCCTGCTTCTCAAATAAATCCTGCGTGTGGTCCTTGAATCTAGCTATTAGATTATTTAGTCTTCCATCTAAACAAGTGTACACTCTCAATTGAAAAACCCCACTTTCCTGCTGCATAGGAGTATCGTTCAGTCCTTGCGCCAATTTCATAAAAGTTTGATCTACTGCCTTTACCAGTCCACCATTTACTTCTGATTCCTTCTTAGCTTTCTGCCATTCGGGATCATTAGCAAATTTTGCCCACATACGATCGCGAGAATTTTCATCAGGATACCCCAAGATGTAGGTAAGGGAATTGTCCGTATTATCGGTAGGAAGGAAATACGCAACGTTTTCCATTCCATTTTTCTCAAAAAGGCTCATCGTATGATCTTCAAAGCGCTTTATCAAATCGTCTAACTTGCCTTCATTAGCGTAGTATTTCCTAATTTCAAAATAGGTGGATGTACTTCCACTTAATTGCTGCGCAAAACTGCCAAAGGCGAATAACATAACGAGTAAACTTAGAATTGACTTTTTCATGGGGATTGGGTTTGATTAGTTTAGAAAAAATAGGTAATCAGAGCTATCAATTGAGAAATTGATCCTTCTGAAATTGACGCCTATTTCTTCCATGCTTTCCACAAAGCAGGAAGCATCACGATAAGGATAATTACTAGTCCAAATGTCTCTCTGGACTCTTCCATAGACTGGGTTTTCATACTAAGATTATGCTGCTCTACTTCTTGGGAAACCCAGCTTCCCACATCTCCCTGCCAATAGTAAATAGCTCCAACGATACAGCCAATCGCCAGAATGGTCAAAGGGATTTTTGGAAAGATGCCACGAGTCCCCAGAAGACAAAAAATCATTGCCACACCATAAATACTTACCCAAACTTCAGGATCAGGATCATTGAATTGCCAAAAGGCAAAGAGAGCGAAAATGAAAATCCATATTCCAAAATAGATTTTGTTAAACTTCATGATATTTCAGGGTTTTAGTCAAAACTACAGAAAACAAAGAAAATTAATCGCTTTACGGCCACTTCAATCCAACAAAATATCTGCTGAATTGTGAATATACTGGGACATTATTTACCTACCATCCATCTCTTCGCATTCATAAATTAAAATATGCTTGAGGTCTAAATTATTTATATAAAGCAGGTTAATACCTATTCCATTGAAAATGATACAGGATTTTATGTAGTAGAATAAAAAATCAGCGAATTACCTAGCCAGTCATTGAAGCTGACTAAATGTTAGATTCTAAAAAATGAGCATTAATCTTCAGCATACCACTTCTATTTATTCAGGCGAAATGCACCTTTTATGACGGTACGAAGGAATAGAATGGTAAAATCGGTGATTGACCAGAAGTGTGTTAAAAAGCAAAAAGGGAAACCCTCTTGCGATTGTCTCCCTTTCTCTTACTAATAACCATAGTCATCAACAAGAGCCAAGCTACTGTTTAAAGACTTTTCCTCCAGTTACCCGGATTCATAATACTGACTTTCAAACTCCGCCCTCTCTACCTTGCGGCTTTGAAGATATCAATCAACACTTCTGTGGTATCCCATTTCAGACAAATCCCCTAAGGTCTTTGACCATTTATGTTTCAATTACGAGCTTTCAATCATTATCCGAGATCGTACTCTCGGTCTTTTTATCTCTTACTTGGTTTAATAAATATCTCCCTAATTTCGCCTAATCGCAAGATTCTAAGCCCTTATTTCCCCACCATTTTTCCACCAAATAATATTCTAAATCAACAGACTTATTCACCTTAAACAGATGGTTATCAACTTTTTAATAACATTTTAGGCCTTTCACTGATTTATTTAATCAAACCTGAATTTAGTTGACTTTAATTCGCATCAAATAAGCGTCAGCAGTGATGTACAAATACTTCTCTTCGCTGTCAAAAGCACAATTCGCCGTACCCTGTCCAGTTAGTATAGTACCTAGGTGCTCTCCCTCCGAACTAATCACCCAGATTCCCCCAGGACCTGAAGCAAAGAGAGTCCCCGAACTGTGAACAGTCAAACCGTCTGGCAAACCTGGTAGCGCTTCCCCTATACTAGAAGTAGCATCCAACAATACCTTCCCATTCAAAACATCTCCGCTCTCATCCAGCTCAAACGCATAATAGCGCGCTTTTTTAGCATCAGATTGAGCCACGTAGAGCGTCCGCTGATCTGGGCTTAGCCCGATTCCATTTGGACGATTCAAACTATCCAATAGCAAAACCAAACTCCCATCTGTATCCAACCTATACACACCCTGAAAATCCAATTCTTTAGAATCCCAATCATCCAGTCCATAAGGAGGGTCTGTAAAAAATATCTGTCCTGATTTATTTAGAACCAAGTCATTTGGGCTGTTGAATTTTTTACCATTATAATAAGATACCAACGCCGTGAAGTCAGCTTCTGGAGCATCGAGCGAAGTATTCATTTTTGCTATTCTTCTTTCTCCATGCTGACACAGAATCAAATTCCCATCACCATCCAGAGCCAAACCATTTGCTCCCGGTTCTTTCTTATTTGTTTCTGACCCTAGATATCCTGAAGGTTCCAAAAACAAACTCAGACTGTCTGCCTCTGTCCATTTCCAGATTTTATTAGTCGGAACGTCTGTAAAAATCAATGCATTCTGATCATCAAGCCACAAAGGCCCTTCTGCCCATTGAAAGCCAGAAGCGATCACTTCGATTGCAGCACCCTCAGCTAGGAACGAGTTTAACCCAGAATCTATTCTCTCTACAGAGCCTGTGGTTCTATATTGAAATCCTACTTTCTCAGTTTCTGTTGAGATTTTCGGGCTAGTGCACGAAATGGCTAGTAGGAATAAAACACATAAATTTCTCATGTCTAACTAGTTAAGTTATCTACTTTTTTATTGGACTCAAGCAATAATATAATCAATAGATAAGAATAAGACAGGACAGGGAAGGATACTCAAATTCTATCTCCTACTTATATTCAATCATTCAAAGGTTTAACAGTAAATAGATTGGGTACGAAAAGGCGGGGATTATTCTCCGCCTTTTCTCATTTCCCCCTCTTTGTTTTTATTATTTACGTTCTGAAGGAAGCAAACCAAAAACTGGATTTGCTGTATGTGAAGAATTCATCAACGCTTCCAATTCTTTCACTTTTTCCGGATTTTCTGCCGCTATATTATTCTGCTCTCCTATATCCACACTTAGATCATAGAGCTCTATTACAGGATCCTTGCTGCCAAAAACCTGAAGCTTCACAGCCTTCCATTTCCCTTGTCTCACTGCTTGCTTACCCCCTTGCTCGTGAAATTCCCAATACAAAAAGTCATGCTCCTTCTGCTCTTTTTGAGCTAACAATGATGGTAAAAACGAAATCCCATCGATAGCACCCGGAGCTTTCGCGCCTGCTACATCAGCGAAAGTTGGCAACAAATCCCAGAACGCTGAAATGTGATCACTTTGCGAACCAGCTTTGATTTTTCCTGGCCACCATGCAATCATAGGCGTACGTACACCGCCTTCATATAAGTCTCGCTTATGCCCCCTATAAGGCCCATTGCTATCAAAAAAATCAGGATCCGCCCCACCTTCTTGGTGAGCTCCATTATCAGAGGCAAAGACTATTAATGTGTTTTCAGCCAAGCCCAACTCTTCCAATTTAGCCAATACTTCTCCAACATAAACGTCCATTCGCTCAACCATCGCAGCAAAAGCCGCATGCGGAGTTGGATGTGATTGGTATGCAAGGATATTGAGATCAGGACCATATTCAGTTCCTTTACCTGCTGGATGCGGCTTCTCATCACCGAATTTGGCTCTGTACTTTTGAATAATTTCATCCTCTGGCGCGGCTAGTTCTGCATGTGGCATCACTATAGGCATGAATAAGAAGAAAGGATTATCCTTATTTTTTTCTAAAAATGAAATCGTCTCTTTTTGAATAACATCTGGAGCATAGACTGCTTTTTCTACCCAACCATTTCCTTCTAGTACAATTTTATCACTATTGTGCCACAGGTGCGCAGGATAATATCTGTGCGCATATCTCTGGCAATTGTATCCGTAAAACTCCCCGAAACCCTGATTGTTAGGATCCCCGGTAGTGCCCACGAATCCCAAACCCCATTTTCCAAAAGCACCAGTCTTATACCCCGCACTCTGCATCACGCTAGCGATGGAAGGGATAGAATCAGGCATAGGATATTGGCCTTCTGGCTGTACCTCTCGATTACCTCTTATGGGTGTGTGACCAGTATGCAATCCCGTCAAAAATGAGGATCTGGATGGAGCACAAACTGTTGCACCTGAATAATGATTAGTGAAAAACATGCCTTCTTTCGCAAGTCGGTCTATGTTGGGTGTTTCAATGTATTGTTGACCCAAAAATCCCAAATCTCCATAGCCGAGATCATCTGCGAGTATAAAAATGATGTTAGTCTTTTTTTCTACTTCTACTATCTTTTCCTCTTTTGAACTACAACTAGTAAAGACCAGTGATGAGGAAAGAAAAAGTAAGGTTACGAGGTTAGTATAGCGTTTTAACATGCCCGAAGATAATAAGATTTACTTCTGGCTAAAAAATTGAATTATAAGATTTCACTCCCCTTTCATGTACCAACTTATTACGAATCATCAAAATTCTATAGGCTTCTAAGGGTTCCGCCACTCCTCCTGCCCGAACTCTGGCTTCGCACACCAAAGGTCTCACGTCTGTCAAATATGCCATCTGTAAAATTTCCTGCGCCTGTGAACCTTCTCCATTCTGCTGGCATTCCTGCAATTTTTTCCTATCTACCAGCATCGCTTTGGTGTAAGCAATCGTAATAGCTTCCAACGCTTGAATTAAATCGACCAAAGGATCTTGCGTATTATAACTAGCATCAATCATCCAGGAAATACTATCCCAAGCTTGAGCTCCGTCTTGGTCACCACCTATTAGTTCGCAGAAAATCAAAAACAACTGATAGGGCTTTACGCTACTTGGATTCAGATCATCATCCCCATATTTACTATCGTTGAAGTGAAAGCCCGCGAGAAGATTTTGATACATCAGGGTCGCTACGATCTGCTCAATATTCGTTTTGGGTAAATGATTGCCAAGATCCACGAGTACTTTAGCCCGCGCCCCCAATCTCTTAGCAAGCATCGATGAAGTTCCCCAATCTGGAACAACCGTATGGTAGCAATTTGGCTCGTATGGCTTATACTCCAGCATTAAGTCCCAGTCCGAAGGCATGAATTCGTAAATTTCACGAAGTGACTCCTCCGTCCATCCAAGCGTACTTCTAAACTTCGCTTGCCCAGGGAAATTACTCCCATCGGCCATCCATACTGTCAGCCCTCTGCTCCCTAACTTTTTTCCAATATTAATTACCTCCTCATTATGAGCGATGGCCTCTTCTCGAATCGCTTTATTTGGGTTTCCTAAGGAACCCAATTTGGCATACTCCTTCTGATTTTGATCTTGAGAACTAGTACTGTTCATCGTGTCGAACTCTAGATTTAGCTCGTTCGCCAAGTCTTTCACCTCTTTATAATCCTCTGGCATATCCCAAGGAATATAGACTGATACAGAATTGGTCTTACAGGTCAATTGCTGCAAAAGCCCAATATCTTCTAGCTTTTCATTGAGGTTTCTAGGCTCACCTCCAGTTCTGGATTTCTTATTCTTTGCCTTACCATTACCCAAAGCTGCGCTTGGAATAGCAATCTGAAACTCCTGTATTTTGCGGATGACTTGCTCAAAATTCAAATTGTGCTTTGAGAATCGCTCGCGTAAAAGATCTAGCGAACGGATATGAAAGTCAGTGGAAGAAAAAGATGCTAATTGGTCTTCTGAAATTCTCATGTTTACTGTTTTGTTGTTTCTCTATTACTCGAATTGCTCAAAAAATGGACAAATGGAAACGGTTTTGATAGCGAATAATTACCCTACTTTTCTGTCCAAATGGAACACGGCCCCTTTGCTTTCTAATACAAGGACACGCTTAAACTTAGAAAGAAAAATAAGTAATAACCTGTTTAAAAGCCAATTACAAATTATATTGATTGTTCAACCCCTTGAATACATCGTCTAATCGACCAGTCAAAACCTATCATTTGATTTTCATAGCATGCTGATAAACACAAAAACCAGGGTAAAACCTCTCCCCTAACTGAATAATCTATTTCTATTCATTCTAATCTAATCGGTAGTTAAAAAACCTAGGAGAATCAGAAGCCGGTCGAGGCTCATAAGTTGACCCCCTCAATAACTAGAGTACGCACACCACTAGATCTTTTAGAAAAAAACAGTAGGACAGTTCGGGCTCATCGAGTGGCGACACATACTACTATAGTCCTCATGTATTTTGATTATTACTTTTTAAATTACAGTCTAGATTAAGTTTATAATAAATCGCAAAAAAATTAGATGCGATCTCTTCCCAAAGTTATCATCCCGACACTACCATTTTCAATCTCCAACCGAATAAAATTCTGGGAAACACATTCAAAAAAAACTTATTTCTGATTTTTGCCTCTAAAAACAAAACTATATACACATTAACAATCCAATAAATCAATAAAATTCCTTTTGTATTCAAGACAGCACAGGATACCTCAGGTAATATTTTCACCCATATTCACTATCAGAACAATCTGCTAAACGCAATGAGCATAACAACACAAAACTTTAAGCACGTAAGTTACCTTTGGGATGATGCAGTCGCATCCAAACTAGAGGGCAAAGAAGTTGATCTTCTTATTTACCGATCAAATATACTTGGAGCCGATCTGAGAATCACTAATTACGGCGGCGGAAACACTAGCTGCAAAACCTACGAAGCTGATCCACTTACCAACGAAAAGGTAGAAGTAATGTGGGTAAAAGGCTCTGGTGGAGATATCGGAACCTTGACAAAAGCTGGCTTGGCTGGTCTTTATGTAGACAAACTTCGCGCTTTGAAGGGCATCTATAGAGGCTTGGAATTTGAAGATGAGATGGTTGAGCTTTTCAATCACTGTATCTACGAGCTAAAGTCTAAAGCACCTTCTATCGATACGCCTTTACACGCATTCTTACCTTTCAAGCATATTGATCACTTACATCCAGATGCAGCAATTGCAATTGCTGCCGCAAAGGATGGAGAGCAAATCACGAAGGATCTTTGGGATGGTCAGATCGCTTGGGTGCCTTGGCAAAAACCAGGTTTCGATCTTGGACTACAACTAAAGCAAGCACTTGACGAAAACCCAGGAATCCGTGGCATTATGCTCGGTGGACATGGACTTTTCACTTGGGCTGACACAGCTTACGAATGCTATATCAATAGCCTGGAAGTAATTGAAACTGCTTCTGAATACTTGGCTCAAAATTATGGTAAAACTCGTCCAGTTTTTGGCGGTGAGAAGATCCAATCTCTAGCTCCAGAGCAGAGAAAAAGTCAAGCAGCTAAACTTGCACCTCTATTAAGAGGATTGGCTTCTTCTGAGAATCTTATGGTCGGTACGTTTACCGACGCTCCTGAAGTCCTGCAGTTCATCAATAGTAACGATCTAAGCAAATTGGCTCCTATGGGAACTAGCTGTCCTGATCACTTCTTGAGAACTAAGATCTCTCCTTTGGTTTTGGATATTTCTGCAGATGAAGACCTTTCAGATCTTACTGCTTTGAAAGAAAAAATCAGCGTAGCATTCCAAGCATACAGAGAAATGTATGGCGATTACTACGAAAAGCATAAGCATGCTAATAGCCCAGCTGTTCGTGATGCAAACCCGGTAATTATTATCTGGCCAGGTGTGGGTATGTTCAGCTATGCAAAAAATAAGCAAACTAGCCGTGTAGCAAGCGAATTCTACATCAATGCAATCAACGTAATGCGTGGTGCAGAGGCTGTTTCTAAATACGTATCCTTACCACTTCAGGAAGCTTTCAATATTGAATATTGGTTACTTGAAGAAGCTAAACTTCAAAGAATGCCAAAAGAGCAGCCGCTTTCTAGAAAAGTAGCATTGGTAACTGGAAGTGCTGGCGGAATTGGTCTAGCTATCGTTGAGAAATACATCAAAGAAGGTGCATGTGTGGTAGTTACCGATATTGACGGAGACAGATTGCAACAGACTAGCGATGCACTTCTGAAGAAATACGGCAAAGACTCATTCCTAGCTGTAAAACTGGATGTGACGGATGGAAAAAGCTTAGAAGCTGCTATGGAGGCTACTTGTCTACAATTCGGCGGAGTGGACATCATGGTCAATAATGCAGGTATTTCTATCAGTAAGTCCTTCGAAGATCATACAGATCAAGATTGGGACAGACTGAATGACATCTTGGTAATGGGTCAATATCATATCTCTAAAGCAGGAGTCAAAATCATGAAGCTTCAAGGCCATGGTGGTGATATCGTAAACATTGCAAGTAAGAATGGCTTGGTAGCCGGAGCAAAAAATGTTGCTTACGGTACTGCTAAAGCTGCGCAACTTCATATGTCTAGATTAATGGCGGCAGAACTTGCGGAAGACAAAATCAAAGTCAATGTCGTGAATCCTGATGCTGTGATCGAAAACTCTAACATCTGGGAAGGTGGATGGGGCGAAAACCGCGCTAAGGCATACGGAATTGAAGTGAAAGATTTGCCTCAGTTCTATGCAAATCGTACCTTATTGAAGGAAAGTGTGAAAACCAGCGATATCGCAGACGCAGCATTTGTCTTCGTAAGCGGTCAGCTTGGCAAGACGACCGGAAATATGCTTAATGTAGATGGTGGATTAGCCGCTGCATTCCCAAGATAGATTTAGATTAATAAACCTCGATTAAGCCTAGTACCCCACAACAACCCAAAATGCTATGTTAGTTGATAAATCGGAAAAGATCCACACGGACTCGCGGACTCCTAAATATATGCAGGTAGTCAACCTTATACTTGATGATCTAGACAGCGGAAAGCTCAAAATCGGTGATAGAATACCTTCTATTAATGAAACGAGTTTCGACTTCCTGCTTTCCCGTGATACGGTAGAAAAAGCCTACAATGAACTTCGGGATCGAGGAATCATCACTTCGGTGAGAGGCAAAGGTTTCTATGTGAGTTCTACGAATATGGCTAACAAGCTAAAGGTTCTATTGATTTTCAATAAGCTAAGCTCTTATAAGAAGATCATCTACTATTCAATAGTGGAAACCTTAGGAAGTCAAGCGACGGTAGATTTACAAATCCACCATTATAATCGTACGATTTTCGAAAACCTTTTGGAGCGAAATCTGGGGCACTACAATTACTATGTCTTAGCACCTCATTTCTTTGATGAAAACAATCATCCAGAAACGTGCTATGACCTTATTCAGCAAATTCCTAAAGATAAACTCCTGATAATGGATCGTGACGTGAAAAATCATGAAAACGAATTCCCAGGAGTTTATCAGGATTTTGCAAGAGATATTCTCGAGGCACTTGAGTCGGGCATTACTCACTTAAGAAAATACTCCAGGTTGACCCTGGTATTTCCTAGAGGCGACATGTACCCTGTTGAGATTATAGATGGATTTAAGCGGTTTTGCTTCTTTCACAATTTCAACAATCTGATTCTAGATGGAATCGATGATGAACAACTTTACGCAGGAGATTCCTTTATCGTATTGGCAGAAACTGACCTTGCTAATATTGTGAAGAAATCCCGTGAACAAGGTCTCCAGCTAGGAAAAGACATAGGAATCATCTCGTATAACGAGACTCCTTTGAAGGAGATTTTGGCAGAGGGGATCACAACTATCTCCACTGACTTCATAGAGATGGGTACTACTATCGCAAATCAAATCTTAGGAGAAGAGGATAAAATCCCTCTAAAAAGTCCATTCAAAATGATCATCCGAAAATCGCTTTGATAGCGTAGCTATGAGTAAAATTCCAGTAACGGCTGTATTTGATATCGGCAAGACGAACAAGAAGTTCTTCCTTTTTGATGAAAATTTAACCGAAGTACACAGTTCCTATACGCGCATAGATCCTATTCCCGACGAAGATAATTTCCCTAGTATGCCTTTGGCACCACTTGAAGAGTGGATGCTGAGGACATTTAAGGAAGCGCTTAAGTCTCCGGAATACCAGATCAAGCGTTTAAATTTCTCCTGTCATGGAGCTTCTTTCGTGCATACAGATGAAAATGGCATTCCTGCCACTCCACTTTATGATTACCTGAAGCCTTTTCCGGAAGATCTTTTGAGTAGGTTCTACGAAGAAAATGGTGGCAAAATGACCTTTTGCCGAGCTACCTCTTCTCCTCCTTTGGCAATGCTCAACTCAGGTTTGCAATTATACTTCATCAAGTACGCTAAGCCAGATTTCTTCAAAAACATTAAACATTCTTTCCATTTCCCTCAGTACTTGAGCTTCTTATTTACGGGAGAAATGGTATCTGATTATACGAGCATTGGATGTCATACAGGACTGTGGGATTATGAAGCAAACGATTACCATGCATGGGTAGACAGAGAAGGTATCCGAAAGTTACTTCCACCAATTGTACCCGGAAATACACTGTTAAAGACTAAACCAGAACTTGGAAACATCCCTTGTGGGATCGGAGTGCATGATTCTTCCTCAGCATTACTTCCTTATATCAAGCAAGATACAGAGCCTTTTGCTTTACTTTCTACGGGCACCTGGGCTATTTGCATCAACCCATCAAACAAGACCAAGCTCAAGAAGAAAGAACTTAAAAGTGATTGCCTTCAATTCCTCAGTATCAAAGGAGACCCTATTAAAATCTCCCGACTTTTCATTGGAGAGGAGCACAAATACCAAGTAGACAAACTGTATGAGCACTTCCAGATGCCCCTTGGCACCTATAAGAAATTGAAATTCAGCGCAACTCTTTTTGAAAAAGTAAAAGATCACAAAGGCAAACGCATACATTTCCATTACCTCAAACCAGGACATTACGACTTAGAACAAGCCAATGAAAATAATTGGTCACGTTTCACCGAATTCAACGAAGCGTATTACACCTTCATTCATGAGCTCACTGACCTGCAAACTGCAGCGATAAAACTTGTCTTAGACAATGCCCCGGTAGGCAGACTATTCATAGATGGAGGTTTCAACGCCAACGATATCTTTGTAGAGATGCTTCGCAAAAAGCTTCCGGAATTGATGATTATTCCAAGTGATTTCCCGAATGGCTCCGCATTAGGTGCTGCCATGCTGGTATCAATGGACTAGATGGCTTAATTTACATTACCAATGAAATCAAGCAAATCACAAGCAATACCTAAAGCGATGAGGATTCTCCATGTGAGATTCCCCCTAAACAATAGCTATCAGTTCGGGAATGGCTATGTGGCCTATAAAAATCAATTATAAACAGATGAAAAAAGACGTCCCACATATAGGCTTGTTTATCCCTTGCTACATAGATCAGTTTTATCCAAATGTAGCTATCGCTACACTTGAACTATTAGAAAAGCTTGGCTGCAAAGTCACCTATCCACTGGGCCAAACCTGTTGTGGACAGCCGATGTCTAACGCTGGTTTTGAAGCAGATAGCGAGGGCACTACATCCAAGTTCATCAGTGATTTCGCGCAGTTTGATTACATCGTCGCTCCTTCTGGCAGCTGTGTATTGCACGTCAAAGAGCACTCACCTAAGGTGGACAAACTCAAGAAAAACCAAGAACACGTACAATCAAACATCTACGAACTAAGTGAATTCATTACCGACGTGCTGAAAGTTGATTCGATCAAAGGTAGCTTTCCTCACAAAATCGGTTTCCATGCTTCTTGCCATGGACTTCGAGGGTTAAGACTCGCAAGTGATTCCGAGCTGAACGAACCAACATTCAACAAAACACTTCAGCTGATGAAAGATCTGGAGGGTTTGGAAATTGTGGAGTTGAGCAGAAAAGATGAATGCTGTGGATTCGGAGGAACTTTCGCTGTAAGCGAAGAAGCCATCTCCGTTCAAATGGGCAAAGACCGAATCGCAGATCACGTCGATAAAGGCGTAGAAATTATCGTGGGTGGAGATATGTCATGTATAATGCATATGCAGGGAATTGCCACACGGGACAAAGACAACGTACAACTAATGCATTTCGCAGAAATCTTAAACCAAGTCATCTCATGAGCCATCCAGAGAATGCAACGGTATTTCTGAAAGATAAAGAACGTGCCAAATGGCATGATGACACACTTTGGATCGTTCGCCAAAAGCGTGATGTAACGATACATCAGATCCCCGAATGGGAAAAGCTCCGAGAACTCGCATCCCAAATAAAAGACCACACCCTTTCGAAGCTTGACTTCTACCTTGAAGAGTTAGAGAAAAATGCTACCGCAAATGGCATCAAAGTTCACTGGGCCGAAAATGCTGAAGAACATAATCAGATCATTGGAAAAATCCTTGACGAAAAGAATTGCAAAGCGATTGTCAAGAGTAAATCCATCCTTACGGAAGAGTGTCATTTGAATCCATTCTTGGAAGAAAAGGGCATTGAAGTGGTAGATACAGATTTGGGAGAGCGGATTATTCAGTTTCTAAAACAACCGCCAAGTCATATCGTGATGCCGGCTATCCACTTGAAAAAGTCGGATATCTCAGACATTTTCCACGAAAAACTACATACAGAAAAAGGTAACGTAGACCCAGTTTACCTTACCCATGCAGCTCGTCTGCACTTGCGTGAAAAATTCCTGCAAGCCAAAGTTGCTATCACAGGAGTGAATTTCGCTATTGCAGAAACTGGGGAATTCGTGGTTTGTACCAATGAAGGTAATGCCGACATGGGCGTTCATTTGGCCGATACGCATATCGCTTGCATGGGAATAGAGAAACTTATTCCTAGAAGAAAAGACCTAGGTGTATTCCTTCGACTTTTGGCTAGATCTGCCACAGGACAATCCATTACGAACTATAACTCGCATTTCAGAAGTCCATCACCAGGCAAGGAACTTCACCTGATCTTGGTAAACAACGGTAGGACTAAACAGCTTGCAAGAGAGAAATTCAGAAATTCCCTGAAGTGCATCCGTTGTGGCGCATGTATGAATACCTGTCCGATCTATCGACGAAGCGGTGGATTCAGCTACGGGAGTACCGTACCAGGCCCAATAGGCTCCATACTTTCTCCAGGAATCGATCTTAAGAAATATAGCACCTTGCCTTTTGCCTCCACACTTTGTGGTAGCTGCACAGACGTATGCCCTGTCAAAATCAACATTCACGAGCAACTTTACGAATGGAGACAGGAAATCACTAAAGCACAAGGAGCATCTTTGAAAGGACTATCCATGAAATTGGCTAATGGTATTTTCAAAAGCCCACTGGCTTATAAGGTTTCTGGTAAACTAATGCGTGCTTCTCTGAAAACACTGCCAGATAGCATCATCTACAACCCATTGAATGCATGGGGAAAAGGCAGAAATCTACCAAACTTACCAGAAGAATCATTCAAAGACTGGTACAAAAAGAACAGAAACAAATGAGCAGCAAAGCATCCATATTAGCAGCGATCAAGGGATTGAACATGAAAGAGAAACCTCTTCCAGAGATTCCTGATTTCGATGTTGCACCAGATCTCATAGAAGCTTACACTCATTCTCTAAATGGCAATAAAGGAACCGTGGTGAGTAAAGAGGAACTTGAGCAGTTGATAGCCGAAACTGGTTTTCCTAAAATCTACAGCTCCTCACCTTCATTTGCTACTTTCACCAACTGTGAATTACCACAACACCCTGCTGATTTTGCAGATCTTGATCTGGCGATTATAGAAGGACAATTTGCTTCGGCAGAGAATGCTGCAATCTGGCTGGATGAAAGCAATTTAGATCTCAGAGCAATTCCATTTATCACAGCACATCTGGTGATTGTGATCAAGAAGGAAAATATCGTGGGAAATATGCATGAAGCTTATAAGCGAATCGGAGCTACTAAATCAGGCTTCGGCGTATTCATTGCTGGACCTTCCAAGACAGCTGATATTGAGCAGTCCTTAGTGGTCGGAGCTCATGGAGCAATGAGTCTAAGAGTAGTAATTCTTTAGCTCAACTTTTTGGACAACTTAAAGCAATTATGCCCTTCTCCTGAACTGCTATATTGTAAATCAAAATTAATTTTGTCTGCTATTCTTTTGCATAGCGGCAATCCTACTCCAGTTCCTTTTTCTTTCTTAGTACCATAAGAGGTTCTTGCTCTGAAAGAAAACAGTTCTTTTTGCTCAGCCTTTGTAATTGTTACTCCCTTATTGCAAACCTTCCAACTCAACTTCTCCTCTATTATCCTAAGGTCTAGATTAATAGTTGAGTTCACAGGAGAAAACTTTATAGCATTATCCAGTAGGTTTTTAAGAATGATTTTTATCTCATTGATTTCTAATGAAATATTTCTATCATCACCTTCTATCGAGGTTTCAATGGACTGATTTTTCTCCTTAGCCTGAACCAGCATCATTTCGCTCATTTCCTGAGTAAGTTCTTTCAGGCTAATCTGATGAAGCTGAATAGGCGTATCCTCCAATTCAGTCATCACCCAACTTAACGTATTGTTTAATACCTTATTCAAATGGAAGCTTTGACCTTTCAAATTGCGGAGAATTTGCTCCATTTCTCCAGGTTCAAAAGCATCTTTGTCAACAAGTCCAAGTGTGGTATGAAGCATGCCAATAGGGTTTTTTAAATCATGTGAGAGCAAGGCAATTAGCTTATTTTTCTGATCATTAAGCATCTTCACTTCCTCAAGTGACTCCTCTTGTCTTTGCTTTATTTTATTAAGCAATTGACTTTGGTTTTGATAACTTTTAATAAAAAAATGTAGGACCGTAAATACAAACATACTAATCCACATGATCGTGATAGCATGATCAATAAACTGATTTTCAGGACCATCATAATAATGGACAACTTCTATATAGCCTTTGGTTTCAGCCAAAAAGAGAAGAAAAAACATGGATAATGATCCAATAAACCAAGCAACTTTAAGCCAGCCTTGAATTAGCAAGGAAGAAATTACCAGCAACAAGAAAAATGCATAAATGGTGGGCCCGTCATTTCCATCATTATAGAGGAAATTGAAGCATATGACTACGTGAGCCAAAACCAACAAAATATTAACAGCTAGCTGTACCTTACCATATTTAGAAACTAAATAATAGGCTATTATAAAAGGAAATGAAAGTCCTATTTTAACCCAAACTATCACAGGAGACATCCCCAGAATTATATCTGAAATACCTAGCAGTAATAATAACACGAAGGCTAAAAATGAAATTATAATAGCTATTTGTTTCTGGATGTATTCCAGATTGGTAACATTCTCCTCAGAAAGCATCAAGCCTTTGGTAAGCAGCATAAAAATCTTTTAGACTAAATTAAATCGCAAATTATAAAACTCAGTCAAATTTAGAGTCTGAGCAAAAGAAAATTATGGCAAAAATTCCAATTTCATTCTAGTTACCATAAACTTAAACCATAGAATGAAGGGCTATACGATTGCCTTCCGAATCCAAAAACACACCCATATAGCCATACTCGGGCGAAATCATCTTTTTAGGAATCTGAACAGTCCCTCCAGCTTCTTCCGCTTTTGCCAGCTCAATAGATACGTCTTCGGAAGAAAAGTAGATTAGGGTGCCTGCAAGATTACTAGTTTTATAAAACTCCTTATTATAAACCAAGCTCCCCTCGGCTCCCTTCCCCCCTCCTTCTCCAGGGAACATTGCCATTTGAAAATCACCCATATCAAGTTTGTGGAGGGTACAATCAAACACCTTTTCGTAAAAAGATATTGCTCTATCCATATCGGATACAGGAATCTCGAACCAACCTACAGTTACTTTTCTCATGAGCTATAAAATTTAAAAATTACAACATTTATAAAGCTAGAGCCCGTCTATATCAAACTCTAGTAAGTTTAATTGGATAAGTCTTTCCTGCATTCCACTGACACACGTAGATATTTTCATCTTGATCTATGCATACATCATGACAATGCTTGAAAATAGATTCTGACTGCACCATCAACTGAAGTTCTCCATTTCTATATTCTGGTGCTGTTCCCCCCGGATTAGAAACCACTTTATTGTCTTTATCCAAAATAGTCACAAAACCTGAATCTGGAGTTTGCTCCAAGTAGCGAAGTCTCGACCAACACACTCCTGCATAGAGATTATCCCCATGAATTACTGGACGACACACAAATGCTCCCGGTAAAAAGATAGTTTCCATGTACTCGCCTTCCATAGTAAAACGCTTAAATGAGTTGTGACCACGGGAAGTACAAAGTAAGGTTGGTGCTTTTCCTCCACGCTGGTCTACCGTGATTCCATGTGCTGTACTAAATTGTGCATCACCGGATCCGCTACCACCGAATTTTCGGATAAACTTTCCGTTTTTGTCATAGTGCAAGAAAAACTGAGAACCATAACCATCCGCAATGTATAAGTCCCCATTAGGAGCTACGGTTGTTTCAGTAGGGACATAATTCATTTTCTCAGTATAAATCCCTTCTGTCACAGGCGCGGCTATTTCCGCTACAATTGTACCATCCAAAGTAGTTTTAACCACTCTTCCAGCATTGTCAGACACCCAAAGGTATTCTGCATCGCCTTCATCCACTAAGGTCAAACCATGGGCACGATCCATTCCTAGTGTCCAAGAATTAAGATACTTCCCTGATTGATCGTAGATTATGACATTGTTTTTAAGCTCGTCAGTCACCATGATCATCCGGCCTTTACGATCCATTACCATCTCGTGGCAGTTGTTTACAGGCACTTTGGCTGGATCTAGCATCCCCCATTTAGGGTCAACTTGATACTGAAAATTTCCGTGACCGATTACCCTGTCACGGTTTTGGGCAAATGTAAAAGAAGGTGAAATAGACATAGCAAGTCCCATCAGGGAGGTATTTTGGATAAACTTTCTTCGATTAGAATTCATAGGTACAGGGTAAAGCTTGAATTTAAGGATTACAATCGAAAACTGAATAATAATCCATATTTTAGGTCAACCCTAATTTCAAATAAAGATGAAAACACACATAAAACTATTACTTTCGTTACTTTTTATACTTTCACCGTTCCTGCAAATCCAAGCACAGGAAGTGGCCCTTCAACTCTATTCTTTGCGCAATGAAATGAAGGTAGACCCTGTGAAATATCACCAACTGATATCAGACTGGGGCATCTCAGCTCTGGAAGGTGGGGGCGGATACGGCATGTCGGATTTTGAATACGCCAAGCTTCTCGATGACAACAATCTTCGTGTCATCGGAGTAGGTGCAGATTATGATCAGCTCACAAAAGACCTAACACCGATAATTGATCAAGCGAAAAAATATGGAGCTAAGTACGCCACCTGCTATTGGATTCCTCACAAAGACGGACCAATTTCTATGGAAGAAATCAAAATAGCGACTGCTCTCTTTAATGCTGTCGGCGAAGAACTTCAAAAGAAAGGAATTACATTTTTGTACCACCCTCACGGCTATGAATTTGCAAAGGATGGTAAAGGCGTCGCGTTTGATTACATGCTTAAAAATGCTAAAAACTTTAGCTTCAACCTGGATGTATTCTGGGTGAAAATGGGTGGTGGTGATCCATTGAAAATCATGAAAAAATATCCAGGAAAATTCCCTGTGCTCCATTTGAAAGATCGCCGAAAAGGAACTCCAGGGTCAAAAAATGGTCATGGGGATGTAGAAACGAATGTTATACTCGGATCAGGAGATATAGATATAGCAGGCATTATACAGGAAGCCAAAAAGCAGGGCACAGCGTATTTGAGCATAGAAGACGAAAGTTCCAGATCAGTCACTCAGATTCCATTGAGTGTCGCTTTTATTAAGCGTGAACTTGAAAAGAAATAATCCCTTAGGCCCTTAGAGTTCAATTGTAAAAATTGACTTAGATTGCCTCTATTATAAATCCCAAAACAATTAGTGAACTCATGAAAATCAACAAACTCTTTTTATCGGCATTTGCCTTCATTCTCTTTTTATCGTTTTCTACGACCTCCTTTGCGCAGCTACAAGCTCCAGCTCCTAGCCCGTCAGCCTACGTTTCTCAAAATGTCGGCTTCACCAAAATCAGCATTGACTACTCTTCACCTGCAGTAAAGGGAAGAAAAGTATTCGGTGAACTGGAAAAATATGGTGTTACTTGGAGAGCTGGTGCCAATGGCCCAACGATCATCGAATTCAGCACAGGAGTGAAAATTGCAGGTAAAAATCTTGCAGCCGGCAAATACACTCTTTTCATCACTCCACAGCAATCTGGCGACTGGACAATCCACTTGAATAGCAAAGCAAATGCAGTTTTTGCTTATATGAAAGATGGCAAAATCGACGAAGAAGCTATGGCTAAAGATGATGCTGTAGCTATTAAAGTATCTCCAATTGCAGCTCCTGAAACATTTGAAAGACTTGCTTACTTTATCTCAGCTGAAAACAATAAGGTAGCTTCAGTTACTTTTATGTGGGCAGATGTAATGCTTTCATTTGAAGTAGATACTCAAGTAGATCAAAAAATAGAAGGTTTTAAAGGTCAATTCTAAACTAGAAATTCCTTAATAAAACATCAAAGCCCGGATTCTGATGTGCCCCCAAAAAGTTAGACACTTATTGGGGGCATTTTTAT